>Ga0208061_100041_pt1 | contig 40665 bp, 33 predicted proteins | sample DeeseametaMP0555_FD_184209 | JGI IMG/M metagenome (GOLD analysis project Ga0208061, IMG submission 184209) | Marine microbial communities from the Deep Atlantic Ocean - MP0555 (SPAdes) | ecosystem: Environmental > Aquatic > Marine > Oceanic | place: South Atlantic Ocean | collected 2011-01-23 | reverse complement strand
CGGCCCCTCGGTCAACCTGATCGATCCGACCACGGACGAGGTGCTCCTGCCTGTCGTGAGCAACGAGCAGGGGATGCACCTGCGCGCGAGCCTCGGCGTGATCGGTGGCCTACAGACCACGATCGAGGCGCCGCTGCTCCTGACGAGAAACATCAACTCCAACTTCGATCAGGATATCCAGAACGGCACGATCGGAGATCTCGGCGTGCACCTTCGCTACGGGCTCTTCGATCGACGCGAGCGACCGATCGGCATCGGCTTTGACGCAGATATCACCATCCCCACAGGGAACGCGCGCGCGTTGACAGGCTCGGGCGCGATCGGTGGTGGCATCCGCGCGATGCTCGACCAACAGTTTGGCCCATTTTATGTGGCCGCCAACCTCGGTTATCGCCACCGCGATGATGTGACCTTCGAGGGGAGCCAACAGGGAGGCGCGGCGACCTATGGCGTCGCCGGGCGCTTTCGCATCCTGCGCACCGCAGACCTCGGCCTGATCGCCGAGCTCAATGGAGAGTCCACCCCCACCGAGAACCTGCGCTCGGGCGCCGAGGCGCTCTTTGGCCTCCAGGCGAGCCTGCTCGGCTTTAACCTCACGCTGGGTGGAGGACCGGGGTTAGGCGCCGAGGTCGGCACGCCGAAGTGGCGCGCCTTCATGGCGCTCGGTTACGCCCCAGGCTCCGATGATCGCGATGGTGACGGCGTGCGCGACAGCCTGGATAGCTGTCAGGCGACGCCAGAGGATCTGGATGGCTTCGAGGATGGCGACGGTTGCCCGGAACCTGACAACGACGGCGACGGCGTCCCTGACAGCCGCGACAAGTGCAACATGGACCCCGAGGATCGCGACGGCTTCCAGGATGCTGATGGCTGCCCAGAACCTGACAACGACGGCGACGGCGTGGATGACTCCAAGGACACCTGCCCCAACCAGGCCGAGGATCTCGACAGCTTCCAGGACAATGACGGCTGCCCGGATAATGACAATGACGGCGACGGCATCGTCGACGCGCAAGATCTTTGCCCCAACGAGACCGAGTCCTCGAACGGCTTCAAGGATGATGACGGGTGCCCGGATGAGAAGCCGACCTACGTCTTCACCAAGGAGAAGACCGTGGTCGTCTACTCCATCCAGTTCGAGTCCGGCTCGGACAAGCTCAAGGAGGAGTCCTTCTCCGTCCTCGATGACGTGGCGAAATCACTAAAGGCGCAGCCCGAGGTGCGCGTGCGCATCGAAGGACACACCGATGATAAAGGCAGAGATAAAGAGAACCTGTTGCTCAGTCAGCAACGCGCGCTCTCGGTCTTTAACTACCTCGTGGAGAAGGGTGGCATCGAGCGCACGCGCCTCGAGTACGAGGGCTATGGCGAGACGCGCCCGCAGGAAGAGGGAACTTCGGAGGAAGCGCGCGCCAAGAACCGCCGCGTCGAGTTCCGCGTCATCCCTTGAGGGTGAGCGTTAAAACGAGCCCGCGATCGCGGGCATGACCCACAAAGAAGAGGAAGAGTCGCGTTACTCTTCCTCTTCTTTTTTATCCTCGGTCACGACCGCGATGCGCAGGCAAGGGACAGGATCGGTGAAGCCCTTGGCAGAGATCTCCTCGAGCTCGGGGAGCTCCAAACCGAGCGCTGGAGCGCTTCGCGTAAAATCACTGGTCATCACCACCTCGCCAGCGTTCGCGGCGCTGCAAAGGCGCGCCGCGAGGTTCACCATCGACCCGATCACGGTGTGCTCCATACGCGAGTGGCTCCCCATGTTGCCCATGACGACCTCGCCGACGCTCATGCCGATGCCAATACGCACGGGGACGCCGAAGGCGCCGCGCTCGTTGGCGTCAGCGACCGCGCGCTGGATAGCCAGCACGCACTCGAGCGCGCGGGCCTCCTGCCCTTCCCCTTCAAAGATCGCCAGGACCGCATCCCCCATGTACTTGTCGATCGATCCTCCGAACTGCTCGATGAGCTCGGCCTGCAAGCGCACGTAGGTGTTGAGCATGGCGATGACCTCCTCGGGTTGGAGGTTCTCGCTGAGTTTGGTGAACCCTCTGATATCACTCTCCATCACCACCACGCGCACGCGCCTCGCGTCCTCGAGGTCGACGCGACCCATGCGTGATCGCTCGGCGATCATCTGCACTGTATGGCGCGGGAGAAACTTGAGCATCTCGAAGCGCTCGCGAAGCTCCTGGAGCGCCTTATCGAGCGCTCGCCCGACCGTGCCGAGCTCGTCATTGCCAGATATCGCGACGCGGTGTTCGTAGTCCTCTCTGGCGATGGCGAAGGTCGCGCCGAGGACCTCTTCGAAGCGCTGGCGCATATACATATGGACCGCCCAACCGATCGACATCAGCACGAGCAGGACCACGAGGCCGATGGCGACCAGCTCGCGCGTGATCACCTCGACCTCTTCGACGTACCGATCCACGCCGTAATCGACTTGGAGCACGGCCACAGGCTTCCCGGACCTGTCGAACACTGGCGAGAGGCCGCTGATAAACATCCCGTGTGCGTCGGTATAAAGAGGGGTGTAGATGCTCTGCCCCTCATTCATCACGCGCGCATAGGCGGGGAGGATCGAGGGAGGTGGATGATAGAGATCTCCGACGAACGTCTTCTCCTGGAGCATGGCGACAAAGGCAAAGGAGCCTTTGCCAGCGGGCCGGATCACGTAGACCTGATCCTCCTCGAGGTTGTTCTGGCTGCGCGCTCGCGCGAGCACGGCGCGCGTTCTGGCAAAGGCTGGCGAGTCGGCGTCCGCGTTGGTTTTGATCGCGGCGAGGTCATCGCTGTCGAGGTAGGGAGAGGTCGAGGCGGCGGCAGCGCGGAGCGCGACGCCAAACTTCTCCTGCACCTCGCGCTCCTGGGCGTCGTGCAGGATCGTGATCCCGATGGCGGTCAAGACAGCGGGCACCAGGATATAAACCGCGACAGTGCGAACGACGATCGAGCGCCACCATGGGACCATGGTAAACTCCCAGGTTTCATCACTCGCGTCACTGTCACCGAGATCGGACAACCGAGAACCTCATACTTTGTGAAAGATGAGGAATGATAACCAGGCGAGCGAAGTCCTGTCTCGATCTTTTTTGAGGTGACTCGAGGACGAGGGCGTGCGGCAACCTCTTTCGCGGCCGCTCGATTTCACCTAGGCTGTGTCAACTCTTCGAGAGCGTGATAGCAGCGAGGATGCGCTACCAGACCGATGAGACCGCCCGTTCCATCATGGGAGGCACCTGCCCGATGTTCCTGTCCAAAGCCAAACAAGCGCTCGCGCGGCGCGCAGATAACGTCCTGGTCGAGAAGTATATCAAGGGCCCTCCCGGCTCGCTCGAGCAAGACCCAGAAAAGATCGAAGCGCGAATCCGCTGGTATCACGAGATCGCGGAGCGCTACGAAGCCCCCGAGCTCTTCAGCGGAGAGGGGGCATTTTTTCCGGCGCCTGCGACGCCCAAACCGACGACCCAACGGGGCAAGAAGGGCTCGCTCGAGCTCTGGTGGCCGAGCGGCTACGAACCGTTCAACGAGGAGGTCGCCGATGATTACATGGAGAACCCCTACAATCACACCGTGCGCGCGCGGCTGTTGACGACCTCGCACGGAAGCAACCTCGCGGCGACGCGCCCACCTGCGATCATCTTCATTCATGGGTACAGAGGGGGCGCGCTCGATATGGAGCAGCTGCTCTGGCCGCTCTCTTCGTGGCTCGAGGCCGGGTTCGACGTGGCAATGATCGTGCTGCCGCACCACGGGCAACGCAAGCTCCCAGAAGCATCGAGGCCGCCCTACCCTGGCTTTGATCCGAGGATCACGATCGAGGGCTTGCGGCAAGCGGTGTGGGATACGCGCGCGCTGATCGCGTGGTTGCTCGATCGCGGCGCGACTCACGTGGGCGTCTGCGGCATGAGCCTCGGGGGGCTGGTAAATTCGCTCATGTTGGGTGCTGAGGAGAACCTCTCCTTCGCGGTCCCGACGGTGCCATTGATTTCGTTCGCGGCCTGGGGGGAAGACCACGGCACGTTGCTTGGCCGTGGCGAGCAGCAAAAGCGTTACAAGGAGGCGCTGCAACGCGTGACGCGCGTGATCGATCCGCTCTCGCGCAAGAGCCTCGTCCCGGCCGAGCGCGTCGGCGTGGTCGCAGGCAAGAACGATCGGATCAACCGCGTTCACCACGCGCGAAGCATCGCCGCGCACACCGGAGGAGAGCTGGTCCTGATCCCTGGCGGACACCTCCTGCAGTTCGGGCTCGGCGATGCCTTCGGTGAGCTGGGTCGCCGCTTTCACGCGCCTCACCCTGACTCTGAATGACACCGAGCGCGCCAAGGAGGCACACCTCATGACAACCGCATCATTCGCGCTCATGGCAGCGCTCTTACTGCCGGTCCAGGCGGGCTGGCACGTGATCGATCCCGATCCTCCCGAGAAGTGGGTCTCGCTCGACGGGATCGCCTACCTGCTCGGGGGTCTGGAGGCCACGTTGATGACCGGCTCGGCCAGGGTCGTCTCGCGGGTTCAGGAAGAAGATGGAACCTACACGACCGTCGCGCGCGGCGAGGCTAACAACCGAGGAGGATGGGTCGGTCTCTACGGCGGCCCGATCGCCACGGGGTGGAAGCTCGCGCCCACGGCGGGCCTGATGAATCAGAGCATCGGCATCCAGGACTTCAACCAGGATGTCCCCACGCCAACGCCTCCCGACAACGGCTATGATATCGCCGGACAATGCGGCGACCCGATGACCGGCGAGGAGACGCCCTGCGATGCGCCCAACAGCTACGACCTGAACCTGCGCAGCGTCTCTGGCGGTGTCATGGCGGGGTATGACCTCGTGGTCGGTGGCCCGAACTTGCATATTATGGGCGGCATCCGCGCGGATATGAACATCCTCGAGTACCGCTTTATCGACGTGGAGTTGGCCAACGAGACGCGCAAACACCAGCAACTGAGCCCGTTTCGATCCTTTGGCGCGCAAACCACCTTCGGGTTTATCCTCCCAAAGTGGCACCTCGCCTTTCGCGGCACGTTCTCCTTCAGGAGACATGGCCAGTTCTCGTTCGGAGATCCGATCCGCGTGAACGGACCGACGACCTACGATGACGAGCGCAACGTCTACTACCGCCCGCTGATCGAGGTCGGTCACGCGGGCCACACCGCGCTCACCGCGCAGATGAGCGCGGGGTTGTTGTTCCGTTGATTCCTCACACTGCCCGAAACGCCAAGGCGCACGCGATGATGCCAAGACGACCACAGCGTCCAACGCTCCTGCTCGTGATGTCGATGCTGCTTCTTTCCATCAGCGGGGTCCTCGCCTGCGGAAGAGGCGATGGTGAGACGGGGTTCGATGTCCCCGTGGAGTCCGCCGGAGAGGTGCACTCGCTGAGGCTCGAAAACCAGTCGCAGTTTGTCATCCAGGAGATCCACGTGCACGCGGACCCGAGCTTCGCGTCGGGGAGCTCGTTGCAGATCGCCTCGAACCTCGAGCCGCAGGCGACCTGGGAGATCACCTCGTTCACCTCGGGCGATTACATCACGTTCGTGCGCGAGCGCCCCGATGGCCGCGCGTTGAGCGTGACGACCGCAGAGCCGGTGTACGTCGACGCGCCGTGGTACCGCGTGTTGATGCTCGACGACGCCTTCCGCGTGCTCGAACCGGAGCAGTGATGAGGCGCGCTGGGCTGGCGCGCCGATTGTCACGCACAACCATCCAGGTATGATGCATCCCATCCCTGGCGAATATGCCGTCATTCATCGATTACACCGAGGTTTTTTCTCATGACCACACTGGCAGGCAAGACGATCTTTATCACCGGCGCGAGCCGAGGCATCGGAAAAGCGATCGCACTCAAGTGCGCCAAAGACGGCGCGAATATCGTGATCGCGGCCAAAACCACCGAGCCCCACCCCAAGCTCCCGGGCACGATCTTCACCGCCGCAGAGGAGATCGAGGCCGCCGGAGGGAAGGCGTTGCCCGTCAAGGTCGACATCCGCCACGAAGAGGTCGTTCAGGAGGCTGTCGACAAGGCCGTCGAGACCTTTGGTGGGATCGACATCGTGATCAACAACGCGAGCGCGATCCAACTCACCGGGACGCTCCAGACCGAGATGAAGCGCTTCGACCTGATGCACTCGGTCAACGTGCGCGGCACATACATGGTCTCGCGCTGTTGCCTGCCGCACGTCCTGAAGTCGGAGCATCCTCATATCCTCAACATCTCGCCGCCGCTCAACATGAAGGAGCACTGGTTCGAGAATCACGTCGCCTACACGATGGCGAAGTACGGCATGAGCATGTGCGTGCTCGGGATGGCCGGTGAGTTTCGCGGTCAGGGCGTGGGCGTCAACGCGCTCTGGCCACAGACCGCGATCGCGACCGCTGCCGTCAGCAACGTGATCGCCGATGATGATATGCTCAAGGCGTGTCGCACCACCGACATCATGGCGGATGCGGCTTACCTGATCCTCACGAGCGACCCCAAGGAGACCACCGGGAACTTCTTCATCGACGAGACCTTGCTCCGCGAGCACGGCGTCACCGACTTCGATCAGTACGCCGTCGAGCCAGGCCGCGAGCTGATGCCTGATTTCTTCGTGTGATTTTGCGCGCACCACCGACGGTGGCCAGACCGAAGAGGGGCCGATTTTTTGGCGCGGGTCGCGGGGAGCGATCCGGGTATCAAAAAATCGGCCCCTCTTCGGTCTGGGCGAAGCGTTCGCGCGCCACCTCCTCGACCACGTCGCGGTTGTACTCCAGCGAGTGAAAACGGTATAAAGGTCCAGGATTCAAGTCATTATCGGCCCTTTCTGCGAGGAAGTGATGCACGCTCGACCTTTTATGCGCGGCGCCCTCACGGCGTTGATTTTCAGCCTTGCTGTTGTTTATGCGCTCCCCTCGAGCGCGCAGACACCACCGATCTCGGGCGCAGAGGCCAAGCCCGTCGATCTGCCGTTGAGTTTGCCATTTAGCGCTGGCGAGCAAGTCGAAATCGTCGCGGGTTACGGCCCGACCAACGGCTCGAATCTGCACCGTGATACCAACCGCACGGACAAGGCAAACGATCACTACGCGCTCGATCTCGTGCTGCCGCAGCACCCGAATTATGGCAAGGGTCAGCCCGTGCTGGCGGCGATCGCAGGCAAGGTGGTGCGCGCGAGCTGGGCGACATCGGGGTGGGCGAACTATGGACTGCGCGTCATCATCCGCACCGATCACAGCGACGGCCACACCTACCACGCGCTCTACGCGCACCTCGATCAACTGACGGTGCAGGAAGGACAGGATGTCGTGCAGGGGCAGCAAATCGGCACTCTGGGGGATTCCTGCGAGGGAGACTCTCAGAACCGGGATTGCCCCTACTTCATCCCGCACCTCCACTTCGCGTTGCACCAGGATTCTCAGGTCGGCGGCTCTGGAACCGGCGGTTCCTACGGAGGACATGCGGTCGTACCCGAGGTTATCGACGGCTACACAAACCTGTCCAGAGGACAGGTGATGACCTCTCAGAACAACGGGAGCGGGATGGTCGTCCCGATCTGTCCTGTCGAGAATGGCGAAAAGATCGTCGAGGAGAACGACTCGGCGTGCTTTCGGCGCGTGACGACTTACTGGTGGGATGGGAGCGGCGGTCACGCCGGGTCTCACATCTACACCTACGCCATCCCGGACTCGCAACCGGACACGCAGGGGTGGTGGCGCTTCGACATCACCCAGGCCAACAACTACGACGTGCACGTGTATTTACCAGGGGGGGCGCAATCACAACAGGCGCGCTATCAGATCCTCGTCGACAACCAGGTGATCGACACCGTCGTGCTCGATCAGACCGCCACACCAGATAGCTGGGTCAAGCTCGGGACCTACATGCTCTCGCCATCGAGCAAGCTCGAGGTCAACCTCGCGGATAACACGGGCGAGGCGTTCAACGGCGTGGATGCGCCCGGGAGCAGGCGCGTGGCGTTCGACGCGGCGCGCGTGAGCCTCGCGGGGACCAACATGACCGATCCTCCCGATATGGGGATGCCTCCGGTCATGAACGAGGATATGGGCGCGCCACCGATGATGGACATGGGGATGCCTCCGGTCTCGAACGACATGGGCTCGACGCCAAGTGAAGAGGATATGCCAACCCGCATCCCTCGCCCCGATATGGGTGGTTCGGCGGGTGGCGAGGACATGGACGGGGTGGTTTTGGCCGACATGAGCGATCCCTCGGGCGGAGATGGAGGGAATGGCAGTGGCCAGACGCCAGGAGATGACGATGGCCAAGATGGCACGACAGTGTCGACGGGCTCGGTGTGCTCGAGCGCGCCGAGCAAGGAGACGGCGCCTCTGAGCGGGCTTGTGGGCTTTATGCTGATTCTGCTGCAAGGGGTGCGAAGAAAACGGCGATGATGAGCGCGCCCTGGGTGGGCAAGCAACGATGACTCCGATCGCTTCGGGTGATTGGAGTCAGTGATAGACAAGAAAAGAAAACGGCCTGATTCCTCGAAAGGAATCAGGCCGTTTTAGCTTATTCGCCGGTTAGCGAACGGGGGTTGCTGGCTCAGCGCCAACCACCACCGCCGCCGCCGCCGCGACGACCGCCGCCGCCACCGCCGCCGCCACGCTCTTTGGCGAAGTCGACGTGGATGGGACGACCATCAAGCTCGGAACCGTCCAGATCGATAGCTGCTTGCGCGCCATCTTCGCTGCTGAACGTCACGAACCCGAAACCGCGTGAGCGGCCGGTGTCACGGTCGGTGATAACCTTGGCCTCGACCACTTCGCCACACTTAGCGAAATAATCGTAAAGTCCCTCGTCGCTGGTTGCCCAAGCGAGGCTGCCTACAAAAACCTTCTTCGATGCCATTTGTGCGTTCTCCTCGTAGCACACTCTTCGAACCTCTCTGAGGTCATTTTGACCTCAGAGGCGACACACTCTCACTGCAAACGAGCGCATCGCGCGTACTCGCGTTCTCTTACTTCCCTTTGCAGAGGATGTCTATCGAATGATCTGAAGAAGCGTCGTACCAGGTGAGAGGATTCAGCAGAATCGAGCGTCACGAGGAAGGATTATCTTTCAGCACAGATAGCCCCGGCAAAGAGCCGTGAAGCATCACGCTTGCTGTACTTGATATAGACTTCTGCTCATCCTGTCCAGTACGTGTATCGAATTTCAGCATGTTTCTATCACTTTATTTTCAGCGGACTTGATAAGGAAGTGCGGCAAATTGTCTCATCGCAATAACACAATCTACCCGATGCGCTAGCATCCATGCCCTCCTCCTACACCCACTTACCTCATCCTACGCCTCGCACACGCTCGACACTCTGGACGTCACTTTTTTCGTTTCATGCGCTCCAAAATACCGCTCCCAGCGATCTTTATGCCGCAAATTCGCGTCATCAAAGATCTAATGGGTCCCAGAACGCGCACTTTTCCGGGCGCAGAGACTGCTGCGAAACCACAGGATCGCCAAGCTCGAGGTAGCGATCCTCGCCCGGAGACCACTCGGGCCACGCCACGCCGCCCTCATCCACGGGCACGCCGCTCGTCGCGAAGCTCCCCCAGTAATCCATCATCCTCTCGGCCAGGGCCGTATCGCTCGGGTCTGGCGTGAAGAAGGGGATCTGCGTGAGCGTGTAGAAGATATAGAGGAGCTCGATCCCGTGGCGCGCGGGGAGATCACCCTGTCGCGTGATCGCCTGCTTGGTGAAGAAGTACCGGTAGAGGGCGTCCTGCTGCCCCTGTGAGAGCGCTTCGAGCACACGCCCCGCAGGACAGGTGAACACCGCATCGGTCAACATTTGCTCGAGCGCCTTCCTGGGGGTGCCATACGTCTCGCTCAGATACAGCGCGAGCGCATCCTCCGGGACACCAGCGCCATACTGAGCGAACAGCCCGAACACCGCCTGCTCGTATTGCTGCTGCGTGATCTCATCGGGCGCGAGGAAGGACTCCATCTCCTCGGCGTTGCTGCCAATGATCACAGGGACCTTGTTGTGCCCGCCGCTCTTAAACAACGCCAGCGGCTCCTCGGTCAGCACCCACCCGTCGACATTCGGGCCATACTCACCGCGCACCTCGCCGCCGCCAGGGCCAACCGCGAGCGGGATCACGCCGGGGATCGTCTCGTGAATCTCGCGCGCGTCGAGCGCGCGCATGCACGACGCGCGTTCCTCTCCTTGCTCCGGCTCACATGGAGTGAGATCGACAAGATCCGAGCCGAGCGCGTGCGCATCCGCTGCGCTGTCGGTCAGGCACCCGCCGCTTTGCATCAGCGCGCGGTGGAAGAGCCCTGACGCCAGCGGCGTGGCGAGCATCATGCACGTATCCACCGCCCCGGCGGACTCGCCAAAGATCATCACGCGCTCAGGATCTCCGCCAAACGCGCTGATATTCTCCTGCACCCACTCGAGCGCAGCGATCTGATCGAGTAGCCCGTAGTTGCCCGCTGATCCATGCTCGGACTCTGCGGCGAACTCATCGAGCGCCAAAAACCCGAACGGCCCCAACCTGTAGTTAAACGTCACCACGACGACATCGCGACGCTCGACCAGGAAGCGACCGTCGTAGAGCGCGTTATCGCCGCCGACCAACTGACTGCTCGATCCCTGGACGTTGCCGCCGCCGTGGATGAAGAACATCACGGGCTTGAGATCGCCTGCGGCCTGCGCTCCAGATGGGCTCCAGACATTGATCGTCAGGCAATCCTCGCTCCCGATGACTTCCCCCTGCGCGTCGACCTGCATGCAGGAGGCGCCAAAATCAGTGGCGGCCTGAACCTCGCGCGCGCACTCGGGAGGAGCGGGAGGACGCCAGCGAAGTTCGCCGACAGGTGGCGCCGCGTAGGGCATCCCGAGGTGTGATATAACGCCGCCCTCCTCTGTCCCTTTGTAGAGCCCATACGTCGTCGCGACCTCGAGCGGCGAACCTGGCGCTCCCACCTCACAGCCAGGCGCCATGTCCAGCGCCCCCATATCTTCAGCGGGAGGCATATCGGGAGGTGGCGCCATATCATCCTCGCCCTCCATATCCATCGAGGCGTCTTCGCCCCCCTCCTCCATATCCTGCGTCATATCCCCGGGCGTAGTTTGCATGTCCTGATCTTCAACAGACCACCCCATGTCCTCATCGGATTGCCCCGGCTCCTCGCGCCCGCACGCGGTCAAGGAGGCCGCAAATAGAGAAACCATCGCAGCGAGCGCGATGGTCGAAGGAGTTCGCATCATGTTTTGCATGAAATCACCTTAAAAACGTGGTTTTGCTCATATACCTGTATCGACCGACGCTTTGTAGTGTGAGCAACCCTGCCTTTATAGGACACCTGCGCGCGAGCGCCTGGACTCGAGCCAGCCGACGACCTGATCCTCGAACGAGCGCTCCGCGCCAGCGACGCCCAGATCCACGCGGGGAGGAAAATACACGTGGCCCCCCTTTGGAACCCACCGCACATCGACCTCCTGCGAGGCTCGCTCCAGCGGACGCATCGACGTGTTCGCGGGGACCATGGGGTCCTCGAGCGCGGCGGCGTAGAGCGTGGGCCGCTCGATCTTGTCCAGCGTATGAATGGCGGTCTGGGAGGCGTAGTACTGCGTGGCGGTGTCGAACCCGAAGCGTTGCACGGTCACGAGCGAGTCCCACTCCTGGATCGTCTTGATCTGGCGCATGCGCTCGAGCGAGATGGGCGCGGGGCCGCCGTTTTTGGCGACGCGCTCGTAATGATCGCGCAACCCCGCCAGCACATATTCTCTGTAGAGGTAGGCGCCAGGCTTGTCGATAAAGCGCGCGCAGGCGTCCAGATCGAGCGGTGCACAGATCGCGGCCAGCGCCACGACGCGATCATCGAGGTTATCGCTCGCGGCGAGGCGCATGGTGATATGACCGCCGAGGGAGAGCCCGGCGATAAAGATCTCGTCGTAGCGCGCGAAGCGCGGGTCCGTCAGCGCGCGCGTGACATCTTTGGAGAGGCCCGAGTGATAGAAATCGAGGCCGCTCTGCGAACCGCGCATCGCATAACGCAGCGTCGACCACCCTTTTCGCTCCATCGCGTTGGCGATTTGCAGCACCGACGCGCTGGAGGGATCGCCCCCGAGACCGTGGATCACCACCCCGAGGGTCTTCGAATCAGAAATTTCACGCCATTGGCCCGTGAGCAGAACTTGCAGGCCGGACTCGTCCTCGATCTGGTACTTCCAGGCCCGTGTCTCGCGCGAACGGGGCGGGAAGAGCGCGAGTTTGATGGCGGGCGCGATCGTCCAATAATGTCCGTGAATCGGCATAATTCGAAGCCTTTTTCGAGGAGATCTCTCTTTCTGATGCGGGTGATCCCAGAGGTCCACTGGCCATTTTTTCGATCTTGCTTACAATAGAAGGAGATAAAGGTTCCATGACCGACATATTCGGCAGTCGGTCCACCAAGGGGGCCAGGCTCGTTTCCCCACACGAATGGGATGAATTCGATGGCGGGTTTTGACTCTACCATGTCACCTCACGCCACACGAGACAGGCCGACCGCATACATAAGGAGTTCGTAGAAGTGACGACGACGACGACCGAAATGGCATTTACACGTGAGGACATGCTCGACCCTATCGAGCGCATGTTCGAAAGAGAATACTCAAATAAATACAATGTCTTCGAGGAGCTCTTAACAACCACCGAGGGTGGCTCCGGGCTCGCTGACCTGGCCTACGTTCAGGGGAGCGAGAAAGGGCTCCATGTCGTGCGTATCGAGGAGAGCTACAGGGATTGTCTGACGAACGTGAACGCGGGCGTCCACTCCCTCTCCAAAATCGAATCGAACTATCGTTGGCTCGCTGTGCCGCTCCACGAATTCCGCGACGGAGAGGATGCGTTCAACGAGCTGCTCCACAAGACCTGCAAGCGCCGAGGCTTTGGCCTGATCGCTGTGCAGCAGAAGGGACTGGGGGTCTCGGCAAAGGTCCTGCTCGAGCCGAGCAAGACCGAGGGCAACTTCCTGCCGCTCTATGGCGATCTTCGCCAGAAGTGGCTCGAAGCCAGCCGAGGGCGGACCTCACGCGGCGAATATCGCGTGATCGATTACACGCTCTGAGCGAACGCGATCCCGAGGATCGCGAAGCACGAAAAAAAGCGAGGTGTCTTTTTCTTCAAAAGACACCTCGCTTTTTTTCGTGCTTCGCGCGCGCTCTCCAAGAAATCACGCGCGCCATGAAATAGTTCCTTCGGCGTGGTTGCTACAACCACGTCCCTTCCCTGCCCGCTGCCAGAACAACGCCTCGACCTCTCGCCCCCCGAGAAACCGAGGCGGATAAAACGGGTAGGATCTCATGACGATGTCCATCGACGCATACTTCGGTGAGGTGCGCGCGCTCCTCAACCAGCCCCCCTCCTCTGAGCGATGGGATGATCTGTGCCAATGGATCACGATCGCCTGGGAAGAGGACGCCATCCAGGTCCGCACACAGTGGCTCGATTACCTCGAGGGCGCGCTCTCGCGCTGGCCCGAGGAGGTCAAGCTCTGCCCGGAGGATTGGCGCACGTTCTCGCGTCACGCGCTCTACGCGCTGACCGCTCGCGATACGTCCCCCTTCGCACAGGTCGCCAGCGAGCCGGACACGTTCAACGACAAGGGCGCGCTCTCCTACTCGGGCTCGGGCAGCAAGTTGCTCGACTACTTCACCAAGGCAGGGACGCACCGCGGTCGGCTCTACGTGGACGTCGTGCGCGATATGGAGAAGTGCTGGAAGGAGTCGCCCGAGCTGACGGTGCGCATGATCTTCTATATGCGCGCGGTGGTGCGAAAGACGCGCGGGTTCTATCGCTCCGACGAGACCGTCAGCGGACAGGGCGCGCGGGATGAATCGCGCAAGGCGATGCGCTGGTTGATCAAGACGCACCCCGAATACTTCTACACCAACATGTGGCTCGTGCCGCTGGTCGGTGTCTGGAAGGATCTCTGGCACGAGACCTTGCTCGACGTCATCGATCACGAGCGCGTCTACGCGCTGATCGAGCGCGGCATGGAGGACACCTACAACCGAGACCTGTTGGCGAAGTACTTGCCAAAGCACCGCTCGAAGTCGAACACGCGCACGCGTCGGCACCGTGAGCTCAACGCGTTCTCGCGCGGTTTGCGCCATCGCCTCGGGTGGAATCAGCGTGACTACCGTCGCTTCAAGGCCTCTGGCGAGTCACACGAGTTCCAGCGCAAGATGTGCGAGCAGAAGTTCTGGGAGATCGACTTCAACCGCATCCCAGGCCGCGCGCTCTCGCAGATGGCGTATCACCGCGGCAAGCGAGATGACCTGACCTTCATCGAGCGCTGTGGCCTGGTGTGGGCGTATCAGGAGTGGCTCCAGAGCAAGGGCGGCGTGAACTTCACCGGTTATGCGCACGAGCTCGTGCCGATCGCCGATAACCACGCGAGCGCCGACTGGCAGCTCGAGACCGCCAACAAGCAGTTCGAGCGTTTGCTCGAGTTGGCGCGTGGTGAAGATGGCAAGGGGCTCGATGGTGACGTGTTGTGTGCGCTCGACACCTCGGGCTCGATGACAGCGCGCGTGCACGATACGACGGCGTACAACATCTGCATCGGCCTCGGCGTGTACTTCTCGGCGCTCAACGAGGGCGCCTACAAGGATCGCGTGGTGATGTTCGACAGCACCTCTCGCTCGATGACGCTGCGAGGTTCGTTCTGCGAGCGCGTGCGCCAGATCACTCGCGCTGACGTCGCCTGGGGAGGCACGAACTTCCAGTCGGTCATCGACGAGTTGGTGCGCGTGCGACGCCGCGAGATGGACAAGCCCGCGAGCGCGTTCCCGAGGACCTTGTTGGTGGTCAGCGACATGCAGTTCGACGTGGCCGGGAACAACACGCGCACCAACTACGAGGAGGCGATGCGCAAGCTGCGCGCGGTCGGGCTCGGGAACATGCGCATCATCTGGTGGCATGTCACCGGCCAGAAGCGCGATATGCCAGCGCGGCTCGACGATGAGGGCGTGATCCTTATCGGCGGCTTCAGCGGAGCGATCTTGAAGGTGTTGCTCGATGGCGAAGCGAGCCAGGAGGTGCTCGACGAGCGCACTGGTGAGTCGCGCAAGCTGACGCCGATCGAGCAGATGGTGCGCGCGCTCGACCAGGAGATCTTGCGCCTGGTGCGTGCATGAATCACCGCGGGTCGGAAAAAGCAAAAACCATAAGGTTTTTGAAATAAATTTTTCCGACCCACAGTTAATCAATGCGAAGACTGCCTCAGCACTTCAACTCTTTTTCGTTAAAAAAGTTGCGCAGTCTGACCCAACAAAAACCCCAGGGAAACCTGGGGTTTTTGTCTTTTTCTTGCCGCCGCGCCCAGCTCTGGAGACGCGACAACTTGACGCGCTTCGTCTCTTTTCACCTGTGGGAAACATCCTTAGAGTTGGGCCGGAGCACCGAGCGCAGAGCGCAGGAGAAGAGAAGATGGAGAAACACACAGACACGATCATGAAGTGCAGGAGCTGGTTCTCGCGGTTCGCGTGGCTGTTCGTGCTCTACCTGATCGGCGTCATCATGTTCGGAGCGTGGGTGCGAATCACGCACTCGGGCGCGGGTTGTGGTTCGCACTGGCCGACGTGCCATGGCGAGATCATCCCGATCGCCCCCAGCGTCGAGACGATGATCGAGTACACGCACCGCCTGACGAGTGGGTTGTGCGGGATCTTCGGCCTTATTCTGTTGGGGTGGGCGTGGGCGCGGTATCGCTCGTCGCGCGTTTTGAACGGGATGCTCGTGACGCTCTTCTTCATCATCCTCGAGGGAGCGATCGGCGCGGGGCTCGTCTTGAAAGAGCTCGTCGCCGATGACTCGTCGGTGGCGCGCGCGATCGTGATCTCGCTCCACCTCGTGAACACGTTGATGCTCACCGGCGCCGCCGCGCTGACGGCGTGGTGGAGCGAGGGACACGAGCGCCCCAAGTTGACCGGAGGTCACGGGATCAAATGGCTCGTCGGCGCGGGGTTGGTGGCGTTGGTGTTCACCTCGATGAGTGGCGCGGTGACGGCGCTCGGGGACACACTCTTTCCGGTGGCGCCCACGGAAGGGGGCGGATTGTTCGCGCATGTCAGGGATGACCTCTCGGCGACCAACCACTTCCTGGTGAGGCTGCGCGCAGTGCACCCGGTGCTCGCGATCCTGACGGCGGCCTTCAACCTCTGGCTAGCAAACCACGTCATCGGCTCGCCGGAGCTTGGCAAGGGCGCCAGAAAGTGGGCGATCCTGCTCGCGTCGATGGTGGGCGTGGAGGTCTTGTTGGGGATCCTCAACGTGATGCTACACGCGCCGGGCTGGGCGCAGTTGAGCCACCTGTTCACCGCTCAGATCATCTGGATCTCGGCCCTGCTCATGGGCGCATCGGCGCTCAATCACACCTCGGGCACGAGCATCACCGCGCGATAATCGACGTTGAGGAGCTGCGCGCCGCTCGGCAGCGACGAGACCACCTCGGGCCAGCGGCAGTGCCCGAAGATCACGAGTGGTTGATGCTCGAAGCGCGCGAGCACCTCGTTGACCAGCGGGTGCCCCTTGCGCCGCTTGACCGGATTCTCGGGCCCCTGGTGCAGGATCAAGATATCGGGCTCTTGCTCGAGGACGCGCTCAGCCATCCTCTCCCACTCCTTCGGGGAGCAACGCCACGGCTTGCGGCTGGTCCCGATGATGCCGCTGATTCCAGCGATGCTCAGGCCATCCACCTCGATCACGCGCCCGTGGAGCGGGTAGCAATTGGCCTGCCCTGTGAAGACCTCGAAGTCGCACGCGCCGCCGAACTGATCGTGATTTCCCGAGACGCCCGCGACCCAACGAAAGCGCTCGAGGAAGCTCCCCCATACCCCCTCGACGTTCCCCAGGCCGCCGCGTTTATCCAGCGTATTGATGGCGTAAAAATCACCGGCGAGCAGCGCGCCCACTGCGAGCTGATCGGGGATCATCTCGAGCTCGGCCAGATCGTCGGTGAAGTCGGCGACCACGTGCCCGAGCAAGCGCCGCTCCTGCGGGGGAACCCGATCGGTATCGTACCCCTGGAGATCCGAGGTCACGAGCAAACCCTGGAGTGATTCGGGGAGACCCTCGACGTAGGCTCGATAGACAGGAACGAACGTGTACTCGGTGCGCCGACCGCCTGGCGCGGCGTTGACCGACGGGATGCGTTCGAGCGGTTCGGGGTCGATGCGGGTGATGCGGAGCATGGTCTCTTTATCTCGTTTTCTCTTTCGATTCATGCCCCTCTCAACGACATCGGAGGGGTTTTTAATCCAGCTTCCCGATCGCCGCATCCCTCAGGCGCGCGACGAGCAGGCAAGCCTCGGAGTAGACGACATCGCTGACGTCACTGTCGGCGATCTTTCTGCTGCGCAGGTCACGAAAGTCGAGCCGGAGCGAGATGGTCGCGGTGCTCCAGTCATCGCTCTGGATGTGAAGATCGCCATGGTAGAGGAAGAGGCGCACGCCCCTTCCAGGGAGCAGGTGCTCCGAGCGCGAGTAATACCCACCATCGGCCACAGGACCATTGTGCCACCCCAGGCGTTCGAGCGCGAGCGAGAGGGTCGCACCATAAGCGGTCTTCCCCTGCATATCGAGCGCCTTCTCCAGTTCTCCATGCGACCGCATGCAAATATCCCGAGTAAACTGCGGAAAAATCTGAATCAATTCACATTCTGCCAGGTGAACCCCCCATTGATGGAGCACCTGCTCGGGGACCTCGAGCGGATGCGCGAGCCGCAGGATTTGCTCGTCGGGGAGATCGACCTCGTCGTAGTCATGGTCGAGGACCTGTCCCTGCGTGATGCGCACGCTGCGTCCATCCTCGAGCACGAAGACGAGCGTCTCGAGCAGCCGCTCGAGCACGGGGTGGCGCAAGAAGCAGCGCCGGATATACCCCATCGAAAAGGGACGCCCCGAGATCATGGCGACCTCGAAGTGCTCTCGCCAACCCTGGACGAAGTCCTCGACCTCCTGTTGGAGTCGGGTGAAGTCCGTCCACCCCTGCTGGAAGAGTTCGGGATCATCGGAGCGCTCGCGCGTGGGCCACGAGGTCATCCGCTCGTGCGTCACGGCGTCCGTCAGGCTGAGTTGGAATTCGGCGTCCATGCTCAGGATCAGGACGCGCTCTCCGAGCTCGAAGCGCGTCTCGTCAGGGATAAGTTCCGGCGAGGACATCGCCTCCTCGCGCACGCGCTCTCTGACGTACATGTCGATGTTGGCGTAGTAATCCTCGTAGGAGAGGCCGCTCTGTTCGACCTGACGCTCCAGGATCTCGGTCGCGTGTCTGTAGAGCGCGCTGCCGCCAGGAGCATAGGCGTGCGCGTCATAGATCCAGTCGCGCGCGCGTGCTGTGCCGATTCTCTCGAAGACATCGAGGTACCACTGCGCGCGGCGCCAGTTCCCGGAGCTCGCCAGCTCCTCGAGCGTCGGGCCGATGCGATCGATGTCCTCGTCCTGCCCGGTCAAGGCGAGCTGGTAGAGCGCCCACTTGTGAGGAGCCTTCGCGCCGCTCCCGAGCCAGGCCTCTTCGATGAGCTGCCCGAGGCGGTGGAAGGAAGCCTCTTCGAGCCCCTGGCAGACCTCCAGCGTGATCGGATTCGGCGGATCGCCAGGACCTTCCATACGCAATCGCGCGATCAGCTTGTAGAGCTCCTCTTTTGTCAAAGAGGAGCCATCACTCCAGGTGACATCGAGATCACCCTCGACTCTGGAGAGAAAGGTGGGGAGCTTTGACTTTCGCATCTGTGCCAGGATCTCCGAGGCGCGGACATGATCAGGCAGTGATTCTCGCGCCTCCTCCGCGCTCTCCATCTCGACGACATCCTCGAGCGCGACGCCATCGATGCTCTCGAGCAGCGACGTGATCGAGGCCCGAAGATCAGGGTGCTTCTCCTTCTCGAGCGCTTCGCCGAGGGGCTCGACACAGGAAGCATCCACGCCCGTGATTTCGAGCGCGGCCAACCAACACTCACGCAACCTCTTTCCTCCGCTGCCGAGCTTCTCGAGCAGCAGCGGACGCGTCACGTCGTGGTTCTTCGTGGCCAACACATCGAGGGCCGTCTCGCGCACCTTCTTCAAGCTGTTCCCGAGCGCCTCGACCCAGAAACCCTCGTGCCCGGGCGCCTTGATATCAGCGTCGGCCAGCGCGTCGAAGATCCGGTAGCGTGTGGGCGCGGTCGACTCGTGGAGCAAGGGGGCCAGGGTCTCGATATCGAAACCTCGCAAATCCGAGATGGCATTCACCATGCTCGACGCCTCCATCCCACGCGAGCTGTCGAGGTCGAGGACAAGCAAGGCGGTCGCGAGCGCCGCGCCGTCGAAGTTTGCCTGGGCATGTTCGAGCAACGTGATGAGGTTGCTCCGCAACCGATACACCCCAGCTTGCTCCTTCCACGCCTCTCGGGTGGCGTAGAGCAGCGGACCGAGCGCGTGGCGCTCGAGCACAGGCAGCGAGAGCGACTCGAGGTAATACTTCGGGAGCGTTCGCGTGGAGCTCAGGCAGGATCGCCGAAACTCTTCACGCTCCGAGAGCGTGATAAGTTCTGCTCGCGCGGCGAGTTGTTCGATGGTTTCTATATCGTGCGTTTGCGCGACCTTGGTTGTCACGGTGTACCTCGTCGTGCCCTGGCGTCCAGGCCATGGTAAAACACCCCCCAGATTTGTTCGAGCCCGGCGAGCGCGGGCCAGAGCCCACTCCTCCGGATAATTACAACGCGATCAGCCATGAAGAAACGTAAAAAGAAGCGAAGCTCGGCTCGATTTGGCCACGGCCTCTGTCCCTGTCACAGCGGCAACCCTTACGCCACCTGTTGTCGCCCCTACCACAAGGGAGAGGCGCTCGCGCCGGGCCCGGAGCGCCTGATGCGCTCGAGGTATGCGGCCTATGCGACAGGGCGCGCAGATTACATCATCGAGACAACAGACCCCATGGGACCGCATCATCAACAAGATCGCGTCGCGTGGAAAGAGGGCATCGACGCCTTCTGCGCCGAGACCGAGTTCATCGGGTTGACCATCGAGCACGTGCTCGAGGAGCCAGAAAACGCACACGGGGAGGTGCGCTTTCTGGCATCGCTTCGCCAGGGCGGTGAGCACGTGGAGATGCGTGAACACAGCGTGTTTCGCAGGGCCGAGGATGGGCGATGGCTATACACCGGCGAGCTCGAGCGCGTCGGGTGACAGGCTGCCTGTTGCAGTAGCAGCCAACGCGGCGTCAGACATCACTTCTGGACGACGTCGAAGTCGTGCGTGTCCTTGCCCTCGACCTCCGAGAGGATCGCGAGCGCCACGGCGGCGCCATCTCCTGCGGAGATGATCGCCTGGATCTTCTGCTTTCTCACAGGCCACCCCACCACGTAGACGCGCGGCACCTCGGAGCGACCAAACTTGTCGACGTCAGGTTCAGCGCCGAGGCCAAGGCTCACAAAGAGCGGCTTCTGGGCCATCGCGAGGATCACGTAATCCCCCTCGAAGCCCTCCCCCTCCTCGGTGGCGAGCACGAACCCCTCGCCGCTCCTCTCGAGCGACGCGACGCGCACGTGATGCAGCGACGCGCCAAAGCTCTCGACCTGTTCTCTGGCGACCTTCTGAAACTCGCTCCCCGTGATCTCCTTGATGCCGAGGTAGTTGTAGAGCATCGCCTTGTGCATGGGCGTCTCGTCTGTCCCGAAGACGTGCACATCCTGATTGTTCTTGGCGAGCAAGAGCGCAGCGCTCAAGCCCCCTGGCCCATCACCCACGATCATGATCCTGGCCATCGGTGGTTCCTCCTTCCCGAGAGCGACGCCCAGGCAAGTCATGCCTCGCGAGAGCGTGAATTCTTTGTCGTTACCTGTGTTGGCCTGGCATAAAGCTATCGACAGCAGACCATGGGGAGAGCGTTCGCGAGAGGCTCCACCGCCGGGGCATGACCCGACCCTCTCGCGAACAACCCTCCCGCTCGTGGAAAATTCACCGTCGCTTTCGCCAACCCCAAACACAAAGCAAAAGCGAAGATATCCCCACGAGCGAAAGAATGATCACCCATGGTACACCAAAAACCTTTTTATTGGATGCAGCAGCCGTCGTGAAGGTTTCAGAGTAATCCAACCTCAACACAGGATGGGTCGCGTCGAAGACGTGGCGATGCACTTTTTGACCGACGCGGATCGTGCCCAGGTGGTGGAAACCGAACCTGCTTCGAGTCAGGCTCGCGTTGACGAACGAGACCTGACCGAGCGGCAGCTCGCAGCGACGCTCGACCCGCCAGCGTAACCAGACCTCCCCATTGCGCTCGATGGCGTCGAGCTCTCCAGAAGATGTCGGCGTGCAGGTCTGCGAGTTGTTGCTGATGTGGACGTGATCCTGGAAGTGCTCTCGCAGCTCAGGCTCGCGAGCGCGCCACGCGGCAGGCGCGACGACGGCCTCGTCGGGATGAGACGCATCGCGCCTCTCGAGGCCATGTCGCATCAAACGCGTGGCGGGGATCTCGAAGGTCGCCTCGCTCCGCCCAGTCGAAGGATCGAGCGTCACATCCCAGGTGCTTATCGTCGAAGCGCGGGCCTCAGCGGCGCCCGAAAAACAAAACGCCCCGGTGATGAGGACGATCAGGAGCATAGATTCGCGCGATACCGATATGCTCATCACTGCATCCAAGACCCGTCATTCGTTACGGTGAGTTTCACTGGCGCCTCGAGGCGCCAGGTGGCCGCTGACACTGCGACGCCTCTCACGCTTTCACGTTCATAAAGGAGAGGGGCCACACACGTCATCCCTTACTCCAGCCTATCGGAGAACCAAACATGCACAGATTCAACAAGATACTCTCGCTCCTGCTCGTCGCAGCGCTCGCGGCGAGCGCCTGCAAGAGCGCCGGTGAGACCAGAGAAGAGAACACGGAAACCACCTCCCAGACAAGCACAGAGGCAGGTGGCGATGGAGATGGCGACATCACCGAGAGGATGGCCAGGGAACACGAGGGAGACAAGCCCGTCGCGAGCGGCGCCGCCGAGATGACGCCAGCACGACCAGTCACTGGCCAGGAGGTCGTCTATGGCAAGGTCGATGGCGCCGAGGTCAAGGGCTACCTCTCGATGCCCGAAGGAGCTGACCCCGCGACGTTGCCAGCGCTGGTGGTCATCCACGAGTGGTGGGGCCTGAACGACAACATCCGAAAGATGACCGATCGCCTCGCTGGCGAGGGCTACGTCGCGCTGGCTGTGGATCTGTACGGAGGGCAAAGCGCAGACACCCCCGATGGGGCCAAGAAGCTCATGCAGGGCGCGATGAGCGCGCCCGAGAAGGCAAACACCAACCTGAATCAAGCGATCGCCTTCCTCGAAGGGAAGAAGGCAGACAAGCTCGGCGTGATCGGGTGGTGCTTTGGAGGAGGTTGGTCACTACAAACCGCCATCATGGCGCCAGGTAAGATCGACGCCGCGGTGATTTATTACGGTCGCGTCGGCGTGGAGAAGGAGCAGCTCGCAAAAATCGAGGCGCCGATCCTCGGCGTCTTCGGGAGCGAGGATCAGGGCATCCCGGTCGCGACGGTCAGAACCTTCGAGGCAAACCTCGCAGAGCTCGGGAAGAGCGCGGATATCACGATCTACGAGGGCGCAGACCACGCGTTCGCCAACCCCTCGGGGACGCACTACGAGCCGGAAGCGGCAAGGAGCGCGTGGGAGAAGACCAGAGCTTTCTTCGCCAAGAACCTCAAGGGCGGGTGAGACCTCGCCACGAGGCGACCCACGGTCTGTACACGCATCCTGTTTTGCAGGATGCGTGTACAGACCGTGGGTCGCGACTCGAGGACAACACACGAGCTTGACGAGCTGATGCTTGCCCTCGACACACGTCTGGATGCATCAGCACCCAAACCCGATCTCGATAAATGTCTGTTATGCCGCGTATCGCTGGTTCGCCGAGCGCAGCTGCCTGATTCCATTGATGGTGACCATCTCCTGGAACCTGAGCGCGAACGGTGTCGAGGAGTTGATCAGCTTGTCGAAGTCACCTCGGTTCAGCTCGACGACGACCGTGTCTCCCGAGGCGACGACCGTCGCCGAGCGCCTCCGGTGCTCGAGCAAGGCCACCTGTCCGAACAGCGCCCCCTCGTGCAGGGTGCCTAGCACATGGCGATGACGCCCTGTGTCCCTGTAGACCGTCGCGCAACCTCTCACCAGAATGTAGCAAGCGTGCGGCGGCTCGCCCTCGCGACAGATGAAGGAGCCATCCGGGTAGAAGGTCTTCCTCGCCACGCTGCAGAGGATCTCGATCTCGCGGCGAGAGAAGAGGCTCACTTGCTCGAGCGCTTCGACGGCGATGTCTCCGCGAAAACTGTGTGGCCTCGGCGGCACCTCGCCGCTTCGGTGGAAGGTCGCCTCGCCATTGGCTTCGCTGTAGAGGCTAATGGCCTCATTGGTCACGCGAAGACGCGTCGAGACGCGTTGCCAGATGCAACGCAGCAGCGCCGAGTACGTTCTTGGAGAATGCTCGCGCAAGTAGTCCACGCTGGCGCGCTCGAGGATCAACACCTCGGAGTTGCTCAACGCCACGACCGAAGCCGAGCGAGGCGCAGGATCGAGACAGGTCATCTCGCCGATGATCTCGAACGGCTCGAGGGCGTTGTCATAGGAACGCGAGGGCTCCTGGGCGATCTTGACCCCGAGCGTTCCGCTCGAGAGCAGCGCCATGAAGTTGCCGAGATCCCCCTGACGAAAGAGGTACTGCCCTTGCGAGAGGATGCAGGGGAAGAAGACGCCCGCCAGGTCATCGATTTCACTCGGCTCGAGCGAGGCAAACATGGGCGCGCGCCGAATAATCGCGGCGATCATCGACTTCTGTGAAGGGCTCTGGATTGCGTGAGACATCTGGGTTCCTCCCGAGTAACATCTGTCTGGGCCTCCGTTTTGGATCGCCTCGATGCCCTCAACGGCACATCGCCCCTCTTCCTTAAGATCTTTCACACCGCATTGCTCATGCACGATCAAGACCTCTGGCGCGTGATGCGTCAGGACGATAACGGCAACGAATTTCTGGTCGGCGCGCACGCCTCGCGCGAGGACGCCGAGGCCGAGGCCGCGCGCCTCGAAGCGCGCGGTCACAAGCAAACCTACTGGGTCGATCCCCCTTCGTTGCCAGCGCCTCCGCCGCGCGTGATCTCGATCCAATCCTTTGTCAATCACGGCAGAGTGGGAAACAGCGTGGCGACCTTCGCGCTCCAGCGCATGGGGATCGAGGTTTGCCCCATTCATACGGTCACGTACTCGAGCCATCTGGGTTACAAGGGGTGGCGCGGGCAGGCGACGCCAGTATCCCTGCTCGAGGAGCTGCTCGACGGGTTGAGCAACCTGTCGATCTGGGAGAAGACGGACGCGCTGCTGACAGGATTCCTCAAGGACACGGAGCGCGCCGAGATCGCGCTGGACGCGGCCAGGAGAGTGCGCGGTGCGCGCCCGGAGACCACATGGATCTGCGATCCCGTCCTGGGCGATCAGGGGAGGTTGTACGTCGACGCGTCGATGATCGACTTCTACAAGGGCGCGCTCTCACAGGTCGACATCCTCACCCCCAACGCATCCGAGCTCGGATGGCTCTCGGGCAAGAACCTCGAAGCCCCCACGCGGGAAGCCGTGCTGGACGCCGCGAGGCAGATCGCTGGCGAGCTTCGGCCTGGAGGTTGGGTGATCGCCAAGGGGTGGCAATTGCCAGAGAGTGACGACAAACAGCTCGAGCTGTTTGTCGTCAGCGACACGCAGCACTACAGGATCACGGCGCCGCGATGGCCGCGAGGTTTCGCGGGCGCTGGCGACCTGTTCGCGGCCTGCCTGACCGCGGCGCTGCTCGACACATCGAAGGACGCGCCAGAAGCGGCGATGGAGGCGACCTGCAAGGTCGCGAGCATCCTCGAGATGACGTGGAGAGCTGGCGCGGATGAGCTCGAGCTCATCCGCGCGCAAGGTTTGCTCGAGCAAACCTCGCGCGCGGATGTCACCATCGAAGCGCTCTAACCTTTCGGCTCGACAAGGCGAAGGCCGAGCTCGTCGAGTTGCTCTTTGGACACCAGCCCTGGCGCGCCCATCATCACATCCTGCGCCTTGCTATTCATCGGGAAGGGGACCACCTCTCGGATGTTCTCCTCACCGAGCAACAGCATCAGTATCCGCTCGATCCCCGGAGCGATCCCTCCGTGAGGAGGAGGCCCGTACTGGAAGGCGGCGTGGAGCGCGCCAAACTTCTCCTCGAGCGCCTCGGGGGGATACCCCGCGATCTCGAACGCTCGCGCCATAATGTCCGGGCGATGGTTCCGAATCGCCCCCGAAGAGAGCTCGTAACCATTGCACACCAGGTCATACTGGTAGGCGAGGATCTCTAGCGGGTGCTTTGACTCTAGCGCCTCGAGCCCACCCTGAGGCATCGAGAAGGGGTTGTGCGAAAACACGATCTGACCCGTCTCCTCGTCCTCCTCATACATCGGGAAGTCGACGATCCAGCAGAACGAGAAGATCTCCTCCTCGATCATGCCAAACTCACGCCCGAGCCTGCCGCGCAGACGACCCGCGAGCTTCATCGCGAGCAGGTCTTTTTCTGCGATGAACAGGATCGCGCATCCAGGCGCTGCGTCGGGGAGCCCGCGCAAATGCTCCTCCAGCGCTGGCGCGCTCGCCAGGTGCTTGGCCCAGGAACCTCTCCACGTGCCATCCTCGCTCCAACCGAGCCAGGAGAGCCCCTTGCCGCCCTCCCCTTCGAGCTCCTTGCTGTATTGCTCGAAGACCTTGCGAGAGAGGCCAGCGCCGCCCGGCAACACGAGCGCTCTGGCGCTCGTGTTCTCTGGCTCCAGCGCGCGCTTCAAGAACTCGGGGCCATGCAGACGCAAGACCTCGGTCACATCCTGAAGCTCCATACCAAAGCGAAGGTCGGGCTTATCCGAGCCCCACCTGTTCATCGCCTCTCGCCACGGAATCCGCGGGAATGGGTCAGTGATACGCCATTCGGAGAAGTGCCCGAAGAGTTCGAGCATCAACCCCTCGACCACCTCGAAGATCTCGTCCTGTGTGACGAACGCCATCTCCATGTCGAGTTGGTAGAACTCGCCAGGAGAGCGATCGAGCCTGCCCGCTTCATCGCGAAAACAGGGCGCGATCTGGAAGTAGCGCTCGAACCCGCTGGCCATGAGCAGCTGCTTGAACTGCTGTGGCGCCTGCGGCAAGGCGTAGAACTTCCCGGGGTGCAACCTGGCGGGGACCAAAAAGTCACGCGCGCCTTCGGGTGAACTCACCGTGAGGATCGGCGTATGCACCTCGAGGAACCCACGCGCGATCATCGCCTGCCGGATGAAGTCGATGATCTCGGACCTCATGCGGATGTTGCGATGCGGGCGCTCGCGCCGAAGGTCGAGGTAGCGATGCTGCAAGCGCGCGTGCTCGCTCGCGTTGTTCTTCCCAGACACCGTGAAGGGGAGCGGCTTTGCCTCTCCGAGCACCTCGAGTGAAGACACCACGACCTCGACCTCGCCAGTGGCGAGCCTCGAGTTCTCGGTCCCCTCTGGTCGAAGACGAACCTCCCCTTCGATACGGACGGTGGACTCGATGCGAGCGCGATCGAGGCGCTCGACAAGATCCTCCCGATCATTCGGATCGACGACGAGTTGAACCTCGCCATCATCCCCTCGCAGCACGAGGAAAAGGATCCCGCCTAGCTCTCGAACGCGCGCGAGCCATCCTGCCAGCACCACGGATTCTCCGCTGTGCTCGGCGCGTAGCTCGCCGCACCTGTGTGTCCTGAACCGTTCCATACGTGTGCCTCTCCTGTCTTGGAGCATATGCCGGGGAAGCAGGGGCTCCTTTCAGGAGTACGACACTTTGCCTCGCGCTTATTCCCTCGGTCGTTCACTGCCTGGAAGGAGGCGTCGTGAGGACGTGGTAGAAGATCACGTCGGGGTTCTCCGGCGTCTCGACGCGCAGCAGGCCCGCGTGGCCTCTGGCGCTCGGGGCGATGCGCACGGGCTCTGTGACAGGATCGAACATGGCGAGGTCTGGATGCACGCCGCGATCGAGCGCGGGTCTGGCGCGCTGGTCATCCTGGCGATCAGGTCTCGCCACGAGCGCGAACACCAGGGCAAACAGCGCCGCCGTGGCGAGGACCACGAGGCGTTGAAAGCGCCTGCGCTCGTGCTCCATGATCCGCTCGCGCGTGGCGGCCCATCCTCCCGACGGAGGTTCGAGTTTTCTAAACGGGTCGGTCATGCATCCTCCCTGGGAGACCATCCCTCGAGTTTATCTCTGAGCATCTTTATTGCCGTGTGTCGCCTGGAGGCGACGGTGCCGGGTTGGATATCGAGCGCTGCGGCGATCTCGTCGTAGGTCAACTCGGAGAACTCGCTCAAGAGGATCACGTCGCGATACTTTGGCGCGAGTGATTCGACCGCCGCGCGCACCGTCTCATCACGTTCTTCCTGACGCATCGTCTCCTCGGGATCGGGCTGCTCGCTCGGGGGCGGAGGTCGGCCCTCGAGGCCGACCCAGCTCAAGATCTTCTTTCGGCGCAACCGCTTCCTGGCGAGGTTGAGCGCGATCTTGTAGGCGAGCGGCTCGACCGTCTCCGGGCGAACCCTTGCCTGCATCTTCCATAACCTCAAGAAGGTCTCCTGGAGGATGTCTCTGGCCTCGGCGCCATCCCAAACCCAACGATACACGACGTTGTAGAGAGGTTTCTCGAGCTTGCGATAGAGCAGCTCGAGGGCGACCTCGTCGAACGTGTTTTCGTTGTCTGGCATGGTGTCTTATGGATTCGTCGAGGTCACGCGGATGATGTAAAAGAGCGTCTCGGCCTCGGGCATCTCCCCGAGCATATCCCCCATATCTCGGCCAGGGACATCGCCCCACCCTGCCTGCCCGAGGACCACGGTCTGCCCCTTCTTCACGCGCAACTTCGTCGACAACTCACGAGCCTCCTTCGCGAGCGAGATCTCGACGTGCGCCTCGACCTGCTCGCCCTGGACGCTGGCCGTCTGGTTGATCTCATTGACCAGCTCACCGCGCGTCTGAGCGTACTCGCCATCGGTCGCCGCGAGGCTGATATGCTCCTCGAGCTTGAAGTTTGCCAGCCCTTGCGACTTCTCGATCGCATCGAGCGCATCCTTGACCTGCGCGAGCCGCGGGTCATCGGCATCCGAGCCCCCAGCAGCCCCGGTGGGTAACGACGCGGTCACGAACCAGTATTCGATCTTGACGGTGTCTCTGGCCTTGGGCTCGAACTTGGCGCTCTCCTTGAAGAAGGTCTCGAGCCCCTCGTGCACGGACTTCGGCGCGGCGACGATCAACCTGCCGTCGGGGACTTGCTGCACCTTGCCGTGCTCGCCCAGGACGCTTTGCAGGATCGGGCGCAAGCGATCGCCTGTGTTGGCGGGTACATCGTAGACCTCGAGCCCGATGAGTGGTTCGAGCGGCCTCGCTTCAGCCAGGGGAGCAGGTGCTATAGGAGCTTGTGGCGCCTCGGGGCGCTCGCATCCAGCGCCAAGGTTCATCACCAGAAGAACAAACAACAGGGGAACAATACATCGCTTCATCTCATACCTCGCTTCGTGGTTGTCATCTGCTTCTATCCACGAGGTGAGAGATTCTTCGATCTTTTCTCGATTTTTTTGGCGAGTGATTCCTCGAATGGCGCGCTCCCCCTTGCATCAAGACATCGAGCGCGCGCTTGAAAAAACTTACTCCGAGATCCAGAGGCCGATGCGGCCAGGCTTGAAGTCGGGGTACGCAGGGATCGGTGGCTCGAGGGGGCGACCGTACCCGACCATGATCAGCGAGCCGTCCTCGCGCTCGAGCACCTCGACGTCAAGCACGCTCTGAGAGCGCCATGTGCCAGCCTCCGGCGAGAGGATCGGCTCGTCGAGCAGACGCTCCCATGTGTAGCCATCCTCGCTGACAGCCACGCCGACCGAGATCGGGACCCCCTCGCTGAACTGGCCAGCGAGCGCCGAGTACCACATCACGTAGCGACCACCGATGAACTGCACGTGAGGATCGAGGAGGTTGTAATCCCAGGCCCCAGGCTTACCGACAAAGACCGGGTTATCCTGGTGAGGTGTCCAGTTGACGCCATCCTCGGAGGTCAGCACGCCGATGCTGGCGCGCGCACCGTTTTGATTTACCGAGGCGCCCGCGTAGTACAGCCTCCAGATGCCATCGCTGCCGAGCAAGGCGCCCGGCGAGGTCAAAAAGCTCTCGTCCCACTGGCCCGGAGCGGGTCGGTAGGCAGGAGAGGCGGGCCTGCTCCACTGCGTCCCTTCAGGATCGAGCGAGCGCGTCTGCCCGATAGCCGGGTCCTGGTGATAGGAGACGTTGTACCCAAGGTACCACATATCCCATGCGTTCTCGGCGGCGTTCCAGCGCACAGAGGGGGTCTCTCGGTTGATATCCCAGGACATCGCGGTGGCGTCCGCGGGCGTCATGACGGGATCGGCGTCGAGCGTCCAGGAACCATCCATCGCACGGATCGCGCGTCCGACGACAGGCTTGCCTTCAGCGCGGTCTCCGCCCGCGGCGAACCAGACGGCGAGTTCTCCGGTGGGGAGGATACCGAGCGTGGGGTCCGAGTGATTGAGACACTCCCAGGCGGGGCAGGTTTGGATGTCGGGTTGTGGGTTTTGCCCCCAGGGCACGAACGAGGCCGCGCGACCTGGGATGGGGATGACCTCGATGCTGGCCGTGAGCTGTTGCGAGCTCGCGCCATCGCTCAGGATGACTTCGAGCTCGAGCTCATCTGCGCAGCGCGCGTCGGTGTTACCTGGGAGGAGGATGACCGCGCGCGTCGGCGTATCCTCGGACACCTGGAGAAGCGAGGAACAATCGATCCCCTCGGCGGTGCTCGAGCCGAGCGACCAGGAGCCAGTCAGGCTCACACCTTCTGCCATCGAAAGAACCGCGTCGATCTGGAGAGGCTCGCCAACTGTGAGGTCGAAGCGATCCTCCTGAAAGGTCGCCTCCCAGACAGGAGTCGCGCTCATATCGAGCATATCGCGCTCGCTCGCCATATCCGGGTTCGCGTCCGGGGTCATGTCCATATCCGACCCTGGCGTCGCGCTCATGTCGCTTGCCGGGGTTGGCATATCGGGGTCCTCGGACATGTCGAGGAAGTAGACGGGAGGGGTGGTCTTTGCCATATCGGGAGCTTCCTCGCCAGAACGGCAGGCGGAAGCAGAGGTCAGTGTGAGGGCAAAGAAAATGATTGCTGTTCTTTTCACGGGCATCCTCGAGAATATGACAGTGCCATGAGCGATCGAACGACTTACCCCCTGGAACGATTGTTACCAAGAGATAGCCGAGGAGCCAAACAGGATGCTACGTGGTCTGATCTTTGACATGGATGGGACGCTTATCGAACCAGCGATCGATTTCGCCGCGATGCGAGAGGCGGTCGGTATTCTGGAGGGAGACATCTTGCTCGAGCTGGCGCGCTGGGAACGCAGCGCCAGGGACCGCGCGTTCGAGATCATCGAATCCTTCGAGCAAGAGGCGGCGGCCCGGATGGAGGCGACGCCTGGCGTGATCGACTACCTCGTGGCGAGCAAGCGCGTGGGTGTGCGTCATGGGTTGATCACGCGAAACACGCATGATCGGATCGCGCGGTGCGCGAGGTTGCTCGGGGCGACGTTTATGCCCGCGCTCGACCGCAGCTTCACGCCGCTCAAGCCTGACCCAGCCTCGATCCTGCATATTCTCTCGAAGTGGGAACTCTCGCCGGAAGAGGTCGTGATGTTTGGCGACAGCGGCCAGGATTTGCATGCGGCACACGCGGCAGGGGTCAAGTGCGCGGTGATCGCGCGCGACTACAACGAGCACCTGCGAGCGCGCGCCGATTGGTACATCGAAAACTTCGAAGGTTTGCCCGCCGCGCTGCAACCATAACTTCGCGCGTCGATCACTTTGCAGGATGCTGCGACTCAGCGGCCCGATTTCTTCGAGCGCTGTTTGCGACGCAGGTGGCCGACCAAACCAGCGAGCAGGACCCACAGGAACGCGTTCCGAGGGGAAGCAGGCGTACCGAACGGTGCGCTCGCGCAGGTTTCCTCCGTTTCGGGCTCGGGTTCAGGCTCGGGGAGCGTGATCACGGTGGACATGTCCTCTGGAGTTGTCCCCATATCAGGGGCCGCCTCGTTCATGTCCACGTCGGGCTCGACGCCCATATCCATCGAGTCGTCAGGTTCCATGGGCGCAGGTGGTGTGTACTTGCGAAACGTCACCCTCGCGCTGGTCTCGTCCTCGGGGGACGCGTTCAGCAGCGCGACAAAGACAACCTGCCCAGGTTCAAGCAAGACCACGGGGTCCTCCCCTGCCTCGACCACGTCGAAGTCATCGGGACCTCTCAAGACGAGCGCGCGAGTCTCTTCTGTAAAGGTCCTCTCGGGCAACGCCTCGAGGCCGACGCGCACGGAGCCAGTGACCTCGAAGGCCGCGTACTTCGCGGCGACCGGGTCCACGGACACATCCCAATTGATTCCGCGAGATGCGTTGTAGCTGGCGACGGGGACCTCGTCGAAGAGACGCGATACGTCGTAACCTTCGCCCGTGATCGCGCGCGATCCGGTGAAGGCATTCCAGGCGGCAAAGCTCTGATAGGCTTCGATAAGGTTCGAGTCGTACCCCGCGCGAAGCTCTGCATCGAGCGCGGTCAGGGGCTCTGTTCCTAACGCGATGCGCTCGAAGAGCTTTCGCATCAGGTCCGCGTCGTAGCGAAGCTCGAGGTGGTAGAAGAAGAGCGCCGTGCTGTATGAGAAGCCATCGAATGGCCCCTGAGAGCGCGCGTTCAGGCTGCGCTCCGGAGTTTCGAAGTAGCCGTTGGCCAACCTCTCGAAGTCGCTCTGGCTCGGGTCAAAGGACTCCTCGAACCAGGTCGCGGTCCCCTCCGAGATCCACTGCTCGAGCTCGTCGGTGTAGGCGGCCTGCACCGAGTGAAAGTACTCGTGACTTGTCAGAACACGGATCGCCTCTTCGATGGAGGGGTAGCCGTAACCTGCGAAGTCATTCTCGATGAGCATGTGTGTGGTGCACACGGTGCTGCCGAGCTGTGTCCTGCACCCGTTCCTCGCGACGAGCCCGTCCGAGCTCTTCGCGAAGTCCACGAGGTAGATGTCGAAGCGCCCATCACCGCCGACCTCCCAGGGCACCGGGATCGAATCGTCGGGGACGGTCGTGCGGTAACCTCGGCGGTCGAGTTCAGCGACGACCTCATCGGCCTGCGAGGCGACGAGTTCGACATAATCGGGGATGCCATTGGCTGGTTCCGCGTCGGTCAGCGGGACCTTGTGAGGGCCGCTCTCGACCCACCAGACGCGGAAGTGATCCCCTGGTGAGATATGCGAGAACGCCTCCTCACCGCCGTAGCCGATCCCGAGGTATGGCTCATCGGTCGTGGGCCGTATCTCTTGTTGCGAGGTCCGCATGCGAACCTCGAGCTCGCGCGCCGCAGAGCGGCGCTGCTGTGAAGGCTCTGGTGCAGTGGTGGCGTCGTCGCCACCACAGGCCGAAGTCCACAAAAGCATCACCGCCGCCAGGGTTCTGGCAGCGCGCGCGATCTCGGATCTCTCAGAGTTCTGCCCAACGCACTTCGTAAACACCGGATGTCCACCCATCGAAGGAAAACTTGTAGCTCTTCTGCATGTCCGTGCCGCGCAGAATGTAGACGTGATCGGGATAAGCCGAGACGCCGCCGCCGTAGTTGTACCACGAGCCCGAGGTCGTGTCGGGGTTGAGCTGCTCGAAGACCGTGCGCACGGTGCCAAACCCGCTCGGAGGCGCGATCACCTGGCAATCCTCGTCCACCGAAACCTCGGTCACGAAGCGGTTGTCTGCGGGGACGTCCGCAGCGGTCACCGCGTCAAAGCTCGTGCCCGTGAGGCGCGCGATCTGGACCGCGCCGGGGCCGCCGTCACCGCCGTTGATGAAGACGCCCGTTCGCCTGAAGGCGATATCCCAGGTCAAGTCATCGCGGATCGCCACAGGGTCGGTGATGTCGACCTTGGCCGCAGCGTCCAGATCCACGTAAAGGAAAGGATTCTGCGATGCGCCCTGCAAGCCACCGGCGGAGGCGTCGAGCGTGACGCTGTAGGTGCCGCCATCTTCGGTCACCTCGAAGGAGCCCGTCGAGAGCTTGTCATTGAGAGGCCACGCCTCGGTGAGCTCGGCGGCGACATCGCAACCATTGGTCGAGTTGTTCGCCGAGAGGTCACCGACGGTGGGGATATCAGGCTCGTCCATCCCCATATCGGGCATGGTCATGCTGGCGTCCTCCTCGGGCGCTGCGTCCGGCTCGTCGGGTGACGCGTCGAGATCCTCGGCCATCCCTTCGTCAGGCTCATCCATCCCCATATCGGGCGTCACGATCACGATCGTGGTCTCGTTGTTATTCGTCTGCTCGTCAGGCTCGGAAGAGCAAGCGGCGAACAAACAACTCACGCCCGCGATCACGAGCAAACGGTTTCGAAACTTATGGTTCATCTGGCGTCCTCTTTTCTTTAGCCATCTCAAGGTATTGCAGTAGTGGAACAAGACCTCCACGCTGTCAAGCACGTACCCATGCCACAAATGGTATTGAAAATCATTATCAATTAAAAGCAAGATATCCAGAGTGCGCGAGCCTTGCTGTTCATTGGATGCAGGGATAGCGTTCTTAAATCGCCCGACGGCATGAAAAAACACGCCTGACGCGTGCTTTGGCACCCCAGCGAACGAGGCCACCATGAAGAAGACCGTGACAAGTTGCGCGCTCGCCGCGCTCTTGCTTCTCCCGAACACGAGCGCCGCGCAGGATCTCTGGGACGCTGAACTCGGCCTGCTCGAGGTCGAAGAGGCGGGCTGGTCATGGAGCTTCGAGGAAGAGCTCGAGGATCTCTTCCTGAGCTATGGCACAGGCAGAAGACCCACCGAACGAGCCTGGCCAGCGAGCCCTTCGGACGGTGCGATGCATGGGGAACAGGTCGGCTGGCTCGGCGATGAAGTGCATCGAACCATCCTTCGGCTCGATGACGACACCTTCGCACCGTTCGATGGAAAGCGCGTCGAGGTTCGCTTCTGGTACAAGCCCGAGGGGACCTCGGTCTCGGCGGACATCACCTGGATCGTGGGTGATTCATCCGGGCAAGTGATTCGCGGAGAGCCGAGCTTCTTCGTTCATCGCATGGGCCAACTCAGCTTCCAGCCCACAGGTCGCAAACGAGACGATGGCTGGAGGGAGCTCACATCAGGCCCCTTCGACTTCTCGATGGGGCACTCGCTCAGGCCCGCCATGCTGACCTTTCGCGATATCAACAGCGGTGATGGCATCTCGAGCCAGGTCGCCAGAGATCCCGAGGCGCGCGTCCTGATCGACGCCATCACCATCCAGGATCTGGGCGCCGCGCTCGTCCCCGAGACATCCTGTACGGCGACCTCCGAGGAGGACGCGTGCGGAGACCATGGCGTCTGCTCGTTTGGCCGCTGCGTGGACGCGGCATCCTACCTCGGCAGCGCACCAGCAGACGAGGAAGTGCGCCGCGCGTATCTTGATCGACGCCGCTTCGAGGTCGCTTACTTCAACGGCGTGAGGCTCGCCAGCGACAACAGCGACCTCTTTTTGCAGCACATGCAAGCCGCGGATAGCCCGAACCCGAGGGTCTTCTGGCCCGCGCTCGCGCGCGCTTTCAACGCGCTCGTCGACGGCCATGGCACCGTCCCGAACGCGAGCACGATCCCCGAGGTCTCACCTGGCGCCTGCGCCTACCTTGGAGAAATCGATCTTATCGACGCACAGAACCCATCCGAGGGATTGCTCGTTTACGAGGTCTTCGACGAGGTCGGCTTCGCGCTCGACCTTCGCCCAGGCGATGTGATCACGAGCATCGACGGGATGGCTCCGAGGACTTTTTTGCAAGAGCTCGAGCGCTTCGTCGCCTATGGCGGAGACCCGAGCGCGAAGGAGGTCATCCTGATGCCCGAGCTGCTCCGCTGGGCCGCTCAGACAGGATCATCGTTCACGGTCCAGCGCTGCGAACAGCCCACGGGATGTGCGCCGAACGAAACGGTCGAGTTCGAGGTCTCCACGGCGCTCTCGCTCGGAGATGCGCTCTGGCGCGGCGAGGTGCCTTCGTGGCGCTTTACATCCGAGCGGTGTGATTTTCGATTCGCGCGCCTCGAAGATGCTCCCGACGAGAGAACCTACGGCTTCGCTGGTTACACCGACATCGGCGGGACGAGCGTCATCCTGTTTAACGGCTTCCCCCGACCCGACACCGGCGATGGTCAGAGCGGTTGGCTGGTCACGCTCTCCGAGGTCTTGAGCACGACCCCGACAAAGGTCCTCTTCGATCAAAGGTGGGGCACAGGAGGCAGCCCCGCCGCGCTGACGGAGCTTCACGAGTTATTATTGCGCGCGAGCGATCCCGACCTCTTTGGCGAGACGATCCCGCCGACCGAGACGGAGCTCTCGCTCGAGGAGCGCGAGCGTTTGCGAAAGTGCTCGCGCTCGTGCGGCATGTACGCGGAGTTTCGCGACACACCGACCATCGATGGCCCGGCCTCCGAGGCGCGCATCGCCTACCTGAACAGCTATGATGTCTCGGCCAATGACTTCTTCGCCGCGAGGCTCGCTGCCAGACCAGGCAGGACGCGCTCCTTCGGTCCGGCGCGAACGTTTGGTGCGTTCGGATTTGCCTGCCAGCTCCCGCCTCATCTGCCTGGCGAACGGGGCGTGGGCTATCAGTGCACGGACACGCTCTTCTTCGAGGCGGGCGTCGACGAGGACGCCGCGGTGTTCTCGTCCGGCACCGGCGTTCCATCAGATGAACGCATCCTACAGCGCCAGAGCGATCTCTTGCTCGGCGTGGATACGGCCCGCGAAGCAGCGCTGCAATGGTTAGAGGAGGAATGAGATGAAGCGATACGCACACACCCTTACAGCAATCCTCGCCGCATCGACGCTGCTCGGTTGCCCATCCGACCCGAAGACACCAACGCCGAGCGAGGATGACATGTCATCCTCGCAGCCCGAGGACATGAGCACCCCTGACGCTGGCAATGATATGCGCGAAGAGGAGCAGCCAGACATGTCACCTGACGAGGACGCGTCCGAGGATGTGGACATGCCTCCGGCGGTGATGCCTACTGGACGCTCGCTCGAGCGCATCACGACGCCATGGACGCCTACAGACAACATGGTCGAGGACGCGGACTTCGTGCTCTCGACCGAGAGCTGGATCGCCTTCGATGGCGCCAACGCGATCCAGCGCGTGCGGCGTGCCTTCACGACCTCGGCACCAGAAGATCGACCCACCATCGGGCTGATGCCGATGAGCTCGCAGCCATCCTGTATCATCGGGCGCGTGAAGTGGACGCGCGCCGCTGGCCACGACGCATCGATCTGGGTGAGGGGAAGCGAAGTAGCAGTGCTCGCACTGGCGGTCGACCTGGAGAGGGCGACACCCGCGCTGTTGGCATACGACATCGACGCGACTGACGAGACGCACACCGTTGATGGAGAGACCTGGGTGCGTTATCGCGGCGAAGTGCCGCCATCGTTCGGGTGGGGTTACTTGCAGATTTGCCACACCTCATCGGAGACGGTCTGGCTCGGTGCGCCGAGCGTGACCAGAGCACAACCGGCGCCAGGTTTGCTGCGTCAGTTGCCCACCCCTCTTCGCGCGGCGACCGAGGTGGAGTTGGAGCGCCACGACATCCTCACGCGCCGGTATCACGAAAAAGCCCCGAAGAAGTGACTCTTCGGGGCTCCGGGTGGTCGAGGACGCGAGGGCTCGCTCACGCGAGACCGTTGTGACGGAGCAGTGGCTCGGTGTCGGGCTGCCTGCCGCGGAAGTCGACGAAGACATCCATCGGATCGCGGCTGCCGCCGCTGGCGAGGACGGTCTGGCGGAAGCGGCGCCCTGTGGTCGCGAGCGCCTCGTCATCATCGAGGCCAGCCTCTTCGAACGCGGCGAACGCGTCCGCGCTCAGGACCTCGGCCCACTTGTAGCTGTAGTAACCAGCGGCGTACCCTCCCGCGAAGATGTGCGAGAAGCTGCACAGGAAGCGATCCTCATCGAGCAGGTCGAGCACGCTGGTGCGCTCGGCGATGCGGCGCTGGACCTCGAAGACCGAGCCATCTTCCTCGGAGTCATAGGAGGCGTGCAGCTCCATATCGAGCAGGCCGAAGTAGAGCTGGCGGAGCATCGCGCTACCAGCTCGGTAATTCCTGGCGGCTATGATCTTGTCGATGTACTCGTCAGGGATCGGCTCGCCGGTTTCGTAGTGGCGCGTCAGCGAGCGCAGGATCGAGGGTTGATAGCACCAGTTCTCCATGAACTGGCTAGGGAGCTCGACGGCATCCCACTCGATGTTCTTGATGCCTGACGCCATGCCCGAGTCCACCTCGGTGAGCATGTGTTGGAGGCCGTGTCCGAACTCGTGGAAGAGCGTGGTGACCTCGCTAAAGGTCATCAGCGAGGGCTTGTCCTCGACAGGCGGCGATTGATTGCACGCCATGTACGAGATCGGGAGGCGAACGCTGTCGCCCTCGGCAGCCAGCGCCTTGGAGCGACCGACACAGGTCGCGTGCCAGGCGCCGCCGCGCTTTGTCGCGGGGCGGCTGTAAGGGTCGAGGTAGAAGGAGGCGACCTGACGATCGCCGTCGAACACCTCGAAGAAGCGCACGTCGTGGTGCCAGATCGGCGCCTTGCCGTCGGCGGCTTCGATGCGTACGCCAAACAACTCGCCGACCAGGCCGAACAAACCATTCAAGACGTGCTCGAGCGGGAAGTAAGGGCGGACCTCCTCGTCCTTGTAGCCGTAGCGCTCCTCGCGCATGCGCTCGGCCCAGAAGGCGATATCCCAGTGCGAGAGCTTGTCGATGGAGTCTTCGGCGCGCTCGCTGGCGTAAGCCTGGAGCTCCGCGAGGTCTTCCTTCGCCGCTCCCCAGGATGCCTCGCGGAGATCCTCGATCAAGCCACGCACGGCGCCGACATCGGGCGCCATCTTTGCAGAGAGGCTGAGGTCCGCGAAGGTGTCATACCCGAGCAGCTTTGCCTCCTCCTTGCGGAGCGTGAGGATGCGCTCGATGAGCGGCGTGTTGTCGATATCACCGCTGGAGGCGCGCGTCAGGTAACCTCGATAGACCTTCTCGCGAAGCTCTCGGTTGGTGGCGTTGCGCAGGAACGGCATCACGCTGGGGACCTCGAGCGTGATGCGCCAGGGACCATCCTCGGTCGTCGCGCCATCGTGTCCGGCCTGGCGCGCGGAGTGCGCGGCGAGTTGGAGCGCGCTCTCGGGCAAGCCCTCGACATCCTTCTTGTCGGTGAGGACGAGCTCCCACGCCTTGGTCGCGTCGAGGAGGTTGTTGCCAAAATCAGTGGAGAGCTGCGCGAGCTCCTGCTGGATGGCGTTAAAGCGCTTTCGATCCTCGCCAGCGAGCCCGACGCCCGAATGTTCTGCCTGGAGCACGAGCGCATCGACCACGCGCTTTTGCGCCTCGGTCAGCTCGGTGGCTTGCAGGGCGACGAGCTTTTCGTAGATCGATTTGCTCTGGCCCATGCGGATCGAGAAATCGACGAGCGCGGGCTGGACCTCCTGATAGGCTTGACGGAGCTCATCGCTGTTAGCCACGCCGAGCAAGTGTCCGATCAAACCCCAGGTGAAGCCAAATCGATCACCGAGCAGCTCCAATCCCTCGACGAGACCTTCCCAGGTGGGCTCGGCCTCCTTCTCGAGGCGGTCGAACTCGTCCTCGAGCTGGGGGAGGAGTGTTTCGACGGCCGGGACGACCTGCCAGGCGGCGATATCCTCGAAGCGAGGGAGCGCGCCGTGGGCGAGGAAGGGGTTGTTCGCTGGCGTCTGCGGGATGCTCTTTCGAGCGCGCAGCACCTCGGCGTCGAGCTCGGCGAACACGGCGTCGAGCTCGTCCTGGTCATCGAACCCGAAGGCCTTGGCGAAGCTCGCCATCATCGCGCTCTCGATCGGCGAGACCTTCTGATCGGCGTCGCTGATAAAGGCGATGACTTGCATGGCGCGGCGGCGATCGGAAGGATCGGTGATCATGCCCGCGATCTTCTCGACGGCCTCGTCGAAGTCATATTCGTTGACCTCGGCGACGACCTCTCGGATGAGCGAGTCTGCCTCTTCGAAGTCGGTGATGCCATAGAGGTTTTGAACGATGTGAACGGCGTCGGCCATCTCCTCTTTCGAGATCTTGCGATCGATCGACATCGCCAGACAGGTCAACAGCAAGAAGCCTTGCTCGACACCATCCTGGCCAGTGGGTAGGGAGAGAGAAAAGACCCGATGAAAGAGTTGCTGTTGCATTCCTGGAGTTGCTCCGTAACTGATTCGATTTCAACGCGAGAATGGGCACGGGCGTGCGGTCACGAGGTTAGCGCGAATGCCCCATGGTTAAAAGAGGACTTCACGACGCTGACCGTGAAGTTATATGCACGCGCAGCGGCCTGTGATTCGCGCATTGAAAGAACTGGCGCGGTGCCCAGGTTGTCGGTGCGCGCGAGCGCGCGATAACCCAGGAGGTGCCCCATGACAGAAGAGCGCGAACCCGAGACTGAGAAAGCGATCGTTCCGACCTGGAGTGATATGGAAACCGGCGAGAAGATCGCCACGGCCACCGCATGGACGCTCATCATCGGCGGCATCCTGGCCGGACCACACATCCTCTGCTCGCTCGCCGGACGCCCCCTCCCCTCGAGCATCTCGGGGTTCTTCTTCGACGCCGTGGTGGTCGAGCTGCTGGGGATGGTCTTGCTCGTGTTCCTGCCGCTCAAGGCCGCGCTCAAGCGGTGGCTCTACGGGAAGCCAGGAGAGGAACCACGCGCGCCGAAGCTATGGCGCTGGGCCGTCGCCATCCTCTGGGTCACGGTCATGCTGGGCATGACCGCGCTGCTCATACCGCAAGGTTTCTTCGCGCTGACAGGTCGCGAGACCGCCTCGACGCTGGCAGGTTGGGGGAGGGATTCTCTGGCAGCGCTCGCTGCGCTGCTGCCGCAGATTATCGCGATGGTTCCCTACATCTGGGCGATGCGCCGCGCGTGGAACCGATTGATGGACCAGCACGCCGCGCCAGAATCCACCGAAGAAGATGCGATGCCCGCGTGAAGCTCTCTTCAGATTTTTTGGATAAAAACCACTGAACGCAAGACACCCCACCGAATGCGAGTGTGTCGGCTCGCAGTAGGTGGGGTGTAATAGAATACCAAGATGAGAGGCTGCTCTCCTCCCTGTTTATGAAGAGCTCATCTTATGTAGGAAGGTCTCGTTTTCGAGTGCGCCGAGACACTGAACAGTTGTATACCCACGTTCAGTGATCGTCAACGATTTTTTTGGCGCGAACCTCGCGCTCGCTTCGAGGGGATCTGTGGCGGAAGTTTAGCAGAGCGCGGAACAAGCCCCCCGCGCCTCGCTGCCGCTCGGCGCAGCCCCCACATTCGTGGGGGCTTATTCTCGCGCTCCGAGACGAGGTTGGTGTTTTGCGTCTTGGAGCTTCGAAATCTGCCATGAGTTTCATGAGGGCGCCCATTGCGAACCTCGACGCTGAAATCCTCGCAAGTTCGCCCTCCACGAATGTGGGGGCAGCGCCGCAGGCGCGGGGGGCTTGTTCCGCGCTCTGCTAAACCTCCGCCAACAAGAAGACCTCGGGTGCTGAGGGAAAAAAAGCGGGCGCGCTGTTTTCAAATCCTTCTGATGAT
>Ga0208061_100040_pt1 | contig 40849 bp, 29 predicted proteins | sample DeeseametaMP0555_FD_184209 | JGI IMG/M metagenome (GOLD analysis project Ga0208061, IMG submission 184209) | Marine microbial communities from the Deep Atlantic Ocean - MP0555 (SPAdes) | ecosystem: Environmental > Aquatic > Marine > Oceanic | place: South Atlantic Ocean | collected 2011-01-23 | reverse complement strand
CGCCCGCTTTTGGTTTCGATGGTTCCTGTTCGTCACGCCTTATGGCATCCCGCCCATATCGGCTGTCGGCTCCCACTCCGCGTTGTTCGTCTCGGGAGCATCCGGGAAGAGCATCTTTTGTTCCTGACGGATCGTGTAGCGCATCGTGTTTTCTTCCTGGAAGTACACCCAGTTGATCATCGGCTGATACACGCCAGTGATTTCGGGGATGTAGTCGATCGGGCCGCTGACTCCGTCGAGATCGAGGTTGTTCCCCGACTGCAACTCGGCGACACCATCCGAGACAAAGCTCGTGCTCTCGAAGAACACCAGCGGCGTCCCTTCCTTGTCCACCAACCTCGCGATCCCGTCCGCGATCTTTTGTCCCGTGATGGGTTCGCCCATCGGGACGGTCGCCGCCGAGAACCCGATCGTCATCACCGCGTCATAGGTCGTGGTCGACGCGAGCGCGGGTTGTGTGTTGTTGAACGCGATCGAGTAGTCGAGGCGGTAGTCCTGATACACCTCGGAGTTCGGGTCGAAAATATCGGGCGCGACCCCCTCGATCGCTGGCAGCAGCGAGGCGAGGTTCATCGCGTCCAACTGTGCGGCGAGCTGCTCCATGGCGGGGATCACACCGTGAGAGAGGATAAACCGTGGAGGCGTGATGCCTGCCGGTGTCGTGACGGCCAGGTAAGAACCGACGGCGAGCGCGCCCTCGTTGGTGCCGATGACGATCGTGAGCTGAGGCTCGAACTCGCCCTTCTTGACCACCTGCGCGATACGACCCGCGTAATCCATCTGGATGTTCTCTGGAGTCGGATCTTCCAGGTCGATCGGGTTCGGCAACTGAATGACCTTGATCTCGGCGCCGAGGTTGGAGTTGAGGTCGTCGAAGACGAGCTCCTGCAAATCCCCGCCGTACTTGTCGTTTTTATACAGGATCAGGATCTTGGATGGCCCCAGGTCGCGCACGCGCTTGGCGATGGCGTAAGCCTGAAACTCGTCAGAGGCGATGTTCCTCCACGACAGGTTTTGATCCATCGAGTTCAGGTTACCGATACTCGGCGAAGTTCCTGTCGGCGTGATCGAGAAGACACCGGAGGGGTTGGTCACGTTACTGACCATGCTGATGTACGCCTCGCTGAAAAGCGGGCCGATGATCGCCGGCGTACCGATGGTCTGGGTCAGGTGACTCGCCGCACGTTGCGCGATCATCGCGTTGCCCTTCGAGTCGCATGAAATCCAGGCGAGTCGCCGTCCTCCGGGGAGTCCGCCGTCATTGTTGAACTCGTCGATCGCGAGCTGGATGGCGTTCTCGAGCGGTTTGCCGATCGTTGTGCCAAACGGCTCGACTAGTGGGAGCAACGAGCCGATGTAGATGACGTTGTCAGGGTTGGCGGTGCGCGAATAGTGGATGCGCTGGCAGTCGCCGTTGTCATCGAGCGCGTCGATGCACTCGCCGCCCATGCCGCAGATGTACGTCTCGCCAAACCGCTCCATGCAATCGCTCGTCAGCGTGCAGCTGGTGTCGGGGCCCATATCGACGGGCATATCCACGCCCATATCTTCGGGCATGTCCGGCGTATCAGGCATGTCTGTGCCCTGATCCATCCCCATGTCGTCAGGTGTCGTGCTCGTGCACTGATTCTGATCACATGTCTCACCGCTCTCGCAATCACTGTCAGCGCGGCATTCGACATCAGCCTCCTGGACGCAGCGGTTGGCCTCGCAGGTGTAGAAGGCGCCGGAGCTGTCGAAGCGGTGACAGTCCTCGGCGGTGCTGCACTCACTGTCGAAGTCGTAGCGCAGCGAGCATCCGCTCGCGAGCAATGAGAGGCTCGCGGCGAGGAGAGCGTATGTGATGGGCTTTGTCATCGGTGACCTTCTTTATTCGAATAGCTCGCGGCGCGTTTAGAAAGAGACGGTAAGCCCCATCCCCGCGCCGTTGCGGTCGAGGATCGGGGAGAGTTGCGCCTTGCCCTCGGAATCACTCGAGCCGGAGCGCACGAGAAAGACGACGCCCACAGCCGCCAGCACGCCGCCTGCGACAAAGAAGCTGTCGGCCAGCAACGCGCGCGTGGTGCCTTGATCGTTTGCGGTTCGCAGGTCTTCCAGCGTCGTCGCATCCTCTGCGGCCTGGGAAGACTGATTGGTCAAGTAGGTGAAGGCGCCTCCGGCGGCAAGCGACGCGCCGCCGAGCGCGAGGAAGGTGATCGGCAGACCGAGCTTGCGCTCGGGCGTTGGCTCGGGCTGAGGAGGCGTGACCACGACGGTCTTGTCCGTCTCCTCGGGCTTCTCCTTCTCTTCGGGCTTCTCTTTATCGGCAGGCTTTTCCTTCTCTTCGCGCATCTTGAGCACTTCTCGCAGCGTCTTGATACGCGCGACGGCGTCCTGGCGCGCGTCGATGTCGATATCGGGTTCGTTGACGAACCGCTCGTAGTAGTCGATCGCGGATTCGAAGTCCCCCGTTTTTTCGTAGAGACGACCGATGTTGTAGAGGATGTTGGGCTCCGAGGGCTGAGTCTCGTAAGCCTTCTTGAACGCCGCGATGGCGCCCTCGTAATCCTTTTCGGCGTAGCGCTCCGTGGCGATCTCGATGAGCGCGTCATACTCCGCTTGGTTGCTGTCCTCTCCCGCCGCCGGCTTGTCGCCACCAGCCTCGGGTTGCTGCGCCTGGGTTGTCACAGGCGTGGCCAACAAGGCCACCGCCAGTGTGGTCATGATCCAGGCCCGCGCGGATAAAATGCTCCCCTGCTTCTTCATACGAAGCCTCCTCGTCGGATAATCGCTGCTTCTGCGCCGTAGCTTCCCTTGTAACGCGCTGACAAGAGGGCTGCAACTCTCAGCACCATGGATACAACTGTATCGAACATGGGCTCCCATGCAAAATTCGTCCGCACGAACCTTGAAAAGCTTACTCCACAACATCTTATACGATCGCGGTCTGCGGCGAGAGGACGAATCAGGTGAACCTGCCTCGCCTCGGATAAAACGTATCTTTTCACACAAGATCTTTCCTCCTCCTGACGAAAACCAATCCGAAGGCGTGTGACACCACACACCTTCGGTGTCCAAAGAAATCAAATAAGAGGCCACCCACGGTGGCCTTTCGTGGCCCGCGCTTCGTGCCCCGGCCAGGAGGATATACCGATGCAAACCAACGCTGATACGGCTTCACCTCGTCACTCTCGAGATGTCTGGCGCCATGACTTGAGCGAGAGAAAATGGACCTCGATCGCGCGATGCGCGGGCTTTGGAGAGGTCACCATCGCGCTCCCCAGAGAGGTCTGGACCACCTGGGGATGGAGCGCGTTGCTCGACCTGGACGACGAGGTCTCTGTCACCATGCTCGGCGCGAGCCCTGGCGAGCGCCTGATGCTTGTCGAAAACATCTCCTCACAGGATTCACTCCGCCGCCTCGCCATGGCGAGCTGGCGTCATAACCCGACCGTCGACATCCTCTGGCTCTGCCTCCTCGATGGAATGCTGCTCACCGCATATGTCGATGAAGACGAGCGAGGACGCGCTCGCATGAACGTCATGCAAATCGACGCGAGCGCCCCACGCCACGGTGAGCTCGACCGATGGATCGAGCTGGTTTCCTGCGACGCCGAACGCGCGCTCGCCGAGCGAGCGCGCGATATCTTCCGCCAGGAAACCTCCACACGTCGCTTCTTCGAGGGGTTCCAGCGCAGCTTCGAGTTGCTCGAAGCCTCCATGATGCATGGCCCTGATGCCGACCAGGAACGCCATGATGTCGCGCTCCTGGTGATGTTGCGATTGGTGGTGCTCTACTTCCTCCAGGCGCGCGGCGCCCTCGACGGCGAGAAGCGCTACTTCGCGCGTCGCCTCGCCGCACATGCCCGCCAGGAGGTGAAAGAGAACTTCTGGAGCGGCACCCTCAAACCTCTCTTCTTCGGCGCGCTCAATCGGCCCAAGCACGCCAGGAGCGCCGCGGCAAAGAGCCTTGGCAGGATGCCGTTTCTCAATGGTGGGTTGTTCGAGCCGAGCAAGCTCGAACGCCAACACCTCGATCTCGATTGGGAGGACGAGGTCTGGCAGCACATCATCGAGGGGTTCTTCGAGGATCACCGCTTTGTCCTCGCTGAACCTGTCGCGGGTGATCGCACAGACGCCATCGATCCCGAGGTGTTGGGCAAGGTGTTCGAGGGGATCATGTACGGTGATAAGCGCCATAAATCAGGCAGCTTCTACACTCCGCGCGAGCTCGTCACCGAGATGGTCGAGCGCACGATCCTCGGCCACATCGAGTCGGAACTCTCACTGGAGGAGGGCGCGCTCGCTGTGTGGCTCGATGCCATCGAACAGGGCTCGAACGTGGACCTCGATGTCGATCTCGGTGCGCTTCGTCATGTCCTCGAGGACATGACGATTCTTGATCCTGCCGTGGGCACAGGAGCCTTCTTGATGGAGGCGCTCCAGTTACTTCGTCGGTTGTGGGGAGCCCTCGATGCGTGCGGCGAGGAGGGTTTGCCCGCGGACGAATACGCCGGCGTTCGAGAGATGATCCATCGCCACCTTTATGGCGTGGATATCAACGTGACGGCGGTGAGGTTGTGTGAGCTCAGGTTCTGGCTCGCCTTGCTCGGCACCTTGCCGCGAGATCTCGGGAGTATGATCGGGAAGCTCGAGCCGCTGCCAAACCTCGGGCATCGCTTCACCGCGGGAGACTCCCTGGTGAGCGCGCTCGATCTTTACACACTGCGCGCCTCTTCCGGTGAGCCGGGGGCTTTCGCTGGAGCATCTTCTCGCGCGAGCTTCTCGAGGAGGATCACCAAACAGCGCGAGCTACAGGCGCGTCATTTGATCTCGCATGGGGCCGCCAAGCAAGCCTTGCGTCGACAGCTCGAAGCAAACGAGGCCGAGCTCTTTGATGCGATGCTCGACGAGCGAGAGGAGCGGTTGGATGCTAGCATCCAACCGCTCCTCTCGCTCTCGCAAAGCAAGGACCTCTTCGGTCAACCTCGCGAACTCTCACCCTCACAACGTCGTGCGTTGGAGAACCTGCGGCGAGAGCGCGACGCGGTGGATGCTGCTCGCCGCGACAGCGATCAGCGCGCGCCAGGTTTTGACTACGAGCTTCGCTTCGCCGATGTCATGGCCAGCGGAGGCTTCGACATCATCTTGACCAATCCCCCGTGGGTTCGGGCGACGCGCCAGGACCGGGTTAAAAAGCGCGTCCAGCAGGGGCGGTATGTCTGCGGTCGGAGCGGTTTGTGGCGCGATGCGGAGCGTTGTGGAGTCCGGGCGACGTTTGGCAATCAGGTCGACCTCGCCGCGCTCTTCCTCGAGCGCTCTCTCGAGCTGTTGCGCCCTGGCGGCAGGATATGTGCGTTGGTTCCCTCGAAGTTGCTGCGTGCTTTGCACGGCGCGGGTATTCGCGGCGTGCTCGCGCGACATACGGTGCTGGGCATCGAAGATCTCTCAAACGCGACGCGCGAGTTCTTCGACGCCACGACCTACCCGATGATTCTCGAGGTCGAGCGCGGCGAGAGAGAGCGCCTGAGCGCTCTCTCTCGCCGCACACCGCGTCGCCTCGAGGCGACGCGGTGTGCGGCACAACCTCGCTTCGGGCTCTGGAGCGGGGATGCGGTGATGCGCTGGCGAGCGCCGATCGAGAGCCTGTTATCGGTCGGTGAGGATGCTCGCGAGCCTTGGATGTTGGTACCGCCTGCTTTCGATGACACGCTGGAGTCTCTACGTGCGCTCCCTGATCGCCTTGGAGAGCTCACCGCGTTGAGGCCACGCCGAGGCGTCCTCACCGGGTGCAATGATGCGTTCGTGTTGGATGAGGCGACCTCGCGAGAGCTCTTCTCGCGGACACCGGAGCAACAGCCCGAGTTCACGCGTCCGGTGCTCGGCGGTCGAAACATCGAACCCTGGAAACTCGACGCCGAGCAACGCATCTTGTGGCTCTACGATGACGACCTCGAACTCCGAGAAGATCTGCCCGAAGAGCTCTGGCGTCATCTGCGCTCCTTTCAAAAATCACTCGAAGCGCGCAGCGACCATCGCCCAGGACAACCATGGTGGAGGTTGTACCGAGTACAACCTGGCATCGCAGGCCCCAAGGTCGTCTGGCGCGACCTCTCGATGTGGATGGAGGCGGCGCCCTGCATGGATGGCGAGATCCCGCTCAACACCACATATTACATCCCTTGCGCAGATCCGCTGCGGGCCTGGGGGTTGTGCGCGCTCCTGAACAGCACGCCTGCGCGTGCGTTCCTCTGGGCGCTCGCTGAACGAGCGCGCGGTGGTTGGCGACGTCACTTCGCGTGGGTGATCTCTTCGCTGCCGATGCCTCCGCGTTGGTTCGCGTGGCTTGGCGGATCGCCTGATCCCGAGTTGGAATCCGCCATCGCGCGCTGGAGGACGATCCCTGGTGGGATCGAGCAAGCCAATATCGCCATCGCGCGCGACTATGGCCTGAGCGCGGATGCGCTCGAGGACCTGCACGAAAACCTCGTGTTTCACGTGAAACATCGCGGGATCAGCGGCTCCGATGGCGCGTCAGATGTCGCGCAGGAGGTGGCAGCGTGAAGACCGATCCATCAGCGCGAAACACGAACATTCGAGCCCGAGATTGGGTGCGGTGGGGGATGCGTTTGCGGCGAGGAGCGCCTGTGGTGTCCATCGCCTCGCCGCATAAAATCGGCCAGCTCGAGCTGGCCGATTTTCAGGCTCGCGCGGCGCAGCGCATCTGCCAAACCTCTTTGCGGTTTGGTGGTGCGCTGCTGGCCGATGCCCCCGGGCTTGGCAAAACGCGCGTGGGGCTCGCGGCCGCGCAGCGGTTGCGAAAGATCACCGATGCCTCCTCGCCGATCCTTTGCTGCGCTCCCTCGAGGTTGCTGCCTCGGTGGCGACGTGCCTTCGCGCACGCGGGGATGAGAGAGGGGAGCGACGTGCTCTTTTGCAGCCACGCTTTATTGAGTCGGTGGAACACCCCTTCGCATGATCCTTGCGTCCTGCTCGTCGACGAGGCGCATCGCTTTCGCAACCCCACGGCGCGACGGAGCCAGATGCTCGCCAACCTCGGCGTCAGGGCACACGTCGTGCTCGTGACCGCCACACCCGTGTGCAAGTCACTCGATGATTTGCATAACCTGTTCGCTTATTTTCTGTCGGATGATGCCTCACGCAAAATCACTGGCGAGGATCTCACCGATGTCTTCGAGGCCGCGTCGCGAGGAGATGGGTTCGGGCTCGATCGCCTCGTCGAGGCGATCGTCACACGCCGCGAGCAAGCACCCGCGGAGGAAGGTTTCGGCAAGCGCCCAGGCGTGCGTCTGGAGTTGCTGGAGTATGACGCTGGAGAGCACGAGGAGTGGTTGTGGCAAAACCTTGGACGGATCGCCAACGAGCTCGAGCTCGTCTTGCTCGAGTCCAACTGGCCAAGGGGACTGCTGGCCGAGCATTTGCTGCGTCGTTGGGAGTCCGGGCCTCGCGCCTTGCAGGTCTCGCTGGAGAGCTTGCGCAATTACCACCGGCGCTGGCTCGATGCCGCGCGACAGGGGATTCACCTCGATCGCTCGAGCTTCAAGGCGCTCTTCGAGACCTCGTCCCGAGATGTGGGGCAGGGCGTGTTCATGTTCCTCCTCCCGGAGACCGACAGAGCGCCAGAGGCGCGACTGATCGAAGCCGTCGAAGGGAACCTTGATGTCCTCGATGACTTGCTCGGCGCGTGCGAGCGGTGCCACCAGGACTTCGGTCGGGATGGCGCGATCCTGAAGCTGCTCGAGGAGTCACAGGAGGAGAAGTTCCTGATCTTCACCGGGTTCGTGGATGCCGCGCGTGGTCTCTTCGAGAGCCTGTGTGACGCGTTGGGGAGCACCGCACAGATCGGGTTGCTTACAGGCGAAGGCGCGGTCGCGACGGGCGTCGGACAGATCAGCGACCAGGAGCTTTTGTCGAGGTTCGCCCCGATCGCTCAGGAGCAAGAAGGATGCGAACCTCACCACGAGGTTCGCATCCTCATCGCCACAGATTGCCTCTCGGAAGGGGTCGATTTGCAGGATTGCGGTCGGATGGTTCTGGCGGATTTGCCTTACACCCCGTTGGCGATCGAACAGCGCGTCGGGCGTCTCTTGCGTCCCGGGAGCCCTCACGATGAAGTGATCGCTTACCTCCCCAGACCTACGAGCTGGCCGGATAGTTTGGGGATGCGGCGGCGTCTGGACGAGCGCCTCGGCGTCGCAAAGAGCGCGCACACGAAGTATATCGCCGCCAGCGCGCTCTCGACGTCCGGCGAGAGCACGTCCGCGCCCGATGTCCTCGCCGCACAGGAGACGCTGGACAGATGGATGCATCGCGAACTCCGAGATGCCGAAGGTCCTCGCGAACAGCGTGGTTGCGAGGGCGCCTGGCGAGGCTCACATCCTCGTTGTTCACCTGGTTTGTGGGCGTTGGTGCAAAGCGGCGTTGGCGAGGATGTGCACATCTCCTGGTGGCATGTCGGCGCGGCGGGGAAGATGCGCAGGACGTGCGCGGATGTCCTGCCTGAATTGATCGAGTTCTTCGACTACGATCCTACGCTCGAGCAGGACGATGCGTGCGGCGAGAGCGAGAGTGTCGAGAGCTTCCTCGCCTCGCGAGAAGCCGCGAGGTTATCGCATCTGTTGTTGGCCGCGCATATGGCTCCTTATCGTCTTGCTGCGACCTCGCCACAGGTGCGCTTGTGGCGAGAGCGCTTGTTGGCCTCGGGCGAACTGACCGAGCAGGAGCAACGGCGATGGCGAGCTCGCTTGCTACGGCCTCATATGCGGGGCATCGAGCTCCTGTTGGAGAGGTTGCTCGAGAGAGCGCCTCCGTGGAGAGAGTTGTTGAAGGTGCTCGGGCGTTGGCTCCCCGAGGTCGACGACGAGGCCCTGGCGAGGGCGCCGAAGGTCGAGATCCTTGGCACGGTTGCTTTGCACGCAGACCGAACGCTTGCGCCTCTCGAACGACTCGACGTATAACCAGCCCTATGAGGAACGAGCTTGTGTCTCTCGATGGTTGGAGCCTGAATGTCGTCGGATCAGGAGTTTTCAGACTCCGAGAATCCCCCCGGTTTCGAAGAGGATGATCGAAGCCAGGAGGAAGGTTGGCGCGCCAACCTTCCTCCTGGCTTCGAGTTTCGCTTCGCCGAGCTGCTCGAAGTCGGATTGCCGCTCTGGAATATGCTCTCGCAGCATTTCGATCCGGCGAGGTTTATGGGGTGGTTGCCGCTCCTCGCCTCACTGCGTTCTTTCGCCATGTCTGTTCGGGCCATGATCCAACAGTGGCGTTTGCTCGCAGCGAGCGGGGATTGGGAGACGATCAACGAGAGCATGGAGATGTTGCGTGAGGTGGTCGTCGAGCGCGGCGGGGAGCTCCTCGATGTGTTCCCCGAAGCGACCCAGATCTTGCGTGATATCGAGTCGATCGATGATGCCTTGAGCCAGGTCCTCGACAAGGAGAACGGGCGCGAGTTCGCGCGTACTTTGCTCGTGAGGTTGGAAGGGCAGGCGGATGATCTCGTGGGCAAGCTCCTCGACGCGATTTTTTCGGCGGGGCGAGAGCTCCCTATCGAGCGAACCACCGAGTTGGTGCGCTCCTTCGATCACCTCTTTCAAAAAATCCTCGAGGAGATCATCCTGCCGCGCGTGATCAAGGCCGATGATGGTTGGCGCTCCCCGCCTTCCCACTCGACTTCAGGTTCAGAGTCAAAACCTCAGGGCGAGCACGCCCCTGATGAGGAGGAGTAGATGACCGGGTTGACCAGTGACATGCTCGCCACGCCATCCGCCGCGCTCGTGCGCGATCTGGAGGCTATTGTTGGTGCGGAGCACGTCCTCACGAGCCTCCCCGATCGGCTCGCTTACAACAATGATTGTTGGCCTCGCGGCATCATCCTCGCGCGCGGTAGACGCCTCGAATCGCATACGCCGATGGCGGTGGTTCGACCTCGGAACGAGCTCGAGGTTCAGGGGATCATTCGCTGGGCCAGACGCACCGGTACTCCGATCGTGCCTTATGGCGCGGGGAGCGGCGTCTGTGGTGGCGCCATCGATGATGGCGCTGGCGTGGTCGTCGACCTCAAACGGATGAAGCAACTGGTCGAGACGCGCGCCAGTGATATGACCATGCGCGTTCAGTCCGGCATCATCGGCATGAACATGGAGCGCGAACTCCAACGTCGAGGGCTCACGCTGGGGCACTTCCCCTCCTCGCTGATCTGTTCGAGCCTCGGAGGATACCTGGCTGCTCGTAGCGCCGGTCAGTACTCGAGCCGGTATGGCAAGATCGAGGATATGGTCGCGTCGATGCGCGTCGTCACAGGCACAGGCGACATCCTCGAGACCGCGCCAGATCCTCTCGCGGCGGTGGCACACCGCGAAGTCCCCACCGGAGGTCCCGACCTGACGCAGTTGTTCGTGGGGAGTGAAGGGACGCTCGGGATTATCACCGAAGCGACGCTACACATTCACCCTCAACCCGAGACAATGCTCTACAGAGGGTTCCAGTTCGATGGTGTGGCGAGCGCGCTCGAAGGCATCCGGTTGCTCATGCAGCATGGTTTGAGGCCGACCGTGGTGCGCCTCTACGATGCCTTCGACACCCTTATTGCCAAGCGCGGGAAGTCCGACAATGACGAGGTCGAACCTGCCGCCGGGATGCTCCAACGCGTCGGGGGATGGCTCGGAGAATGGGCAGGGCAAGAGACCGCGCATGAACTTCGCGGTCAAATCGAACAGATCGCGCGCGGTCTCATCGGGCGCATCGTCGGGCAACCGCTGATCGTGAATCGCATGATCGAGGCGTTACCTGATGATTGCATGATGATCGTGGGTTTCGAGGGGGACGGCGCCGCGGTCATCGAAGAAGCTGAGTATGCCTTCGAGTTGCTCGAGCGCTTCGGTCACGATCTGGGCGAGGAGCCCGGACTCCACTGGTTGGAGAACCGCTTCAACGTCTCCTACAAGATGTCGCCGATGTTTGCCGCGGGCGCGTTCGTGGACACGATGGAGGTCTCGACGACCTGGGAGAACCTGGAGAACCTCTACTGGACGGTACGCCACGACATGGCCGAGCACGCGCTTATCATGGCGCACTTCAGCCACGTTTATCCCGAAGGCGCCTCGATTTACTTCACCTTCTCGGGGTGGGCCACCGAACTCGAAGAGACGCTCGAGCGTTATGACGCGGCCTGGAAAACGGGCCTGAACGCGGTGGCAAAATCAGGCGCGTCGATCGCACACCATCACGGCGTGGGACAGTCCAAGGCGCCCTGGACGCACCACGATCACCTGGGCGGCGAGGGGCTCTTTAACGCCCTCAAGTCGACCTTCGATCCCGACGGTATCATGAACCCCGGCAAGGTGTGGGCGCCCCCCATCGAGGAGCAGTCGTGACCAAGCAAAAGACTCGCATCGCCAAGAGTTATTACGAGAAGCGCGAGCTCCCTGTACCTGCGGCGGAGTGGTGGCCCGAGAACTCGGAGGAGCTCGCTGAATTGCTCGTCTCCGAGCAGGACGCCGACCTCGGGCCGATGTTGTTGCTCGGGGATGGGCAGCATGTTCGCCATGGCAGCAAGCCTGGCTCGACCTGGCAGGTGATTCGCACAGAGGAGTGCAACGCGTTGCTCGATTTTGACGAGCGCAGCGGCCTCGTGCGCGTCGAGGCGGGGATGCGCTGGAAGGATCTTCGCGCGTTGGTCGAGGAGCGAGGCTTCTCGCTCGATCGCTATGCGTTGCAGCCCGCGAGCGCCACGATCGGAGGTCTGCTCGCCAGACACAGGATCGCGCCCAAGCAACTCTGGAGCGGTGATATTCGCGATGGTTGCGTGGCGATCCAGTCGATTTCGCCCACCTCCACCGATCATGTCCCCTACGGTTACTTGCCTGCGCCGCGTAAGGCGAGCGGCCCGGACCTGCGCTACCTGCACATCGGCGGGGAGGGGCAGTTCGGGGCGATCCTCGATGCGACGCTGGTCGTCTGGCCAAGCCTCTCCGGTCGCCTTTACAAGCTGCAGGCGCCGCTGGCGGGCGCAGCGATCCGGGCGTGGAAGAAGTTGAGCGATCTGGGCGTGCGCGTCTCATGGTCTTATTGGCAGCGATCTCAAGGCGCGCTGACCATCGGCGTACACGGACCTGCGCCGCTGCTCTCTCGCCTCGACAAACTGATCGAGGATGCCTGGGAAGATGGCGTGACCGTCGAGGGGTACGAGGAAGAACGCCGTCGTCGCGCCTACCTCGAAGAGCGTTATTCCGGGCGAAGGACGAGCACCGCCGCGGCAAAAACAATCGAGGTGCTCTGGCGTCTCGATCAGCTCAAGGCGAGGCTTGGCGAGGTCAACACGTGGGCCGCAGACATCGAGCTTGTCGATTGGACCTCGCACACGGTGACAGGTCACGTCGTCCTCGAGGACGAACATGATCCAGACCAGATCATCGAACGCATCTACCCCAATACGCTCGGGGTCGTGCCCGTGATCGAGAATGCGCGAGAACCGATCAACGCCTGGACTCGAGGATTGCGGCAGGCGCTCGATCCAAAGGGCGTGCTGGCCGTCAATCATTGAAGTAACTGTCCTTTGTTCGTGCGGCGAGGAGCGTCCTCCGTGTCAGCCGCTCGCCGCACGAACGAGTGAAAGCCGAGTAAGACGATGAAGCAATTTGGTGAGGCGATCGAACGGGCCACGGCCTACTGCACGTATTGCCCGAAGCTGTGCCGGTTTTCGTGCCCTGTGGCTGAAGCAGAGCGCCGCGAGACGGTCACGCCGTGGGGGTTGATGCGTCTGCTCGAGTTCACGCGCACGGGAGATGTCGAGCTCGATAAGGAGGTCGCCGAGACCTTCTATCACTGCACCGGGTGCGCGCGTTGCCAGACCTGGTGCGAGCACGACAACGACGTGACCGCGGCGATGTGGGCCGCGCGCGCCAGAGCCCGAGACGAGGGCATCGTGCCCGATGCGCTCCAGGGGTTCGAGATCGAGTTCATGCGGTATTCTGCGCCAGAGCAGCTCCCGACAATGGAGAGCGCCCTCGTGCAGCAATGCTTCGATCAAAACGCCGCCTGGGGTTACTTCCCCGATTGCAGCACACGCCTACAGCCCGAGAAGGTCGCCAGCGTTGGCGTGCTGCTCGAAAAACTGCTCGGAAAGAAGGTGCGCTTGATCACGCGCCTTGATGGAGAGGGGGTCGGTTGCTGTGGCGCGCCCTTGCTCGCCGCCGGAGATCATTCGAGCTGGTTGCGCCACCACGCCTCGCTCAAGCGCTCGCTGGAGAACGTGCGCGTGCTGATCACGGATTGCTCGTCGATGGTCGCGCAGTGGCGCGAGCCCGAGCGTTGGGGAGCCAACCTCCAGAGCGAGCTCCCGAAGCTCAAGCACATCATCGAGGTCTTCGACGAGAAGATCCCCGAGCATCCTCCGGAGGCGAGGCTCGAGCAGCAATCCTCCAAAATTTTTGAAGGTTGTCTGGTCAGCAGACACCTCGAACTCTCCGACGCGATGCGGCGAGTGCTCGAGCACCTGTTCGACTCCTCGCCTGATGATTTGCACGAGAGCCATGATCAGGAAACCTGCTGCGGGGCGCATGGCCTCTACCCGAAGATCGATCCGGCGGGGAGCGCCGAGTGCGCCAAAACCCTGGTGGAGCAGGTCGAACGAGAACACGGTGAGGCGTTGGTGTGTGGTTCTTCGCAGTGCTCGCGTCATATCCGAGAGAAGGGCGGGGACGAGCACTTCACCATCGATTTGATCGAGGCTGCGTGCCTTGCCTACGAGATCGAACTGAGCGAGTCTTGATCGAGAAACACTCGGCGAGCACGAGAACACTTTATTGACGCTACACCTGGCGAGTCACACTCGCGCGTGGCGAGTATGGTTTGATGGAAGGATCATTATGGCATCGAATTTAAGGACGTTCATTGTCGCGAACCCGACCTCGGGCGCGGGGTCGGTCGAGCGCGAATGGGACGTGATCGAGCGCCAACTCAAGAACACGCTCGGCGAGTATGACGTCGCCTTTACCAAGGGCCCCGGTCACGCGACCTTGCTCACTCGCGAGGCGTTGCGCGCGGGTTGGGAGATGATCGTCGCCGTCGGTGGTGATGGCACGCTGAACGAGGTCGTCAACGGATTCTTCGAGCGCCCCGAGCCAAAGGAGCACTACCAGCTCCAGTCCGAAGGATGGCTCCACTGGCGCGGCAACGATCCCGAACTGATCAACAAGGACGCCGTGTTGGGGATGATCCCGATGGGGACCGGCGGTGATTTTCGCCGCACGATCGGGCTGATGGGAGGTTGGCGCGAGGCGGTCAACGCGCTCAAGGGAGACAACACACGCACCATCGACGTGGGGCAGGTTGGCTTCATCGGCCACGAAGGCAAGATCGAGACTTGCTACTTTATCAACATCGCGGGTGGTGGTCTCTCGGGCGCGGTCGATGATGTCGTCAACAAATCCTCGAAGCGCCTCGGCGGGACGGTGAGCTTCGCGCTCGCGGCGTTCCGCGCGTTCTCCAAGTACAGCAACCCCGAGATCGAGCTTCGCATGGACGAGGTCGAGGAGGTTCGCCAACGCATCACCACGTTCGTCGCTGCCAACGGTCAGTATTTTGGCGGCGGGATGTGGATCGCTCCGGGGGCATCGATCACGGATGGACAGCTCCAGATCGTGACGCTCGGCGATCTCGGCAAGATCGAGGCCGTGCCCACGCTCGCCAGGGTGTACTCCGGGACGCACCTCGGGGACGAGAAGGTGTGGCGCCGCCAGGCCAAGGTGGTCTCGGCCAGATGCCTCGATCGCGGCGCGCACGTGCTGCTCGACATCGATGGAGAGCAACCAGGGAGGTTGCCCGCGACCTTCCACGTGCATCCTCAGGTGCTGCGTCTCAAGACCTGATCTTGTGCCCGTCGATAGCGGTCGAACGCGCTCCAAGAAAACGAAGATGCCTGCAACAGTGATGTTGCAGGCATCTTCGACCGAAAGGAGGAGTCATGCCGTGGAAGGAGGGTTTTTGATGAGGACGCCCTGTGGAGTCAAGACGCGAACCTCGTCCTCTTCGCTGGCAAAAAGTAAACGGACAACCGAGGGGTGAAATTTCGGAGGACTCGATCTTTTCGAGACTTTTTTTGCTGGCGGATTTCGCGCCTGAATCCTCTGAAAAAACGATCGTGAGAGCGATCTTTTTCCTCCTCCCAAGGGAGCTTTGTCACGAGTGCGTGACGGCGTTATGATGCCTCCCAGAAAAATCGTGGTTCAACGCTAAACGACCTGACCTCTTAGGAGAGTGGCTTCATGCAAACTCGACCTCCCAAGTTTGACGCGCTCCAGTTCGAGCGCCCTGATTTCGATACCCTTCGCGAACGTTACACCGATTTGCGCGCACGCCTCGACGCTGCCCAGAAGCCGTCCGAGCAAGTCAGCGTGATCTCGGAGTGGAACGAGCTTCGGCGTCAGCTCAAGAGCTGGACCTCCCTGACTCACCTCAAGTTCAATCAGGACACGAGCAACGAGGCGTTCAAGCAAGAGCGCGAGTTCAGTGATGAGATCCAGCCCAAGCTCACCGACCTCGACTCCAAGATCAAGGAGGCGATCGTAGAGAGCCCGCACCGGGGTGACATCGAGAACACCTACGGAGCGCACGCGTTCGCGCTCTGGCAAGTCGCGCTCGAGAGCTTCGATATCGCCATCGAGGAGCAAGAGGTCGAGATCAACAAGCTCGTCGCCGAGTACACGAGCCTTCGCGCCGCGGCCGAGATCGAGTTCGATGGCGAGACCTACAACCTCTCGCAAATCGCCAAGTTCGCCACGCACGCCGATCGCGATATCCGCTATCGCTCGCAGAAGGCGACCTGGGATTGGGTCGCGAGCGTTGGCGATGAGCTCGACAGGATCTTCGATCGCATGGTCGAGCTCCGCCACCAGGAAGCGCAGACGCTCGGCTTCGACAACTACGTCGAGCTTGGCTACAAGCGCATGTCACGCGTCGATTACAATCGCCACGATGTCGAGCGCTTCCGCGACGAGGTCCACCGCGTCATCGTCCCCATCGCGCAAAAGTTGGTCGAGCGTCAGCGCGAGAAGCTCGGCGTCGAAGAGGTCATGGCCTGGGATCTGAAAGTTTATGATCCTCGCGGAAACCCCGCGCCAGATGGCGATCACGACTGGATGGTCGAGCGCGCCACCGAGATGTTCGACGAGCTCGGCGACGAACTCGGCGGGTTCTTCAGGATGATGCGCGACAACAACTTCCTCGACCTCAAGGCGCGCAAGAACAAGTCGGGCGGCGGCTTCTGCACGGGCTTCCCGCAAGTTCGCATGCCATTTGTTTTCGCCAACTTCAATGACACCAAGCACGACGTCGAGGTCTTCACCCACGAGATGGGTCACGCCTTCCAGTACTGGTGCGCGAGCCAACAACACGAGCTCGTCGACTACAACTGGCCCTCCTACGAGTCGGCAGAGATCCACTCGATGAGCCTCGAGTTCCTGACCTGGCCTCACATGGAGCGCTTCTTTGGCGACGACGCCCAGCGCTTCCGCGAAATCCACCTGCTCGAGGGGCTCACCTTCCTGCCTTACGGCGTCGCCGTGGATCACTTCCAGCACATGATCTACGACAACCCCACGGCGACCCCCGCGGAGCGAAAGCAAATGTGGTGCGAGGTGCGCGAGCGCTACCTCCCATGGACAGACTGGGGTGATATCGACTACCCGGCAAACGGCGGCCGTTGGCAGCTCCAGAGCCACATCTATCACGTGCCGTTTTACTACATCGACTACACCCTGGCGCAGACCTGCGCGATGCAGTTCTGGTTGCGCGCCGAGGATGACTTCGATGAGGCGATGACCGCTTATATCGCGCTGTGCAAGCGCGGCGGCTCCGCCCCATTCCTCGAGCTTGTCGAGAGCGCTGGCCTCACTTCGCCGTTCGAGCCAGGTTGCCTCGAGCGCGTCGCCAACCGCGCTCGCGAAGTGTTGTTCTGAAACCCATCACGGCTCGAGCCCTCACGCGGTTCGACTCGCTCTTTCGCGATCTGCACTCACCCTGTAGCGGTGCAGCGGGCGGCGCTCTCGGGCGCCGCCTTTCGCGTTTGTAATACCAAACTCGGATAAATCGCGGCAATTCAGGCGAGTGAGAAAGGATGCAGATTGTGGTGAGAGAACCGGAGGCGATACGCAGTATCGTCGAGGATTCGAGCACCACAAGATGCGCCTTTCGCGCCGATTGAATGAAGCGATTTATCCGAATTTGGTATCAGGATGCGATTTGTCGATGGGCGCCAACCTGTTGGTTGCCGAGCGACCCGAAGGAGGCGCGAAATTTCCCAACCTGGCGCACGACGCCACCCAGGTCGGGAAATTTCGCGCCTCCTTCGGGTCGCGCGCCGCTCGTGCTCACAAATGAAAGCCAATCCAGAACAGTGTTGAATCAGATCCCCACGTTTGGAATGATTCGGCGTCTTTATACTGACCTGGCCAACGATACGGATCGTGATTTGCGGAGACCGCCGATGAACTCGAATAACCGACTTTCTTACCTGCTCGCGCCCTTGTTCCTGTGCGCGCTCACAGCTTGTGGCTCGGAGCCCGTCGAGGATGAGAACTCCGACCTCGTCATTTGCGCACCCGGGACCTCTTACAACCCGATCTCGGGCGATTGCGTCGCGGATAACAACGCGATGAACAACACCTCGACCCCGGTCAATAACACCACCGCGAACAACACGTCCTCGAATAATACGTCGGCGAACAACACGACCGCCAACAACTCCTCGCCGGGCAACAACACGACCTCGCCAAACAATACGACCGCCAACAACAACACGAACAACAACGTCGTGGTGCCCATGGGGCCTGTCGACCCCGGTTGCGTCGATGGCCAATACTCCGAGGCGTTGCCCACCATGGGTGATTTCAGCCAGGCGGAGGCGAATTACTCTCCTGCAAATGTCGAGGACTTCATCCTCGCAGCGCTGGATGCGCGCTATACGGTGGGTCGCGAGGTCGTCGAGGGTGCGATCGATTCGGGCGCGTTCCCATGTATCGATCAGTTCCTGAGCGACACGAGCTCTCCGGCCGCCGTGCTCCGCTCCATGTCCACGGTCGTGCACGAGTGCGGACACTCTTATGACCTCGGGCAGGGTGGATTCGGAGGCGCGCACTACTACCTGACCTCGCAGACCTCGTTCACTTGCTCACAGGGTGACACCACCAGCCGCGGCGGCAAGACCTTCGCGCGCAGTCGCATGAACAGCGACATGTTCGGGCCGAGCCGACCCAAGTGCAATGGCTCCAACACTCCGGGGTGTGATTTCTACGCGGATGTGTACCTCGACGGTGATCCTGATGATGGCACCTTCGACGGCGGCGATCAGGGCTTTAACTCGGTGCTCGAAGAGGCCACCCAGTACGTCAACTCGTTGGCGACAGGTTACGCGTTTCGCGACCGCTACTCCTCGCAGATCAGCGAGCGCGATGGTCTTCTGACCTTCCTCTGGTACATCGGTCGCTACCTGCACATGGCGCGCACGCAATACCCCGACGCGCACGCGTTCATCCTCGGGGATGCGTGCCATCGCGAGGCGATCCTCTCTATCTGGGGGCGCGCCTGGGTTTACCTGGACGCGACAGAGAACGAGCGCAACCTCGGCATCGACGATGACGCCATCATGGCGCTCGTGATGGATGATGTGATTCTCTCCGAGATCCAACGCGTGCGCGAAGCGCACGGTTGCGGCATGTGAGCGCTGTCAGGATCGCGCGAGGGCTGACTTCGAAGAGTCAGTCGGCGATCAACTCGAGGTCCACGCGGGTTGTCGCGGGCACGCCGCGCAACACGTGGACGATCTCTTCTCTGGGGCCAAGCTCCACGGCGTAGGCGCGCATCTCCTGGAGGTCTCCCTCGCTATCGAACTCGAGCAGTTGGAGCTCTCCGACCCAATCCTGGCCTGACGCGTTGCGGATATCCACCACCAGCAAATCCTCGTGTCGCTTGTCGCGCGTGCGCGCGCTGATCTCGACGGGCGGGGCGGCTTCGAACGAGACGCGAGGATCTTCACGCGTCTCGAGCTCGAACAACAGCAGGTCGAGCGCATCCCGCTCGACCTGCGGGTGATGACCGATGTGCATCGCCAGCCCGAGCTCGAGCCACTCGCGGTGCAATTCCTTCTCGATCCCGAGGTCTGGCGCGGCGGGGACACGCACGCTCTCCTCGGGCGCGCGGTTGATCGTGCCGACCTCGAACGCGGGTCGAACGCCGCCCAATCTTTCGAGCAGCGTGGCGCTCACATCATATCCTGAATAGAGGCCGCACGCGTGATCCAGATGAGCGCGCGCTTCCTGCTCGTGATCCTGACGCAAGGCGTCGATCACCTCGGTGATTTCTGCCGCGAGCGTCGGCGCGTCTGCGGCGAGGAAGGTTGGAGGATAGCTCCACTCGCCGCCTGGAGAGGGCGCCATGATGTCGCTGATGTCGCCAAGATAACGGCCCTGGATCAACCTCCCGATCGCCTCCTCCAGCGAACTCGCCAACCAGTGAACGCGCCCTGTAGCCGAAGGAGAGTCGAGGAACCAGATGTCTGCCTCGCCAGGAGTTTTTTCATCGAGGCGCCAGGCCAAACCGCCCCCTTCAGGGGTGATGGCAAACATGACCAGGTCCGCGAAGTCCCAGTCGTCAGTATACCAACGGGTGACGAGCCCCGAGGTCGGGTTCTCCTCGGCGAGGATGCGTTTCCAGTCCTGCCAGCCGTTGGGCTGTAAGGGGGTTGTAGGATCGAGGAGCTTGAAGCGACCGAGCATCACGCCGACGCCAAAGGTGGAGAGGAGCGCCTTGAACGCATCTGGAAAGGGGGCACCTTCGCGAACCTCGGCCTTCTCCAGCGCGGCAGAGGAGATGGGCGCTGCGGTGCCCACGAGGGCCATGTGCATCAACGTTCGATAGGGGGAATCACTCACAGCGCTCTCCAGGTTGGGCGGCGCGAGGTCATCTGCACCATACTCATCGGTGGGACCCGCGCCATGTGTTTACGGTCACCGGATCTTTACGAGGACTCGATGTCCTCCAGAGTTGTATCGGTCTCTTCGAGTCTGGTGTTGAGGGCGACGCGCTCGTCGAAGACGAAAAGTTCGCCGTCCCAGTCTTTCTCGGCGTCGGGGACCTTCTCGAAGTAGGCGAGCACACCACCTTCGAGTTGGTAGATGTCCTCGAAGCCTTCATCGAGCATCCAGCTCGTGGCTTTCTCGCACCGAATGCCACCAGTGCAGAACATCACGACCTTCTTGTCCTTCCAGTCCGTATCATGCGTGCGCACGACGTCGGGGAACTCGTGAAAGGCAGTGGTCTCGGGATCGAGCGCGCCCTTGAAGGTGCCGAGCTTGTACTCGAAGTGATTGCGCACATCGATCAGGACCATATCCTCGCCAGCGCGCAGCCAGTCGCGAAACTGCTCGGGCGGGAGGTGGTTGCCGGTCTTGGCAACGGCGTCGACATCATCGACGCGCATCGTCACGATCTCTGGCTTGACCTTGATGATCATGCGTTGGAAGGGCACGTGCTCGGACCAACTGCGCTTGATCGGCATCTCGGCAAACGCCGGGCGCAGCGCCCTCATGTCGGCGAGGAACGCCTCGGCGTTGTCTTTCTCGCCGGCGAGCATCCCGTTGATTCCCTCGTAACCGAGGATGAGCGAGCCCATGATGCCGTGTGTTTCGCACAGCTTCTCGAGCTCGATTTTCAACGAGTGAACCGGGGCCAGATCACAGAACTTGTAGAAAGCCAGGTTGAGGACTGTCTTTTCCATATGCTTCTCTCACACCATCGAGGTTTCCAACACCAGAGGACATTCTTGTTAGGTGTCGTTCTATTGTGCAAGTGATAGCCGCATCTCGAGGTTTACGGCAAGGACGAGAAAGCCCACGTTCACTTCTTGTAGCAAGAGGTGAACGTGGGCTCTCTAAATCTCACGCGAATGTGGGGTCGCCAGCGCTCAGGGGACGCCGACGCCGTTGGTGCCCCAGTTGTTGCCGCCCTCGTCGGTCAGGACGCTGCTATCATCGACGAAGATGCCGAACCCTGTGGTCTCGGTGACGGTGACATTACCGGCGCGCAGGTTGGCGTCGACGAGTGAGATCGCGGCCTCCTCGACGAAGGTCGCGAGCTTGGTGCTGCCCGCGTGCGAGATGGTGACGTAGGAGAGACGCGACTCGGTGCTCTTGGTGAAGAACGCGAGCCCTGCCCAGAAGCCGGGAGCTTCGGTGGTGCCACGGATGACGATCGGGTCCTCGCTGGTGCCTTCTGCGACGAAGACTGCGTCTTCGCGGAAGTTCAGGCGCTGCCCGCTCGCGAAGCGCACCTCGAGGCCGGGCTCGAGCGTCTGGGTGCCAGCCTCGAAGTTCGCCGAAGCCTCGAACTCGATGTGAGAGTCGATCGCTGGCCACGTCTGGTCGTTGGTCACCGCATCCGACTGGCTCACGACGACCGCGGCGTTGTAGGTCGAGGCGTTATCGAGCTCGCCGATGTTGCTGGCGCTGATGTGCATCGCGCCGCTGTTGTTGTTCTCGAAGAGGTTGCTGTTGAACTCGGTGAAGTCCGTCTCGTTCGAGTCTGCGATGCCGTAACCGCCCGAGGAGGCGAAGGTCGAGTTGTTGACCTTGAGACGACCGGAGTGCACGAGGACGTTGGCGGGCTCGGAGAAGGTCTCGAGTTTGTCGCCACCCGCGTGCTCGACCGAGACGTAGTTGAACAGGTTGCTGCCATTCTTGGAGTCGATGCGCATTCCGGTCCAGTAGCCTACTTCTGGCGCCTTGCCGTAGAAGCGAATCGGCGCCTCCATCGTGCCGTCTGCGATGATCGCGGAGTCGACGCCAAACGTGATGCGCTTGCTGTCCGAGATCTCGAAGTCTGCGCCCGCCTCGATGGTGATCTCTGCGGACTCGACCGAGACGTTTTCGATGAACGCGTAGTTCGAATCGATGGCTGGCCAGGTCGCGTCCTCGGTCACTTCGCCATCCTCGACGTGGACGGGGTCGTTGTAGGTCGACGCGTTATCGAGCTCGCCGAGGTTGTTCGCGTTCAGGTAGAGCGCGCCGCTGGCGTTGTCGTTGAACGCGTTGTTCGAGAACTCCGAGAAGTTCGAGCCCTCCGAGCTCGTCAGGCCAAAGCCCTCGGAGTTGGCAAACGTCGAGTTCTTGATCTTGAGGCGGCCTTCGTAGAGGAGGACGTTGGCGGGCTCGGAGAAGGTCTCGAGGTTATCGTTGCCGCCGTGCTCGACGGTCACGTAGTCGAAGCTGTTCTCGGTGCTCTTGGAGTCGATGCGGATGCCGAGCCAGTAACCCGCCTCTTCGTTCTTGCCGTAGATGCGGATCGGCGCCTCCATCGTGCCGTTGGCGATGATCGTGGAGTCGACGCCAAAGCCGATACGCTTGCTGTCGGTCACCGCGATCTGCACGCCCGGCTCGAGCGTGATCACGCCGGATTCGACCGAGATGTTGGATGCGAACTCGTAGTTCGAGTCGATGGCTGGCCAGGTCGCGTCCTCGCTCGTCTCGCCATCCTCGACCCAGACCACACCGTTGTAGGTCGATCCTCCATCGAGCTCGCCGAGGTTGTTGACCGTGGTAGCGACCGCGCCGCTGTTGTTGTTCTCGAAGGTGTTGTTTTCGAACGCGTCGAAGTCCGAGCCCTCGCGGTGCGCGATCCCGAAGCCGTCGGAGTCGGTGAAGGTCGAGTTGGTGACCTTCATCGTCGCGTTTTGGACCAGCAGGTTGGCGGGCTCGGAGAAGGTCTCGAGGTTGTCGCCGCCAGCGTGCGCGATCGTGACGTAGTTCAGGTTGTTCTTTTGCGAGGTCGAGTCCACGCGCACGCCAAACCAGTGGCCCGCGCTCTGTGTGGTTCCGCGAAGGATGATCGGAGCCTCTGCGGTACCATCTGCGGAGATGCTGCTGTTCTCGGAGATGATGAGCCTGGAGTTCTCCTCGAACTCGATGATCGTGCCTGCCTCGATGACCAGGTCGCCGCCATCGATCGAGAGCGTGCCCGAAACCGTGTAGTGGGGACCCTCACCCTCGGCGACCAGCTCCAACCCTTCCGAGTAGCTCCCCGTCAGGGTCGAACCCGCGGGAGGCGTCGTCATGTTGTTGGCGGTCATGTTGTTCGACGTCGCGTTATTCGTCGTCGGGTTGTTCCCGTCGTTGTTGTCTTCGCCGGTGCCGCCGCCACACGCGAGGGCAAAGCCAAGATATGCGGTCAACGCGATGACAAGAACACGATCACGGGTTCGCAGTACACGAATCATATTGCTGCTCCTTGAGTTCTGAAGTGCAGTGTACCCATCCGTTATCCGGATGTTTTTTCTGTATCTTTCATGAGGTTAGACGGATGTGTATGAAGATTTATTCATAAACACATCTGTACCCCCATGAGTATCTAACGATGAGTAAAAACGTCTTAGCTCATTCGAGAACCGCGCGCCAGCCCTTTCGTCAATTGCAGGTGTTATGCGCGTTAGACGTGTTCCCGGCGCAAACGCCGAGGTTGCCTCTGTTGCACTGGTACTCCCAGGTTCCGTCGTTGCAGGATGCCCAGAGGCACCCGGTCGACCCGTCCGGGCAGGTGTGGAAGGTGTTGGTCGTCGCGTTCTGGACGCACGTGCCATGAGGGACGTTGATGCCGCCGAGCGAGTTGCTGAAACACTCCGCCTTGGGGGTTCCACAACTTCCCGTGTTGACCAGGTCGAGGCATCCATCCCCGCCGCGCCGACACGTGCGCTCGGTGGTCCCCGAGCATGACGTCGCGCCTTCGTTCGAGCACTCATCGCTACAGGAGTTATCCTGTACACACGCACCGTTTTCGCAAGCCTTGCCCGCGCCGCACTGCGTGGTGTTCGAGCCGAACTGGAAGCAACCCGGCGCGACCTCGACGCAAGTCTGGAACTCTGGCCCGCCCTCCATCAGGCAGCGCGTGTCGCCCTGCTGACAGTTGGACTCGCACTCGTTCATGCAGACGCCATCGCCGCCGCAGATCTGCCCCTCGAGGCAGGCTTCGGGTTCGGCCCACTCGAGGCAGCCGTCGTTTTCGACGCACTCCTGAACCTTGCCCGAGATGCAGCGTTTGCGGCCCGCCTCATCACATGGGACGTCGCAGCAGCGCTGCGTCGACATCGAGCAGCTCGCGTAGTCGCAAAACGAGGGGTTGCTCCAGACCGTGCCGCCCTGACCATTGCCCACACACCGCCGAAAGCGTTGATCGTCGACGCACTCGAGCGATCCTTCGGAGCAGCCATCGTTGGGCGTGTTGGAGTTTGGCGAGCTCTGGTTGTTTGGAGGCGTGCTGCCGTTCGGGGCGAAGTTGTTGACGGTGTTGTTGACCGTGGCCGAGTTGTTCAGGGTGTTGTTGAAGAAGGAGGTGTTGTTCGCACCTGTCCCCATGTCCGAACAACCGCCGTCAGGGCACATGTCTTCATCGCTCGCGTCGATCGGCTCGAGGCCACAACCGGCGAGCAGACTGCTCGCGATTAGAGCGACACAGGGCAGGACAAAACTTCGCGTGACCTTCGACCAGGGCATCTTTCCCTCTCAAAAACAATCCCGAGCGTTTCTTCGACGAATAACCATCGACATCTCCCCACGTTTTTCGCCTCCGAGCAGCGATAAACCGAAACGTGGAGTTTCCAAAACAGGGCGGCGATATTCTCCCAACCAATGCGATGGAAAGCAAGCAAACAGGCGTCGGTCGAGGGCGGTTCGACGCAGATCAGGCGCTCGCTGCGGTTTTGTTCGGGGGAGCCGAGTTGATGGGGAGCACGATCGAGAAGGTCGAGCCCGAGCCCAACGCGCTCTCGACGTCGATGGTCCCCTCCATCATCTCGACGAACCGTTTGGTGAGCGTGAGCCCGAGGCCTGTGCCTCCGTAGCGGTTGGCGATGGAGCTGTCTGCCTGAGCGAAGGGCTCGAAGATCTTGGCGAGGTGCTTGTCGCTCATGCCGATGCCCGTGTCCTTGACGCTAAAGTGCACGCACTCGCGCCCCTCGTGCTCCACGCCGCTGGCGTGGAGCCGCACGAGCCCATCATCGGTGAACTTGGCCGCGTTCGAGAGGAGGTTGAGCAGGACTTGCCGAAGGCGCATCGGATCGCCGTACATTTTCCCGATCTCGGGCTCGACATGAACCACGAGCAGGTTCCCATCCTCGGCGATTCTGGGGAGGACCATGGCGGCGACGTCGTTGAGCAGCTCCGAGACTTCGAACCAGGAGAGGTTGAGCTCCATCGCGCCCGCCTCGACCTTGGAGATGTCGAGGAGGTTGTCGATGAGCGCGAGCAAGTGCCTGCCCGCGCCATGGATCTTGCCGATGTCTTCGATGTGTTCCTGGTCTTGCAAGTTCTCGGACAGGATCTCGGAGTAGCCGATGATGGCGTTGAGCGGCGTGCGCAGCTCGTGCGAGATCATCGCCAGAAACTGGCTCTTCGACTCGTTGGCGCGTTGCGCCTCGAGCAGCGCCTCTCGAAGCCTTCGCTCGAGCGATGCTCGATCTTCTTCATGTGGAGGTTTTTGCTGGCTCATGCGAACTGCATATCCTCGGGTTGAGTAAAATCGCGCGGGATGCTTAATAAAACCTCGGTGCCCTCACCAGGAGCGGTGGTCACCTTGACTACGCCGCCGCGTTGCTCGACGGCCATCCTCACCGAGGACATCCCCACCCCACGTCCAGATATCTCGTTGGCGATCTGTGTGGCGCTGACGCCATCGAGGAACATCAGCTCCACCAACTCCTCGTCGCTCGAAGGGGATCCATCTGAAGGCAACGCGCCCAGTTCTCTGGCGCGCTGCGCGAGTCGTTCGAAGTCGACACCTCTTCCATCGTCACGAACCCGAATTTCATAACATTCATCCTGCTCTTCGATCTGAACCGCGATGGTTCCCTGGCGAGGTTTGTTACCTCGATCCCAGGGGGGCTCGAGCCCGTGGTCGATCGCGTTTCGCAGCAGGTGATTGAGGTTGGATGTGATCGGGCGCATCAACTCGGCATCGACGAGCGTATCGGCGCCCTCGATCTCGAACTGGACATCCTTCTCCAAGCGCCTGGCGAGCTTGTCGATGAACACATCCACGGGACCGAGCAGATCTCGCATCGGGCGTTTGACGATGCTCGATGTCCACGCGCGGAGAGCCTCCTCATTGTCATCCTCGTCTATGAGCTCGCGAAGCCTGGCGAGCTGCTCGGCGCTGACCTCGAAGGAGGGCGCCACGCGCTCGTCGTAGTCGATGTCGAGGACCTGCCTGTTCTCTTGCAGGAAACCTCGCATCGCGTCTTCCAGAGATCCGAGGCTCTCTGCATCGATCTGCTCTTGCTCCTCGAGCTCGTGGGCGCGCTCGACCACGGCCTGAATCCCATAGGATGCGGCGTTGCCTTTGATCGTATGGACGGCGCGGCGAGTGACGATTTGTTCGTCGATCGCCGCGGCGGTGGCCAGCGTGGAGTGCATGTCGCGCACGAACTGCATGAAGGCGCCGCGTTGCCGCAGGATGCGCACCAGGTTTCCGTTGTGCTGGCTCTCCTGGCGAGCGCGCTCGAGCGAGGTGATATCGCTCAAGGTAAAGAGCACGCCGGTGACATCATTCGACGCCGACCGCACCACGCGCCCCTCCGCCTGGAGCACGCGCCCATCGAGCTCGAAGCGCGTCGGGAGCTGCCCGAGCGAGACCTCTTCGTCGAGGAAGTCATCGAAGATCTGATCGACGCCGAGGAAGAGGTGGCTTCGCTCGCGCGCAGACAACCCGAGCAACTCTCCGAAGTTGTCTCCTGCCTGGACCTCGCGCTCGAAGATCTGAGCGCAGGAGCGCGTGAAGCCCTCCTGTACGCGCAGCTCTCGATCGATGATGAGGAACCCGAAGGTGACGTTGTCGATGATGTTACGGATGGCGCGTGTGCGATCGGCGACCTCTTGCTCGAGCTGCGCGTTGTAGCGCTCGAGCTCTTCGGTGCGGATGGCGAGCGTCTCGCGGCGCAAACGTTGGCGCTCGAGCTGCCGGTGGACGCCTCCGACATCACGCCCTTCATCATAAAGCTGGCGCACCTTCTGCTTGAGCACTTCGACGGTCTTCTCCGCCGCCAGCGCGCGTTGTTCCCAATTATCTCTTCCAGGGTGGAACGGGGCACGATCCGTCATCGAGAGACCTCCTCTGGGTTCGAGGGTTTGTGGCGAAGAGCGAGCGCCACGAGCGTTTGATTGATGTGCAACCCATCGAGCTGCTCGCCGTACGTGTCGAAGCCGATCACGTGACGACTGTGCCGGTTCATGACCTGGCAAATATCGTCGTGAGAGTCCGTGCGGTCCGACTCCATCGCGCGCTGGATGCAGTTGAAGGCGATCATGAAGTCCGCGGGGTCGCCATCCTCGAGATCCTGTGAGAGGGCATGGACCATCTCCTCGTGATCCGCGATCTCGAGCACCATTCCTTCCTCGATGCCACAGTAGAACGTGATGCTGCCATCCTCGTTAAAGCGCTGGATGCCGCGCATGTAGTTCTCGCCGTTGCACTTGAACATCACGGGGTGGACGTTGGCGACCTCTTCGGAGAGCTCCGAGGGGAGCAGGCCGAGCGCCGCGCCATATGCCTGCGCTGCGGGGTAGCCATCGATCTCATGCACGGTGCGGGTGGCCAGGTCGGCGCGCGTGATGACAAGCGAGCGCGGGGTCTCCACGAAGTTCTGATGCTTGATGAACTCGGCCTTTGCCTCGATGGCGTGCCCCATGACAACGCACGCCGCGCCCGCGTGGACGCCTCCATCGTAGAACACCAGCGTCTCCTCGAACGCGAGGTCATCTCCTGCCGATCCGCCGACAAGCCTGACCCCTTCGAGCGCATCCGCGAGCAACGTCGCGACGCGCTCCTCGGCCATGGCGAGCCCGTCGACAAGGAGCAAACAGAAGAACTGCTCGGGATCGAAGTGGCGATCGGGCGAGATGTCGAGCTCGTCGAAGAGCGCCGCTGTCGCGGTGTGCGCGATCTCCTCGTCGATGTTCGCGATATCCTCGATCAACGTGGCGCTCCAACGCACCCCCGAGTCGACCAGGGCCGTGAGCACGCATGATGACTTGAAGTGCTTGCCGCTCAGGTGCTCGCCGGCTGTGGTGCAACCCACGACGAGCGTTTCTGGGTAGCGCTCTCGAAGCTCCGAGACGAGCTCGGCGGGTTCCTGGGCGCTCGAGCAGAAGGCGAAGATGATGTCGGGTCGGGCGTCTCCCCAATCAGCGCACGCTTCGCTCAGAAGCGCCGCTGTCGAGGATGCCTGTGAATGCCCCTGGAGTACTTGCATGGGAAAGTTCCTTGTTCGTCGCGGTGCCTGTCACATCAAAAGAAGAGGATATTGCCAGCGCGCATATCGCTGTCGCCTTCTGCTTCTTCGACAAGTTGGAGGTGTTTCCCCTCTTCCAGTGTCAAGTCGAGCCAGACGCGTATCCGCTCCCCGTTCGAGGTCAGCGTGTACTTGTGAATATGCTCGTGTGAGGCGTTCATGATCCTCACGATCACGCCTCGCAATACCACCGGCGTCGCCACCCAAAACCGCACGCCATAAGGACGGAGCTCGATCTTGAGGCGACCCAAAAGCTGGTTCGCGAGCTCGCCCGCCCAGTCGCGCAATTGCTCGGGGCTCGGGGACTCTCCCGCCGAGGTCGCCGGGTGAAATTGCTCGAGCAGCTCGGGCGGCGCCGACACCCCGAGGACTCCCCGCGTGTCATCCCCCGAGAAGCCGACCACCGCGACCAACTCGACCTCTTCGCTGTCCTGGTCTGTCGTGTCGAGGAGCGTGCAGTCAGGGAGCGCCTCGGCGAAGACGCGCTCGCAGAGCATCGTCAGGATCTTGTCATCACTCGAAGTGTTCATGCGTTTGCTCCCCCTTGGTCGGTCAGTCCCTTGATCGCCTTGACGAGCAGACGCTCGTCGAACGGCTTGATGATCCATGCTCTGGCGCCAGCCTTCTTGGCCTGAACGATCAGCTCGGGCTCTCCCTCGGTCGTCAACATCAGGACCGGCGTTTCGTTCCCCTCCGATCTGAGCACCGTGATCATGGCGATCCCGTCCATGCGAGGCATGTTCACATCACACACCATGATAGCGACATCATCGTGCTCGCGCGCCATCTCCAAACCTTCGAGCCCATCTCGAGCTTCGAGCACGTCGAACCCCTCCGGGGTCAAAATTCTACGGAGTTGATCGCGGATGGTGCTCGAGTCCTCGACTATCAGTACCCGCTTTGTCACGAAGCTCTCCTTTCTCACTCACGATTTAGGCACGCGATGACCACATCGATCATTTCTTTGGTTTTCGCATCATGTGTCGCACGCGCTGTATGTGAACAGCCGTGAAAACAGCATCGCGGCCATCGGACTTTGTGGGGGTTGGTTTTTGAGGGTGTATTGTTTTTTGTAATACATCTATGAGTTTACAGCGTTCGCGACTTGCTCACAACACGAACATTTCGTTTGCTCTCGTGAGGAGTATCGCTGGTGCGAATACGCGTTTGATGGTTTAGGTTCTTCCCCTATGCGATCACGACACCACCCCAGCTCTCGAGTGGGTAAAGCATGAGTAATCAAGACGAAGGCGCGCTGGTGCCCCGGCCAGAAAGCGCGACCGTGCCCATCCTCCAGCACGATGACGAGAGGCTCCATCCGCTGATGCGGCACGTCCTCAAGAACCGCGAGGGGAGCACCTTCTCGAGGCTTGTCGCTGGCGCAAAGGTCCCATTCATGGCCGCCAGGTTCCTCATGAAGCACCGCGAGCTCTGGACAAACGTCCTCTGGCCGGTGCTCATCAACCTCTCGCTCTTTGTCGTCCTCCTCTACGTGTTCCTCACGCAGGGAGGCTCGCTCTTTGCCAGCCTCTGGGCCCAACCCGTGATCGAGGCGTGGTATCACTGGCTGCTCACCGGGCTCTGGTACCTGACCTACGCGATCGTGCTGGCGGCATCAGGTTTCCTCGCCTACGTCTCGTCGATGGTGGTCGGTGGTGTGCTCGCCTCACCGTTTAACGACATCCTCTCCGAGAAGACCGAGCGCATCCTGCTCGGCGAGCATTATCGGAAGGGAGAGGAAGAGCCCTTTATGCAAGGGCTGCTTCGCTCGGCGGCGTCCTCGGCGGCGACCGCTGCGCTCTATATCGCATGCATGGGGCCGCTGCTCCTGCTCAATATTATCCCTGGCGTCGGCTCTGTCGCCTACACCATCATCGGCAGCACGGTGGGTGGGTACTTCCTCGCCCTCGAGTACAGCGACACCTTGCTCGCGCGCCGTCGCTACGGGCTCGGGCAGAAGATGCGCCTCGTGTACAGGGAGCGAAAGTTTTCGGTGGGGTTCGGGATCGGCACGAGCCTCACGCTCGCTATCCCGTTGGTGAACTTTCTCTGCATCCCGCTCGCTGTGATCGGTGGGACCGCGGTAGGTCTCGGGCTCGAGCAATGGGATGAAAATCGAGCCCTTCCTCCCGGCGAGCAAGAACCTTCAGCGGGGCTCCTCGCCGCAGAAAATCACGCCGAGGTTTTGCCCGAAACACCACTCGATGAACCTGCTCAGGCCAGCGATCCTGGCGCGGAACACTCTAGCCGCGAAGCATGAGCACTCGGCTCGCCTGGCGATACGCCACGCGGAAGCCCTGGAACCTCGGCAACACATCACGCGAGGGCTCCTTTGCTTTGCGCGCGTGGTGGTTGTCTGGCTCGAGCGTCACCTTGCGCGCCGCCACATTGACCACGCAGTGATATCGCGCGCCGAGGTGCTCCCAGATCCTCGGGAAGTCCTCTCTTAACGTCTCCAACTCGAAGGCCATGATCCCCGACATCCCCGCGACGTCAGGCAACAGGTCATCCTCTTCGAGCAACCCCATCTCCTCGCTCGTGCGTAACCCGAGCGCCTCGAAGCGATCCGCGAGGTAGGTGACAGGATCTTCTGGCGCGGGCTGCTCGCGCAGCTTTCGCAGGTCCCAATGCTCGGTGTCGAGCGTTGGCTCCCACTGCTCGAGCAACCCCCAAAGATGAAGCGCGTCCAGGATCTTTTCCCAGCTCCCCTTGAAGATCCGGTTATCCCTGGTCATCTGCGCGGCGGCCTCGCAAAGCTCGCGACCGCGCAATGGTTCGGTCTTCGTGCTCAGGGTCACGCCCGCGAGCTTTCGCTCGACGCGCGCGGCGATAATCACGTCCCCGCGCTTTCGCTCGACCTGGAGCTCTCCGACCTCGACCTCGCAATCCGCGAACCTCGCCATCGTCTCCAGCGAGCAGGGGAGCAGCATGTTTCCAAAGCCATGCACGCCATACCCCTTCTTATCGCCGAGCCATGTGTGATCGAGGATCAGCCCCGCGATCGGTTGATCCTTCTCCTCGACGCGATCCTCTTCGTTGTGCGCGCGGTATGGCGAGACGCTCAGTTCGATCTGACCATTTCCCCAGGGGTGTCCGCTCGAGCGCTTCTTTCGACCTTTTTGTCCCAATCGACGCTGCGCGCGGTCACGCATCACGAACCCCATCTCCGGCGCGCGTTCGAGCAGATATGCGGCGAGAGCTTCAGGTTCTGGCAGTTGCTCGCCGCGCGAAAGAGAGGTCGGATCGAGCACCTTTAACCCGAGGATGCCTCGCAGTGACGACGCGATCCTCCGCGTCTCGGCCAGCGCGCTGCCGTGTAATGCGTGGCGATTCGGGTCCCCGTGTCGAAGCGCGATCAGCGCCTCGAAGACCTCGTCCTTGACCCCTTCGAAGAGCCGCTGCCGCGCTTCGATGATTTGTGTGGTGGAGCCGCGGCCTCGTTCTGGAGGAAGCAGCAATCGCGTGCCTCGTTGCATGATCGCGACCAGATCTGCGACCGCACCCGCGAGCTCTTCGGGAGGATCGAGCAACAACCTCGCTTCGTGCGCGGACACGGGTAGCTCCGAGAGCTTCGCGCCGCGATCGGTGAGCGTGTTTTGCCCATCCAACGCGCGCAGCTTTCGGAGTCGTTTTCGTGCGCCTTGTAGCGCGAACTCGGGCGGAGGTGTGACCCAGGGCGCCGCTTCGAACGTTTTCCCATCGAGCCCGCAGATGGCCGCGCGCAAGAGCAGATCGTCGAGCTCGATGCGTTCGATCTCTGGCGGAGTGATCGAACGGGGCGCCCAGTTGCGATTCCAGAGCCGAATGCAGCGCCCCTCGCGCACACGACCAGCGCGTCCTGCGCGCTGGTCCATCGAGGCCTCCGAGGTTGGCACCAGCGCCAGCGCTGTCCGTCCTGCCCGGTGCAATTGCATCCTCACCAGCCCTGAATCGATCACCCAGGTGACCCCTGTGAGCGTGACTGATGTCTCGGCGACGTTGGTCGCAAGGAAGATCCTCCGGCGTCCTGGCTTCGGCTCTTCGAAGACCCGCATCAACTTGTGCATCGGGAGGCTCGCGTGGACCTCCAGGAGCTCGACCCCCGGGAGATTTAGCGCGGCGAGGCGCTTTGCGCAGGCGCCGATCTCGCCCTTGCCGGGGAGAAAGACGAGGATCTCACCATCCTCATCATCGCGCGAGATGATGTTGCGGACAGCGCGCTCCACGCGCACATCGAGATCCTCTCTCGTGGGCATCATCACGCCATCATCGGTGTATTCGATAGTCACCGGGAAGGTTCGTCCAGATGCCTCCAAGACGAGCGCGTCGAGCTCTTCCGCCAGTGATTCTGCGTCGAGCGTCGCGGATGTGAACACGAGCGGCGCGTCGAGCGCTCCGCTCGAGCGCTTTGACCGCAAAATGGTCGCGATGAGATCGACCTCCCAGCCGCGCTCGTGAAATTCATCGATGAGTACCGCGCCAAAGCCAAAGTCATCGCCAGCGAGCATCCTCAACGCCACACCCGGCGTCACGAACAGCACCTGCGTGTGCTTGCTGCGAACATCTTCAAAGCGGATCGAGTACCCGACGCTTTGTCCAACTTTCTCGCCAGCCTGTTTGGCCAGAAACGTCGCCAGCGAGCGACACGCGACGCGCCGAGGCTCGACGACCATGACTTTCTTCGAGGTGTATTCAGCCAACCAACCGGGCAAGCGGGTCGACTTCCCCGAGCCTGTCGGCGCGGTCACGATGACTGGTTTTTTGGTAGACGCGAGCGTTTGCTCGAAGGTCTCTCGGATGGCGTCGACGGGGAGTTGCATGCAGTCGCTCTGGGCCTTTGAAACAATCCATTATCGGCCCGAACATAACCGCTGCCTGCGCGCGAGACCAACCGCGAATCCAAAGTGGCGAGGTTCGCTCCGTGCGGCGAGAGAGCTCTTCGGGGGGGGGTGTACGCCCAGGCAAGAAAAGAGAAGCGGCCTCTGGTGTTCCAGAAGCCGCCTCTTTTTCTGGCGTCATTGCAGGGTGGAGGGCTGCAACTACCGCCGTTCATATGTATGGACGAAGGGGCATCGCATTTATTCAGACGCCCCTTCGTTTTTTTTCATTTTTTCGGAGGCACGACCTTGTAGACGTTTCCGTCGAGCTTGATGACGACGCTCTCGCCCAGTTTGAGTGCGGCTCCGAGCTCGCGATACTTGCGAAGCAGCTCGAAGTATTTCGAGGAGTAAGCCTCGACCTCGATGACGCGTTTTCCTTTCGGATTGACGCCATCCTGGATCCACATGCCGTCTTTGAACTCGAAGGTGCGGTTGGCGACATACTGACGCCCGACGACTTCTTCGTCCGAGATGGTCTCTGCTTCCTTGTACTCGCGCGTCGCCTCACTCGCGGCCACGCCACCTTCGCCTCGGTCTGCCTTGAAGTCGCGGAACGCTTCCTTCTTGGCAGGTCGTCGTTTGTCCTTGGAGCGTCGAGACCAGCGGCTGCGGCCTGTGCTCGACTTGCTCGTCGGCTTCGCCGTGACCTCGTCTTCCATGACAGCGTCGACATCGCTATCCATCGGACGCTCTGCGCCACCGCCGCGCAGGCCATCACCAAAGCCGTCGTTGCGGCGCCTCGGTTCGGGCTCGGGGCGAGGTCGGCGGTTGTCGAACTCGGAGTCATCCACAGCGAGGTAAGAGGTGTATGGCGTGACCAGGCCAAACTTCTTGGCCAGACGAATCACCTCGTCGCGAAGCTCCGGGTTCTCTCCATTGAGGCGGATTTGCTCGAGCAAGAAGCCAACCTTCCTGGTCGCCCACAGCTTTGGCAAAAACTCCAGAGGCTCGCTGTACTCCTCGCTCGCGGCGATGCGACGCTTCTTCTTGCCGCTCGTCTTGGCCCCGGATGATTTCCCGAAGACATACTTCTTGGTCTCGGGGCCAGCCTTGCCGGTCACGGTAATTGGCGAGGTGAACCCTTCGCGATAGCGCCCGAACAACACCACTTGATCTCCGCGGAACAGGTCGGGGATCGGCGTGGGGTACATGTCGTAAATACGCGCGTCCCCGAAGTCGATCTTGATGTCGGTCAACACCGGCGAGGAGATGCGCGTGTAGAGGCTGCCGACGGCGGTCTCGAGGTTCTCGTTGGGTTTGACGTAATCACTGCGACCGCGCGCTTGCGAGGCCATCCCATCGAGCAGGTTGGTGTTCACATCGTAGCCCACACCAAAGGCGAAGAGGCGCGCGCGACCATGCTGGCTCTCGACCATCTGGAGGATGCGGTTGGCGTCCGTCTCACCGACGGTGGGGATGCCATCGGTGACAAAGATCACCTGGTGAGGTTGCTCCCTGGCGACCTTCTGTTCGAAGACGCGCTCGAGCGCCGGGCCGATCGCGGTACCCCCGGCAGGAGTCAGCGCTCTGGCGAAGGCGAGCCCCTTGGACTTGTTCGCCTCGCTCGCCTGAACGGGGTTGTCATAGAGCGCCTCGACGTCGGTCGAGAAGCGCACCACGTTAAAGCGATCCTGGGGACGCAACCTCGAGAGGCAGAACTCGAGCGTCTTGCGCGCCTGCTCGATCTTGTCGCCCGCCATCGAGCCCGAGGTGTCCATCACGAAGGTGAAGGTTTGTCCGATCTCATCGTGCGAGGCGACCTCCACGCGTGGGGCGAGCGCGAGCATGAAGTAGCCGTTCTCGCCGCCCTCTCCGTCAGGATCGTGCGTCATGATGTTGAGGCCAATATCCTGCTTGGAGTGCCCGACGTAGAGGTCGAAGTCCTTGTCGAGCGTGGCGTAGAGCTCCTCTGTGCCGACGAGCACCTCGTTGTCCGACTTGCGGTGCGAGCTGATCTTGTGCGTCGGGGAGTACACCGTGGTCACAGGGATCGGCGCGTGAACGCGCGCCACGAGCGTGAAGTCCTTCTCGGTCTTTGCCGTGGCGTAGTCCTTTCCTGCCGAGAGCGGGTAGTGATAGCGGTAGAGCCCGCCTTGCTTCTGGAGCACTTGCCCGAACTTGATCTCGAGCTTCTGCGTGCCTCCGGGCGGGATCGGGAAGATCGACGCTCGGAAGACCTTGCCGTCCATGTATTCGATCAGGCCAGGATCGCGCGTGCGGCGCACGATCGACTCGTAGATCTGGCGCGCCTCGTTCTTCTCGAGCACTGCGCCTGCGGTCTTCTTCCCCTCGATCCAGAGCGAGAAATCACTCACCGTCGCCCCTTCCGGGATCGGGAAGATAAACGTCGCCTCCATGGGGCGATCGGTGTGGTTGCGAAAGACCTGCTCGATCTTTGTCACCGCGGCGGTGTTGGTGATGGTGACGTCGACGCGGTGGCTCTCCACATCAAAAGGACGCACATCGGTATCCTTTGGGATAAGCAACCCGATGGCGTGCGCATCTGAGGGCGTGAGCACAGCGCCGATGGCGGCCAACAACATGGCTGCGCAGGCGGCGTGGACGCCTCGTTTTATAAAAGAATAAACCATGACTCCTCTCTCCAACTCGGCTTTCGAGCGATATGTCGATCTGTTGCGATGAGGTCGCGAGTATCTCACATCCCATCCAAACGTGGATCGCTGGAAATGGATCTGATGTTTTTCTAATCGTCTGAGGCGAGCAGCCCCTCACATTTGCTCGCCTCGCCGCACATCTCAGCGACGCTTGTAGGCATTGGACCACGCTCGGAGGTGATTGTTCCGATTCTCTCTTACAGGAGGATGCGAGGTCGTGCTCACCCCGAGCGCCGCGTTCATGGGCGCCTGCACGACCGTCGGTGCCGAGGGAAAATGGGGGCGCGGGATTCTCGAATCAGTCGAAGTTTTGAATCGGCTTCGAGAATCCCGCGCCCCCATTTTCCCGCGCCGCGCTGGCGCAGAGGCAATGTTGCCCGAGAGGCAACATTGCGTTGGCTGTTCTCTTGAACAGGTTGTGCGTAGAGTTGCGGATGGCAACGAAACAATGACGACACGGCAGAGGGCATAAACCTCGCTGTGATAACGAAGAATCCTCGCGATCTCGAGAGCGCGTGTGATTGTATAATAAGGAAGAGTGATGAAGTTGTTTACATTTGCAGCATCGCTGCGCACAGGGTCGTGGAATCAGAAGTTGATGGATCACACCTCTGCGCTGCTGCGAGAGCAGGGCGCGACGGTCACAGAGGTTCCCTTCGCGGACCTCGCGCAGATGCCGATTTACAGTGGTGATTTGCAGGACAGCGAGGGGTTCCCAGAGGCCGCAGAGCGCTGGAAGTCCTTGCTCGAGGATCATGACGGGTTTGTCGCCACGATCCCCGAGTACAATTACTCGATCCCAGGCGGCTTGAAGAACGCGATCGACTGGGTGTCGCGCTACAGACCGCAGCCCTTCAGGGGGTCACGCGCGTTTTTGCTCTCGGCGTCGCCGTCGATGGTGGGAGGAAACCGCGGGTTATGGGCGAGCCGCGTGCCCTTCGAGCTGTTGGGCGTGCATGTCTATCCAGACATGTTCTCGCTCGCGCGGGCGAACAAGGCCTTCGATGAGGATGGCTCGCTCGAGGACAAGGGGCTAGAGCAACGTTTGAACGGCGCGCTCGAGGGGTTCCTCGGCGAGTTCAAGTGAGCGCCTGTTTTCAGGCGTCGCGGTAGGCTGCGAGCCAGTCGCGCACCGCGGCGCCTGTGCCGAATGGCCACGGCTTGAGCTTTGTGATCGGGACGAGCTTGCTGTCTTCGAGCTCGTCGTTCAGCACGAGCTGCGCGTCTTCGGGGATGCGCACGTGATACGCGATGATCACCTGATTCATGCGCTCGAACCCGTAAGCGCCCACGAGCGAGACGAGCTCTCCGCGAACCCCCAACTCCTCTTCGATCTCGCGAAGGATGCCCTCTTCCGGGCTCTCTCCCTTCTCCAAAAATCCGGACACCAACCCATACCAGGTCTCTGGCCAACCCACGTTGCGCACGAGCACCACGTCATCACCGCGCTCTATAATCGCGGCGACCACAGGGAGCGGGTTGTCATAGTGGATGAAGTCACATGACGGACACGCGCGACGGTCGGCGCCCTCGACGGCGCGGTCTTCGAGCGCGGTCGCGCAGGAGGGACAGTAGTCGTAGGCCATGAGGTATGCTCCGGTTATGTTGCGATGCAAAAAACGGTTATGCGCGGGACGCATAACCGTTTTTTACATCGAGGTTTTTCGGTGATCACGCGGGGCTGGAAGGAGGTGTTTTACTCAGCCTTCCAGGGCGGCTTTGATGCGGCGCAGGCCCTCTTCGATCATGGCGTCACTCGTGGCGTAGGAGAGGCGCATATGGCCAGGCGCTCCAAACGCCGATCCGGGCACCAGCGCGACCTGTGCTTCGTCCAACAGGAACGCGGCGAGCGCGAGGTCATCTTCGAACCTCTCGCCGATGTAGCTGGAGAAGTCTGGGAAGACATAGAAGGCGCCCTGTGGCTCGACACACTCGACACCATCGATGGCGCGAAGACCGCTTACAATAAGGTCGCGGCGCTCCTTGAAGACCTCGCGCATCTCGGCGATCACCATATCGTCCATCTCCAGCGCTGCGATCGCGGCGTGCTGCACGAACGAGGTGGGGTTCGAGGTCGACTGGCTCTGGAGCTTGCTCATCGCCTTGATGACGGCCTCCGGGCCGACGGTGTAGCCGAGCCTCCAGCCGGTCATGGCGTAGGTCTTGGAGAAGCCATTGAAGGTGATCGTGCGGTCTGCGAGCGCGGGCACGGTCGCCACCAGGTCTGGGGCGATGTCACCCTCGTAGCAGAGGCGGTCATACATCGCGTCGAAGAAGATCTTGACGTCGGGGTAGTTGACCAGCACCTCGCCGAGCGCGGCGAGCTCTTCGGCGCTGTAGACTGCGCCGGTGGGGTTGCTCGGCGAGCAGAGGATGAGGCCAGTGATGCTGTCGTCGAGGGCCGCTTCGAGCGCGGCAGCCGTCAGCTTGAAGTCATCCTCGATGCCGCACTCCACGGTGACGGGCTCGGCGCCAGCGAGCAGGATCTGCGCGGGGTAGCTCACCCAAAATGGCGCCGGAATGATCACGCGATCCCCCTCTTCGAAGAGGACCTGCGTGGCGTTATAGAGCGCGTGCTTTCCGCCAACGCTCACCATCACTTGCGAGGCTTTCACGTCGCGACCGCGGCGCTTGTAGTCCTTGGCCAGAGCCTCGCGCAGCGCATTGATTCCGGGCACCGCCGTATAGCGAGTATGTCCTTCGTCGAGCGCCGTCTTGGCCGCATCACAGATCACCTCGGGCGTGTTGAAGTCGGGCTCTCCCGCGCCAAAGCTGATGATGTCGATGCCGCTCGCTTTCATCGCCTTGGCCTTGTTGGTGATGGCGAGCGTGGGGGAGGGCTGGACCAGTGAGATCCGCTTGGCAAACTTCATGGTGTACTCCGTGGTGTGCGCAGTGAGTGCTCGCCGCTGCACATACGGCAGCGGCAATCGATTGATTCTATTGGTCTCCCAACCGCTCGCCGAGCGCCTGGGCCACATCTTCAGGGACGAAATCAGTGATTTCTCCGCCAAAGCGCGCGACCTCCTTGATGAGGCTCGAGCTGACGAAGAGGTGCTCGGGGTCGGCCATCAGGAACACCGTCTCGAGCTCCGGCGCGAGGTGCCCGTTCATGCACGTCATGCGGAACTCGTAGTCAAAGTCACTCCCATTGCGAATCCCTCTAAGGATCGCCACGCACCCGAGGCGCTTTGCCTCGTCGACGAGCAACCCGTCGAGGTGAGCGATCTCGACCTCGGCCTGTGGGAAACGTGCTTCCAGAAAGCCGACGCGCTCCTCGAGGGAGAAGAGCGGTTTCTTCGAGATGTTGACGGCGACGCCGACGATGATGCGGTCGAAGAGGCGGAGCCCGCGCTCGATGATGTCGGCGTGGCCGTGCGTCATCGGGTCGAAGCTGCCTGGGTAGAGAGCGGTGCGTTCCATGGTAAACTCCGGGCCTTTGGAGGTTATGGCGCATTGCGTCATGAACCTGACTCAAGTAGCTGTCCTGCGCCTACAACGCAACCTCAATCGTTGCGGCGAGGCGTGGTGTGGTCACCCCTCTTCTCGCCGCCAAAAGGTGATGCGCGTTCGGGCGTATTCGCGCTCGTCTTCCTTTTCGAAACCGGGCGCTTCGGGGAGGTCATCGTCGATCTCTTGCTCGAGCACCACGAGCGCTCCGGCGGTGATCTTGTCACAGGAGAGCATCGCCTCGAAGGATCGGTCCACCAGGGGGGCGTCTCCGTAAGGGGGATCGAGCAGGATCAGGTCGGGTTCGTGCTGTAACAGGGTCAACCCGCGCTTGAAGGGGCACTTCTTGATCAATGCCCTGTCTTCGGCGCCCACGATGGCGACGTTCTCTTTGACGAGCTCGATCGCCTCCCGCGAGGCGTCAAAGAATGCGCAGCTCGCCGCGCCGCGGCTCAACGCCTCGCAGCCCAGCGAGCCTGTGCCCGCGAACCCATCGACGACATGCACCCCCTCGAGATCCCCGAGGATCGAGAAGAGCGACTCCTTGACGCGGTCGATGGTGGGCCTGATCTGGTTGTTGTTTGGTGCGGCGAGCCTGCGGCCGCCTGCAAATCCGCTGATGATTCTCATGTTGTCGTATGCCGTTGCTTGCAAGGTGATGGGGGAAACCGCCCGTTCTGTGCTCGAGCGTGTGATAGCCGTTGTGGCGGGAAAAGAAAAGGCGCCCGAGGGCAGCAGGGTGTCCAAGTCCTTGTAGATGATGTCGAAACCCCGGATCTGGGTGCCTGTGAGCGTGAGTTATCCCGCGATCCCTACATTAAATGAGCGCGCACGCGCACGCGCGCGCGGTTAATAAGGTGTGCCCATGTGCGTACGCGCGAGGGGCGAGGGGGGTTCTGAGAGCAAAGGTTTAAAAATCAATGACTTGGATGAAATAAGCGCCGCGCGAGGAATCTTTATAGAAAGATGTTGACAGTCAGGCCGCTGCTCACTACATTCCGCGGCCCGTCGAGGTTCGCCACAGAGCGAGCTGAAGCGGGGAATCAATCGGGTGAAAAAAAGTGAAAACACCCCTTGACAGAATTTCTGGAGAGTGTAGATTGATTCTCGTCAGCGGCGAACAGCAGCTGGCAAGACCAACCGGCAAAAAAAGTTAATTTTGCCCCTTGACAGAATTTCTGGAGAGTGTAGATTGGTCAACGTCGACGGCAAGCGTCGCCGACCGAGGGTCGAGAAAACGACCCTCGAAAAAAACTAAAAAACAGGGTTGACAGAAACGGCGAATGAGTTAATATCTCAACTCGCCGGCCCCAAGCGGGCTTCGAAAGAAAAGTTAAAAATTCTTCGAAATTCTGCTTGACCGACAAAATGTCCGCCGCTAACATGGCGGACCGCGCTGAAGCGAACAAGAGTTCACGAAGCGCATCTTTGAAAAGTGAATAGGAGCTCGGAAGAGGCGAAGCGTCCGCGAAGTAAGTAACCCGTCAGGGTTAACTAGAAGTGGTGCTCGTAAGAAACGAGAGCAGGCCAGCGTGCAGATGAATGAAGCGCGCGCCACCTGGTGAAGTGAAGGACGGATAGTTCCTGTCAGAAACACCACG
>Ga0208061_100039_pt1 | contig 41002 bp, 35 predicted proteins | sample DeeseametaMP0555_FD_184209 | JGI IMG/M metagenome (GOLD analysis project Ga0208061, IMG submission 184209) | Marine microbial communities from the Deep Atlantic Ocean - MP0555 (SPAdes) | ecosystem: Environmental > Aquatic > Marine > Oceanic | place: South Atlantic Ocean | collected 2011-01-23 | reverse complement strand
TGTAGTTCGCACGGACTCGCCGCTTCTCTCGAATGCATCTCGAACACAACCGGACTCCACATACAGCCGCCAGGGATCTGTGTGACAACTGCGCTCGAGCGCAGTTGTCACACAGATGTCGCGTGATCATACTTGCGCTCCAGGAATCATTTCGTATTTTTACGATGAAACCTATCGTGAGTGATTGAACGACTCGTTCGAGCTCCAACTCACGTCAAAGACAACCGACAAAATCGCATTTCGACGATATACAATAAAGGAATCAGTAATGGGAATTTTCGAACGATACCTCTCCATCTGGGTGGCGCTCGCCATCGCGACCGGGGTCGCGTTGGGCTCCATCGCGCCGAGGCTCTTCGAGGTGATATCGAAGCTCGAGTTCGCGGGCGTCAACGCCGTGGTGGCGGTGCTCATCTGGCTCATGGTTTACCCCATGATGCTCAAGGTCGATCCATCCTGCCTGCGCGACGTGGGGAGGAAGCCAAAGGGGCTCGCGCTCACGCTCGTGATCAACTGGCTGCTCAAGCCCTTCTCCATGGCGGCGCTCGGGGTGCTCTTCTTCGATCACCTGTTCGCGGGGTTCGTGCCCGAAGCGGACGCGCGACAGTATATCGCGGGGATGATCTTGCTAGGAGTGGCCCCCTGCACGGCGATGGTCTTTGTCTGGAGTCACCTGACGGATGGAGACGCGAACTACACGTTGCTACAGGTCTCGCTCAACGACCTGATCCTGGTGTTTGCCTTCGCGCCGCTGGCGGGTTTGCTGCTGGGCGTCACCGATATCGAGGTGCCCTGGATGACGCTGGTCGCTTCGGTCGTGATCTTTGTGGTGCTCCCACTCGCCGCAGGCTTACTAACCCACAAGGCGCTCCCGAAATCAGACGGCGCCAACGCCATCGAGGCGCTCGCGGGAAAGCTCAAGCCGACCTCGATGATGGCGCTTCTGCTGACCGTGGTCTTGCTGTTTGGCTTCCAGGCAGAGACCATCCTCGAGCAGCCCGGTCGGGTCGCGCTGATCGCGATCCCGTTGCTGCTCCAGAGTTATGGAATCTTCGCGTTGAGCTATGGCGCCGCGCGTGTGTTAAAGCTCCCCTTTGACATCGCTGCTCCGGCGGCGATGATCGGCACCTCGAACTTCTTCGAGCTGGCGGTCGCGGTCGCGATAAGCCTCTTCGGGCTCTCGTCTGGCGCGGCGCTCGCCACCGTCGTCGGAGTCCTCATCGAGGTCCCGGTGATGCTCTCACTGGTCGCCTTCGCCAACCGCACGCGCGGCTGGTTCGATCCGAACTCATCGCCAACCACGACCTGATATCCCCGAGGAACATATGCCATCCCCCCGTCGAAACATTCGCGGTGTCCTCTTTCTCTGCGTCGCCAACTCGGCGCGCTCGCAGATGGCAGAAGGGCTCGCCAGAGAACTCCTTGGCCAGGACATCCTCGTCCAATCCGCGGGCTCCTCGCCATCGCGCGTGAACCCCTTCGCGATAAAGGCAATGGCCGAGCTCGACATCGACATCACGAATCAGTCCTCCAAGTCCGTCGACACGATCGACCCCGATGGCGTGGACCTCGTCATCACGCTCTGTGCCGAGGAGGTCTGCCCGGTGTTCCTCGGCGACGCCGAGCGCTTGCACTGGCCACTAAAAGATCCTGACCGCAAACACGAAGACCTCACGGACGAGGCGCGACTCAACCACTTTCGCACCGCTCGCGACGAGATCCAGCGCCGCCTTAAAGCGCTGGAGGCAGATTTTTCTCGGGGAGAGGAATAAAAACGAAGCTGCCAGGCTTATACCACTCGTTCGATACGAGACGGTGTCGGGCAGACATTCCGGAGTAGCTCAGCGGCAGAGCAATCGGCTGTTAACCGATCGGTCGTTGGTTCGAATCCAACCTCCGGAGCTTCAAAAGCAAAAGGCCCAGGCTGTTTTAGCCTGGGCCTTTTGCTTTTCCAAATCATCGCGACAACTTACACACCACAACCTCCAACGTCGTTGCCATCCGCGACCATCACTCGATACACTTCGATCACGTTTCTTCGTGACCGACTCGAGATGGCGCGTGATGGACCTCGACATCGTCAAAATCGCCGTTGGTGCCCTGTATGTGGGTTTTGCGCTTGTCGAAATCATCCTGGGTCGGTTTGGCGACAGGGACACGGCGACGCGGCGAGATACGATCGCGGATGCGGTGAGCACGGCGTTGGTGCCGCTGGTGATCATCCCGGTGATTCTCTTTCTGGCGCCCTTTCTGGCCGAGGTCATCTGGCCACAAAGCGAGGACAGGCTCGCGTGGATAAACCCTGTGGCGATGTTCGCCATCTTGCTGCTGGCCGATGATCTGACGCAGTACTGGTGGCACAGGCTCTCGCACACCTCGTGGCTCTACCCATTGCATCGCGCGCATCACTCGGCGCCGTACATGTCCGTGCGGATCGTGTACCGCAACAACCTGATTTACTACGCGATCATGCCCGGTTTGTGGCTCTCGGGGCTGCTGATTTACTGGGGCTTTGGCGTCGTCTACCTGGTGTATGCGTTCTTCAAGATGTCGGTGATTATCGCCGCGCACTCGAGCGTGCCGTGGGATGAGCCTCTCTACCGTCACCCGCTGACGTCAAAGGTGATGTGGGTCGTCGAGCGCGTCATCTCGACCCCTGCCACTCACTCCGCGCACCATGGGCTCCATCGCGATGATGGCGTCACCCATTATCACGGCAACTATGGGAACTTCCTGTTCTTCTGGGATGTGCTCTTTGGCACCGCCAAGATCACGCGCGAGCGCCCAGAGGCGTTCGGCATCGAGGGGCTTCATCCCGTCAAGCTATGGCGCGAGCTCGTGCTGCCGCAAAAAGCGCGCGCCAAACGAGAGCAGTGACTGGCGCATGGTTTGACCCATCGCGTCGCGTGTCGATCCTCTCTCGAGAATCGACCGATGGCTCGAGCCCTTCTCGGCGCACCCCACCGCGCCACTCGACGCCATCGACCACCTCGCCCATGCAATACAGGGCAACCCCTACCACGCGGACCCAAGATGCATCACCTCAAGTGGACGATCGCGATCTCCCTCCTCCTGACGGCGTGTTCGACGCCATCGAAGCAGGCCGACGAGACGCCAAAAGAAGAATCAGTCGAGGCAAGCAAAACCCCCGAGGCGCAAACCTCCAAGACAACCCCTGAACCAGCGCTCGAAGTCATCGCGGAGTCGAAGAATCAGTGGACCGGCGTCGCGGCATCAGGAGCGCGTGTCTACGTGAATTATCCCCGCTGGTCAGACAACGTGCCGATCTCCGTAGGATACCTCGATGGCGAGGACGTCGCGCCATTCCCTGACACCAGCTGGCAGACATGGCAGCCCGGCCAAGACTTCTCGCAGAAGTTTGTCGCCGTGCAGTCTGTGGTGCCTGGGCCAGAAGGGAGCGTGTGGGTCCTCGATACGGGCAACCCTGGGTTCCAGGGCGTCATCGAAGGAGCCGCGCGTCTCTTCCGGTTCGATGCGAATGGCAACAAGCTCGACGAGATCCCGTTTGGCGACTCGGCCAAAACGAACAGCTACACCAACGACATCCGCTTCGACCTCGAGAACCAGCGCGCTTACGTGACGGACTCTGGCGCGGGCGGATTGTTCGTGATCGACCTCGAAACCAAGGAGATTCACCGCGCGCTCGATGCTCACCCCTCTGTGATGGCGGAAGACACGACGATCACCATCGATGGGAAGCCATGGCTGCGCGGTGGCAATCCACCGCAGGTTCACACCGATGGGATCGCGCTTCATGACGGGTGGCTCTATTATCAAGCGCTCACCGGGCGCACGCTCTACCGCATCCCGACCGAGTTGCTGGAGACTACCGTGGAAGAGGCCACGCGCACCGAAGCGATCGAAACGCTCGCGGAGGTCGGCCCCTCGGATGGGCTCATCGCCGGGCCCGATGGTTCGATTTACCTCTCGTCGCTGGAGTCAAACGCGGTCCGCGTATACCGGCCTGATGGAACAATCGACACCCTTGCTCAGGACGCGCGCATCGCATGGCCTGACTCGTTCTCCTGGACCTCGGAGGGCGACCTGTTGGTGACCGCATCGCGCATCCACCAGGGAGGCAACCCGCAAGGCCCCTATAGCATCCTGAAGATCGACCTGAAATGAACCAGGGTGCGTCATCATGACACTCCAGCAATCCTCGCATCCAAAGGTATGGTGCCTTCGTGATGGGCGCACCTCTGTCAACGGATGAGGGTATGGAAGAAGCTGGTCTAAAGTGGCTCGACGCGAGCTTCGTGTTGTTCACGCTCGCGGGCATCGGCGCTGGCGCAGCGAGCCTCGCGCTGACGCGCGCGATGGCAGGCTCTTCCCTGGTTCGCGAGCAGCGAGCGTGGGCGATCTACCTCGTAATCGCCGCGCTGATTTACATTGGATTCGGGCTCTTCAATGGGGCGAGCGCCACATGGATGATGGTGGAATCCAGCGGCGTCTTGCTTTACGGGGGCGTGGCGCTTGTCGGCGTGCTTCGCGCCCCACGCCTGATCGCGCTGGGTTGGCTGGCTCACAGCCTGTGGGATTTGCTCGTCCACCCGAACGGGCACCCAGGGTTTGTTCCCTGGTGGTATCCTCCGGTGTGCCTTGGCTTCGATGTGGTCGTTGGCGCCTGGCTGCTAAAGCGCTTTGCTCCTGCCGAGTAATCACTCGACCTGCGCGTCGATCCTCTGGCGCCAGTCCGTGAGCGCGCCTTCGAAGCGCGCGAAGCGAAAGTGCGTGTTCGCGCCGCTGGCAAGCCCGCGCTGGATTTGCTCGCCGATCTCGAAATCCTCATCCAACGTGCGCACCGAGAAGGCGTGGTTTTCCTTCAGAAAACGCAACGCTTTCTCGCTCGGTTCGCCATCTTCTGGCGCGGTCCCCACCGTGAGCACCTCGATATGGGTGAGGTCCACGGCGATCGGATTCATGAGGATGAGGTCGAAGTGCGAGCGTTGCAATAGGATCATCGCGTTGGGGTGAATCGTGTAGACGATGTGCGTGTGTTCACGAATATCCCACTGCTCCCTTGGCGTCTCTTCGAGCGTCTTTATCGACTTCTTCGGGAGCACCGAGCGGATGTGCGACCCGATACGCTCCCAGGTCGAGAGCGTATCACCGAAGAAGGGCGCGATGGTGTCCCTGTGCGCGATGAGGAAGTGGTAGGACTCGATGCCACCTTCGACCACGAGCTTCCAGTTGGCCTCCCAGGTTTTGGAGGATGAGGCGTAGGTCGTGGGACGTGGACCGAGCACGTGCTCGAGCTCCTCGATGAGTTCGACGGGCAGCGGCTCGGGCGTGTGACCTGGCGTGGGACACACGAGCACGAGCCCCGCAGCTTCCATGCAAGGCAACTCGACGAGGCCATGTTCGGAAGGATCGAGCGTCGGGAACCCCTCGGCGTGGCGCACCTTGTGGAGCGTCCCGTCGGTGTTGTAGGTCCAGGCGTGATAGGGGCACACGAAGCGCTTGCAGTGTCCTTGCTCGCGAAGCTCGACGGTCGCGCCGCGGTGTCTGCACACGTTGAGGAAGGCGCGCAACTGACCATCCTCTCCGCGCGCCACGATCACGGGAGTGCCGATGACATCGGCGGTGATAAAATCGCCCGGTGATGCGACGTTGGTGGCGAGCGTGGCGACGTTGAAGCTGCGGCGAAAGATGCGCTCTTTCTCGCGCTCGAAGCGCTCCACATCGGAGTAATCGGTGACCGCCACGAACGCCTCGTCTCCATCGATCGGGCGGCGTTTTTCCAAAGCCATCGCGAGCGATGTCTCGAGCACCTCGAGTTCCTTTTCCCTGTTCATCCGGCAACCTCCTCCTGGATGCAAAGCACGCGGCGCATGAATGTCTGGAGTTCTCGAGTGACGCGTTCCTCGGACCACCGCTCCTCGCCGCCAAGCGCGCTGTGCAAGAGCTGTCCGACGCCCCCCATCAGGAGCGCGCCGCAGACCTCGGCGTCGATGTGTTCTGGCACGCGCCCCAGGTCCTGCCCTCGGCGAACGTTTGTGATGGCGCCATGAACCAGGCGATCGGAGCGAAACCGCTGGTGTCGCACCGCCTCGGCATCGCCCAACAGGCGCTGTTGCATGAGCGCACCGAGCGGATGGTTGTAGTGGTATTCGACGGTGAGGCGGATGCGCTCCTTCTCGCGCTCCCACCAATCCTCGGACACCTCGTCGAGCGTGGGTCGGTAAGCGAGCGCCTCCCAGTCGTCGTAGAAGTCATCGACCAGCGCGACGAGCATCGCGCTCTTGGAAGAGAAGTGTCGATACGGGGCGCCCGCAGATACACCCGCCCTGGCGGCGACAGAGGCGAACTCCACCACGCCGTCCTGCTCGACGAGCTCCTGGATGGTCGCCTCCAGGAGCCGCTCGCGTGTTTTGCTTCCGCGTCGTGTTTGTTTCTCAGTCATGGTCGTTTTCTTGTGTGAAGTCAGTAAAGTGAATTTACTTTACTAAACTTTCAAAAGAAAACAACACCACAGCACGCCTCGATATCCTCCCCCCAACCTCACACCGACGTGCGCGTATAATGCGTAGCCTTACTCGATTCTCCAGAGCTCCGAGCCGTGGACGCCATCATCGAAGGAGAAGTACACGCTGTCATTCAACTCCACGAACTCGACGCCGACGGGGAGTTCCACGTCAGAGGCCTGTTCGAGGATCATGACCTGGCGAGTGCCCCGACTCGTGCCATCTGTCACCCAGAGTTGGCCCACCGCCCCCCCATCCTTCGCGCGCAACGCCGCGAACACCAGACGGTCATCGAGGATCACGCTCGCTGAGAGCGCTGCGTCCGGAGCAAAGATCACCGAGGAAGACAGCGTGGTCACCTCGCTCGTGGCGAGGTCGAGCGCGTGCAGGCCCGCGATATCGCCAAAATAGCGGGCTGTTCCGAAGACAAGCAGATCTCCAAGGAACGCCATATCGACGATCTGCCGGGAGCCCACATCTCCCGAGGTCATCACGCGCTCGGTTCCGGCCGCGGTGCCGTCTGTCCTCCAGAGCTCAGCAGATTGCCCAGCCGTGAAATACATCACGCCATCATGTTCCGCGTAATCGCCAGGACGCGCTCCAAAATCGTGGACCCCCGAGAGCAGCGAGACGGTCCCCGCCGCGGTCCCGTCGCTGATCCAGAGCTCGTTATCCTCTGGATTTCGGAACAATACGCTGTCGCCAAAGCGCATGTAGTCCTGGCGCTCCTGCTCGAAGGAAGCCCGCGCGGGCAGCGCGATCACGCGATCGAGCTGCTCGGTGATCACGTAGAGCGAGTCATCGAACCTGTCTGCGAGCAAGACGCGATCCCCCACAGGCACGAGCGTTGGCCAGAGAGCACCATCCAACAAAGCGATGCGAGCCGTGCCAGAAGATGTGCCATCGCTCCTCCAGACCTCGCTCTCGAACGTGCTGTAGGTCGTAAAGAGCAAGACATCCCCCGAGGGCGTACTCTTCACGAGTGGCTGTGAAAGCCCCGGAACACCGAGCAAGCCTCCCGAAATGGCATAAAGGCCCTGGGTGTCATCGTAGCCGTTCCCTTCGAGGTAGACCTCGTCATCGAACACCAACGGCTTCACCGCGTCAGCGATCTCGTAGGGAGAACCTATTACCGCAGGAGAACCTCCCCCGAGCGGATCGTACTTGAAGAATTCTCGACGCGCGGAAGTCGCCGCCGTGAAATACAGCACGCCGCGGTGCACGAGGAAATCCGAAGGATCAGATCCCTGGGAACTTCCGTCAAAAGCACTCAACATGATCGCGCCAGGATTCACCCCGTCGCTGCCCCAGATCTCTCTCCTCTCCAACGTATCGCTGGCCAACAACACCAGGCCATCATCCACGGCGACAAACTCTGGCGAGGAGCCTCGAGCTCCGGGCAAGACATCCGCAAAGAGCGCGGTGCCCGATGCCGTCCCATCCGTGCGCCAGAGCTCTCGACCGTTCACGCCATCATCGGCCGTGAAATGGAGGAATCCGTTGTAGACCACGAGCTCTCGCGGGCTGCCATCATCAGGGTAGCCCTCGGGCAGCGCGGAAGGCGCGGGCCACTGCAACATCGAGGTCCCCACCTCGGTCCCATCACTGCGCCAGATCTGCTTGCCGTGAACATCGTCATCGACGAGAAAATAAATCATACCGTCAAAGAAGAGCGCGTCCTTCCACGAAGCTTTATCGAAAGCAAACGGGGTGGTCGCGTCGCCGGTGATCGCGGCGGTGCCCTGAGGCGTCCCATCGCTACTCCACAACCTGCGCGCTGGCCCGAGCCCTGCCACAAAGAGCACACGGTCGCTGCCCTCGACCTCCGAGGTCCAGCTCACGTAGCCAGGCGCGGATCCGGCGGTAACCTCCACCAGAATCTCCGTGTTCTGGACTGTCCCATCCGTGGTCCAAAGCTCCTCGCCGCTCGTGGCGTTCGTCCCATAAAAGAGAAACCGCTCCCCGACGCGCTGGAGAAAGTCTCGGTTCACGCCTGATGCTGGTCCCTGCGCGATGTCGAGTACGATTCGGGTCCCCGCGAGCGTCCCATCACTGACATGCACCTCGCCGCCGAACATCGGACTCTCCCCGATAAACAACAGCGAAGGCCCCGCCACACGAGGAGGAAAGAACACCCCCGACGCAGCCCCCTGCGCGAAGTCGAAGAGCATCGATGTGTTTTGGGATGTTCCATCTGTGCGCCACATCTCGAAGCCGTGGACGCCGTCATTGGCCACAAAAATCACCTCGTCGCCAAAGAGATCCTCGGGATCCGAAGAAAAGCGCGCCCCCGAAGAAGACGGGCCTGGCTTGACATCGGCCAACAACCTCGTCCCGGCGAGCGTTCCATCACTGGCCCAGGGCTCGGCCCCATGAATCCCATCCTGGAGGACCATGTAAGCGAGCGCGCTGCCACGGGGGATAAATACCTGCTGTTCTTCAGGCGTGTAGCTGCTCAACCTCGTGGTCCCAGCGACGGTGCCATCGGTAAACCACAGCCCACTGTCGAGGTGATCCTCGACGATGAAAAAGATGCCTGTATCCAATCGGGCTGAAAGTGGCGTGATCGTGGCTCCCCTGCTCGAAGAAGCTGACGAGCGCGGGAGGCTCAACAGCTCGCGCAAGTTCTGTCCGGTGTGATCTGTCGTCCAGAGAGTCGCGTCCTCCTTCCCCTCGGTGACGAAGAAAGCGAGGCGGCCAAAGGTGTCTTGCCAGAGCTCGACGTCGGTATCTGAGGGGCCCAGATCCTTCACCATCTCTATCGCGCGAACCTCGACGCTGGCCTGAAAAGACTGCTGTTCCGATGCCACCGTGGCTGTACACGTGAGCGTATCACCGTCACGCACCTTGTCTGTTTGCAACCTCGCCGTCTGCGCCACGACCTCGCCATCCTCGCGCGTCCAGACATACTCGATCGCAGGAAGCTCTCCGCCTCCCTCGCCAAAGATGGGCTGGCAGTCGAGTCGCTCGCCAGGGAGTGGGTTTTCGGGATAGATCTCGGCCCCCTCGAGCATCGGCACGATGTCATCGACGCACGCGATCCCGAGCACAGCATCACCCCGACCCTCCGGAGAACCATCATCGGTCACGGAAACGGTCACCCGACATTGCTCGTCCTCCAGGGGACAGCGCCAACTCAAGACACCATCTTGCTCGAGCTCCGGTTCGAAAGAGCAATCATGCGCTTCGATCGCGAGGCTCAAACGTTGCGCCGGGATATCCGTGTCCGAGGGAGAAAAGCTCCACGAGCCCGCATGACCGATACGCGTCTGGCGTCTTGCTGGCGATGTGCGCAGGCTCGGTTCGGTGTTGGTCTCACGGACAGAGATTTGCGCGAGCTGGTCTCGGGTCGCGCCCACTTCATTGACACACACCATGTGCAGCGTGCACTCCCCTCCACCCTGCTCTTCATTCGGTTTAAAGCGATACGTCGCCTCACCGAATGGAGTCTGGTCGAAGACCTCACCACCGCACGTGTCTTGCTCGCCGACGTGGAAGACCCCGAAATCGAACACCTCGAACCCTTCGCACGCCGCCTCGTAAATATAGTCCATTCCCTCTGCCGCGTCGGTCGGCGGTTCGGTCGAGAACTCGGGAGGTGTCTCGCGGCAAACAATCGAGAGGACACCAGCGTCCCGAGCACCGCGTGGATCAGTCACCTGGATCGTCACCTCGCACTGCTCGTCTTCGAGGCAACCCCAGGTCACACTGCCACCTCCGCTCACAGAAGGTTCGAAGGAACAATCCGAGTCGCGAATCTCCCAGATAAACCGATCATCATCGGGATCCTCTACGAGGACCCCGAAGTAACTCCCGCTGTCCGTCCAACCGGACGCAGTCTCGGGGAGGTTCGAGATACGAGGGGGCTGATTAAAAAGCGAGCCCTCGCTGCCATCGCCATCCGTATCGCCACCTCGACAACCGACCGAGGCCACACAAGCGAGCAGAAGTGACACGCACCATTCCTTGTTCTTCACGACAGGATTCTCCACCGAACCATAAAAAGCAGCCAAAGAATCACGCCGGACCTTTCGCTTCGAGTCATTAGTAAAAATGATACTTACACTCGATGCACTTTATTCCGCCCTCCCTCGAATGCCAAGAGGGCGTCGAAGATATTCTCCAGGCATGGAGGGGTAGCTTCTCTGTCGCCCAGCGGCGCGTGAAAAAAGGGGGCGCGTGATTTTCAAATCCATCAGGAGTTCGACTGCCTTGAAAATCACGCGCCCCCTTTTTTCACTGCACAGGTCGTGCATATGGCCACTGATTTTTCCCGTAACCGATAGAATCAGGCATGGATTTTGGAGAATCCCCCCCTTCTCTATCCACAGGTGGGCGTCATATTAAAAGTAGTGTCCGCTCGAACCTTCTCAGACGAGGTCACTGTGTCACCGATCAAACCGCTTTTATTGGAGTTTCTCGAACAAACCCACTCTACCGCGAAGCAGGGGCTTGTCCCGACGGGCATCGACGGTGTGCATTTTTTCTGGTCCAGGGAGACGATCGAGCGCGAGCCGCTGGTGTACGAGCCGGGCATCATTATCCTGGGGCAGGGGCACAAGGTTGGCTTTCTGGGGGATCGAGAGTTTACCTACGATTCCGCAACCTGCCTCGTGGTGGGCGCGCCGATCCCGTTCGAGTGCGAGAGCCATGCGACACCAGATGAGCCGCTGCTCGGCATCAGGATCGAGCTCGACCTGCCGCTCCTCTACGCACTCGTGGCCAAGATAGGACATCAACTCCACGGCGAGTACGGCTCGATATCATCGCCGCAATCCGCCGTAGAGCCGACCCCGATGAGCGATGAAATGAGCGACGCGGTCGCGCGGCTCCTGAGGTGCATGAAGGATCCGATCGACAGCGCGATCCTCGGGCCTGCCCTTGTCACAGAAGTGGTCTACCGCGTCGTGCGCAGCGAAAAAGGGCGCGTGCTCTACGGCCTCACGCAGCACAACACGCAATACGCCTCGATCGCCAACGCGCTCGCCAGAATCCACCGGGATTACCGCGAGACGTTGAGCGTGGATGACCTCGCGCGCGAGAGCGCCATGAGCACATCCTCGTTTCACAGAGCCTTCAAGAGCGTCACCGGCGACACACCCCTTCAATACCTCAAGAAAATCCGCCTCGATAAAGCCAAGGGCCTGCTCATGCACCAGAACGTGCAGGTCAACGCGGCCGCCTACGAGGTCGGCTACGAGAGCCCCTCTCAATTCAGCCGAGAGTTCAAGCGCCTCTTCGACATCTCGCCGTCTGAAGTCCGCCCCGATTAGCCTCACAAAAAGCCAAAACACATGCCCATCTCTGTCACACGAGGCAGCTTCGAGCAGGAATAGGCATACATGTGACACGAACAGCCATTCCCGCAAACCTCCTCGTCTCCATCATTATCTGGTGTAACCACCGCGGCGAGGAGGCGCTCTCGAGCTTGCTCCTCGCCGCATAATCAACGCGAGAGGAGAAGCGATGAAAGCAGCTATTTTCCACGGAAAAGGTGACATTCGCATCGACCAGGTGCCCGATCCAAAGATCGAAGCCCCCACCGATGCGATCGTACGGATCACACGCACCGCCACCTGCGGCGCTGACCTCTGGTTCTACAGAGGACAACAGGGTTACACGCCAGGCAGCAGGACAGGGCACGAGCTCATGGGGATCGTCGGAGAGGTCGGCGCCGATGTCCGCCGTATCAAGCCAAAGGTTACGCCGCGACGGACAACCGCCAGGCGCTCGAAGCACTCGTAAACCTCTGACACCTCTACCTTTCCCTCGACAAAGGAACACCGATGACACGCTCCCGATATGCCATCGCGCTCGCGATGGTGACGACGATGCTCGCATTCACAGCGTGCACGCACACAAAATCACAGGAAACGACAAGCACGGAAAAGATCATGAATGACACGCCGCAGGTAAGCCGCCAGGCCGAGCGAGAAATCTTCCAGGGCACGCCAGACAAGTTCACAGGCCAGGTCCAGGGCCGCATGTTCTTTACCCCCAACGAGGTCCGCGACTTCTCGAGCGCGACGGTCTCATTCCAACCTGGCGCGAGGACAGCCTGGCACACCCACCCGGCAGGGCAGACGCTCGTGATCACCGAGGGGGTCGCCTGGGTCCAGATCGAGGGAGATGAAAGGATCACCGCGAACGCAGGGGATGTGGTCTGGATTCCACCAAACACGCGCCACTGGCACGGCGCGACGAGTGAAGGCGCGATGACACACATCGCCACCCAGGGCGCCGTGAACAACGAGGTGGTCACCTGGCTCGAGCTCGTCACCGACGCGCAGTACGCGCCCAGCTCGCCCTGAGTGGTTTCGATTGGTCTCGGCGATGCGCGTGGTGCTAAAAACTCACCGATGCGCGCGTGAACTTCTCGACCCGGGGGCCAGGAGGGTTGCGCCCAGGGATCACCTACAATCGCGACGCGGGCGGGTTTATTTTTGACGGAACCAGAGCGGCGAGAGCAGACTTCAAGAAGACACTCCTCGCCGCTCTGGATACCCCACGCCAGGCTGACTAGAGCGGAACTCTCGATAAAATGATCGCTGAAGACACCGAAGGAAGGACGTGAATTTGGAGCAGTGCTCCAGGAGTGAGGGTGTTGAAAAGATACGAACCCCGGCCCTCAAAACTCTATCCCTTCAACACTCTGCTTCGACAACAATTTCACGCCCTTCATACTACTCAGGACATGCTGTTTATCGAGGGGTCCGCTCTAAAGACAGGTCAACCCGACGAACTCACACACCATATTTGCCACCACAATGCCGTTATTATAAGCTCGCATACAACCCCTCCCCTCGACGATAAAGTACGGAGAAATCATGTTCGACTCACCACACTCCCCGAAATTATTCGCGGTGTTGTTTCTGGTGGTGCTTTTGGGTTGTGGCGATCGCGCGCGCACGCCATCCGAGATCCCCCCCGAGGAGCTCGTGCAGTCGGGGTGCTCTTCAGATGATGAATGTGCTGGAGGGAGATGCATCTCTGGTATCGGAGAGGGGTTGTGCACCGCAAACTGCGAGGTCCAGGCAGACTGCCCGGAAGGCACGATATGCACGGACACCGAAGCGATGAACGGCGTGTGTCTTTTGGCCTGCGAGAATACGAGCGAATGCACGGATCACCTTGGCTCGGCCTATGCTTGTGACACAGAATCCGCGCTGGAGACGGATCGTGACGTCCGCGTCTGCATCGACAGCAGATGATCGCGGTGACAAGCATCACACGTCCTGTTTTGGCGAGTTGCTCAAGACATCGCTGAAGAGATCAGCACGCCCATATAAGCGAGGAAGCCAGCAAACAGCGCGCCTGCCTCCAACCTGTTGATCCTCATGCCCGTCCACATCAAGGGGAACATCAGCAACGAGAAGCCAAGCATCCACCAAACATCGCGGGTCAGGATCACCGAGGGAACCTGTAATGGGAGCACGAGCGCGGTGATGCTCAGGATCCCGAGGACGTTAAAGATATTGGAGCCGACCACGTTGGCGATGGCAATATCATCGCGCCCTCGCCACGCTGCGACGAGCGAGGTGACGAGCTCGGGCGTGCTCGTGCCAGCGGCAACGATCGTCAAACCGATCACCGTATCCGACACCCCCAGCGATGACGCGATCCCCGTCGCGCCATGAACCAGCAACGTGGAACCTCCGGCGAGGAGTCCGACGCCGATGACGACCGCCAGGATATTATAGAAGAGCGCGCGTGCACCGCTGGCGCCGAACGAGGCGGTCACGACCTCCTCGAAGTCCTCTTTCTCCTGAGAGGTGCTGGAGTGGCGCCCGAGCCAAATCGCGTAAGCGACAAAAGCAACCAGGGCCGCGAACAGGACGCCCCCCTCGACACGATCGATGAGGCCATCGCGAGCGAGCAGGAAGAGCTGCAACGCCGCGAGCATCATCACGGGCCACTCTAACCTGACCGTGTTCCCCATCACTCGCATCGGGCTCACGAGCGCGGCGAGGCCGAGGATGGCGCCGATGTTAAAGATGTTGGAGCCGACCACGTTCCCGAGCGCGAGCCCGACGCTCCCTGCGAGCGCAGATTGCACGGACACCACGAGCTCGGGCATGGAGGTGCCCGCCGCCACGATGGTTAGACCGACCACGGCAGGAGAAAGCCTGGCTGCCAACGCGATGCCAGAGGCGCCGCGCACGAGGCCGTCGCCACCGCCAACCAGGAGAAGGAGGCCGAGCAATACAAAAACCCAGTCCAAGAATGTTCACCGAGAGGGATTGATGGCACGAAGGAGTGAAGGCTGTGCCATGGTTTCGCCGAGACCGTCGATGGAGATGAAGTGTGGTCACGATGACCACCTCGCCAACCGAATCTCTGGCAGAAAGGTACGCGCATCGACCCGATGCTCAAGCGCACGGCAGCGCAAAAAAGGCGCCCTCTTCAGGGCGCCTTTTTTGCGCTGCCGTCTGGCAAGGATCAGCCGCGGCTGCCCTGGTACTTCGGCGGGATCGACTTGCGCTGGCAAGCCGCCGTGGCCTTGTTCGCGTAGTCGTAATACGTGTAGTAGGCCTGGATGTTGTCGAAGCCGTTATGGGACGTGTTGCCGTTCTTGTACTTGATGCGCGTGTACGTCTTGCCAGTGAACGTGGACTTCTTCTGGCTCTTGTCCTTTTGGCGGTAGATGCAGCTGCCGCTCTTGCACTTGAAGGTCGCCGTGTGGCTGTACGCGGTATACTGCGTGCTCTCGGTGCTGTTGGTCTTTGGCATGTCTCGAAGCTCGACGGCTCCGAGCGGCACGACCCAGTAGTCCTTGATCCCGGAGTCGTAGAAGGCCACCGTGCAGTAGTTAAAGTCCTGGGCGCTGAATCTGTAGTCGCGGATCGGATCCGAGTGGAGCTTCTCCCAGGCGTCGACCATCGGCGAGACGTACTTCTTGTGCGCGGTCTCGACCCACGTGGTCTTCGTGATATCGGTCGCGGCCGGCTTGGTCATCTTCGATGTGGTCGCCTTGCTGGCTGCCGAGGTCTTCTTCTTGCCCGTGATCACGCCTTGCGCGAGCACATCGCCCGAGAGAAACATGGCGACAGCGAGAGAGGAAAAGAGCGTGATTTTGGTTTGTGCTTGCATGTTGGTCTCCGCGTTCGGAAATCGGTCTGAATGACGTGAACCTCTGTACGATTTCAATCTCGCACCACCACCATAGAGGCTCACCTTAAAGTTGCTAAAACCCTGAGTTGCAACCCTTAAAAGTCATCTGACGTTTGAGACTTGGACTCTACCAAACCCATTTGATTTATAAAACGGAAAGATCGACTCAGGTGATGCTCCTCGGCGATGCGGTTTCGAGGATGGCAAGCTTGCCGTGTGGCATATGGTGTCCATCTATTCAAGTGAACACTTGAATAGATGGACACCATATGCCACACGAAAAAAGCAGCCGCACCTTCAAGAACGCCGCATACGCTCACCTTGCCCGAGTCGGCAAGGCGCTCTCGAGTCCGGCTAGGCTCGAGATCCTCGAACTGCTCTCGCAGGCTCCGCGCACCGTCGAGGTGCTCGCCAACGAGATCGATCAGAGCACGGCGAACACGTCTCACCACCTCCAGGCGCTCAAGCGCGCGCAGCTCGTCAGCAGCGCGCGCGATGGCCTGCACATCACCTACGCCATCGCCAGCGACGAGGTCACCGCATTGCTAGCGCAGCTCCAGCGTGTCACCGCCCGGCATGTCGCCGAACTGGAGAAGCTCGAGCACGCCTTCTTCGAGGATCGCGATGGGCTCGAGCCCATCGACTCACAGACCTTGCTCGAGCGGATGCGCGAGGGTGACGTCTTCTTGATCGATGTGCGCCCCGAGCGCGAGTTCGAGCGCGCGCACATCCCAGGAGCCACCTCGATACCGATCGAGACGCTCGAAGCGCGGCTCGCAGAGCTTCCCAAAGATCGCACGATCGTGGCCTATTGCCGCGGTCCTTACTGCGCCTTCTCGGCGGATGCGGCGCGAGCGCTTCGAGCGCTGGGTTACGACGCTCGGCGCGCGAAGATCTCGATTCGAGACCTCCCGACGCTGGTCGGAGGTCTGCCGTGAGCGAGCATGTCACGCCAAGCTTCGGGCTGCGCGAGAACCTCGCGCAGTTCTCTCTTTTGGTGCTCGTCAATGCCTTCGTCGGCGCCATGGTCGGGATGGAGCGAAGCATCCTCCCCGCGCTCGCCGAGGACACCTTCGAGCTCGCCGCGCGAAGCGCGATCCTCTCCTTCATCGTGGTCTTTGGCATCACCAAGGCGCTCACCAATTACTTCACCGGGCGCCTCTCGGAGCGCTATGGTCGAAAACGGCTGCTGGTCACAGGATGGATGATCGCCGCGCCCGTCCCACTGCTGTTGATCTGGGCGCCGACCTGGACCTGGGTGCTGGCGGCCAATGCTCTGCTCGGGATAAGTCAGGGGCTCACCTGGTCGACCACGGTCATCATGAAGATCGACCTCGCAGGACCACAACAGCGCGGGCTCGCCATGGGATTCAACGAGTTCGCAGGCTACGTCGCCGTCGCGCTCTCCGCGCTCGCCACAGGGTTTATCGCGTCAGAGGTTGGCCTGGGAGCAGAGCCCTTTTATCTGGGGATCGGTTTTGTCCTGATCGGTACGTTGCTCTCCGTCTTCCTCGTTCGCGACACCCACGCGCATGCACGCGAAGAAGCAAAACACACCCTCGAGAGCGAGGACGCGGATCTGACGCCGAGGCAGATCTTTACCAGGACAAGCTTCACCGACGCCAACCTCTCTTCAGCGAGCCAGGCGGGCATGATCAACAACCTCAACGATGGGATGGCCTGGGGGTTGTTCCCGTTGGTGTTTGCTTCTGCGCACATGTCACTCGCACAGATCGGCGCCCTCGCTGCGATCTACCCCGCCGTATGGGGAGTCGGGCAACTGTTCACGGGGGCATGGTCCGATCGCATCGGCCGCAAACGCTTGATCGTGGCGGGGATGTGGATTCAAAGCATCGGCATCCTGATCGTCGCGCTCGGCTCGACATTTCCACACTTCGCGACGGGAGCCGTGTTCCTGGGTTCGGGAACAGCGATGGTTTACCCCACCCTGCTCGCCACGATCGGTGATGTCGCGCACCCGAATTGGCGCGCCAGCTCGGTCGGAATCTACAGGCTCTGGCGAGATATGGGCTACGCGTTCGGGGCACTGTTGGCGGGCGTGGTCGCTGACGCGCTCGGCATCTCGGCGGCGCTCTACGCGATCGCCGCGCTCACGTTTGGCTCCGGCGTCCTCGTCGCGCTGCGGATGCGCGAAACACTGGAGCGCGACGAAAGTGCGACAAAACAACACGGTGTAAAGCGCGGATGTATCGCGCATGCTGAAGGCCTGGAGTGAGAGAAACCCACAGCGCGTTCCACACGCGCTCGAGAAACAGACCGGAGATCTCCGATGCGTCAAATCGCGCCAGCCGTTCACGTCGCCGAAGCACCACAACGATTCATGGGGCTCGAGGTCGGGACGCGCATGACCGTCCTGGCGTTGGAGGGAGGTCTGCTCGTGCACTCCCCCATCGAACTCGACCCGGAGACGATCGCGCACCTCGGAGAGCCGCGCTGGGTGCTCGCGCCAAACCTGCTGCATCACCTCTATGTCGGCCCCTGGGCTGACGCCGGTATGGAAGCGTGGGCGCCATCAGGGTTGCCGGAGAAGCGCTCGGACCTCTCCTTCGCCGGTGTGTTGGACAAACCGGGCTCACACCCGTTTGGCGACGAGATCGAGCTGCTGCCGACGAGGAGCTTCTCGCTCACCCACGAGCTCGTCTTGCTCCACAAGCCGAGTAAGACGCTGCTTGTCAGCGATCTCGTCTACAACTTCTCTGCGAGCGCTCCCTGGACCACACGCGCCGCGATGCGTTGTCTTTGCGGCTACCCTGGATGCAGCACATCGCTGCTCGAGCGCTTCGGGATGAACCACGAGATCGCCAGAGAGGAGCTCTCGATCATCGCCAACTGGGACTTCGATCGCATCATCATGGCGCATGGCGAGGTCCTCGAAGTGGGCGGCAAACAGGCACTACGCAAAGCGTTCAAGTGGCTAGAACCTCTTTAAGACGCCCACGGCGCGCCGCCCACGACCAGGTTGCACCCGCTGCAACACATCCCTGGCAACCTTTCAATGGTTGCAAGCCGCGCTCCCCGAGCGACCCTCCTTCTGGTAGCGAGGCTCGCTGGACGCTCACGGCTCGGAGGCATCAGGTGCGTCGAGCACCTCGATCAACGCGTAGAGCTTCTCGCGCAACGCGATCAGCTCCTGCGCATCGAACGACAACTTGCACAACAGATCGGAATGCATCGTCGCGACATCCTCGCCGAGCGCCCGGCCCTCATCCGTCAAAAAGACGAGGACGCGGCGCTCGTCCTGTTTGTCCCGGGCTCGCTCGACGAGCCCGTCTCTCTCGAGGCGCTTGAGCAACGGGGTCAAGGTCCCCGAATCGAGCCTGAGCCGCTCGCCAAGATCTCCAACCCTCAGGCCATCCCCCTCCCACAGCACTAACATCACGATGTACTGCGTGTAGGTTAACCCGAGCGGCTCGAGCAACGCGCGGTAGCGCTGCGTGAAAGCCCGCGACGCAGCGTGCAAGGCGAAGCAGAGCTGCTCGTCGAGGAGCGGAGGAGTTGGAGAATCAGCGGCCATAACTTACTCGATGACGTTTAGTGTGACTTCGATGTTACCACGAGTCGCGTTGGAATAGGGACACACTTGGTGCGCGGCTTCGACAGCCTTCTTCGCGTCCTCGAGCGAGGCGTTGGGGAGCTTGGCGTCGAGCGTCACCTCGAGCTTGAAGCCTCCATCGACCTGGCCGATCCCCACGTGCGCTGAAATCACCGAATCGGTCACGTCCACCCCGAGCTTCCCGGCGGTCAGCTTGAGCGCGGAGTGAAAGCACGCCGAGTACCCAGCAGCGAAGAGCTGCTCCGGGTTCGTCGCGCCACCCTTACCGCCGAGCCCTTCGGGCATCGCCAGGTTCAGATCCAGCATCCCGTCATCGGTCTTGACGTGTCCCTTGCGGCCTTCACCAGTCGCCGTCGCATGTGCCGTATAAAGTGCTTTCATCTTTTTACTCTCGGTTCGAGGTCAGGTTCGTGTTCTTTCTGAGAAAACAGTTGCCCAGGGCAAGCCGCGCTGTCGCGGTCCCGCCCGAGCAATTCAGAACATGGGCACATACATATTTTGGTCAATTAAATTGTGCACAATTTAATTGACCAAAACATGAACACACCCCTTCCGCTCAGCAGAGCATCGCCATCTGGTGACACCTTCGATCAAAGAGATTTAAAGGGTTAGTCTTGAAAATGATTCTCATTTGCGAGAAAAACCGACATTCGCCCTGCGGCGGTCCCCCTCCAGCGCAGAGAGACGCATGCCCGAGAACACCAAAGATCACGACATCCAACGACTGAGCGACTTCAAGCCCGGCGAGGCGCTGACCATTCTCGGTCTGCTCGCCGGGACAGAAGATGGCGCTTCTCCTGAGATCATGCGCCGATTGAGCGCGCTCGGCTTTGTCCCCGGGACAAAGGTCGAGATCTTGCGACGCGCGCCGCTCGGCGATCCCGTCGAGTACAGCCTGCGTGGCACGCGCATCAGCCTCCGACGCAGCGAGGCGATGTATGTGCAGGTCTCCACTCTCGATGAAGGGGCGTGAGATGGAAGAGCATCAGACACGCCTCGCGCTCGTCGGCAGCCCGAACTGTGGCAAGACCACTCTCTTTAACGCGCTGACAGGGTTGCGCCAGAAGGTCGCCAATTATCCCGGCGTCACCGTCGAACACACCCAGGGCAGCATCGAGGTCGAGGTCGATGGAGACGTGACGAACACGCGCGAGATCCAACTGCTCGATCTCCCGGGCACCTACTCGCTCGAACCACTGAGCCCGGACGAACAGGTCACGCTCGATGCGCTCGAGGGAAAGCTCGAAGGGGTCGACGCTCCTGATGGGATCGTGATCGTGGCGGATGCCACGACGCTCGAGCGCTCGCTCCCCTTCATCGGCGAGGTGCTGCGACTGGGGAGACCCTCGCTGGTGGTGCTGACGATGATCGACGAGCTCAAGGCCCGAAAAGGTGCCGTCAAAATGGGCGCGCTCCGGCGCGCTCTGGGCGTCAAGGTCCTCGGCGTGGTCGGCAACAAGGGGCTCGGGCTCGATGACCTCGAGCACGAACTGGGCCGCGTCGAGACCTGGAAGGCCGCATCTCCTGACAAGATCCCCGAGGATCAACTCGATCGTTTTGTCTGGGCTGACGAGGTCCTCTCGGAGTGCCTGACCAGGCCCGACGAGTCGCGCTCGCGCACCGACGCCATCGACCGCGTCGTGCTCCACCCAGGCTTTGGCATCGCGCTGTTTTTGTTGGTGATGTTCCTCTTCTTCCAGATCATCTTCACCGTCGCGGCGCCACTGCAAGAGGGGCTCGAGGGCCTGGTGATGGGGCTCGGCGTCGTGGTCAAGGGGATGATGGAGCCAGGCTTGCTGCGCAGCCTGCTCGTCGATGGACTGATCACGGGCGTGGGCGGCGTGGTGGTCTTCGTACCTCAGATCGCGTTGCTGCTGTTGATGATTTCGCTGCTCGAGGGGAGCGGCTACATGGCGCGCGCCGCCTTCGTGATCGACCGCGTGATGGGCTGGGCTGGATTGGAGGGCAGATGCTTCGTGGCGTTGCTCTCGTCCTATGCCTGCGCCATCCCGGGGTTGATGGCGACGCGCTCGGTGCCCGATCCAAAGAGCAGGTTGGCGACGATGATGGTCGCGCCATTTATGACCTGCTCGGCCAGGCTGCCCGTCTACGGTTTGTTGATCAGCGCCTTCATCCCGAGCGAGCATGTGCTGGGGATTTTGAGCATCCAGGGGCTCGCGATGTTCGGGCTCTATTTCCTGGGCTCGATAAGCGCGTTGCTGGCCGCAGTGATTTTCAAACGAGGGCTGCTCAGAGGCCGCACCTACCCATTCTATATGGAGCTGCCGCCCTACCGCGTCCCATCGTGGCGCGTGGTGCTCAACTTCGTCTGGCGCGGGGTCAAAGGTTTCCTGCGCAAGGCGGGGACGATCATTCTCGTCGCCTCCGTGCTGCTCTGGGGGATGCTCAGTTTTCCCCAGGTCGAGCCGCCCGCCGAGATCAAAAAAGACACGGCCGCCGCGCGCGCCTACCAGATCGAGCGCAGCGCCGCGGCACAGGTCGGCAAGGCGATCGAGCCTGTCATCGAACCGCTCGGGTTTGACTGGAGGATCGGCATCGGCATCATCGCGAGCTTCGCCGCGCGCGAAGTGATCGTGGCGACGCTCGCTCAGATCTACTCCTTCGATGGCGAGGAGGACGATCTCGAGGGGCTTGGCGATCGGCTAAAGAAGGCCAAAAAGGATGATGGCACGCCAGCCTACACGCTGGCCACGGCGCTGGCGCTGCTGGTGTTCTATGTCTACGCGCTCCAATGCGTCTCGACGCTCGCGGTAATGAAGCGCGAGACAGGCACCTGGCGATGGCCAGCGATTGCCTTCCTCTACATGCTGGCCGTGGCCTGGATCGCGAGCTTTATCACCTACCAACTCACGCACTACCTGACGACGACGCAGGTGTGACCGGAGCCTCGTAAATCCCAAGAGAAACCAAACGCTCGCATCGCGATACGAATTGGCGCTATCATCGAGGAAGGAAACAACCTCCCTGATCTGCCGCCGCTGATGGAGTGTCTATGCGAACGCGAGGCTTATGCTTTCTCTTGTTGCCGTCGATTTTGGCGGGCTGCTACGAGTTCCCGGTCGACCCCGCCACACAGTCGAGCACCGTCCGCACGCCCTACCAGTTCAGCATCGAGTATGCCCTGGAGCAGGATGAGGATGGACCGCTGACCGCCAGAGCGAGGCTCTACGATCTGGCGCAAGCCTACGACTGGACGGGAAACGCAGGAACCATCGAGCTCTCGCCAGGGGACTCCATCTGGGCTGCCGGCACGGAGCTAAACATCAAGACAGAGACGAAGCTGTTGACCACGCTGCGCGTCGACTACTCACAGACCCTCGACCTCGAGGAAGAGAGAGACGACTACCTGTTCGAGTTCCGACGGCCTGATGACGAGCGCATCACCGCCAGGATCCCTCCTCCTCGCCCCTTCGAGGTCACTGGCCCTGATGAGATCGACTACTTCGACCTCGACGCGACCTTCGAATGGGAGCCCACCGGGGCGATGAAATCGACCGTCGATATCGAGATCGAGCCGATCACCGAAGATTGCCTGCTCATCCTCGGACCTGAAGACACCCCTGGTGTGATCCAACGCGGCGTACCAGACAACGGCTCCTACAGTTGGGATACGCGCGCCTACCACTCCGCCAAACACGACTGCGTCTTCGACATCATCCTCACCAGACGCACGGTCGAGTCCGTCCCTGGCACCTGGTACGTCCAGGGACAGGGCATCCCGACGACCGAGATCTGGGCCGTGGGATTGCGCACGACGCATCATCAGGTGATCACGAAAAAGCGCGAGTGAGCATCACTCGCATCCTTCCATCCCTTCGATCCATTGCCGCACCAGCTCGCTCCCCTGTTCGTCGACCACGGACGTGCCGAGTTGGGGCATCCGAAAGACCTCGAGCGTGGTCATCCGGCGGTAAAACACCGACTCTTCGGGGACGCCAGGGCGGATGATCTGGGCGTTTTTGACGGCGCCATAGAGGCTGCCATGCTCGGGCTCGAGGCCGCATGTTTTGGTGTCGGCAAAGGGCGTCGTGTAGCGAAGATCCATCTCGCTGCGCACGGCCGCGACGCCAGGGCGATGGCATCCCGCGCAGTTGCTATGGAGGTATGAGCGCACGCGCGCCTCGAGCGGTGATTCCGAATCTGGCGCGACGAACACCTCGCCAGCCCACGCCTCGGCGCCTGGCGACAACCAGCCACGCTCGGACATCGCCTCGAGCGCATCCTCGCCGCTCTCATTACCAACAAGCTGCGGCATCTCGACGCCGAGGACGAAGTTGGCCTCGGCGGTGTGACAGCGAAAACACGCGCCGCGCGTGGGGTAGGTCCACGGTTGACCACCGGATAGCGTCGTCGACTCACCGAACGAGAGCAGCGTGGCGTCCTCGCCATCCTCATCCCAGGCAAACGAATACGCCGCCCAGCCCTCGTCGTGCTTGACCATCAAGCGGGTCTCGTGCGGTTTGCCGTCATAGGCAAACTCTTTAAAGAGCACCGAGCCCACAGGAAAGATCACATCGCCCGCGTCATCGACCTCCACGCGCGCTCCTTCAGGGAGCGCGAGCGCGCGTCGTTTCTGCGCACCATCTGACCAGAGCGGCGCGTTGACACCGTAAGGGACCATCACCTCTGCGAGGGTCGAAGGAGCATCGGGGTTCACGCAACCTGTCTGTGAGAGCTTGAACTCGCCGACGTAGGCAGACGCCTTCGAGGGAGCCAGTTTGAACAACCCGCCCTCCCCCTCATAAGAATAGGCGATGAGGTAAACCTCGCCATCGAGGTCCTCGGCGAAGCTCGAGATCTTGACCTTGCTCTCGGCCAGCACCTCTGCGCTGATCTGACCGTTCTCGCCCTCTCGCAACGCCCATACCGTACCCGCCGCAAAATCACCGAAGATGTAGCGACCATGCAGCTCGGGGATCGCTTCGCCGCGGTACACATACCCCCCTGTCACCGAGGCGCCAAGCGAATGAGAGTAGGCAAACACAGGGTCGATGATCCCTGTCGCCTGCTCGCAGTTCGGATCATTAAAGCAAAGCTCGCCCTCTTTTATGGACCAGCCATAGTTGCCGCCCGCGACGATCAGGTTGACCTCCTCGCGGCTATCCTGCCCCACATCTCCCGCCCAGACCTCACCAGTCTCGCGATCGAAGGAGAAGCGCCACGGGTTGCGCAATCCCCACGCCCAAACCTCGGGCGCGCCATCGACGCCGTCCGCGTAAGGATTATCCGCGGGGATGCCGTAGGGGCCATCGGTCCGATCGCGAGGGTCGATGCGAAGGATCGAGCCATAGAGCACGGTGGGATCTTGCCCATGTCCGAGCCGATCGTAAGGGTTGGCGCCATCTCCGAGCGAGATGTAGAGCATCCCATCGGGGCCAAAGCGCAGGTGATTGACGCTATGACTCGGTTTGGGCTGAGGCACATCGAGCACGACCTCGAGGCTCGATAGTTCGAAGGTCTTCCCACCATCCTCTGATTTCACCCTGGCGAGGCGGCTGACGAAGGGAAAACCTGGAGGTTGCACATCCGCCGAGTAGAGGATGTATGCCTCTCCAGAGGTGGCGAAATCTGGCGACAACGCCATCGAAACGATCCCCGCCTCGGGGTCATCGGTCCAGAGCAACGAAGCGACATCGAGCGCGAGCGTGGCGGCCTCATCCTCCTCTCGGAAGGTATAGATCTGCCCCTGTTGATGGACCGTATACCAGCGACCAGGTTCGGCGTGCGACTCCTCGGCGTGAACGATGAAATCACCGCGGGCGCCGCGGACCTGCGGAAAGACAGGCTCGAGCGTGACGCGCGAAGGCGCGGGCAGCGGCGGCAAGTCCGTGCAGTCAAAGACCTGGTCGGCGAGGTCGGGGTTTGCGTCGGGAGGGTCGGAGACTGTTCCAGGGGGAAAGCCGTCATCAGGAGCCTGTGACACAGGTTCCCTGTCACGATCGCATGCAGCAAGGAGCAAACCCACAAGGCAAACAATCAAATAGTGTCGGAGATGGCGCATACCGAAATCACCACGAGCAAGAGAAAGCGTTCGACATCATGAAAAGTTCCCTGGATGAAAGCAACTCCGCGTGGCGTTGACGTCGACGCTGACACGAGACGCGAACAAAAGCCGAGGATCGATTTCTCTCACGGGACACGTTCGGCGCTTGCTCAAACCCATCAAAACAAAGATAACACTACCTATCCCCCTGAAAACATGGACTGAACCCTCACGAGACCCACGATGTTACCCTTGAAGAAAACGTACGCGATCATGCTCGCGCTCTCACTCGCGTGCGCGGCGAGCTGTGGCCCTGATGAGAACAACACCCCTGGCGAGGACATGTCCTCCAACAACGGCCAGGATCAGGGCATGATGCCCTCGGATATGGGCGATAACACACCGGATGACGGTGGCGATGTCGACATGGGCGACAACACGCCAGACGATGGCGGCGACGTGGATATGGGTGACAACACGCCGGATGATGGCGGAGATGTCGACATGAACATGATGCAAGAAGGCTGCGCCTCGGCGGGCACGGCGTGTGACCCGATGGCGACGCAGCCAGACGGGTTCGTCTGCGTCGTGCGCGAGGGCGGCGGCGTTTGCCGTAACGCGTGCACCCCTGGAGATGCGCAAGGTTGCGGCGCGCAGGAAGACTGCGCGCCGATCGATGCGAACTCGGGTTACTGCCAGCCAAACGAGTGCTCGGACTTCTTCTCGACTGATTGTGGCGATGGCAAAAAATGCATCCCCGTCACGAGCAAGGTCAACCAGTGCGTGAGCGCTGGCGCTGGCGTCGATGGCGACGAGTGCTCGACGGAAGAAGAGTGTGACGCGACCTCGCTCTGCCTGTTGACCGGGATGATGGACCCGATGACAGGCAACCCGATCGGCTTCTGCAACACCATCGAATGCGCCCCACAAACCGGCACGCCCGCGTGCATGGGCGCCAACGAGATTTGCTCGCCGCTCAACCTCGGGGGAGAGCCCCTGAATATCGGGTTGTGCCAGGAGACCTGCCCGCTCTTCGAAGATCCTCAGGCCAACGGCTGTGAGCCAAACCAGGTCTGCGCGCTGCGCGCGTTCCCGGCGATGCGAAATGGCAACGGCGATCTCTACGGGTTCTGCTCGAACCCCAACGGCAACCCCAGCAATGAAGGGGACAACTGCGACGATAACACCCTCTGCAGCGATGGCTTGCTCTGTGTGAGCGGCACCTGCCGCGCGACCTGTGATCCTGAAGCCGCCGAGGGAGCCTCTGGCGCCTGCGACCAGACCGATGGCAAGGCGCTCTGCAACGAGCTCAACGCGGGTGATCCTCCGATGTCCATCGGCATCGGCGCCTGCTTCGAGTCTTGCACCCCTTACGCGGGCGCCGATGGGAATGGCGAGGGTTGTGAAGCAAACGAGTGGTGTTTCCCCAGGTTCGAGTTCGAGAATGACGGATTCGGGCAATGCACCGCAGCGACGGGAGCGGGCGTGGAAGGCGACGCGTGCGATCAAGCCTCGCCATGCGGACCCGGGCTGATCTGTCTTGCGGGTTCGTGCGCCGCGATCTGCGATCCTGACGCGGCGGCGGGCACGCCGGGCGCTGCAGACGTCAGCTGCCCGAGGGCAGATGACATTTGCACAGGCCTCTCGCAAACGGGCGCAGACGGCATGGCGCAACCGATTAACCTTGGCCAATGCCAGCAAACATGCGCCTACGATGAAGACAGGGCCTGCACCGACACCTCGCTGACATGTGTCCCCGGCGAGCTTCGTAGCGGCACGGCAGATACATGCGTCGCGGGGATCCCGATCCCCGAGGTCGATCTCCTCGGGGACTGCACGGCGGCAGGTCTCGCAGAATTCGACCTCTGCGGCCCGAACTCCATCTGCCTCGATCTCTCACAGAACTTCGGGCTTCAGGGGGTCTTGTGCTACGACCTCTGCCGCACGAGCGAGGGCGCCTTCAACAGCGGGTCTCACCCGGACTGCCGCTCGCAAAGCGTCTCTTGTATCCAGGCCTTCCAGTCGACTGATTTTGGCCTCTGCTCGCCGCAGTAATTCAGGCCGACGCCGCTCACTGCGGTGCTTCAAAAGATGCAGTGAGTTTTGCGAGCGCCCCCCTTCTCACGCTTCGCGTTCGGGCGGCCCCCGCAAAACTCACTGCACATCTCGAAGCGCCCTCAAACGACCCGAAGACGCGCAAAAGCATCACTGGCCGTTTGATTTTACTGTGACAAAACAGCTATACAAACCTCGCGCAAGTCCCCAACTGAATCTCGAGCAAAAAGGTCGAACCGATGCGTCGTTATATCCTGCCCCTCGCCCTCGCAGGCGCTCTCTTGTCTACGGGTTGTGGCCCGGCCTCGAACAACGACAATAACAGCGTGGAGAAGTGCATCCAGGGTCGCACCCTCGATTGCACATGCCCCGATGGCTCGATGGGAACGCAGACATGCAACGCGTCAGGCACGTTCGACGCCTGTATGTGCGAGGCGACAAATAACACCTCGGCAAACAACACCAGCGCGAACAACACCTCGGTCAACAACACGAGCGTGAATAACACCTCGGCGAATAACACCTCGGTTTCATCGGGATGGGACGTGGTCATCGACGACTACAAGAGCATCGCCAACAAGACGGACTACCTTTGGGTCATCGATAACTCCTTCTCGATGTGTCAGGAGCAGGACGCGCTCCGAAAGAACCTCGACGCGTTCGTCGTCGGGCTGGTCGAGGGAGAAGTGGACTTTCACATTGGCCTGACCACGACGCACGCGCCGGAGTCAGGTTTTTCGATCGAGCCGCTCGCCAAGGAGGCGCACCTCCAGTCCACGCCTCAGCCTGTTCCTGGCAACAATCAGGAATGCCTCACCGCGAGCGATGGGAGCTACGCGCCGATCCAAAAAGCACTGGAAGATGCCAAACGATGCCTGACCAACCCGGAAGAGGGCGTCAAGTACGAATGGAATGACGAACAGATCGCGTGCGCCCTGCAGAGCCCGAACGCGCAGCAATCATCGGGGTGCCTGTCAAAGACTCGCCTGGAGGATCGCAATGGTGACTCCACGATCGACCTGTTCGATCTCTTCCCTGACAGCTCCTCTTACCGCCCGATCCCCAAGGTCTTGCGAGCACAAGATTACCGAGACGCACAAGGAAACATCGAAAAGGATCGCTTGATCGAAGACCTCTTCTGCATCTCCGTCGTCGGCACGCGCGGGGATGGGTACGAGAAGGGATTGCGCGCCGCCGTCAAGGCGGTCTCGCCAGACTTCACAGGTGGCATCCCCGGCGCCGCGGACGCGGACCCGAGCAAGCCAAACCATGGCTTTATTCGACAGGACGCGGCGTTCTCGCTGATGTTCATGACCGACGAAAACGACTGCTCGCACGATGGGTCGATTGAAGAGTTGCGAAACACATGCGGGAGCAATATCTGCGAGTATTTCAACTCGACGCAGGCGTCGCTCGAGAACAACCCGCTGCTCACGCCAGAAGATCTCGCCAACGAGCTGCGCGGAAACCTCGCGGCCACCAAGGGACTGGACGCCGTCCCGGACGAGATGATCCAGGTGAACTCGATCCACGGGACCTGGAATCGCTTCGATCAACCCATTCCTGATTGCGAAGGTGGCGAAAAGGCAGAGGTCGATTCGATCTGCAGATCATCCGAGTTCGGAGAGGTGTACTCCGGCGATCGCTACGAGCGCTTCATGCGAAACTTCCCGAATCACTACCCGAACACGGTCACGAGCGCGAACCCGGAGGATCGGCTCGACTTCTCCAAAACCGAACCGCTCGGGTTGATGTGCGAGGCAGATACTCTGGACAGCACGATCGAAGCAATCGGCGCTATTCACGCTGGCTGCATCCCCGTCGAGACGTTTGGCGCCTGCAGCAGTGAGAGCGACTGCAAGGATAACTCGCAAGCCCAAAAGACCTGCACGAGCGGCGCCTGCACCTCGAACCTCGAGCTCACGCTCGCCATGGAGGATGGCAGCGCGCTCTCGCCAGAGCTCGAAGAGAAGTACTGCGCGCCAGAAACCACCGGGCTGCCCGGCGAGAACACCTGCGTGATCTCGCCGGACCTCTACACGTTCAAGAGCTGCGCGGGTGGGGATGATGTGCGCGCGACGTGGAGGAACGGCATCGGCCTGGAGGACGACGACGCCGAGCGCGCCAAGATCAAGTGGATGAAGCGCCAGTGAAGGCGCCTTAGCCGAGGTTTCCGAGGACCTCGGCTTGCGTCATCGGGTGCGAGAACATCGGGAAGTCGAACTCGATGGCGGCCTCGTGTTGCTCGGGGCTGACGGCGGCGCAGCAGTCGGTCACGGTCACGACGTTAAAGCCGTTCTCGTAAGCGGTGCGCATCGTCGACTCGACGCAGCAGTTTGTCAGGAACCCGGCGAGGATGACGTTCTTGATCCCCTTGGAGCGCAGCATGAAGTCGATGTTGGTGCTGGCGAAGGTGTCCAGCCCACGCTTTCCTTCGACGATGATGTCCTCCTCACTGATCGGGATCGCGTCCGAGAACTCGGCGCCCCACTCCCCTTTGACAAACGCGCTGTTGTCGACAACTCCAGCCAGGATCCCGTAGGGATGCTGGCTGATCTCGTTGTAACCCTTGGCGAATGTGATCGGCGCGTGCATCACGGTGACACCCCTGGCGCGCGCTTTTTCGACCAGCGCGGCGGCCTTGGGGAGCATCTCGTTTTGCTCCATCACCGTCTGCACCGCGCCATGAAAGACGCCCCCTTCGGTGGTGAAGTCATTCTGGAACTCGATAAGAACGAGCGCTGTTTCACTGGGATCGAGGGTTGCCATCTCGCGGCTCCTTTTGTTTTGTGACAGGTGATCATTTAACCGGTGTGCAGATCAACTTAAACACATGGAATCAAAACAAAAGCCTCCGACACTCAATCCTCGAGGATCAACTCGATCATCCCATGCAGGCGCGAGCCTTTGACCCATGCCTGTTTATAGAGCGCCTTCCCCGAGGGTTTGGCGCCGCCGTATCCCGTGTGGCCAGGGCCGACCTCGAGCACATCCTCGAGCCCCCACCCCGGCGCGCTGATTTTCCAGCGACGCGGCACGCGCTCTCTGGCGCTCTCCTTATCTTCCTCGACGTCGAGGATCTCGAGGGTGAAGTCCTCGCTTCGCTCGGCGCTCCACCGCCTATCATCACGGTGCCAGCGCACAGCGGTGTGTTGTCTGGCGGAAGCATCCGCCGAATCATTGTCGATGAAGAGGTAGAAATCACCGCGCTCGGGATCGCCCAACACGAACCAATGGAAGACGCCAAACGGGGACGCGGCGCCCTCCTTTTTGACGAGGTTCGCGAGCCGCACCTCTTCGTGAATCAGCCAACCGGGGATATCACTATCGGCCACCGTCTTCGCCACAGCGACCCTGCTCGAACCTCCGAACGGCGTCTCGTGTTCGATCGGCGCCTGGGTTTCTGGCAGCGCCAACGCGAGCATCTTCCCCTGAACATCCACGGACAGCGTGCGATTATCCTCGGCGTATCGAAAGTGAGGGCCGAGGTCGAGCTGCTTCCAAGACGAAGGCGCACTCACTGAACGGCTCTCGGTCACGTAACGCATCGGCCAGGGATCTGTGGACTCACCACGCCACGCCTTGAGCTCGATAAAGGTCTCCCTGTCAGCGCGCAGCTCCCAGTTGATATCGACGGGGATGATCAGCGGTCTGTCGGCATCCTCGCCGACAAAGACAAAATAATCGGAGCGGTACTTTGTTTGATCCTTGGCGGGCGCGGCCTCGGGTTCGTGGGTCGCGGACGTCTTCACATCAGCGTTGGTATTTCCCTGGCTCCCCTTACACCCCGAGAAAAAGAGCGCCAGCGAAGCGAACACAGCACAGATAAACAAGGCACGTCTCATCGATGTCCTCCTCGGCTCACATCACATCACGAATGCGCGAGCACACTCGAAGTCTCCAATGAAAGAACTCTTTCCACCTTATCCCGGCGCCGATGGCAGCGAATCCGCAGATGGTCGCCTGGCCGAGTTGCACCTCTACGACGGACCGCTTTGCAACCGAGCGTGCTCGTTTTGTTGCGTGGCGGGGAACCCATCGGGTTGGCAGCAGCCTTTCGACGAAGCGCTGCTCGAGTATGCGCTCGAGCTCGTCTCACCGACAGGGTGCATCAAGTTCTATGGCGGAGAACCGACCATTCACCCCGAACAGGTCATCGAAGCCGCGCGCTTTTTGCGAGCAAACGGTTTCCAGGGAAGCTTCCAGCTCTTCACCAACGGGATCCTGGCGAAGCGCGTGCTGGAGATCCTCGACGCGGTGCCTGGCATGATCGCAGTGCTCAATTACTCCATTTTGTATGGACGCGGCGCCGATCCGATCCCCGAGCGAGCGCTCGAGCTGCTGCTAGAGCACCACGATGGCAGGATCTTCGCAGGTCATGACGAGCTCAACGACGCGGGCAGCGCCCCCGAGACTCCCGATACAGCGAGCGCGCCAGACAAGGGTGCGACGTGTCCGCACTGCTACCCTGTGTTGCGAAGCGATGGCGTGTTTCATGGCTGTCCGTTCGCCGTCGAGAACCTCCACGAACACTTTATCCTGGGGAAGATGGGCTCGGACAAAACAGCCGCAGAGAGCATCCACCGCTTCTGGCAACAGATCGAGTGGCAGCGAGAACACGTCGAGCCCACTGCGCGAGTGTCTGGCAAGACCGCATGTCAGGTGTGCAAACACGACCTCGACGCGCTCCCATCGCCCTATAACAAGCGATCACGCTGAAGTTTGTCAGCACGCTGCGACATCATGTCGCCTTGGCGATACGAGGAGATGTCCCCACAATCGATAGTGGAGGCGATGTTGCTTCCCACCAATCACGGAGAAGTCATGCCCCAGACCTCCGAAACACGCGCGACGACACCACAATTCGAAACCACTGAGCTCGCGCAGAAAGCATACTCGTGGGGGATGTGGACCTGGATCTGGAACGCCGCAGGGTGCCTCGTCTCGACCGTACCGATCGCGCTACCGATCGGTATTCTGCTGACGATCATCACCTTCTTTACCGGGATCTCTGCGATGTGGTGGGGATTCCTCGCCTACAAGGACGCGCGCAAGAAGGGAGACAATAAGAGCGCCACCGACGCCATGATCGGCTTTGTCCTGGGTGGTCTACACATGTTTATCGTGGCCGCAGTATCCATCGCCATCTACTTCCTGCTCTACCACAGTGGCGCGGTCCTGGAGCATTGATTCGAGCGTGGCGCTCGAAACGAGAACAAATACGAAAAAGCCAGCAGCACCGGACAAATACACGTTCGCGGCGCGCTGGCTTCTTTTGTAAGCGCTCTTATCGAACTGAAGTTGTGCTTGTGCGCATCGAAAAGTTGCCTATTACAAGTTCCGAAGGGAGCCGCGTGGTTCCCATCGAGCTTCTCGTGTTCATGTTGTAGAAGCAACAAATCGAGCCCGAATCAAACTGTTCTCCGTTCTTGCATGGAGTCTTGCATGAAAAGTCGCGCAGCGGTCGCCTTCGAAGTTGGAAAGCCCCTCGAGATCGTCGAAGTCGACGTCGCCCCACCAAAGGCTGGTGAGGTCCTTGTCCAGATCAAGCACACCGGCGTGTGCCACACGGACGCCTACACCTTGAGCGGCGCAGATCCTGAAGGGATCTTCCCCTCGATCCTCGGCCACGAGGGCGCAGGTGTTGTCGTCGAGGTCGGTGAAGGGGTCACCTCGCTCGAGGTTGGCGACCACGTCATCCCGCTCTACACAGCGGAGTGTCGCGAGTGCAAGTTCTGCAAGTCCGGGAAGACCAACCTCTGCCAGGCTGTCCGAGCGACGCAGGGCAAAGGGCTGATGCCAGATGGCACCTCGCGCTTCTCTTACAAGGGCGAGCCGATCTTCCACTACATGGGAACGAGCACGTTCAGCGAATACACGGTGGTCCCCGAGATCTCGCTGGCAAAAATCAGTGAGAAGGCAGCGCTCGAGAAGGTCTGCCTTCTCGGATGTGGCGTGACCACGGGCATCGGCGCCGTGCACAACACGGCCAAGGTGCAACCTGGCGATACGGTCGCAGTGTTCGGCCTCGGCGGGATCGGCCTGGCGTGCGTGCTGGGAGCCAAACAGGCAGGCGCCGGCCGTATCATCGGCGTCGACATCAACCCCGACAAGTTCGAGCTCGCCAAACAAATGGGCGCCACCGATCTGGTCAACCCCAAGGACCACGACCAACCGATCCAGGAGGTCATCGTCGAGCTGACCGATGGCGGCGTGGATTACAGCTTCGAATGCATCGGCAACGTGGACGTGATGCGTTCGGCGCTCGAGTGCTGTCACAAGGGTTGGGGCGAGAGCGTGATCATCGGCGTCGCGGGCGCTGGCGAAGAGATCGCCACGCGCCCCTTCCAGCTGGTCACGGGCCGCGTCTGGCGCGGCTCCGCGTTTGGCGGCGTCCGAGGACGCACCGAGCTCCCCGGGATGGTGGATCAGGTGCTCGAGGGCGAGCTCGATCTCGACCCGTTTATCACCCACCAACTCCCGCTCGAGCGCATCAACGAAGCCTTTGACCTGATGCACGAGGGCAAGTCGATCCGCACCGTGATCAACTTCTGAATCGCACGAAAAAGAAGGGGTCGAGGTTGCGGCGAGGCGGCATATGAAATTGCTCGTCTCGCCGCAACCTCGACCCCTTCTTCTCTTTATAAATCAACGCGCACCGAGGAACAGTCACCATGGAACGAGTCGAACAACGCGCATGTTTTGGAGGAAGCCAGGAGGTCTGGACGCACACCTCTGAAGTGTTGGGGTGTGAGATGAACGTCGGCGTGTACTTGCCGCCGAACGCAGATCAGGGCCCGCTGCCTGTGCTCTACTGGTTGAGCGGCCTGACATGCACCGAGCAAAACTTCATCACCAAGGCAGGGGCGCAGCGTTACGCCGCCGAGCACAACCTGATCCTCGTCGCCCCTGACACGAGCCCTCGCGGTGAAGGTGTCGCTGACGATGACGGATATGACCTCGGGAAGGGCGCAGGGTTTTATATCAACGCCACCAACGAGCCGTGGGCCGCGCATTACAGGATGTACGACTACATCGTCGAGGAGTTGCCCGCGCTGATCGAAGAGCACTTCGACACCACGGACAAGCGCTCGATCTTCGGACACTCGATGGGAGGTCACGGCGCGTTGATGATCGCGCTGCGTAACCCAGGGATGTACCAGAGCGTCTCGGCCTTCGCGCCCATCGTCGCGCCGACGCAGGTCCCATGGGGCCACAAAGCGTTCACCAATTACCTCGGCGAGGATCGCGACGCGTGGAAAGAGTGGGACACCTGCGAGCTGATCGCTGATGCAAAGGAGAAGCTCACCTTGCTTATCGATCAGGGCGACGCCGATGGCTTCCTCGAAGAGCAGCTTCGGTCAGAACTCATCGAGCAGGCATGCGAGCAAGCCTCGCACCCGCTAAAGCTGCGCATGCAGCCAGGGTACGACCACAGCTACTACTTCATCGCGAGCTTTGTCGGCGAGCACATCGCGCACCACGCCGCTGCGCTGCGCTGAAGCTGCTGAACAGACCTCTGTCAGCAAGAGCAAAAAGAAGCGGCGAGGAGAGGTTTTGAAAACCTCTCCTCGCCGCTTCTTTTTTGCTCTCACGGATATAACCTCAAGGACCGAACTGATGCCCCACGCGCAGTGATAACATCGCGTTAAAGCCAGGCATCGGCCCCCAGGTCGCGTTGGTCTGATCGAGCAGGTTGTTCATATCGAGCACCAGGCTCATCCGATCTCTGGCGCGGAACATCGCGCCAGCGCCGAGCAGCGCGAACGCCGGAGCGTCAGGCGTCCCCACAGGTGTGCTCATCTGAGAGCGCGTGGTCACATCGACCCAGGCTTCGATCCGCTTCCCCCAGAAACCTCGACGCAGCTCGGCGCGCGCTGAATGCGTCGAGCGATTGGGGAGCTGGGAGCCGTCATCGAGGTTGAGGTAGATGGGCATATACGTGTAGTTCCCGAGCATCGCGAAGCCGCCAGGGAGCGAGGTCGCCTGGAGCCTCGCCTGGCCACCGATGACACGAGCGCGGCCGATGTTGCTGTACGTGAACAGCGCGGGATCGGTCACATCAGGCACGGTCGTGATCAGGTCATCGATCTGATTGTAGAACCCGGAAGCCTCGAACCCGAAGTGTTTGGAGGTCGTCGTCAACACCACCCCTCCTCTTGCCGAGAGGAGTTGTTCTGGCTGCAAATCAGGGTTGCCGACGACCTGGTATCCGACCTCGGAGTGGTCGAAGAAGAGGTAGAGCTCCTCTGGCGTCGGCGCGCGTTGTGTACGCGAAATGCTGGCGCGCCAGGTCAACCACTCGCGCCACTTCTGCGCTAGCGCGACCTGCCCATCGACGGCGGCGCCAGCGTCCGTGGCGCCCTTGGCAAAGACGCGCGTGAAGAGCTCGAAGCCATACCCGCCATACCAGGTGTCAGCGAGCCCCACGCCACCTCGCGCATCGACCACGCGGGGGAGATCGCCGGTCTCGCCGACGCGCTCCACAGACCAGACGCGGCCCAATGCTTCGGCGGCCAGGTCGTGGTTGGCGGTGAACCAGGTCGCGCTCACCGACTGGGTGATGCTGTCGAGATCCGTGTCAGACTTGAGCCGCTCCACGCCGCTCGAGCGAACGCGCTTGTTAAAATCATGCGCGTCGCGCCCGACGTCGGTGTGATGATCGAGGCGCACATCCTCGCCAGCCCACCAGCGGCCCTTGATCCTGGCGCGCATCACCTTGCGATCGACGATGTCATCGAAGACCGCGTCCTGAGAGCCGAGCACCTCTGAGGTGGAGGAGTTGCCCAACACCTGCACGCGCAGCAAGGAGCGCTCGCGAGGTCTGTAAGTCAGGCCAAACTCACCGGAGAATTGCTCGAGCGCGGCGCGATCGGAGTTCCCGTCACGGTTCACATCGAGCGGCGCGCGGTTGGCGTACTGACCTGACGCCTGCACGCCCACGCGCTCACCGACTGCGCCCATGCCGTTGATCGCGTAGCGTTGATTTAGCAGGCTGCCGCCGTCCTCATCGAGGCGTTCGTTGAGGCCGCCGGACCATTGCCCGGAGGCCGCGATCGAGGAGCGGGAGGGCGCAGGTCGCGAGATGATGTCGATCACCACACCACCCGCATCACCAGATCCCACGGGGCCGACGCCGCGATAGACATCGATGCGCTCGATCGCATCCGGTGAGATCGCCACCGCGCTCAGGTCGACGATCGGCCCCTGCGGCGATCCTGCCGCTGCGGCGACGGGCAACCCATCGCGCAACACCGTGACCTGCGAGGCAGGGAGACCATCGAGGATCATGCCGCGCGTGTTTCCTGTGGGAGAGACCTGGGAGCCCGCGCTCGAGGCTTCGAGCGCTTCGGCGAGGTTTGTGACGCCGCGACGCTCGAGCTCCTCGGGATCGAGACGCTCGACGCGCTTGGCGCGCCCTTCCATCACGCCGTCGACGCGCTTCGTGCTGGTCTTGACCTCGCCGCCATCGACGATCCCTTCGTCTTCAGGCTCCTCTATCGGTTCGCCCGCTTCTTCTGCGGGCACAACGAGCTCTTCCTCTTCAGACGAGAGAGGTTCGACAGGCATCGCCTCTTGCGCGGCGAGCGGCGAGGGACCGAAACACACGGTCACGCTCGCCGCAAACACGAGGAAGAGGTGGCGGCTTTCCACCTTGTTTTTGGAGGAGGACCTCCGCATCACTCTCCTTTGTACTCTTGGATCAACTCCGCGAGCGGGAGCACGAGCATCTCACCGCCCTCTCCGGTGGCGAGCGTGTGATTGTACACGAGGTTTGCTGGAGCTGCGCGGATGGCGATGCGCCCATCGAGGTGCTCGATGATCAGGTCGAAGGACTTCGTATCGGGCCATTGACCAGCGAGCGGCCACACCGCGGGAGGTTGCTGCACGAACGAGGGCTCGTTGGACTCGGGTTCGCAGAGTTGCACGAGCACGGCGTCGCGCGTTGCGGTGGCGTCGAGTTGGAAGGTGCTCTCGGTCGCCTCGTCGCCGAAGGGTTGTTGATCCTCGAGCGTGACCTTCTGGCACCGCGCCTCGAGCGTGACCTCGATCAGGCCATCCTCCGTGGTCGCCTCTTTGACGAGCCACTGCGCGGCCATCATGTTGGCCGTGACCTGGAGGTGAACATCCTGACGAACAGGAGCTTCAGGGGCATCCTGAATCCAGCCGACCAACGAATCATTCGGGGTCATGGAAGCAGAAGCCAGCGGCGCGATGCGCTCGAGCGCATCGCGTTCAGGGGCGACGGCCTCGAGCGTGGCTGCTCGCGTGGCGGCGATCTGGATGTGCTCGGACTCAGGTTGGCTGTAATGACTCAAGGCGTAGAAGGCGGGCTCCTTGACCGAGAACCCTGCCTCGGGGAGCGGGCGCCATGCGGTCGCGAGCGCGATCGTGGCCTGTTCACAAGATCGCTCTTCGAGCGTCGTGGCGTCGAGGCAAACGAGCGACTCCTTGACGTTATGGTCGAGGGTCTTCTCGATCACGTCGCCCCACTGCTCGCCATCGTGGGACATCGCGCGCAGTGAGAAATAACCGGAGCTCCCGCGATCGTCATAGTAGCCGAGGATCTCGAGCAAGGTCAGCGCCTCGCCATGTCGGATGATGTAGACGAGATCCTTCGGGGAGAGCGCGTGGGTGGTCGACTCGTAGTCGTACCATGAAGCGCCTGGACCATAGAGCTCGGCGGTGAGCCCGCTGGCCGCCCTCTCGAGCCCATCACCGCTCGCGACGAGCTCGTCACCGCCCTCATTGTTCTGCTGTGGCGTGGTCTCGATCGAGCAGGCTAGGAGCAGTGATGCCGTCGCCATGCTCGCCGCTAATTTTAGGTTCAGGTTCGCCACGTTCACTCCCATCGAAGCGTGTAAATCGCGTCCGCGTAGGATTCGATCTGCAACTTGATCACAGCATGCGTCGCCGCGTCATAGAGGAAATATACCTTTCCTTCGGGGGCCGAAACCATATGGGTCGACGGATCGTAGTCGTACCACTGGCCAAAGGCAGTCTCAATGGTCCCGCGACCGAAGGTGGCAACCTCGCAGGTTTCGCTCACGAAGTCATCCCCTCGCCACATCCCTTCCTGGGGGCTGGGGGGAGCGGCGGCCTCGAAACTCTCGGCCTCGACATCTGCCAGAATCCAGCTCCCAGGGCCAGAGTCCTCGGAGTTGATGCGAATCTCTGTGCGCTTGAAGGCGATATCCCAGCGATCATCGGTGAACGCCTCGGCGTCCGAGAGCTCGAGAAGTTCTCCGTTTTCGAGATCCACATAGAGGAAAGATGCCTCGGATGCCGCGGCGGCTCCGCCGAGCGCCGCGTCGAGCTCGAGGCGCCATGCTCCTTCGGCTTCGAGCGAGGTGAAGGTTGCCGTCTCGGTGGTCGAGGCGTCCGTATGAACAGCCACCAGCGATGCGCTCACTGCCTGAGGATCACACTCCTCGGCCATGTCGACGCCCATATCCTCTTCAGGAGGATTCATATCCTCCTCGATCGGTGCGCCCATATCTTCTTCGGGGGTTCCCTGATCGACGTCCGGGGCGCTGTCTTCCTCGTCCGCGGGCGACATGTCCTCTTCGGTCGAGGTTCCCATATCGTCTGGAGTCGACGCGTTGTTCTCGGTCGAGTGATTCGCGTGATTCTCGTGGTTCACATCCTCGTTCGCGTTGTTGTCATCGGAGCCGGAACAAGCTGCGGCGAGGAAGGTCGGGATCACGACAGCGAGCAGGGTTTGGCGTGAACATCTCATCATAAAAACTCCAGAACGAAGCAAAAAGTAGCGCGGTTGTTGAACTTATGCGGCCGAAAGGGCTTCGATGCCCTCGGGGCGATCAATCGATAATGAAAATCGTTTTCATTTGTCAATTGAAAATGATTTTCATTTGCGTTAGTAAAATTCACGACGCGGATCGTTCCATGCCACGTTTGAAGAGGACCGAGGAATCGATGATGAGACGACGCCCTGCTCGATATTTTTGCTCGTTGATATGCGCCTGCATCGCGCTGTCGGCCTGTGATACGGCGCCCTCGAGAGACGAAGCGCGCGCGACAGCGAGCTCCGCAGAAGATGGGAAAGAGACCAGCGCTGGAGCGCTCGCGGCGAAAGCCGACGCGGCCAAAAAAGACAAGCCTGTCAAGCTCGTGACGCTCGGAGGCGCAGTGACCGAGATCGTGGTCGCGCTGGGCCACGAGAAAGAGCTCGTCGGCGTGGACGCGTCTAGCATCTACCCCGCATCACTGGAGGCGCTGCCAAAGGTTGGCTACTACAGGAAAATCAACGCTGAAGGCGTGCTCTCGCTGGGCCCCACGCGCATCCTCGCCACAGAAGGGGTCGGCCCACAGGCTGCGGTCGATCAGCTCGAGGCGTCAGGGCTAGAGCTGGTCATGATTCCCGAGGCCAAAACCCCAGAAGGCGCGCTCGAGCGCGTCGAAACCGTCGGGAAATTGATCGGCGAGGAGGAGCGCGCCGCGAAGCTGCTCGCCGACATGAAGGCATCGCTCGAGCGCGCGAAAGCTCGCCGAGAGGCCGCGCCCGAGACGGAGCAATGCGCGCTGTTTATCTACGCACGCGGCGCGAACGTGTTGATGGTCTCGGGGACGAAGTCCTCGGCCGATGCGATGCTCTCGCTGGCTGGCTTTCCAAACTGCATCACATCATTCGAGGGGTTCAAGCCGTTGACCGCCGAAGCGGTCGTCGCCGCGAAACCCACGCACATCATCCTCCCGGACAAGGGCGCCGCGAGCATTGGCGGCGTCGAGGGCGTACTCGGCCTGCCAGGCGTGGCGCAAACGCCCGCGGGAGAGCAGAAGCGCGTGGTGTTGATCGATGACCTCGCCCTGCTCGGCTTTGGCCCCAGGATGGGCGAGGCGCTCGAAGCGCTGCAAGATGGACTGAACATCCCGAAGGTCGCGCAGTGATTGCCACAAGTACACGCATCATGGCCATCTGGGCGCTCCTCGTGGCGTTGGTGACGAGCATGCTCGTCGCCGCGGGCGTGGGCGCCGTGGAGCTCGACTGGGTCAAGATCGCCGGGCTAATCGCCGAGCGCTCGGGTCTCTACGAGGCTGAAGCGAGCTTGGTGGAGCGGAGCGTGTTCTGGGTGATTCGCGCGCCTCGCATCCTGCTCGCGATCCTCGTAGGTGGAGCGCTCGGGCTGTCAGGCGCGGCGCTCCAAGGGATCTTTCGCAACCCACTGGCCGACCCCGGGCTCATCGGTGTTTCGAGCGGCGCGGCGCTTTGTGTGGTCGGAGCGATCGTATTCGGGGCGACGCTCTCGCTCCCGGTGAGTCCCTGGTTTATCCCGTTGGCGGCTTTTATCGGCGCGATCCTGGCGACCATGTGCGTGCTAAAGCTCGCGACACAAGGCTCGAGGATCGATGTGGCGACGATGCTGCTCGCGGGGATCGCGATCAACGCTCTGGCAGGTGCGTTCATCGGTTTTGCGACCTACATCGCGGATGATGCGCAGCTTCGCTCGCTGACCATGTGGAGCCTCGGGAGCCTCGGCGGCGCGGGCTGGCGCGAGGTCGGACTGATCGCGCTGTTCACGCTTCCAGGCGCGGCGGTGATTCTTCGCCAACGGCGCGCGCTCGACCTGTTGTTGCTCGGTGAACGAGAAGCGGGGCACCTGGGAATCGACGTGACGCGTACACGCAGGGCCATCATCGCGGCCTGCGCGCTGATGGTCGGTGTGGGCGTGGGCTTTACGGGAATCATCGGGTTTGTCGGGCTCGTCGTTCCGCATTTGCTGCGGCTCGCGGGTGGCGCGGCGCATCGCTGGG
>Ga0208061_100038_pt1 | contig 41272 bp, 25 predicted proteins | sample DeeseametaMP0555_FD_184209 | JGI IMG/M metagenome (GOLD analysis project Ga0208061, IMG submission 184209) | Marine microbial communities from the Deep Atlantic Ocean - MP0555 (SPAdes) | ecosystem: Environmental > Aquatic > Marine > Oceanic | place: South Atlantic Ocean | collected 2011-01-23 | reverse complement strand
CCCCACGACCGCGCATACAGGCATCTTGCAGTATGGCCCCAGGCAAGCCGCGCGCGTGATCTGGCGCGGCGAGCAGGACGCCGTCGAGGTCTCGTTCGCCGAGGCCAAGAGGTTGATGAAGGACAACGCTTCAGAGATCGATCACCTCGAATATTGGTACCCTCACCCCGAGCTTCGCGCGGTGCATTTCTGGGACACGCCCGGGTTTAACGCGCTCGAGGAGCGGCACGAAGAGGTCGCCGCGCGCGCACTCGAGCAAGCCGAGGCGATCCTGTGGGTGCTCGACGCCAACCAGGTGCTCTCGCAATCCGAGTTCGATCGCATCGAGGATATCCCCGCTGGCGAAGAGCGCTTGCTCGTGGTCATCAACAAGATCGACCGCCTGGGGCCCTACGAGATGCGCCAGGATTCTGTCGAAGAGCTGGTCGAATACGTCGAGGATAACGCCGGGCATCACATCGCCGGGTGCTACCCCGTGACCGCATTGCAGGCTTACAAGCATCAGCTCGAGCATGGCTCGCTCGTGCCACCATCCGAGGATGGCGAGGAGCGCGAAGATGTCATCGACGAGACGGGCTTCTCGCACTTCAGGGAACACCTCAACGATCGGATCATCGCCCGCGCAGGCCGCATCAAGACCATCGAGGGCAGACGCCACCTCGCCAGGTTGGTGCTCTCGCTCGCCTCCTTCCAACACGGCCTGATCGAGCGCTACCGTGAACTGGGCGAAGAGGTCGGCGCGGCGCGAGGATGGCTCGATGTGCGCTGGGAACAACAGCCCTCGCGCGTCGCCGAGCAGGAGCTCATGGAGCTCGAGGATCAGGTCGGCTTCATGCTGCGCGCGCTGGTGCGTGAGATCGAGGAGGCGCTCAAACCGAGAGGCTCCTGGGTGTCCCAACGCATGGTGCTGAGTGACGAGGATCGCTCCTTTATGAAGGAGCTGCTCGAGCACCGCTTCACCTCGCTTCTGGAGGGTTCACGCGAGCGCATCATCAACGACATCGTCACGCTCGAAGCCGAACTCGCCGAGCGCATGGGGCCTGTCCTGAGCAAACTCAGCGTCCAGGATGCGCGTGGTCTAAACAGGCGCTTGCAAGGCTTCCAGGATGAGGTTCGCGTCCTCAAGGTGCTGCTCGAAGAGCGCGTGTATGGTCAGATCGTCGCGCGCGCCAGAGGCCAGATCGAGGCCGCCGCCGATCCGATCCTCACCGAGATCGAACAGTCCAGCGATCACAACCACTGGAGGGCGCTCCTGCGCAAGCTGCTCCCGCAGATTCGCGAGCACTTCCAGGAGGATATTGTCGGTTGGTATGACACCTTCTTCACCGCAGCGACGCGCTTTCTGACACGCGCCAGGCGCGACCTGGCGTTGCTCGAGCTGGAGGTGCGCTATCGCTACGACATCTCGCCGGTCGAGCCGTTGCTCGAGGAGCCTTCTCACAACGAGGAAGAGGAGGCCGAGGACGAGCTCGAGCCTCCAGCGATCGAGCAAGAGCCCGAAGGTGAAGACGAGGGCGAAGATGAAGGTGATGCTCAGGAGCCCGAAGAGGAAGTCTGAGGCGAGGAGGCTTTGGCGGAAGGTGTGCTCGCCGCATCTTCGCTGGCTTCGCGTTGCGGTGTGCGGATCAGATCATCGACCTCGTAGCCGAGCGCTCTGGCCCTGGCGACCATGTCCTCGTAGCGCTCCGGCGAGATGACAGGATCGCGCGTGAGCAGCCAGAGGTAATCATAATCTGGTGAGCCGACGATGGCCCACTGATACTCCTCGTCCAACCCGACGATCCAGTAATCACCCGAGAAGGGCCAGAAGAACTGCACCTCGAGGCGCGCGTTCGTCTCCTTGTCGACGACCCATGCCTTCCCCTCTGCGACCTTTTCATCTCCTCCCCACTCATCCTCGATGCAGCGGTTGACCACGCGGATGTCGCCATCCTCTCGCAACGAGTAGGTCGCCGTGGTCCCGATGCAGCCTTTCTGCACGCGGATCGGCTTGTGCGCCTGCTCGTACCAGGTGCCCAGGTAGCGCTCGAGGTCGACCTTGTCGACCACAGGCGGTGCGTTGGACGGAGGCGCCGAAGCGCACCCTGAGGCAAACACGAGGAGCAGTGATAGACCGAGAAGCGTCGAGGTCGTTTTGAAGTCCAACATGATGATCTCCCGAGTCAGAAGAGAGCGGCGAGGAGGTGTCTTTCAGGGCACCGCCTCGCCGCTTTGATTCGATGCTTTACCTGGCTTTCGAGGTGCTGTCGCTGTCCGTGAATCAGTCACACCATCGGCGGCTACGTTACTGGCTCGCGGCGCCTCGCGTCGAGGGCTGTGGGAGGTTGTCCGATAGAGCATTCGGTTTGGCCGGTGGGTCTTTGTCTGTCTCATCTGTAGCGGCGAGGAGGTCCTCGTGTGTCGCTTCTCTCGCCGCGTTGGGGATGAACGGGTGGAGCAAGAGCCCGAGGTAGGATTCGGGCATTGGTTCTCCGACGCCGAGCGCTTCTGGCTCGTGGTCCGGGCAGTGATAGGTGCCAAAGAGCAGGTCGAGCCAGGGCGCGAGGTTGGCGTAGTTCCCGGTGTCACGGTCGAGCGCGTGATGCCAGTGATGCAGCGCTGGCGAGCCGACCATGTAGTGGAGTGGTCCGAGCGGCAGCTTGACGTTGGAGTGAATAAAGATCGCCCACAACGAGCGAAACGCCACCAGGCCGAGCGCGGATTGCAGATCGAATCCTAGCAGGATGGCAGGCAGGTTGACCCAGAACTGCGTGTAGAGGCCATCGAGCGGGTGCTCGCGGTGGGCTGCGAGCCAGTCGATCTCGGTGTTGCTGTGGTGAATGGAGTGAAAGCGCCACAGGAACTCGACCCTGTGTTGGAGGCGGTGCCCCCAGTATGCCGCCAGATCCCCGAGCATGATCGCGATCACGATCTGCACCCAGAAGGGGAGCGCCTTGTAGCTCCCCAGGATGCCTCCGGCGGCCTCCGTCAGGTCGAGGGGAGAGGTCCCGAGCGTGAGCAAATGCACCGCGATCGCGCCGAAGGCGAGGTGCTGTCCGAAGAAGAACGCCAGGTCGGTGATAAACCCTGCGCGAAAGAAGCGCTGTCCTTCTCGTGCAGGGAAGGCGCGCTCGAGCGGGATGAACATGATCGCCAGCCAGAGCAAACTCGCCAGCGCTGTGAGCAAGACCGTGAACATTACTTCTTGTTCGGCTTCGGCGCGGCGTTGGGTTGTCGCGAGGGGCGATCCTCGAGCTGGATGAATGGCCCTGCCTTGGTCGCGGGCATATAGATCCTCTCGTGCTTCTCACCCGCGTCTGCGTCTTCGCCAGCGTCCTCGGCGTTCGCCTCGCCCATGTCTTCTTCTGCTGTGTTGTCTTTGGCGGGCTGAGATTCGGGCGCGGTGGTCGCCGCGGCTGGCGTTGTTTCTTCTGCAGCCGGGCTCGTCGCGGTGGGCTCGCTCTCGGGTTTCGCGTCCTCCTTGCCGCCGCACTTTTGCGCCATCCCGATAGGGATCACCAACATGATCAGCGCCAACGTGAGCGCCGCGAGCTTGCCTGCCTTGTGCATGAACTCCTCCTCTGCTCCAGCATCCATTTTTTTGCGGCGAGAGGGCACCTCTTGGTCTCGCTCCTCGCCGCGCTGATGCTGTGAAGAAACCGTACGTTCTCGTGGATGTTTCAGATGATAGGCGTTTGTGCTCGAGTTCGCCATGACATCTTTGTCGCTTCATCTGGCAGGTGTGGGAAAAAAAGTTATAATGCCAGTGGGTTCGACCACCTTTGTTTCGGTGCGAGGGCCCATATAAACAGCGCGCGGCGTTGGCGTTGGATGCCTGTGTATTTTTGGCTGCGCGCCACATTTGTTGGAAGGAGTTACGTATGAACGCGATCGAAAAGCTGTTGGTAGAGAACGAGGATTATGCCTCGGCCAAGCACCTCGTGGACGTCGAAGGGATGTCCACCCCGCGGGTTTGCAACCTGCTCAATGACCTCGTCGGGACGCTCGAACCTGACGAGTACTACCTCGAGATCGGGACATGGAAAGGGCTCACGATTTGCTCGGCTGCCTACGAGAACCAGGGCAAGAAGTGCATCGCCTGTGACAAGTTTCGGATCTATGGCAAGTGGACGGGCTTTGGCTTCATGGTCAAGCGCGCCCTCTACAGCAACCTCGCGCGCTACAAGGACAAGAGCGCGGACGTCACCTTCCACCATATGCCCTCGACCAAACTCTTCGAGCGCGACCTCGTGCCCGAGAACGTCAAGGTTTACTTTTACGATGGCGACCACTCCTACGAAGGCACGCGCCACGGCGTCGTCGCCGCCGCCCCAAAACTGAGCGAGGAGTCCTACCTGCTCATGGACGACTGGAACGACGAGGTGATCCAGAAGGCCACCTACGACGGCTTCAAGGAGGCAGGGCTCGAGATCCTCTGGATGCGCGAGCTCGAAGGGGAGAACCGCACCCAGGATGGGTGGTGGAACGGCCTCGGCGTCTTCCACCTCGGTAAAACCTCATAATCAAAAGGCCATCGGAGGGTGTTGAAGATATTCGAACTCCGGCCCCCCGAAACAGCGCCGTTTTGGGGGGGGCTCCACCGCAAAACTCCATCTCTTCAGCACCCTCCTGGCGCTCCGCGCGCGAAAAAAGGGGCCGCGACATCGCACAGTCCAGCAAAGGTTGGATCGTCTGTGCGATGTCGCGGCCCCTTTTTTCGCTCGGCGCCATCGGTACGGTGGTGCACACGCGCAAGAGCAAGAGCAGGTCGTGAAGAGAAGATAGATAGTTTGAATAAATCGAATGATGTCGTTCGGTTTATCCGCTTTATTGTGGTCTGTGTAGCGCCTACCTTGAAAGTGTCAGCGAGTTGTTCATCACACGAGGAGGTCGTTCATGAGCTTGTCAGGAGCTGCAGGCGTACAAAACTACAAGGGGCCTCGCCGCGTCGAGCGCACCTACAAGCGTAACCTCGCGCCGGTGACCGCCGAGTACACCCAGGACATCATGCCTTACGAGGAGGGCTTCTGGGCTCAGTACGGACGGCGCGTGTTGTTGAGCTCGCTCGGGTTCATCACATCCATGGTGCTCTGGATCGCTTATCTTTCCCCCTGGACCAGCAACGCGGATGCTTGGGGGCTGGGGCCCACGATGGTGTTTTTGGTGCCGTTGACTCCGATTATGGGCGCGTTGCCCATCTGGTACTGGGTCCAGTATCGCAGGATGCAGCGCATCTTGAGCGTCGACGGGTACGACGACATCTCGGACGAGGACGAGGAGTTGATCGAAGTCTTCGAGTGAGCCTTTGCTTCGAGCGTCTTCTTTGCTTACAGGCAAGCCAATCCCTGGCTTGCCTTCTTTGTATCCAGAGCTCCGCGACGATAAATGATCGGGATAACATCTATTTGATTTTGGCAGCGGTTGGCCCGTGACGATGCTTTCGTGTATCTTACGTGGCCGCCGTCACGGCAAAGACACACAAATGACTCGAATCCGCCATTTCAGGGCCTCTACGCCGAGGTCACCTCTCGATATCTCGCGACACCATGAACTCTCCAAAGACGTTACTTTTGCTCTCGATGAGCGCGTTGTTTGCCCTCGGCTCGAGCGCTTGCTCGGGCTGCGGGGACGATCCTCCCCCGACGACCGCTCCTCGACAGGACGCAGGCGTCGATATGTCGACCGCCGACATGCCGACCTCTCCTGATCTTGGTGAGGAGGATATGGGCATGACCCCTGACGAGGATATGCCCGCCGACATGGCCGATGCTCCCGATATGTCCGACATGGGCGCGGACATGGCGCCCGAGGATATGACGCCGGATATGGCTGATTGGCCCACCGAGGTCATCGGGCGCGTGAACATCACCTACTGGCGCGAAGACGCCCTCTATGATTACCCCGAACTCCACGTGCACGCGCTGTTCTCGAAGGAGATCATCGAGGCCAACGTGGTCGATCCTGTCGGCTGGCTCGCCGCGACAGATGGCGTGGATGTGTTCTCGTTCGATGACTTCTGGGCGTTCCCGGAGCCGGGCGATGCGGGCGTCGACGCCGATATCCCCGTCGAGATCGAGGCCACGCCGACCTACAAACACGCCGGTGATTTTGTCGTCCTCGGAGAGGAGCTCGTCGCGAACCTTCGCGCCGACTTGCTCGAGGAGAACCCCGAGCTCTACGTCTACGAGCTCTCGGTCGAGGACGCCGCAGAAGCTGCCGCCGAGGTCTCGCTCGAGGACCCGCTCTCACTCCTTATCGAGGGGGGCGATGATATCCAGGGTTGGAAGAGCGATCCTGTGATTTCGGTGCCCGAAACCTGGGATGTGACAGGCCCCGATCCCGATCAGTTCCTGGCGCTCTATGGTCAAAAAGAACTCGAGGTCACCTGGACGCCGACCGCGACCGAGGATGACATCTTGCTGTTGACGGTCGAGACCTCATCGCTCGCGCGTGCGTTCCAAATCGACGACAGCGGACAGCTCGACCTGGACGCCTTGCTCGATCGCGAGCAGCTCGTGTTTCAGGATCAAAACGCCATCTCGCTCGCGCGCATCATGCGCCACCAGATCCCCACGCCATCAGGCGTGGTCGAGGTCGACGCGACGCGCAAGTTCTGGCTCTACGGTCAAAAGCAAGCGCCCTATAGCATCACGCCGGACACTTTCCCTGTGGGACAGACCGTGGAAGCCGAGATGGTCTGGAGGCCCGGTGATTTTGGCGCGACGCCACAGATCGACCTCGGCGCGAATGTGACCGTCGAGAATATCCAGGTCATCGGCTCCGAGCGTCAGATCGCTCGCTTCGATGTGGTCGTCGAACCGGGCGCCGAGATCGGGCGTCGCGCGCTCGAGGTCACCGGCGATGGCAACACACAGGCGACGCTCCCCGGCTTTGCCTGGATTGTCGACGCGCTCCCCTCGGCGGGGATTTGCTCCGACGCGGTCGATGAAGGGTTTGTTCCGGACGGCGCTTATGTGGCATCGGATGGTGGCCTCGAGTCGGACCTCTTCTCGACGAGCGCTTGCCCGGAGGGTTCGGCAGATGGCCGCGAGCAAGTGATCCCGCTGCAAATGCAGGCGGGTCAGACGCTGCGCGCGTGGGCCAGAAACTCCGAGGCCCCCTCGACGCTCTATGTGGTCGGAGATTGCGCCGACGTCGACGGCGCGTTCGCGTGCAGTGTCGCGCCTCGCCGGGCGCGTTCAGCAGAGCTTCGCTACACCGCTTACCAGGACGAACAGATCCTGCTCGTCGTCGATAATCAGGCCGGAGGACTCGAGCCCTCGGAGTACCTCGTCGAGATCGAGCGCAGCGCGCCTGCGGCCTTCGCGATCTTCCCGGAGAGGCTCGTCGCGGGTGTATCCACGACCCTCGAGATCGACTCGTTCCTGGGCAACTTCGACACCGATCAAACGCTCTTTGACTTCGGGCCAGATGTCACCATCGAGTCCGTCTTTATCGAGGATGCCTACGCCGAGATCGTCGTGAGGTTGGCTGATGATGCGGCTCCCGGACCGATCGCCGCATCGGCAAGTATCGCCGGACAAGCCTACAACGTCGCGGATGCCATCGAGGGTGTCGGCTACGCCAACGGCCCGGCGAGCTGCGCGGAGGCCGACACCCAGGGACCGCTCGGCGCGGGAACCTACGAGGGGTTAACCTTTACCGGGAGCGATGGGCTCGTCTCGCCGCAACCCTGCCTCTCGACCGATGCGCTCGGCCAGGAGGCGATCCTTCGCGTCGACCTCGAGCCATCGCAGACGCTGCGAGCGCGCGTCAGGATGATCACCCAGGACCCTGTGATTTACCTGCTCGATGATTGCAGCGGCGTGGCGCAGGTTTGCGCCGATGATACTGGCCCGAATCGCTCCGAGTACCTCGAATGGACCGCGCCCGAAGCGCCCACGACCGTGTATCTGGTCGTGGATGGTTATGACATCGGCGACTCGGACGTCTTCTCACTGGAACTCGACCTTATCCCTTGAGCAATGGAACGAGCAGCGGCATGAGGCCAGCACTCGATGGAGCACGATATGAACAAGACAATGACATTGAAATGGGGCGTGGCGCTCTCGGCCATGCTGTGGTTTGCGGCCTGCCAACCCGATTCGGTTCAGACGCCGACCGATGGTGAGGTCGCCGCGTCAGACGAGCGGTTCGAGGACAACAGCGAATCGCCAGAGCTCGCGCCGGATGCCTACCAGACCGCGCGTCGCCCCTATACGGCATGGGGCGGAGAGGTGGAGCTCTACTTTACGCGACCCGGTACACAGCGCGGCGAGGAGGAAGATCCCGAGGCAGATGATGCCATCGCGGATGCGATCCACAACGCGCAGACCTCGGTGGATCTGTGCCTCTACGAGTTTAACCGCCCGAACATCGTCGAGGCGGTGGTCGAAGCGCACAAGCGCGGCGTGCAGATCCGCTTCGCTGGAGATGGCGACGAGCTCCATGACGAGGGCTACGTCGAGCTCGAGAACAACGGCGTGACGCTCAAGTATCGCAAGCCGTATGACCGAATCATGCACAACAAGTTCATCGTCATCGACAACGAGATCGTCTTCACGGGCTCGATGAACATGTCCGAGAACGGCGTGAACCTGAACAACAACCACGTCCTGAGGATCGAGGATTCGGACGTCGCCGCGCTCTACACCGCCGAGTTCGAGCAGATGTACATGCTCGAGCACTTTGGCAGGACCAAGGAGAGCGTCCCGATGGGGCGAGATGTCACCATCGGCGCGACCTCGGCGCAGGTCTATTTTAGCCCCAGGGATGACGTCGATCAGAAGATGCTCGAGCTGCTCGATACGGCAGATGTTCGCGTCTACTTCATGATCTTCTCGTTCACGCACGAGGCGATCTCGGGTCGCCTCGTCGACCTCAATGACTCGGGCGTGGAGGTCGTCGGGATCTTCGATGAGAGCCAGGCGCGAGGTCGCTACAGCAAGGACGAGTTCCTCGCACAATCAGGCGTCCCGGTCTTTATCGATGGCAACGAGAACGCGATCGGATTCGCCGGTGGCAAGCTCCACCACAAGGTCATGCTGATCGATCCTGGCACGAACTCGGACCCGACCGTCGTGGTTGGCTCCTACAACTGGTCCAACAACGCCACGCGCTACAACGACGAGAACATCATGGTGTTGCGCGGGCCAGAGCTCGTCTCGCCGTTCCTCGACGAGTTCTGCCAGTTGCTCGATGTCGCCGTGGTGCACGAGGAGTACGGCGAGAGCGCGCCGAATCCTTGCGCCAACCTCGTGACGCCCGTGCGCATCAACGAGTTCATGCCAAACCCCGAAGGGACCGATGGCCCGAACGAATGGGTCGAGATCGTGAACCCCGGCTCGGCGCCTGTGAACCTCGCGGGTTGGACGCTTGGCGATGGACTCGACGCCGAGCGCCACGTCTTCGACGATATGATCCTGCCCGCGCAAGGCTCGGTGGTGGTTTATGCGGGGAGCAACCCCGAGGAGCCCGAGCGCCTGGTGTCCTCGACGGGATACCTGGGGCTCGCCAACAACATCGACTCGGTTCGACTGACCAGACCGGATGGCGTGCTCGTGGACGAGGTCGCTTACGAAGGCGCCAGGGCGGGCATCTCCTTTAACCGCAACCCGGACGGTGGCGAAGATGGTGATTTTGTTCTGCACACCGACCTCGACGTGTTGACCTCTTCGCCAGGTCGTCGCGCAGATGGGAGCCGCTGGCCAGGAGAGCCGAACCTGATCATCAACGAGGTGCTCCCCAACCCATCGGGCACCGACACGGGGCAAGAATACGTCGAGATCGTCAACGTCGGTGGCGCGCGCGTCGACCTCACTGGCTGGAAGATCGGAGACAACGCCAGCGAAGATCGCCACATCTTCGAGCCGAGGTTCATCGAGCCTGGCGAAGCGCTCGTGGTCTTTGACCGCGGCGATCACTCGGACATCGACAACGCGATCAACAGCTCGAGCCAGACGCTCTCGCTCAACAACACGGGTGATTCGATCTTCCTGCGGATGCCCGATGGCAAGATCATGGACCAGTTCGACTACGCCTCCTCTTCGGATGGTCTTAGCCTGAATCGTCAGACAGATGGCGCCCGAAGCGACATCGTCACCCACACCGAGGTGGCTGGCGCGACGAGCGATAACTCACCAGGAAAACGTGTGAATGGAGGTCTGTTCGCAGCCTCGCTCGAGCGTCGCGTGATCATCAACGAGCTGCTCCCCAACCCCGCCGGGTCTGACACTGGCGAGGAGTTCGTCGAGATCGTCAACGTGGGCACCGAGCCCGTATCACTGGATGGCTGGACGTTGCGCGATGCGACCGCAGAGCGCCACGTCTTCCCGCCCGATGCGATGCTCCAACCAGGCGGCGTGTTCGTCCTCTACGACGAGGGTGATCACAGCAACCTCTCGAGCGCGATCAACAGCTCGACGGGCTCTCTCTCGCTCAACAACAGCGGTGATTTGATCGAGCTGCTCGAGGCCGATGGCTCCGTCCACGACGCGGTGCAATACAGCTCCTCGCGTGACGGCGTGAGCCTTAACCGCAGCCCCGATGGCGAAGCGGGCGCGACGATGGATCACCACACCGACCTGCTGACTTCTTCGAGCGACATGTCACCCGGAACGCGCGCTGATGGCTCCGCGTGGTGAATTCAAGGCAACCTGAGGTGCCTTTTTAAGAGCTCGATTTCACGCGTAAACACCCGAGAAATAGACCTGTTTCTCGGGTGCTTTGCCTCTGTTTTTGGTATCATTTCGGGTCGCTCTTATGCGGCGAGGCGAGGGGGTTGTTGGTGCCTCCTCGCCGCATGAAATCAGGTGCCAAAAGAAGAGGTCTAACATGGAAGAGTACGAGTATGACGAGAACTGCATTCAGGTTTTGGAAGGTCTGGAGGCTGTTCGCAAACGCCCCGGCATGTACTTCGGTGACGTGAACAGCCCGACGGCTGTCGGTCATATGATCGACGAGTTTGTCTCGAACGTGATCGACCTCTTTCTTCAGGGCACGTGCACCGAAGTTCGCGTTGTGCTCGACGGTGACTTCATCGAGGTTCGCGATGACGGCCCTGGGTTTCCTTTCGAGAAGACCGTCCACGGCAAGTCGCTCGTGCCACGTGTGTTCGAAGAGCTTCATCTCGGTGCTACCGCGTTCGGACATGCGCCTCACGTGCACCTGCATTCGCTGGGAGGCGTCGGGATCGCTCCGATCAACATGCTATGTGACGAACTCCATTGCAGCTCCTGGCGTCACGGAGAGCTCTGGGCGATGTCCTACGAGGATGGTGTCCTGACGCGAGGACCCGAGGTGCTCGAACCTGGCGTCGGGCGAGGGACACGCATTCGCTTCAAGCCCTCGCCGCAGTTTCTGGGCGTGGTGAAGCCAGATGTCGACGCTGTGCGCGAGAGGTTGCTCTCTGCCACGACGCTCGTTGCTGGCTTTGTCGCGACGCTCGAGCTTGATGGCAAAGAAGAGCGGTTCGAATGCTCCGATGGTCTGGCGAGTTATCTGCGGATGCGTGATGCCAAGGCCGCGCCATTCTTTCATCTGCAACACGAGGACTCCGAAATGATCCTCGAAGCTGCGGCTTCCGGCCACGCCGAACAGACCGAGTGGTCGACCTGGTGCAACGGTCGACCCACCCGCTTACACGGCCACCACAAGGATGCCTTCGAGCAAGTGCTCGCCGAGCGTGGCTGGACGCCCGCCCATGCCGCGCTGCATCTTGTCTGCGCTGAACCTCGCTTTGCTTCTCCGACGACCGACAGGCTCGAAGACGCACGCGCCGATGGCCTCGACGCGATCCTCCGCGAAGCGCTCGCGAACTTCGAATGCTGAGGTTTTTCGCGCCCCGGTCCCGAAACACGCGCTTGCACTCCCCGCGGCGCGCAAAAGAGAGGGGCCGACACATTTGCCACAGGTTTCTGGGTATTCATCCCAGGGTGGCAAATGTGTCGGCCCCTCTCTTTTGCTCAGCGAGCGTGAGGTCGTGCAGCCTTACTTGATGCGCGCGCCGTGTGCGGTGAACGAGGCGCCCACGCTGAGAGAATCACAGTTGCCGCCGCAGTTCGTCCCCGGGTTGTTCGAGTCCACATCTGCGAAGAGCGGGATGAGTCCGATCTGATTGCAGAAGGTGTCGCGAAGCTCGCGGCACGCGCCATCGACGCCGCTGTTGCCGCAGGCATTGGCCGAAATGCTCGAGTTGCACGAGGCGTTCGAGGCCGAGCTGTAGATGACGAGATCGGGGTTGTTCGGGTTGCTGTTGGTGTAGCAGGTGCAATTGTTCGCCGCGAAGTCATTGATCGCGTCGTACATCTCGGTCAGCTTCACGATGCCGCCCAGAGTTCCGCCATCGAGCGCGATCCCCTTGTCCGGCAAGCTCGAGCGGTTTGGCGCGAGCGTCGCTTGCAACTGCGCGAGGCGAATCGGAAGCACCAACCCGGCGCCCACGAAGTCGACGATAAGGATCAGGTTGCCCATCCCTGTCGTGATCAGACCTCCGGTCGAGTTCGCCATTGGCAAGGTCGCTAGCGGTTGCCCCGCCGCGTCATAGCTCGAGGGGTTGATCTCGTAGAAGTTGCCTCCCTGAGCATCAGGCGTCTGGAAGCACTGCGGCGCGCCATCGAGCACGTTGATCGTGTAGCTCGGTGTGTTGGCGATGCCATTGATTCCATCATGCTCGAGGATGATCGCCTGTGCGCCGCTGTCGATCGATTGCTGGAGCCCCGCGTTGGTGCTCTGACGCGCGCCAGCGATCTGGAGAAGTTGTCCGAGTGAGTTGTCGGGCTGGTTATCGCCCGTGTAATCGAAGCAGCAGCTCTGATCCTCGATGGCGAAGGTCGCGATCACCGAGGCGGGCTCGCTGTTGTTCTGCGAGACAGGCTGACCGCAGAGGTCTGTCTCCATGCAGTCCGGGTCATTGAGGCAGGTGCCATTGCAGCAGCCATCCTGTCCGCAGGTCGTGACAGGTTGGTAGACGCACTGACTCTGGCAATCCGAGCCGGTCACCATTTCGGTGGTGCAAGCGTCGGCGTCGTCGCAATCCGCAGCGGTCGATGGGCAGTCGCCATCGCAGAGCTCGTTGCCTTCGACCATGCCATCGCCACAAATCGGCGCGGGGGCCTGACAATCATTGTCTGTGGTGTCGTCGCATCCCATCGGACAACATCCGTCATCGTCGATGCAGGCGACTGTGGCCGAGATCGTGCACTGCGCGGTGCACATATCTGCCGAGCCCGTGTAAGTCGTGCTCGTGCATGCCGCGGGCGTGAGCGGGCAGTCGTCGATGGATTGCGGGCAGTCCCCGTCGCACGTTTCGCCGGGATCGAGCTGACCGTTGCCGCAATCGTCTGGCGGCGGCGAGCAATCGTTGTCCATGGTGTTGTCACAGCCCATCGGACAGCAGCCATCACCGTCCTGGCAGCTCGTGACATCCTCGAAGCTACACGACGCGCTGCACATCTCCGGCGAGCCGCTGTAGACGAGCTTTATGCAGGTGTTCGGGGGCGGAGGAGGGCAATCCATGGCTGACTGTGGGCAGTCGCCATCGCAGGTCTCATTGTCCTCGAGCTGGCCGTTGCCGCAGGTGTCGGGGGTCGTGTTGTTTGGTGGCTGCGGGATCGCGAACCCGCACAACTGACCGGCGTTGGTGTCGTAGCACTTCCCGCCATCACCACAGTCCGCGTCAGTATCACAGATGGGACGACATCCCTGAGGCACGAGGATGTTGCCATCGGCGTCCACCACATCCGAGGGCATGAGCAATTCGTCAGCGGCGCATGTCGGCGTCGAGGTGTTGTTTGGCGGCGTGGTGTTGTTCGCCGAGCTGTTGTTGCTCGTCGCGTTATTGCCAGTCGTGGCATTGTTGCCGGTCGTCGCGTTATTGCCGGTCGTCGCGTTGTTCACCGTCGTCGCGTTGTTTGGCGACGTGGTGTTGTTGGCTGACATGTTGTTGCTGGTCGCGTTGTTCTCGCTCAGCATCCAGTCATTGTTCTGGTCTCCTGTGCCGGTTTCATCCGGGCCGCAGGCAGATGCGAGCGCGCACACGACGAGCGCCATCGAGAGCTGACGTTTCATAGGTCTTTATCCTCATGTTTGGTCGTGGAGATGCGCGGTGATGCCGCGCTTCCATTTATGTTTCTTTTGACTGTGAAAGCCTATCACACTTGCGATCTCGAGACCAAAACCGGCGATCTGCTCTCCGCTGAAGGTGACTTGCTTCGGTCAGTTCGGTTGCGATAGCATCTAATTATTCAAACGAACGATCCAGGGGGGGTGTATGGCACGAATGAAGTTCTTGTCTTGTGTGATCTTGGCCTCGTTTTGCGTGGCCTCACCAGGAGAGCTGTACGCTCAAGGAGGGCCCGCAGAGCAAGCGCCTCGGATGCGTCAGGGGAAACCGCTCGCCAAGCTAAAGCGGCCACCAAAAGAAGAGCGCGAGCGTCCCTACTGGAAGGGGATGCTTGTCGCCGATATCGCCTCGGTGGGGATCGGCGCCCTCGCCGCCGCCACGATCGAGCCGCTCGAGCCGAACAGTTACTTTTCCTATCACGGCGCGTTCCTGCACGCGGCGTCCTTGAGCGGCGCCATCGCCGTGCCTACGGTGCACTGGAGCAACGGCAACGAGTTTGGCGGCTTTGGCAGCATGGCGTTGCGGCTCTCGATGCCGCCGCTCGCCTCGCTCGGTGGCGTCGCGGTCGCTTGCTTGCCCTACGCGATCGCATCCGGCGAGTTTATCGACCGCTGCGGTCAAAAGGGTGCCGCGTTCGGGTACCTTGTCGGGTACGCGGGGTCGCTGATGATCGATTATGCAGGGCTCGCGACGATCCCGCGCGGCGTACGCCATCCGGAGCGTTGGTATGGATGGCAAATCGGGCTTATCGACATCGCGGCGCTCGGGTTGAGCGCGGGGATACTCTATCAAGGTTACAGGAACACAGGTGATGCGCCATGGAGGGTCTCTCCTGTGATTATCGGAACGATGGGCGCGACGTTCGGTTCCATAGGATCACCTATCGTGCACCTGGCGCATCGCAACTGGATCCAGGCCTTCCTGGGTTTCGGTGCGCGCTTTGTCGGGCTGATCGGTGGGACCGCGCTGACCTTCTTGCACATGTGCGCAGCGAGCGGCGCCGAGGGCGATCGTGAGCAGGAGTGTCTGGAATACGGCGCGCTTACAGGGATGCTCGTGGGTTACTCGCTCGGCGCCGCGATCGATATCGCGCTCCTCGCCAGGAAGCCGCTCCCCGACGAGGAGGCAATGCCCGAACAGGCGCGCCGTGATGCTCCGAGGTGGCAGATCTTTCCCGCCGCGAGCGCCGGGCGAGAGGGGTCCACCTTTGGCTTGGGGGTTCGGTTCTAAACCGTCATGCATGGTGGTTTAGAGCATGGCTCTAGCGATCGATCTCGGTCTCGAGGTTGAGCCCGCCAGGGTAGGCGTAGGAGACGTGGCAGTCATAGCCATAACCTGTGACGCCAAACGGCGTATCACTGGTCAACTTGTGGAAGCCGTCATCGACCACCACCGTCGCCGTCTCCAGCTCGCCGCGTGTGCCGACGGGTTTCCAGAGGTCATCCGCGATCGGCTCGCCATCGATCTCGACCTGCACGCCCGTGGGCGCGACGATGTTGATGTAGTCGAGCTCGTAGTCCTTGGGCACGGTGATGAAGTAATCGGTGCGGTACTGACTCATCGGCACCGAGAGCGCCATGGCGGGATCGCCGATCCCTGTGGGGTTGGCCGCGTCGATCCCCTCGTCGCAAATCCGCGGGATGCCCAACCAATTCGAGCCGACCATGTATTGCACGAGCATCACTGGCTTGCTCGCGCCCAGACGAAACGCCTCGCGCGCTTCGAACTGGCGCCACTCTCCGGCAGCGAGCGTGCGACCGTGCACGTTCTCGATGGGAGGATCGGTCTGGATCTGTGTGCCATCCTGCGCAGCGATCACGCGCCACACATCAGGTTCGGGGATCGCGCCATCGGCGCGCGGTGAGAACTTCGAGCCGATGTAGTTGGTTCCCCAGGAGCTCGTGGGAAAGAGCACGGACTCCATGTGGTCGCATCGGTCGATGCCGAGCACGACGTTGCCGCACTGGTGGCCGCCAAACACCGTCAATGGGAACTCGCCCTTGATATAAGTCCCGGTCAAATCCGGGCACGGCTTGATGTTTGTGGGGGGGCCTTCGATCGCTTGCAGGCAGCCGGATTCCTGTGCCTCGGCGAACTCGGCGCCGTCGGTCTCGAGGTTGATCGACTCTCCTGGCGCCAAAGTGAAGACGCGCTCTTCTCCGGCAGCCCAGCTCGGGATGTCGGGGCCTGCGACGACCTTGGCGCTCGGTCGGATGGTGACCTCGTTTGACGCTCCCGAGGAGTTGACGATGGTCAAAAATCCGCGAATCCGAATGTTTCCGCCGCGATGCGGCCAGCTCAAGCCCCAGTACTCTGTACCCACGGCGTTCGTCGGGATGAGCAGCGTGCCATCGTTGGAGTAGACGTCGACGTTGTTGAGCGGGTTGAACTGGTGCGCGATGATCGGGATCGAGCTGAGCACGCGCAGCGCTCGATCCTGCAACCTCCTCGAGCCCGAGTGGTCGTAACCTGTGGGCACCGAATAGATCCTCGCCTCTCCTGGCGGAATCCTGAGGTCGAACGCCGAGCCGTCATGAGCGGTCGTGAGCGGGTTATCGCTGTAGCCGGGGGTGATGGTGACCTCGGCGGTGAGCTCCGGGTTCGGGTTGGTGACCACGATCGCGTGAGGTTGGCTCAAGGCGTCGTCGTAGTTGTCCAGATCCACTGACCAGTATTCGCAGCCGATGTAGCTAGAGATCTTCTTGTTCAGCTCGCAGAGCTCCTCGCACGTGCCGTTGAAGCACTCCGAGCCGAGCGGACACATCTCTCCCTGAACCCACGCGCCAGCGCCATTGCAGACCTCGAGCCCATCGAGCCCCTTGCATCGCGTCGCGCCAGCCTCGCACTCGGCCATCGCGCAGCGTCCGTTCTCGCATGGCTCGTTTCCGGGACAGGCGGCCTCGATGTAGCCGGTGCCAGAGGGGTTGCAGTAGCGCTGCAGGCCATCTTCGGTGCACTTGTCAAACAGCCCTGGCGCGCAGACGCGAGATTTACACTCCCCGCTCGCTTCATCGCAGCTCGAGGCGCCCTCGCACGGTTCCTCGATCTCGGCGCTTCCATCCGGGAGACACACGTATCGCGTGGCCACGTCGCGGCAGCGCCCCTGTCCGGGGACACACGCTGTGGTCGTGTTGTTCTCGCCAGCGTCTGGCCGCATGTCCTCGTAGGGCATGTCCAGATCGATGCCCTGATCGGGCGCTCCTGTGCCCTGATCCTCTCCCGAGGAGACGGGATCTCTGGAGCAACCAGGCGCGATGAGTCCCGAACACGCCAGGAGAAAGATGAACGCGAGCAAGTGAGTGCGAGGTGGCACGGGCATCGATTCGCTCCGCTCCAGGATAAAAGGTCGCCAAGGTATGGGCATCGTATTCTGAGGTGGCAGGAGCAAAACCCACCCACCAATAAGGATGCATGAGATGCTAGGAAATCTCGCATCATTTATCCAGCGCGACGCGGGCGCGCGCTCATCGCTTTTGACCGTCGATACAGGTCTGTGGCAATCTTTCGAGTGAATGAAAGGCACAATTAGGTGGCAAGGGAGCGCTCTCGAGAGCGCTCCTCGCGAGCATGGGGCGCGTCAATGGGCTTGTTTCAAATGCATAGAGTGTTCTCGAAGACGTTGTTTCTCTCCATCTTGTGGCTCGCCAGCTCGGGCTGTTACCTCATCAAGGGCGGCTTCGTCGCAGAGGAGCAAGACGACGACAACCCGTCGCTGACGACGATGGATATGGCGCAGATCGAAGACATGTCGCCAGATCTTGGCCCCCTGGAGGATATGGAGGTCGAGCCCGCGGAGATGAACTCACCGGACGAGGGCCCGACCTGCTCGCCCGCTTCGCCCGCGGCGCTCTGCGCGCAGTTTCGTCAGGAGAACCCGGAGGTGTGTGGCGTGGGGACTGTGCTCGACCCCTGCACGATGGAAGAGCGCGGCGTGGACTGTGGCTGCCTCGCACAGGATACCGAGTGCAGAGAGGGGCTGTGCGTCGATTGCGAGACGAGGCCCACGCGCGAGGTTTGCGGTGATAGAGGTTCTTGCGAGGTCGCTGTCGCCGAGATGAACGCTTGCGGCAAAGAGGTCACGTACAACTGCGCGGACATGTGCGCTCAGGGCGAGGAGTGCCAGCTCGGGAGCTGCGTCGAGGTGGAGATCGATCTGTGCGAGGATCGCGGCGCCGAGTGTGGCACGATCCTCGATAACACGAGCATGTTCGCCAAACATTGCGGCTCGTGCCCGGAGACTCAGAGCTGCTCTGGAAATCGTTGCGTGTCAGCGCCCAACAAGTGCCCCTCGAACTTCGGGTGTGGCAGCGCGACGCAATCGTGCGCCTGTGATTTGCAGCAGGCTTGCGTGCTCGGGTCGTGCAAGAACCTCGAGGTGCTGCCCGCCGATGTCAGGGCTGACATGAGCTTTGGCGAGGCGCTCGCGTTGTTCGATGATCTGATGATCGTCGGCGCTTCTCGCGCCGACGAAGGTCAGGTCGAGGGCGCCGGCGCGGCGTATGTCTATCGCAGAGATCAGCGCGCCGGGCACTGGTCTCAAATGCAAAAGCTCGTCTCGAGCGATCCTCAGGCCAACGCTTCATTCGGTTCGTCGGTCGCGACCAACGGCAGGTTTATCGCCGTGGGCGCGAGGAATTACGACGGTCAAGGCAACGCACAGGTCGAGGAAAACAGCGGCCGCGTCGAGATCTTCGCGCTCCAACCCGATGACTCCTGGAACCTCACGCAGGTGCTCGAGGCGCCTGTCCTGAGCGCGCAACAAGGCTTCGGGAGACCGCTCCTCTTCGATGGAGGCTTGCTCTACGTCGGCGCGCCCGCTGTCAACGGAGGTTCGGTGCTCATCTACGAGTTCACCGAGAACAACTCCTGGGAGCTGCTCGATGAGATCCACGCCCCGCAAGACGCCGGAGAGGAGCGCTTTGGCTACGCGGTCGATGTCTTGGGTGAGTGGTTGTTTATCGGAGCACCTGCGCGCAGCCAATCGCCCACCAAGGCCGGGCAGGCCTTCGTGTTCCGCCGCAGTAGAACAGGCAATGGTTATGGATTTGTCGGGGCGCTGACCGCGTTCGATGACAGCATGGCGATGGCCCCTGCGCCAGAGATCGGCGATGAGTTCGGTGGTGATGTTTTGATCGCCGGAACACCGATCGCGCCGCTGTTTGTCAGCACGGCGTCGGGCACTTTTAACATGCGTGAGGCAAACAGGACCTACGTCTTCAACACCGAGACCAACGGAGTCGTCAAGCCGATGCAGCGCCTCACCGCGCAGCGCTACACGGACCTCGCGGGTCGCGACGGGATGCTCTTTGCCGCCGCCGGGGACGCCAACAACGCCGCCGGGGTGGTCGATGTCTACCGCTTCGGTGGTCAGAACGTCGGGTTCGAGCTGGACTCGCCAGACACGTTCACGCCTCCTGTAAAGAACGGTGAGACCTTGCAGGAGGGACAGCGCTTTGGAAACGCGATCGCCTTTTGGGGCTTTAACCTCGCGGTGAGCGCGGTCTATCGCACGACCTCGAGCCCGAACTCGGGCGCGGTGTACTTCATGGACACGCTGCCATGAGGGGCTTTGTGAGTGTTCACTAAAGAGGTCCTTGCTTCTCTGGTCTGACCTGTTTATTCTTCGCGCCTGCTAATCGAAAGATTTCAACTGCTTGGCCGGGGGGCTCGCGCATATGCACACGGGACGGAGCGAGAGGATGAGAGAGAGTTTTTCACTCAGGGGTTGGATCATGCTCGCCGGGCTCGCCGCCGCGAGCGTGGCGCCCGCGTGTACCCAGGAAGTGCCGCAGCTCGACGAGCAGCGCGAGACGGTCAAGGTCATCTGGGACCCCACGACCTCGACCTTGCCCACCCCCACAGACCTCGTGCGCGAGCAGACCACCGGCAAGCTCGCGCTGCCGATCTCGGAGGATATGACTCCCGCCGAGCAGGAGTGGCGCGCGTGGCTCAATACGCTCGATGGTTACCCTCAGAGCACCACGATCACGATCCCCGTCTCCGGACCGATCGACGAGGCGACCTTGCCCACGACGATCATTCTGGTGGACCACGAGCGAGGGATGCGCGTCCCTGTGGATGCGCGATACGACGCAGAGTTTGGCGCGATCCTCGCCACGCCGCAGGACCCATCCGGCGCCCCCGCGCTGCTCGAGATCGGCAAGAAGTACACGTTCGGCGTCTGGGGGTATGATTCGGGGCTCAGCGGCGCGGGCGGCGAGCCGGTCGTGGCGGATGCTGCCTTCTACTTCGCGCGCTCGGAGGAGTCGCTGCTCGATCACCCTGGCGCGCTGCCCGGCGCGACGCTCGAGGATAAGCTCGAAGCGGCCACCGCGCTCGAGGAGGTGCGCACTGCTTACGCCTCGTCCTACCAGCTGATGAGTCAGTACGGCGTCAGGCGCGATCAGCTCGCGGCGGTGTCGAGTTTCACCGTCAGCTCGAGCCCGACCTACTGGTTCGATCCAGCATCGGGGCAAGTTCCGCTCCCGAACAACCTGCTGATCGACCGCGAGAGTAACACCGTCACGCTCCCCATCCGCGAGAGCGATGACGAGGAGACCAGGCACATCAAGGAGACGCTTTCGCTCTACGATGGCTTCTCGACCACAGGCGCCATCACCGTCAAGGCGACCGATCTGGTGGACACCTCGGACGCGTTGAACCCGGAGAACTTTCGCGTCTTTCGTTTGAGCGAGGGCAACGAACTCGTCGAGCACGAGACCCTCCAGCGCGGCGTCCTCGACGACGGCCAGACGATGTGGATCAAGCCCGAGCTCGCCTTCGAGCCCGCCTCCCAATACATCTACGTCCTCAAGAAGGGCATCCGCACACAGGAGGGTCGTGAGATCCGCACGCAGCCTATCGGAGCGCTGCTCAAGATCCGAGGACCGCTCGTCGTCGATGGGGTCGCCCAGATCGGTTCGGTGAACCTCGAGTCCTCCAACACCGTGGAGCCCTCGCGAAAAGAAGCGCTCGAGATGCTCGATGCGCTCGAGCGCCAGGGGTACACGCGCGACGAGATCGCGCTGGCGGTGCCGTTTCGCACCGTCGACGCGCCCAAGTACCTGATGAGTTGGCGCGCCAAGCTTTACCAACAAAACATCCGCACCGATGTCGTCAACACGCTTATTCGCACACCTCGCGAGCGCGGCATCTCGCTCCTGTTGCCCAACGTCGAGACGGTGGTCTCGGGGCAGTTGACCACGCTCGAGCACCTCGACCCGAAAACGCTCGCCATGCGCGAGGGGCAGGTCGGCGAGGAGCGCCTGGTCGACTTCGTGCTGACTATCCCGGAGGATGCGCCAAAGGGGGAGCCGCTGCCGGTGGTGGTCTTTGGCCATGGCCTCGAAACAAGCCGCGAGCTGCTCTACTTTATCGCCGACAAGCTCGCCCAAAACGGTTACGCGGCCATCTCGATGGATCTCGCGCTCCATGGCAACCGCTCGGTGTGCCTGCGCGATACGGACTGCAAGGGGGACGCCTCGACCTGTGACGAGTTTCACGAGTGCCGCAACCCGGATGGCACGAAGGGGGAGCTCAAGACGATCGCCAACCCCTTTGGCAATGATGGCCCGGTGTATCCGACGACCTCCGGCGAGCCGTTCATCGATCTGGAGAACATCCAGGCCTCGCGCGATCACTTCATCCAGGCGGTGGTGGATTTGAGCCAACTGGTGCGCGTGGTGCGCGGCGCGGATTGGCGAAAGGCCACGGGAGGATACCTCCTCGATGGGGACGATGTGGTGTACCTGGGGATGAGCCTTGGCGGCATCCTGGGCGCGAACATGGCCGTCGTCGAGCCCACGATCACGACCTTCGTGTTGAATGTCCCCGGCGCGGGCTTCTTCGAGATGGTCGAGAACTCGGCGGCGTTTCGCTCGCTGTTCGACAAGGCGATCGAGCACCGCGGCGTGCGCGAAGGCACCGACGGCTACTTCCAGTTCGAGAACATCATCCGCTGGATGCTCGACCCGGTCGATCCCGTCAACCTCGTCCAACATATGGTCCAGCGCGAGCTCAGGTACATCGATCCTGTCGATGGCGAGGAGAAGACCGCGCCGTTTAAACGCGTCCAGATCCAGATGGCCGAAGGGGACTCCATCGTGCCAAACATCACCACCGAGATCTTGTCGGCGCGCAGCGGCATCGACTATCGGCTCTACGAGCCCGAGATCTCGAACCACGTCTTCTTCTTCCTCCCGATCAACGAGGGGCGCCGCGCACAGAATGATATGATCGACTTCTTCGCCAACCGTTGAGCGCACGCGCCACAGGGCAGAAGGGGGAGCGAGCCGATGCGCTCGAGTGATTTCGAAAATGGATGAGTGAAGATGAAGATGACGGCAAGATACGGCGCGCGGCTTTGTGTCGCCACGGCCACGCTCGCGGCGTTGCTCGCGACCACCGGGACAGCGCACGCTGGCGGGTTCGCCATCAGCGAGCAGGGCGCCACGAGCGGGGCGCTCGCTGGCGCGGTGACCGCCAGACAGGACCTCCCCGAGGCGGGGTTTTACAACCCCGCGAGCTACATCGCAAAGGATGGGATAAAGCCCTTTTCGTTCACAGGCGTGCTCGGCGCGACGCTGCTGCGACCGACCATCCAGCATACATCCCCTGATGGCGAGGTGACCCAGGTTGGCCCTGAGAACACGCCCGTCCCGAGGCTTCATCTTGGCGGCGGCGTGGGGATGTTTGGCGGCAGCCTCTCGCTCGATGTGCCCTTCGGGAGCAGCATCGACTGGGGCGAGGATTGGGCGGGGCGCTATGAGATCAAGTCATCGTCGTTGCAGGTGTTGGAGCTCGGCGCGAACGTGGCGGTGCGCCCCATTCGCTTCCTCTCGCTGTCGGGCGGCGTGCGTCTGCAGAGCTCCACGCTCGGCATCGCGCGCGACATCGACGTGGCCGACCTCGAGCGCGACACGAGCGTCAATATCACCGGCAGCGCCGCGGGCGTCGGAGGGCAGGCGTCGCTGTTGTTGCGACCGATCGAGCAGTTCACCATCGGGTTCTCGTATCGCTCGCGCGTCACCCATAACTTCGAAGGGGTCGCCAACTTCGACGATGTCCCCATCGAGCTCGAGGATCGCGCGCACGATACCCAGATGACCACGCGCTTTGTCATGCCCGGCAGGTTCGCCTTCGGGCTGGCGTTCGATCATGGCAGCGGCACGGCCAGCGCCGATGTGGAGTACTTCACGTGGAGCTCGACCGAGCAGCTCGTGATCGACTTCGAGGACGAGCAGATGGATGACGTGGTGCAGCCAAGAGGATGGAAGAACACGCTCGCGCTGCGCCTTGGCTACGAGCATCGCCTGCTCGCTGACCTCATCGCGCTGCGCGCGGGCTTTGCCTACGACGCGTCACCTGTGCCCGACCAGACCGTGGGTCCAAGCTCCCCGGATGGCCCGAGGATCACGGGCGCGCTCGGCGCTGGCGTGCGCGCGCCGTTCGGTCTGCTTGCCAATGTTTCAGCCAGCTACACGAAGATCTCCGAGCGCGAGGTCGTCAATGAAGCGTCGCTACCTGGCTCGTATGAAGGGAGCTTCCTGGCGCTCGGGTTGGATATCGGCTTCGATTTCTGACGCCGAGCCAGCGTGGTGCCGAGCAAAAAGGAGGCCGCGGAAACATTCTGATCGCAGGGGCGAGAAGCCAACCTGGCCTCAGAATGTTTCCGCGGCCTCCTTTTTGCGGGCGACGGTATGGAGGGAGTTGAAGATATTCTCCACGTCGTCTGACTCGCCAAAATCGACGCAGCCAGCGTTGAAATATGCTCGACGATACGCTGTATCGCCTGCGCATTTCTCCTTGGCTGCCCTGATTTTGGACTTCGCCAGACTCGGTCCGAATATCTTCAACTCCCTCTTGGTAGTTGTCCGCAACAATTTAAGGCGTCCGCATCAGACCTTCTTGCGTGAACCTCGCGATTTGGTCTAATGCATACGGATGTGATTTGCCCATATATCGCCATCCTTCGCGCGTCGTCAGGCGCGAAACGCGCAGGCAAACGCACGGTGATTCGAGCGAAAAGGTGTGGGAGGTAGAGGTTCGTGCTCAAGCAAGAGATGACAGATCAACAGCGCCACTACCTCGGCGCCTTTGTCGAGCTGCTCGATGGCGCGGGGTGGAACGCTCGCCATTGGGACGAGCTTCTCGATAGCGGCGTGCCTTGCGAGCCGGAGGGGCACGCCGAGCACGAGACCTTGCAGGCCTCGCTGGTGTGCGAGTTCGACGTCCAGCGCGAGATCTTGAGCCTGTTGATTCTCCCTCGCGGCGCGCTCACGCCTGTATCACTCGTGCTCCATGGCATCCTGGAGGTCGACGAGGTGCTCGAGCGTCTGCTCGCGAACGCGGACTTGCTCACGCTCGAAGGAATCCCCGCGCTCATCGAGGAGCTCGATGTATGGCGCGAGTTGATCACGTTATCGGTGGGGGCCGAGACGATCCCGCTGCGAGCATTGCGCAAAGGAGAGGTCGACTTGCACGAGCTCGCCAAGAGCTTCGCGATTTTCTACGACCGCGGGCTCGCCGCGAGCGAGCAGAAGGACTGGCGCACGGCTGTGCGCGAGTTCGGCGAGGTCACCAGGCTTCGCCCTGACTTCGCCGAGGCGTGGCATCACCTGGGGCACGCGCTCGACCAGCTCGGCGAGAAAGAGTCCTCCCATGACGCGCTCTCATACGCGGTAGAGATGTATCGCCTGCACGCCGAGCACAACCCGGATGATGGCGCCTACGCCTACTACTGGTGTGCTTGCGCGCTGTGCTCGCTCGGCGAGCACGATCGCGCGCTCGATTCACTCGAGCACGCGATCGGCTGGGTGCCCGCCTACAAGGCGCAGGCGCGTAAGGAAGAGGAGCTCGAGCCGCTGCGCGAGAACCCGCGTTTCTCACTGCTCGTGGGCTAACGCGCTCGAGCCAGGTGCCCGCTGGATAACCTCAGCGCCGTGGCATCACGAACGATCCCCAACACATGTAGCGATCGAAGAAGTCGATGCCACAGGTGAAGTCTTCGCTGGCGAAGAGCTTCTTGAATGGCGGCAACTCGTTCTGCTGCGGCGGGGAGAGCTGCCCGTGTGAGTTATCCCCCCAGCAGTAGATCTCCCCCGAGATAGAGAGCACGCACGAGTGTGCTCGCCCCGAGACGAGCGACTCCGGCTCGATAGGGAAGGGCGTCATCTCGTCCACATCAGGCCCGATGCCGATGAGCGTGTAGTCGCTCGGGTCGGTCCTGTCGAAGCATAAGACCGTGCGCTCGCCAATGTTTGGCGCGCAGAGCTTCGCGTAGAGCTCCTGGTTCTCCTGGATGCAGCACCGCCCGACGGCGCCATCACAACAGCATCCGAGATCCTGGGGAGGACCCATGCCACAACCCGCGCCGCGCGTGAAGGTGCCGCAGGTCACGTCCTCGCGAATGCTCAGGGATTGCATCTCGATCAACTCCCAGAAACCCGTGGAGGTCTCCTCGAATGTCCCATCGAAGTCATCGTCAGCGCATTGCTTTAGCCTGGGCAACGCGCTCTCTGTGACCGAGCATGGTGCCGAGATATCGCCGTCGACGCCCTGCGTGCAGACCTGACCGTCGTTGGCTATGCCAAAGATGGCGTCGTTCTGTGCGAGGCTGATGTCGTTGCCCTGACAGGAGAGTGACACGCCGGGGACCTCGGCGCACACGGTCAGCGCGCGCGCGCTGAGTTTCGTGTTCGGATCGGTCCAGGTCGCGCTTTGGACGATGTTGGAGCGGCCCACGCAGCTGAAATCACTCGAGCTCATGTTCTGGTAGCAGGTGAAGTCATCGCCTGCCGCCGCGGCGCCGACCTCGACGCGGCTCGGCACCTCGGTGCCGCCCTGGAAGCTCTCGCCCCAGCACGAGATCTCATCGCCGCGCCAGGAGCACACGTGTGAGGTCCCCGCGATCAGATCCTCGACCGCGTGGTTCGCGCTCGGGTCACCGACACGATCGCGCAGGTTGCGGCCCCAGCAGCGGATATCACTGTCATTGTAGAGCGCGCATGCGCCGTGCGCGCCGACCTCGACGCTGGAGGCGAGGAAGTCATCCTCGGGGGTCTCGTCGGCGATGAGAGGATCGCCCCAGCAGACCACCGAGAGGTCATCTCGGATGGCACATGCCGCGTTGGCGCCAACGCTCACGTCGACAAAGCCCGCGCCTGCTGGCGGCGTAGAGAGTTCCCGGCGCCCCCAACAGTGCAGGTTCCCCGAGAAGTCGATCCCACAAGCGGCGAAGCCGCCGACGCTGATTTTGTCGAAGAGGACGTCGTTTGGAGGTTTGAGGTTGCCCGTGTCGGTGTGAACCCAACAACTCACCACGCCCGCTTCGCTTAACCAACAGGTGTGCCCCGTGCCGACGTGAACCTCCTTGAGAGGATCGTTCGCGGGCGGCGCGGGAGGCGGAGGATTAAAGATCGTCCCCTCGCAGCGGATGTCTCCGGCGGAGCTCAACGAGCAGGCGCGATCTCCCGAGGCCGAGAGCGAGATCACATCACCCATGGTGTTGTACTCGGTCGGCGCGTTGTCCCCCCAACACAACACGGAGTCTCCCTGACCCACGCACGAGAAGCCATCGCCGGATGCGATGAGCGCGGGGCCTTGCACCGTGTTCGGTGGCGTCGAGGCGCCGTGGCGGTTGTCTCCCCAGCACTTGATGCCAGATGGCGCGAAGGGATCGGGCGTCGTCAGGAAGCAGCCATGGTCTGTGCCGAGCGCCAGCGCGGTCGCCTGGTGCATATGACAGTTCGAGGTGTCGAGGTCCTGGCAGGCGTTCTGACAGAGCGCCTCGCCGTGATCGCGCATGATGGAGAAGCATTGCGTCGCGGCGTCTCCATCGCAGGCCTCGAAATTCGACTGGACGATCTGATCGCCGCAGTATCCGGTCAGCGCTCCAGCGGCTTCATTGCACGAGGAGTTGCAGACGGTGCAACAACTCAGGCCATAGTCACAGACCTCGGTGGTCGTGTTGCCGTCATCGCAGCCTTCGGCGGCCTCGAGCACGCTGTTACCGCACACGCCGTCGATGCTCAGCAGCTCCACGCGCGTGGGGTCGAGCAGGGCGTAGGATTTGTCCGAGGGGACGATCGGCTTGATGACCAGATCGAACATCTGATCGCCATCGGCCTGCATGTCATCGTTGCCCTGGATCCAGATGTCTTTGATGAGCGGATCGCCCGGCGAGAAGATGGCGTTGGGGATCGGCTGGATCTCGTCCATGTCGCTGGTCGAGAACTCGAACTCGATGTGCGCCACAGGGGGCGTCGCGATCCTCAGACGAATCTGCGCGTTCTGGCTGCGATCCTCGTGGACGGTGTCCTGGATGACATCGACCCAGAAGTTCGCCTCGTCGTTGTCGAGCGTGGTCATGGTGATCGGTTTGGGCGGGCGAAAGCCCGCGTCCTGGCTCGTGAGGCCGAGATAGACGGGGTAGACCTGGGCGCGGTCTGCGAACAGATCATCCACGCCCTGGACGCGGAGCTCCTGGGGCACATCCCAGTTATCACTGGTGAAGGTGAGCTCTGCGGGTTCGACGCGCCCCTCGCCGGTATCGAGTGATACCGGGTGAAGCGTGACAGGGGCGTCGGGCAGGCGACTGAGCGTGATCTCGAAGGTGGCGATGGTGCCATCCTCGGAGACGGTGCCTTCCTTGTCGACGAGGACCAGCCCCGGCTTGACCTCCATGTTGTTGCCGCCCGGCGTGGTCGAGCCGTTGTTGACCTGATCTCCTCCGCGAGGCTCACAGCCGAGCGCGAGCAGCGAGCATATCATCAGAGTTGTCCACTTCTTCATCGCACACCTCCGAAGACGTAGCTGCCGCGGCAGATGAGTTCATCGCGGAGCAGGCCGCATTTGGTGCCATCCGCGAGCTTGAAGTCGCTGTAGCCGCTGCCAGGCAACGCCCTGGTCGGTGTCTCGTTTGGATACCAACACCAGACTTCGCCGGCGCTGTCACGCACGCAAGTCTCGATGTCATCGATCTCGACTTGAACGAGGTAGGTTGCCAGCGTCGGGGTTGGCCCGAAGGTATTGCCCCAGCAGAGCAATGATCCTGCCCGGATGCCGCAGGCGCGATTAAATGAGAGCGCGAGATCACTCAGGAAATCAGGCGGGTCATTGTCGATGCCCATGTTGCCAGTGACGCAGGTCGTGAACGCGTTGGCGCCGCCGACGCAGATGCCGTTGTGGTTTGCAGCGGCTGGCGGTCGCGCGACGCCCGTGAAGTAGGACGCGAGCCCCGCCTCGACGAGCGGGAAGTTCTGACCAAACGAATGCCGCTCGATCTCGCGCGCGGCGTTCACCACGACCAACGCGAACGGGCCCGTGCGGACGGGGATTATCCTGCTGTGAGGGGAGCTCGCCGAGGGTCTCGGGAGGGGCGTGTTGGGGCAGGAGAGCTCGCCCGTGTCGAACAGTCCACAGGCGATACCCGCGTGCCATTCGACCTGCCGAAGGCCATACTGTTGCCCGAGCGCTTCGATTTGCTCGAGCCCGTTGAGTTGAGATTGCCCGAGGTTATCCCTGCCGTTTGCTCTCCACGAGGTGTTGCTATTTTTGACCAGGATCCCCCCGAACGAGGGGAAGTAGTTTTCGACGCCTCCTTCCCAGGGGAGCGGGACGAGGGCTTGATCCAGCGTCAGCTCATCGCCCCAACATCGCGTCGTGCGATCCTGGCGCAAGACGCAGAAGACGTCCTCGTTGAAGACGACATCTTCGAGGCCCTCTCGGACGTCGATATTGAACTGACCCGCGAAGTTGTCGAGGTAGAGGGAGTTGCTCGGGCAAGAGAGCACGCCGGAGGTGTCGATCAGGCAGATCTCTTGATCGAGGTGGAACGCGTGCACGTTCTGGAAGGTCAGCGCGTTGCTGACGCCGTTGTTGCAGACAAGCTCTCCGCCATCCGAGAGCGCGCATGTCCACTGACCATCGATGGCGATCTCGACGATCTCGGCGTTCACGTCGCTAAATGGTCTCTTGGCGGTCGCATCACCGACGTGCGTTTGGCCGCAGTCCATGCTCTGGTCATCGAAGCGCACGCAGTAGTCGCCGAAGTCCTCGTCATCGAGGACGACCTCGAGGGGTTTGGCCGTGCGGCTGAGTCCCTGAGTGATGATTTTGGAGACGGGGCCACCAGCCCAGCAGTATACTGCCCCGTTGGCCATGGCCGCGCAGAGTCTGCCTGAGGACATGTCGATGTCGACGACGTCTCCTTCATCCACGTAGTCGAAGGGATCATTCGGGTAACCCCAGCACTTGATGTCGGCGAACTGATCGACGAGGCATCCGCCAAAGTTATCGAGCGCCATGTCTTTGATCTCCGGCTCCGCGGGAGGATCGAAGAATTGCTGCGAGGAATCTCGCCCGGCGCAGGAGATGCGATCGCCATAGTTCTGGCACATCATGGCGCGATTTGTGGCGAGGTGCATCCTCGGAGGATCGTCCATAAAGCAGCGCGAGGTGTCGAGCATCTGACAGTTTTGCTCACAGCTCGAGACGCCGCCGGAGAACGGCGACTCGTTGCACATCTCCTTTGGCGAGGCGGGATCGCAGACCTCATCTCCCTGGATGATGCCATCGCCGCAGCTTCCACCGGGCGTCCCCTCGACCTCGAAGCAGGAGGGGCCGCACACGTTGCAGCATTCCTCGCCATAGGCGCATTCGTCGACCTCGGTGTTCCCATCATCGCACTCCTCGTTCGACTCGAGGATGCCGTTGCCGCAGACCCCGTCGATGCTCAGGAGGTGGACCTGTTGTGTGATGGTCGCGTCGATGTCGGGATCTTCGTAGGTGACCTGCATGGTCATGGTGTAGGGGATGTTTCCATCGGCCTGGTTATCATCGATGCCGCGCAGGGTGACGTTCCAGGTCTCGGGCCATCGCTCCGGCGCGAAGGTAAAGCTCGTCTCGGTGTCATTGGAGATGGACGTGTCGGTCGCGTGTCGGATCGTGGTGATTCGCCCCTCGGTGTCATCATCGATCTGGAGCGAGACGCGGATCGGGTGGGAGTGCTCCTGGTTGGATGTAAACGAGATGAGGGTCTCTCGCCCATCCTCGAAGGTCAGGTGAGGCGCGCTGGGAGAGCCTGGCACGGCTGGAGGCGTCATCATGCCTCCGTTTCCGCCATTCCCTCCGTTTCCGCCGCTACCACCGCTCCCGCCGCTTCCGGTGTCGCCGGTTGTCGGGGAGGTTGTCCCGATGCCGACCCAGTCGGGGTCTTCATTGTCGAGGTTTTCGACGACCAGCGGATCGAGTGAGAGGGCGGCGTAGCGCTCGTCGAGGGTGATGATATCGACCTCGACGGTGACCTGTTGGTCGCCATCGAGGAGGGTGTCATCGACCCCGCGCAGCGCGAGCTCCTGAGGGATGCCCCAGTTTGCCCCCGAGAAGATGAGCGCCGAGGACTCGACCTCGTCGAGATCGCGGCTTGTAAAGCGAAGGAGCAGATCATCGAGCGGCTCCTCATTGATGCTGACCTCGAAGAGGGCGGCGTCGCCGTTTTCACTGGCCGAGGAAGGGATCGGCGTGATCTGGATATCGACCTTGATATCCTCCTCGGCGCCAAACCTCTGCACCTCTTCTGATGGTTCGCCATCATCCGGCGAGCAACCTATAAAGAGCGAGCAGCACAGCGCCAGTGATGGCAGCGCGGATGCTCGCACGCAATGCTTGAACATGGGAGAGATCCTCCTGTTTGGGGAGGCCGATATCATGCTCGTCCGTCGAGCACGCGACCCGAAAGCCCCTGTCACGGTATTCACGTTTGGAGGATGTATTTTGCACGACCCACACCCCACGCGCGAGCCCCGAATCACACCCGAAAACCTGTGCGCTCCCAGTCGCTTCGATAATTTTTGCCCCCCCGGAATAAAAAAATCCCCCGCCAGGGTTGTCATGCTCGTGGACTTGATATAGTGTCCACCGCCCGTGACGAGGTCAGCCTCCTCACAAAACCCTGTGGCGGGGTAGCTCAGTTGGTGAGAGCGCAGGATTCATAACCCTGAGGTCGGCGGTTCAAGCCCGCCTCCCGCTACTAAGGCCACGGATTCTTCGGAGTCCCGGAGCCTGCAAAGGCAGCACCTCGTGTGCTGCCTTTTTTGTTTCTTGGTGTCCTGTCCCTGGGCACCATCAAGGCGCCAATTCTGGAATGTTCTGGTTCACGTTTGAGCAACGAGGAGGCGCCATCTGTGAAGTGGTGCTTCACCCGCGGCTTTGATGCGAGTTTTATCCCACTCCGTTTATCTATGGTTGTCAGGATGAGCTGGAGACAGAAGCAACGGATGGGAGGCGCGAGAGGAGCGAGCTACAGCGAGTCACGAAAGATGGGCCGCGCAGTTTGGACCTTCAGCGCTCGAGGCGATCACTTTTTCGGGTTTCTTGCGATCGACGTGAGCAGCCGCGCGACGCCAATGCTGATCGCGATGTATGGTGCCATGTTCTTTGGCGGCTGGAAGTTTGGCGATCAGATGCGTGAGCGCGAGTACCGCAACGGCCTTTGATACGAGCGCCGGTCCGAGGTGCGAGCGACTGAGGTTTATAAACAGACGTCTTCGTAATAGTTGCTCTGACAAACATTTTCATCATTGCAAAAGGCGCTGAATTCACAGTCGGAAGACCTTTCACAAGGGCCATCAACAGGAGATGGCTTCACGCAATCTGAGCGACTCGAGCACCGTGTACCAATCGCGCAACGTTGGGCTTGGTCTCCGTTCGTACAAAGACTGCCTTCGGGAAGGTACCATTCATCATCAGGTACCAAGGTGCATACTCCGTCTGCCTGTGGGTTTTGAGGGTCAATCGGACATTTCAATTTCTCTTCAAGAAGACAGATTCCGGTGCTCCCACAACGTTCACCTTCGCGTTTTTCCGGAACACAAAAACCTGTCTCGTGGTCGCAACGGGTTGCGTACTGGCACAACGAGAAGTATGTGCCCCCACGGCAATCTCCTTCTCCTGCAGCGAGCCTTCGCTGACATGTGCTTGCTTCGTTGTTTTTCGAAACGCACTTCATATCATGAGGGCAGCCAACATCACGTGGGCATGGTGAGCCTTCCTGTACCTTGGGTGCGCATACTTTCCCCTGGCAAAGAAATCTCTTCAACGTGGCGTACTTGTAGCCGCAAAACCCGCTCTGACAGCCGATGTGGTTGACGCAGGGTTTGCCCGCTTCTTTCTTTCCAACAAGCTCACATGCTGGGTCTGGCGTGTCGTGGAAGACCTGAATGCACTTGGCATTGCTCCAGACGCCGAGGCATGCGTCGAGTTGTTCCTGGGGTGTGGCGAGGTGCTCGACCTCTCGTCGCATGAACGAGAAGTACGCGATCTTCTCGATGCAGGTATCCAGGTCGCTGAAGTAGCGAAGTTCGTAGATCGGTGGGTAGCACTCGGCCATCAACTCACAGCGCGTCTTGTAGATCTCACGCAAGGTGTCCGCTTTCTGCTGATCTTCCGGCGATAAGACGAAGGGGGCCGCCATGTCCTCCATGTCGGCAGGCATGTCCTGGCGAAAATCCATATCGCCTCGCTTCTCCACCAAATCCGGCCCCATTTCAAACAACTGCATATCGGTCATGTCGGCCAATGACTGTGGAGACATATCGTTTGACTGATTCGGGCTTGGATCGACGCAGCCAAAGGAACACATGCAGTAAAAAAACAGGGTTGTAAGAAGGCGGTTTGGTTTCGCGGATGTGGTCATCGAAAGTCCTTGTTGCCGGTACTCGGTCAAAATGGTGCGCCGGAGCTCGACCCTTTCCACAACGTATCACACCTGAGTGCCATTCTTGTCAGGCGTGACAGACCTGGCGAGCCTCGCTTGATCGGTTTGACCGAGGAGAATCTGCGCTGGTTTATCGAGGCGCACTCACAGGCGTTGATCCTGGAGCGCGGACAACGCATGGCGCAGTTCGCGCCGCATACGTTCGACTTCTTCTTCTGTGAACTCATCGCCGCGCTTTGTGCGGGCGCCTGCCTTGTCCTGCTCCCTGAAGAGGTCTGCAGCGGGTTCGGGCTGGTCAATCTCTCGGACATGCTCGATCGCACGAAGGTCGAGGTCGTGAGTACGACGCCATCGGTGCTCGAGCTCGTGGAGCCAGGGCCGCACCTGCGGCGGATTTACTCGGGCGGCGAGCGTCTGCCGAGCGCGCTGGTGCGGCGGCTGTCGAGGGAGGGGCGTGAAGTCACCAATATCTATGGTCCGAGCGAAACCACCATCTTTGTCCTCTATCATCGTTGTGATCCGATGGCCGAAGAGGATCCTCCGCTCGGCCTGCCGTTGCCGGGCGTGAAGCTCTCGACGCGTGTCATCGACGATGATGACCCCGGAGCGGAGCTGATCATCGAGGGGGCCTGCGTGACTCCTGGCTATCTATCATCAACTGAGCCCGGTGGGTTTCTCGGGGCTCAGCGCTACGCGACGGGCGATCGTTTGCAGCGCAATGAGTTCGGAGAGTGGGAGTTTCTCGGACGGGTCGACTTGCAATGCAAGATCGCGGGGGTGCGCGTCGAGCCTGATGGAGTCGCGCGCTTGCTGGAGCGGCACGAGGGGGTCGAGGCCGCCGCGGTGTTTGTCGAAGACAGGGAGACAAGTCCCTGGCTTCGCGCCATCTACCGGGGCGCGGCGGCCGTGGATGAGGAGGAGTTGCGGGCGCTGTTGCGAGAGCATTTGCCGCGAGCGGCGATCCCTTCGCAGTTCACGCATCGGGTGCGGTGGCCCACAAACGCGCACGGAAAACTGGATAGGGCGGCCTTGCTTCGGGATGAGGTGCCGTGAGCACGCACTTTTTTTACCAAACGAGTGGAGCGCTTCGTATTCTATCTGATGATGGTTTTTCATGCCCCGTGGTGCTCCCGCTGTCTGGATAACAGGATGTGGTCACGTTATTTGCTCGTCGTGGTGTTCTTGCTGTGCTCTTGCTCGTCTGATTCCACATCTCCGGGCGCGTGGGGGCTCGAGCCATTGCTGGATATGAACGATGAGGGTGCCAGGGATCTGGCAGCGAACACGACCTCGCTGGATATGTCCGGTGACCTCACTGATGCTGGGGACGAGAGCGAGCGGCCTGCCTGTGCGCCGGTGGTGCCTTCTGCGTGTGTGATCGTCGATCCGGATGCCTATGGCGATTGTGGCGAGCTCGTTGGTTTTGGCTTCGATGGCACCTCCTGTGTCGAGGTCATCGGATGTCCATGCGAGCTCGGCGCCGAGTGTCATGTTTTCGACACCAAAACAGAGTGCGCCACGATCTGCGCGGCAGAAGGATACTGCAAGGCGGATGCTTTACGTGGAGCAACCCGGGCTGCGGCGATGTGTCAGGGGTTTGATTGTGGTGACGGACTCGCGGTTTGCGTCTCCGCGGAGGTTGATCCGAGCAAGGAGCTCGAGGTTCTCTTGCCCGATTTGGGAGATGTCGAGTGTGGGCAGGGTAACGAACAGCAGTTTCCCTGTGCGGTTGCCCCTGGAGGTGAATGTCAAGATGGCGATTGGTGTTGTACGCCTTCGCAAAGTTTCGGCGTGTTTCCAAACGAGCCAAATCATGAACTTTGCGCCACGACGCTTCTGGCCGAAGTGAAGAGCATCTCTTGTTATTACCTCGATTAGGGCTTTTCGAGATGTTGCCTGTTTTATCGAGTTGTGTGTCGTCGGTTGTGGTTGGTTTTTGTTGGGGTTTTATCGAATGATTGGGGTGGGTTTGGATTCGAGTAAATGACAGAAGTCCGGTGCCATTTTGGAGGTGTTGGGATTGCATTTTTTTGTGCTTATTTCCAATAACCCATTATGGCACCGAACCTCTCGATGAAGTCTGTTTGGATTTCAGTTGTAAAAGGGGGTGTCAGTACCCGTATGTGTTGGGTTCAGGGTCGGCCGCGGTGGTTTCCTCGTCATCCTGGGCTTCGCACATCAGATCCGATCCTTCGGCTTCATAGCACGAATAGCCACCGTCGAGGCTATAATAGTCCGTCGCAGCCTGATCGGCGGGGTCGATAACGACCACGACGGGCGAGGGTACCTGGCATCCGTAGCCGCCTGGAAGCCCCTGAGTCGCGGAGTTGCTCACCTTCGTGCCCGCCTGGCCATTGACGCTGCAATGGCTCGAGCTCGAGTCCCAGCTCACGCGTGGGTCCTCGAGCGAGTAGATGCGGTCGGCGCTCGCTGTGCTGATGCCGACAAAGAAAACAGCGAAAGCACAGAAGAGAAAGGTGAAGACTTTGGATGAGCGTTTCATACGTACTCCTTGAATGAAAAAGGTAACCTATAATCACGTCGTGTAGAAACATCACGCCGTGAGCTTGGTTCTGTTTTTAAGTCCACTTTTTGGATTCTTCATCCCACATATCTCCCATATGGCTGATTTTGTTTTGTTCGAGGCTCGGCTGGGTTTTGTTTTTGAAGGATTATGACGAAAAAGAGGAGCATCGAAAGATGCTCCTCTTTTTGTTTGTTTTTTTGTCTGAAGGGGTCGAGGTGAGTTGGAGGAGATGTGACCTCTTTGCTCACGAGAAGGTGTTGGCGACCTCGGTGTCGATCTGTTGTAAGAAGATCGGGTGGGCGCCCGCGATCATCGAACCCATCACGTCGACGGCGATGGCCAGCGGGATCACGCCAAAGAAGCCGACCCAGGAGAGCACGGCGCCGGTCGAGATCTTGTTCACCTTGCTCGTGCGCTCCTCACAGCGAAAGTAGGAGACGTCGAGCTTCTTCTCGGTGAACGCCCGGAGGGTAATGTAAAAAATCAGCAGCAAGGTGAGAGCTCGTGTTGGTGATAAAGTAGATCACCTGTGCCGGGAAATCTCTGCTACCATGCTGGCGGGATGATGTTTCGGTCGGGAGTTTTGTCGCTGTGAGATGTGGTGGTTTGTACGTTTGTCGGGAAGAGCCGGCCGCCGTGGCGTCGGGGGTGTGATGGTGGGCATCCTCGATAGAGCCAGCGCGTGGTTCACCGAGCTCCCCTACGAGGACGCGATCGAGCGTCGGCGTGCGCTCCTGGTGCAGGGTGGCGCGGCGATCACGATCATTCTGACGACGCTGGGAGTGATCACCGAGCAGCTCTTTGACGAGGGCCGAGATCTGGTGACGGGCACGTTGCTCAACGTGTCACTGATGCTGATGGCGATCTGGGCGATCGTGCTGGTGCGCCGAGGAAAGCCCGCGCTTGGCGGGGCGCCGTTTTTGACCTTCGTAGGGCTCGCGATCGGGTGGGGTGGGGCGTTCTCGCTCGAGGACCGCGGCTTCTCGATGTTTATGGGGCTCGTGGTGATGCTCGCGGGCATCTCGTTGCCCCAGCGCTATGTCCTGGTGGTCGTGGGCTCCATGCTCGTCAACGTCGCGGTACTACTCCAGCTCGAGCCCACCTTCCTGAGCGAGCCGGAGGGCTACATCATCAACCTCGGGATCATGGTGTTCGGAGCATGGCTTATCTCGGGGCTCTCCTCGATGCTCGAGCAACATATGCTGCGCCAGCTCGAGCTCGTCAGCAAGCGCGAGAAGGACGCGCTGGTGGCGCGCGAGCGCGCGGTGACCGCCAACGCCACCAAGTCCGCCTTTTTGGCCAACATGAGCCACGAGCTACGCACGCCGCTCAACGCCATCATCGGTTACGCCGAGCTCGTGCAGGAGGAGAACCAGGACCTCGAGGAGCCCGTCCACGATGACGAGGTCCAGCGCATCGAGAAGTCCGCGCGCCATCTGCTCACCTTGATCAATGACCTGCTCGACATCTCCAAGATCGAGGCGGGACGCATCGAGTTGTTGCCGAGCTCGGTGTCGATCCAGGCTCTCTGTAAGAACCTGCGCGAGACGCTCGAGCCGCTCACGCAAGCGCGCGGTAATACCCTCGTGGTCGAGTGCCCGGAGGACGCCGGAGAGCTCGTCGCGGATCAGCTGCGGTTGACGCAGATCTTGCTCAACCTCCTCTCGAACGCCGCGAAGTTCACCGATGAGGGGAGCGTGACCTTGCGCGTCGAAGCTGGCGATGCGCACGTCCGCTTCTTTATCGAGGATGAAGGGATCGGGATGGACGCCGAGACGCTCGAGCGCGTCTTCGAACCCTTCACTCAGGCGTCCGCTTCGACCACCGCAGAGCACGGTGGCACGGGGTTAGGGCTCCCGATCTCCAAGAAGTTGTGCGAGCTCATGGGCGGGACCCTCGACGCCGCGAGCACGCCAGGCCAGGGCACCACCTTCACCGTCGAGCTCCCGCGCCAGGCAGAGTGAGTCTTGTCGCGCGGTGAGTTCGCGAGCGCCACGCATGCCGGACCGCTCGTGCTCGCGCGAGCGCCTCGTTCTTGACATCGAACAGGCGCCTCTCTAACTTTCGAGTTATTGAATCTTTCAGGTTTAAACATCGCTCGATGCGGCGAATGGGGGGTGAGCGCTTGCCATGCTCGCCGTCGTACTTTCTTGTCCATAACCACCCGCTCACTCTGTCTCTGGAGTATCCATGAACGTTTCTCGTCCTCGCCGCATATCGCTGTGGCTCCTCCAATCTGCCCTTGTCATGGCCGGTGTGGCCGCCACATCTCAGGTCGCGCACGCTCAGGATGTGTTGCTGATCTACGATACGACCGGGGAATGCACGCCGCAGCTCCGGACCGCGCTCCAAAACGCGGGCTATAACGTCACGTTGAGCAGCACCTCCGAGTCGAGCTACAACGGAACCAACCCCTCTCCAGCCAGCTTCGACGCGGTCGTTCACCTCAACGGGACGACGTTTGGCGCCGAGATGCCCGTCGCTGGCCAAAACGCGCTCGTCGATTACGTCACCAACCAGGGCGGTGGTTTTGTCCACGCCGAGTGGAACGCCTACCAGGTCGATACCACCAACCAAATGCAGGTGATGGAGCCGATCACGTTGATGACCCGTACCGGCGCGAACGGACCTACCACGTTCTCGTACAACGTCGACGCCGCGTTTGCCTCGCACCCGGTCGTCGCCAATGTCCCCGCGTCGTTCTCATTCCGGTCCGCCTTTAACACCGGCCCTGTCAGAACGTTCGCGACCGATCCGGTCCAGGTGCTCGCTCAGGATCAGGACGGTCAACCCGCCATCGCGATCCGAGAGTTTTCCTCCGGCAACGGAGGTCGCGTCGTCGGGTTCAACCACTCGGGGAACTGGAACAGCGAGCCGACGCTGTGCGATGCGAATGTCCAGCAGCTCTACGTCGACGCGGTCTTGTGGGCGGGCATCAACCCGTTCGCAGAGTCTCAATCGGTCACCACAGACGAGGATACGCCGCTCCCCATCACGCTCACCGCGCGCGAGCGTGATAACCTCCCGTTGACCTTCAACGTCGTCACTCAGCCTGGCAATGGCACCCTCTCGGGCGCCGCGCCAAACCTGACCTACACGCCATCTCCAGACTTCAATGGCAGTGATTCCTTCACCTTCACCGCCAACAACGGCACCGACACGTCGAACGTCCAGACGATCACCATCACCGTCGCCCCAGTTAATGACGACCCCCTGGCCGTCGACGACACGGCGAGCACCGACGAGGACACCAGCGTCGATGTCGCGGTTCTTGGCAATGACAGCGACGTCGATGGCGATACGCCGACGCTCGTGAGCGTCGGCGCGGCCTCCAACGGCTCCACCACGGCCAACGCCAACGGCACCATCACGTACACCCCGAACGCCGATTTCTCGGGCAGTGATTCCTTCACCTACACCATCTCCGATGGCAACGGCGGCAGCGCCACGGCGACCGTCTCCGTCACCGTCAACCCCATCAATGATGCGCCTGTGGCGACCGTTGATATGGTGACCACCGACGAGGACACCGATGTCATCATCGACGTCCTCGCCAACGACACCGACGCTGACGGCGACGCGCTCACGCCGAGCGTGACCGCCGCGCCTGCTAACGGCGCCGCCACGGTCAACGCCGATGGCACGATCACCTACTCGCCAGACGCAGACTTCAACGGTGGTGACTCGTTCACCTACGAGGTCAGCGATGGCAACGGCGGCAGCGATACGGCGACCGTTAGCGTGAATGTCATCCCCGTCAACGACGCTCCTGTGGCGGTCGATGACACCGCGACGACAGACGAGGACACCGACGTGACTGTCGATGTCCTCGCCAATGATAGTGACGTCGAAGGGGATACGCTCTCATCGAGCGTGACCTCCGCGCCAACAAACGGTGCCACCACAGTCAACGCCGACGGTTCTATCACGTACACACCTGACGCCGACTTCTCGGGCAGTGATTCTTTCACCTACGAGCTCAGTGATGGCAACGGCGGCAGCGCCACAGCGACCGTCTCCATCACCATCAACCCGGTCAATGATGTCCCTGTGGCCGTCGACGACACCGCGACCACCGACGAGGACACCGACGTGATCGTCGACGTCCTCGCCAACGACACCGACGCTGATGGTGACGCGCTCACGCCGAGCGTGAGCGCCGCGCCTGCAAACGGCGCCGCCACGGTTAACGCTGATGGCACGATCACGTACACCCCGAACGCCGACTTCTCGGGCAGTGATTCTTTCACCTACGAGCTCAGCGATGGTAACGGCGGCAGCGCCACAGCGACCGTCTCCGTGACCGTCAACCCGGTCAATGATGCGCCGCTGTTCGTGGACCCCACGCCAGCAGATAACGCGATGTTGATGGCTCCTGAAGGCGCTGCCTTCACGATCGATCTCGAAGCCACGGATGTCGAAGGTGATGCGCTGACCTACACGCTGACGGGGCTGCCCGCGAGCGCTGTGGTCGATGCTTCCACCGGAGATTTGAGCTGGACGCCCGGTTACCAGGACGCTGGCTCCTACACGGTCACGGCGACCGTCGATGATGGAAACGGTGGGACGGACTCGCGCACCTTCACCGTCGATGTCAGCTTCACCGACGCCGATATGGATGGCCTGCCCGATACATGGGAGACCGACAACGGGCTCGACGCGACCACGGCAGATTCGGATGGTGACACCATCTCCGACTTCGAAGAGGTCGGCGGTGACCTGAACGCTCCTGTCGATACGGATATGGATGGCACGCTCGATGCGCTCGATGATGACTCCGACGAGGACGGCATCTCTGATGCTGACGAGGCTGGCGACGAAGACCTCGCGACCGAGCCTGTCGATACCGACATGGATGGCACGCCTGATTACCAGGATATCGACGCAGATGATGACACTATCAACGACGCCGATGATAACTGTCGCCTGGTCGCGAACACCGACCAGGCCGACGCCGATATGGATGGCGAGGGCGATGTCTGTGATGGGGACTCCGACGCGGATGGTTTGACGAACGAGGAAGAGCTCGCGCTCGGCACGGACCCCAATGACCCCGACTCCGACGGCGACTCCATCGCGGACGGCTTCGAGGTTGGCGGTGACGCGAGCGCTCCTGTGGACACGGACATGGATGGCACCATCGACGCACTCGATGATGACTCCGATGAGGATGGCATCTCCGACGCTGATGAAGCGGGTGACGCGGACCTCGCGACCGATCCTGTCGACACCGATATGGACGGCACGCCCGACTACATCGACGGAGACTCTGACGATGACACCGTCAATGACGGCGAGGATAACTGCCGCCTGGTCGCGAACACCGACCAGGCAGACGCCGATATGGATGGCACCGGAGACGCTTGCCAGGACGATGACGACGGTGACGGCATCGAGGATGCTGCCGACAACTGCCCGACCGTCGCGAACGCGGATCAGGCTGACGCTGATATGGACGGCGAGGGCGATGTCTGTGATGCCGATGACGACAACGATGGCGCAGAAGATGAGGCGGATAACTGCCCATTGACCGCCAATGAAGATCAGTTGGACACCGATATGGACGGCGCTGGCGATGCCTGCGATGACGATGATGACGAGGACGGCGTCAGCGACGACTCGGACAACTGCCCGCTCGTGGCCAACGCGGATCAAGTCGATGTCGACATGGACGCGATCGGTGACGCATGTGACGACGACGTCGACACCGGCGACGGCGACGGCGATGGCGATGGCGACCTGTCTGGCGGCGTCGACGAAGGCTGCGGCTGCGGTTCGGCTGGCGGCAAGGGGAACCTCCCCTCGGGCTTGCTCTTCTTTGTCGGCTTGATGCTGATGCGCTTGCGACGCTCGCGCGAGCGCATCGCGTGAAGGTTTTTCGATAAGGCGTGCTCGCCGAGCGCGCTCAGGCCCGCGACACACGGTGTCC
>Ga0208061_100037_pt1 | contig 41683 bp, 30 predicted proteins | sample DeeseametaMP0555_FD_184209 | JGI IMG/M metagenome (GOLD analysis project Ga0208061, IMG submission 184209) | Marine microbial communities from the Deep Atlantic Ocean - MP0555 (SPAdes) | ecosystem: Environmental > Aquatic > Marine > Oceanic | place: South Atlantic Ocean | collected 2011-01-23 | reverse complement strand
AAATGTGCTCGACGATACTGCGTATCGCCTGCGCATTTCTCCTTGGCTGCCCTGATTTTGGACTTCTCCAGACTCGGTCCGAATATCTTCAACACCCTCTAACGAGCAGAGCTCCGGCGAAACCGTTTCTTTCCATATCTTCCTGTCTGGCGCTTCGTGTCGGGCATGCGTGGTTTCAGGCAAAGCGCCGACCTCTCGTGGGGTCGGTGTTTGGCTCGAACCTCGCGGATCACAGCGACTTCATCGCCAGCAGGAAGATGTTCGAGGGAAATTGGAGTGCCGAGGTGCGCCAGGATGGCTTGAGGCGGGGGGATCGTCAGGGTCCCGAAGGGGGGTGGGTTTATACACTCCTTTTTTTTACGCCCATATCACCGCGATCACTGCGGCGAGCGAGCGACTATGGACTGGCATCCTCGCCGTGCAAGTTGCGACACGTCTTCGATGTCTCGACCTCTTCTTTATCAGGCGCGGTGCCAAAGATCGCGTCCCCCGACGTCATCGTCACGCCGAACCAGTAGTTCTCGTTCTTACAGTGGTGCAAACGATGGTGCGTCCAGAGGTGTTTGTACAACGAGGACTTCGGCCGGTAGCGCGAGTGGATCAGGTAGTGCGTCCACTCGTAAACCAACGCCATCGACGAGTAAGACGCGAACCCCGTCAGGAACAACTCCGTGGTCGGGGTGACCGCCCACCAAAAGAGGGCGATCACCGGCAACATCGTCAACACCACAGGCAGCGGCACGAAGACATCGACCAGGTTCCAGGGGTCTTCGTGATGCGAGCGGTGCTTTTTGGCCGCGAGCGGATCGAGCTTCAAGGGACCGAGGTTCCTCGGCCTCATGTGCAAGATAAAGACGTGGATCAACCACTCCTGGATAGGCCAGGCCAACAGGATCAACGCCGGAAGCAACGGGTCCCACCAGGTCCAGTCACCGACAATCATCCGCGCCGTCCACGAGAGACCTGCCGCGGTCATGATCACGCGAGGGCTCCAAAACCCCATGAACTCACGGAAGGCCGAGACCAAACTGTAGGCGGTCTGTTTCGACGAACGAATCGACTCGTGGTTATCAACTGACATCGCTTATCCTCTTGAAACACAGGCAATTACCCCCCTCGACCATCATAACCATAGCGACAGCGACGAGACTGGTCAACTGGTCATACCAGTTAATTTCAAACATCGAAGACCCGAAATTCATGGTTTGTCGCCCCTCGATTCTTTCGTACCCTCTCCCACAAACCGCAAGGCGCGAGATGAGGCCATGGAAGAAGATCAAGAGTGGGAATCGGGGCTCGAAGAAGAAACCGAGCCCCCCGGCGAGCATGAACCGGACGAGCAAAACACCGCCTCGGTGATCATCAACGCGTCGCAGGAGGAAGGCGACGAGGAGGATGGGCTCGAGTTGGTATCGCAGGATTTCGTCTGGGCTTTTGTCGAGCTCGCGCAACGCATCGCGAGCCACCCCAACATCACCCACCACACCCGCGAGGTGGACTTCCCCACGCCAGACTTCACGATCCAAACCGTCGAAGACGGGCTCGGTGGAGAGCTCGCGCCCGAGCTCAAGTCCCTCTACAAACACTCCGACCTCTTCAGGCTCGAGTGGTTCATTCAGGAAGATGGCGCGCGAATGCTCGGCGGAGCGATCCACCTGGCGAGTTTCATGAGAGTATTCGGTCGCTGGCTCGACACCTTGTGGATCGAGCAACCTGACATGTCGGAACAGGAAAAAGACTTTGTCTGGACACTTCGCGGTTTCGATATCCCATCAGCGCCTGGCACGCTCTGGGGTGTTTTGAGCGTGAATGACGAGGACCCGAGCCAGTACTCCGTGTGGACTCGGCACCCGGACGGGCACGTGCTGCCCATGCGTCTGGGTCTCATCGACTACCTCTACTGCGCTCTCGGAGCCTGCGGAGCGCCTGGATGGCAGCTGGTGTTTACCGACTATGACTTCGCCGAAAACCCCTGGGGCATGCCCCAGCCAGAAGAGTGGCTCCAGCGACTCGAGTCCTACTTCCCCGAGAGCGACACAGACTTCTTCCGCGAGCACCTGGCGGTCAAGAACGCCTTCTTCGAAGAAGAGTGACAAGGTTCAAGTAACCGTCGCCGCGAGGATGGCAGGCAAAACGAGCTCGGCGCGGCACCCGTTCAGGCCCGCTCCCCAGCTCGCGTTCGCTTCGATGACGCACCAACCACGATCTTCGACATACCCCACATCCAAAACGTAGGTGTCTGGCCAAACATCGCTCTCGATCACTTCTTCGATGAAGTCCAAGGGAGTATCGCCAGCCTTCACGCTCCCCTGGTACACCGCGAAATCACACACCTCGCCATCACAGATAAACGCGCGAACCTCGCACTCGAACGAGACAACTTCAGCGTGATAGATCGGCGAGGAGCGCTCCAACCCTCTTGTCTCTCGCCGCAACTCATCGAGCTCCTCGTAAACTCGCGCGGCAAACAGCTTGGGCGTCAGCGGCTTCGCGAAACAGGGGAACATCTCTCCTCTTAATCCTCCCAAATCACTCGCGCCGAGCTCACGATTTAACCACTCCCGAGGGAGCTCGAGCAGGATCTCCTCGCGCGGTGAGACAAGCTCCAAACCGAGCACCTGCGAGAGAACCAAACAAAACGTGTCATTGCCATACACAGCGACGCGCGCATCGCCCAAATCTGGAGGCTCCCAGAATCGATCCAGGCGAACGACTCGACCTCCTCCTGACGAGAACGCGTCAGCAACGCGAGCCCTTTCGGGATCAGATTTGGAAGGAAGGAGCAGCGTATCTTTGATGGACCTGTTCATGAGCGCGAACTCCAGAACGATGGGAAGTGCCATATAATAAAAACTTTTTTACACGAGCACTTAAACATTTCACTCAGAGCGGCCGATAACCTTTATGAGAGATCACCACAAGGCATCCCTCCTGAGAGACCCTCCGGCATTCAGCCATAAGTCTCATCAAATCAGCCGACCGTACGTACTCGCCGGTACCTCCTCCCTTACGTCTGTGGTGATCTGGCACGAGAGCCGCCTGGGAACACAACCCAGGCGGCTCTCTCCGTATCTCCCCTCCCCTGACACTGTCGACCAAACTCAACTGATCGGTTTGAAGAAGTTGCTGATGCGCACCTTGCACAACAACTCACCCGTCTCGACATGCTCGATGTTGACCTCGTGAAAGATGAACGTGCGCGTCTGGCGCAATGTGTGCGTGGTCGCGCGAACACGCCCTTCTGTCGCCGAGCGCAGGTGCGTCCCATTGATATCGACGCCGACGGGCGCGACCTTTGTTAAATCCGCGCACCATGCGGCGTGCAGGCTCGCGGCGGACTCGGCGATCAGCACGCTCACGCCACCGTGGAGCAAACCCATGGGCTGGCGCACTGCATCTGTAATATCGCACTCGAGGACCACGCCTTCATCGGACACAGAGACCACCTCGATCCCCAACGGCCCATGCACCGTGCGTTGATCCAGGTGCTCTTTAAATCCAGCGATCCAGGCGTCTGCGTCTTTCTTTGCGCCAGCGATTTGCTCTTTCATCTCACTCAAGGTCTCCTCCTTGCTTGTTTCCAGGCTCACACTCCAGGAGCTCTCCAAGCAACGTCGGCAGACCACCCAAGAGGTCAAGCCGTGAGGCGAGAAGAGCATCCGAGAATCCTCTCTCGCCTCGTGGCAGAGACTACTGACAGGAGTGTCTACCATGGTACAAGATGACTGGCGCCGCTTATCTGGAACCTTATGAGAAATAGGATCGTTTGAAACCGCCTTCTCATACCGAGAATCCTTTCAAGGGAGCCCTGCCTTTTTCCGGCGCTCCTTTCACCGTTTTCACGGATCGAGCCACCATGCAGTTCATTTCTTCATCTTCGCGACCTCTCGTGCTGCTCAGCATCTCGGCGCTGCTTGCCCTGACGTTGGGCTGCAAGACCACGCCCGAAGCAAAGAAGCCCTCTTACGTCTTCCCCGCTCAGGGGACCGCGGCGACCGCAGCGACAGCATGGTTCGATGGTGAAGAGGAAGCGGCGATGTCGCTGGCATCGGAGGAGGCATCTGTAGAAGAGCTCCTGATCGCAGCCGAGGCGACCTTTTGGCGCGGCGATGTCGAGCGCGCTTTCGAGCTGCACGCCGATCTCCTCGAGAACCATCACGCGCATCCGCTGGCGCGATTCTCAGCAGCGCGCCTGCATGACCTGCATGATGATGTGATCGACTTCCACGACCGCATCCGCCCTATCCTCGCCAAAACCACATACAAGAGCGTCCACCCGCTCACGGCATCCTACCTCTCCATGATCGGCCAGCGCGTCGCCTGGAGAGACTGGCACGTCGCGCAGAAAGCGGAAGAGTTTAACGCCAACGAGCAAGGGCTGCCGTTGCGTTGGATGGGCACCCCGCGTCTCTCCACCTTTCGGCTCGGGGACTTTGACCGCAGCTTCGCGCCGGAGACCGAGGCCCAGCTCGCAGCAACCTACACCGCCCCCGTGTACGCCGAAGCACATCCATCGAACATCGAGAAGAGCCAACACCACATCTTCTCCAATATCAGCCTCTCGCCCGACTTCCCGGGCACCGGCATCTACTACATGGAGACCTTCGCCACAGTCGATTCCGACAAGGACGAGGTCTACTGGGTGTTCGGAAACTCTGCGGGTGCCATGCGCCTGTGGATCGATGGCAAGGAAGTATTCACGCGCGCCGAGAACGATTATGGCACAGGAAAGCGCTGGAGACGCGTCAAGCTCTCCCCTGGAACACACCGCATTCTGGTCAAGCTCGCCTATCAATCGAGCTATCGAGACTGGTTTGACCTCAACTTCCTGAACCCCGACGCCACCGCGCTGCAAGGAAGCAAGCTCACCTTCGCAGAGCACCCCGCTGGGGCCGTGGAAGGAGAGGTCGCGTTTCTCAGTGATGCCAAAAAACCATCTCAGCTCGAGCCCCTCCTGGTTTCGCCCGAGGAAACCTCGAAGGCCAGCGATGTCGCGCTGTACCTGACCGCGCTCGCCGCCAACTACGATCGCGAGCCGAACTACTTCGATCCGGCGCTCGATGCTCTGCTCGAGCGACATCCTAACTTCGCGGCGGGGCATGGTCTCAGGAGCGCTCAGGTCAAAACCTTGTGGGAGGTTCCCTCCAAGCTTCGAGACGCAAACGCCCTCTCCGAACTTCGCAAGGCGCACGAGCTCGATCCCGACAGCCTTTACTACACGATGAATCTGGCCAACTGGCTCAAGGACAAGGGCAAGGATCGCGAGGTCCGCGAGCTCCTCGAAGCTGCTCGCGATGGGGCAACCACCGATGAGAATGGCACGAAACGTTTGCGCCACATTCAACCGCTTCACATCTGGGCGCGTTACCTCGAAGAGCAGGGATGGGATACCTCCGCAGAAGAAGCGTGGAGCAACGCGCTCGCGCTCGCGCCGAGTGATTGCACCGCCGCGAGCAAGGTTCAAGCACTCCGCTACGAGCGCGCCGACTACGTCAAACCCGAAGAGATCACCTCTCGAGCAGATGCCTGTCCCACGCTGGAAGCCCGTTGGATCAACGCGCTCCCAGAGGCGTATGACGAAAAACTCGAGATCAAGAAACGAAACGCCGCGCGTTACCCATACGACGCGACGCGGCAATGGAACTACGCCGAAGCGCTGATCGATGCCGGGGAGATGGAAGCAGCCGAGCAACATGTAAAGGATGCGCTCGTGCGCATCCCGAGCTCCGCTCAGCTCTATTACAAGCTCTCGGACTTGGCGTTGAGTTCTCCCGAACAGGGCAAGGACGTCGCGCGTGAGTGGCTCGAAAAGGCGATCGAAGAAGATGGCAACTCGGGCTGGATCACCTGGAGAAAGGCCACGCTCGAAGGGGACACTCCACTGTCCGATTTGATGCAGGATGGCCCCGCGCTGGCCAGGTCGATCGCCGAGGCAGATCCTGTCATCGCGCCCTCACCAGAAACACCCGAAGAGGGCGAAACATCTGAGGCGAGCACGACGGAAGCCGAGCCCGCCTCGCCGCCAAAAACACGCACCGCTGGAGACGAGGCTTACTACGCGATCGACTTCGCCGCGACGCGCTATTTCGATGACGGTGCCTCGCTCTCGCTCACGCATACGATGGTGCGTGTGATGAATAAGAGCGCGATCGATCGCTTCGCGGAGGTCTCCATTCCAAGCGGCGCCAGAGTTCTTGTCGCGCGTACAGTGAAGCAAGACGGCTCGACGGTTGTCCCCGAGCAGACGCCAGGAAAACAAACGCTGAGCATGCCGGGTCTGGCACCTGGCGATTTCATCGAGCTCGCCTACCTCGACTTCGACAGCCCCTCGGCGATCTCGAACACCAGCCACAACGGCACACGCTTCTTTTTCAAGATGAGCGACATCTCGAGCCTTCGATCCGAATTTGTCGTGATCAACCCAGCCAAAAACTTCCTGCGTCGCAACGATGCTCCTGAAGCTCAGCCCTTCGAGTACCACGGGCAACCTGCGGTGCGTTTCTTGAGGACGGATTCGCCCCGTCCCAGGAGTGAGCCCTACAGCGTGAGCAGCGATGAGTTCCTCCCCTGGGTGCAGATGTACTCGACCGGCACGACAACCGATATGTTCGAGCTTGGCCGACGAACCATGCAGGAAACCTTGCGAGACAGCGCCAAGGTCAGCGAGCAAGTCGAGAAGCAATTCGCGGCCTGGCTCACAGACGCGAGGAAGCGCATCGACCCCTCCCAGGAAGACGCTCGCGACAGGTTGGTCAGGGACCTGTTCTATCAGGTCAACGCCTACTTCACGTCTCACTCGGGGGGCATGTCGCAGGACATCAGCCACGCGATCCTGACGCGAGAAGGCAACCCGATGGTGGTCCTCGAAACGCTCTACCAAAAGCTCGGGTTCGAGACCGAGATTTATCTGGTCAAGGATCGCTACGCGACGCCGATCGAACATCCGACAAACGAACTGAGCGCGTACTCGGACCCGATCCTCTACATCAAGATGCCGGATTCGGGAGAGGAGCACTGGGTTATCCCGAACAATCAGGACGCGATGTTCGGCGCGATCGGTGACGCGCTCCGAGGCCAACCCGCGGTTTGCATCACTTGTGATACGGCGAGCAAGAAGACCATCCCCCTCGACTCGCCGCTCGCCAGGTATGACTCAAGGGATATGGACATCGAGGCCGCGCTCGACACGAAAGGCACCCTGAAAGGGGTCGCGACGCAGGTCTACGACGGCCCGAGCGCCAACTACGGACGCGCGCTGCTGCGCCAGCAAACCGAGGAGACCAAGCGAGGGAAGTTCATCGAAGCACTCCTCTCCGAGCACATCCCGGGCGCTGTCGTCACCAAATACGAGATCCAGCAGGCGACCGATCCTGATGCGCCATTGACCTTTGTCATCGAATTCGAGCGAGAACAGTTCGCGCGCGTGGATGGCAACAACCTGGTGCTGGAAGCGGCGCTCTTCCGCCAACCTGTCGCCTCGGTTTACGGGACGCTCTCGACGAGGGTGCTGCCATTGATGATCGGCAGAGCGAGACACTTCGATGATGCCCTGCGTATCAAGCTGCCAGAAGGGATGAGCCCGAGCCTGCGCAGTAAATCTGGCTCGTGGAGTCTGGACAGCAGCTTCGGCGAATACCGCCGCGTGGTGCAAACAGAGGACGGCGTGCTCGAGATCTCTCAGCAGATCGATGTTCCTGTCCAACGTGTCGCACCAGAGAGTTACCCTCAGTTCCAGAAATGGGCGATCGCAGTCGAGCAGTCCTCCATCCTTCTCCTCGAGCTGGCCGAGTGACCCATTTTTGTGCGGCGAGAAACAGCTTTTCGATGCTGTCCTCGCCGCGTATAAACTTCTTGTCACCTACCCTCGAAGTTACTCGGCTCGGGGCGCCAACAAGAAATCTGACGGCGCCGGGCTTGACGATGGCAAGACTTAGTGTAGATTTCACACTAAGATCACCATCATGGCGATCGCTTTATGCCACGCGGAGGAGCGCCTCATGAGCAAACCGTCCACTCTTTACGGAACCAACCTGACGCTGTTGACCGACCTGTATCAGCTGACCATGGCCTACGGGTATTGGAAGTCTGGCGAGGCGGAGACCGAAGCTATCTTCAACCTCTTCTTCCGCAAACACCCCTTCAAGGGGGGCTACACGATCGCATGCGGATTGAGTCACGTGGTCGACCTGATGGAGAACTTCAGGTTCGAGGATGAGGATCTGGAGTACCTGGCCACGCTCGAAGGAAACAACGGCGAGCGACTGTTCGAGGATGCCTTCCTCGCCTACCTTGGCGAGATGAGCTTCGAATGTGATGTGGACGCGGTCCCGGAAGGCACCTTGGTTTTCCCACACGAGCCCATGATTCGCCTGCGCGGCCCGCTCATCCAGTGCCAACTGCTCGAAACGGCGATGTTGAGCGTCGTGAACTTCCAAACGCTGATCGCGACCAAGGCATCTCGCGTGGCCCTCGCCGCTGGAGGAGAGCCGATCCTCGAGTTTGGTCTAAGACGCGCTCAGGGCGTCGATGGTGGCGTGAGCGCATCGCGCGCCGCCTATGTGGGCGGTGTCGCCGCGACCTCGAACGTGCTCGCCGGGAAGCTCTTTGGAATCCCGGTCAAGGGCACCCACGCACACAGCTGGGTGATGTGCTTCGATTCCGAGATGGAAGCCTTCGAGAAATACGCCGACGCGATGCCGAACAACTGTGTCTTTCTCGTCGACACCTACGACACCGTCGAAGGCGTCAAGAAGGCGATCGAAGTCGGCCAAAAGCTCCGCGAAAAGGGTCACGAAATGGTCGGCGTCAGGCTCGACTCGGGTGACCTCGCTTACCTGAGCATCCAGGCGCGCGAATTGCTCGACGCCGCGGGTTTCCCGGATGCATCCATCGTCGCATCCAATAACCTCGACGAACACGTCATCACGAGCCTCAAGCAACAAGGCGCCAGGATCGGCGTCTGGGGCGTCGGGACGAAGCTCGCGACGGCCTACGATCAACCTGCCCTGGGCGGGGTATACAAGCTCTCGGCGATCCGTCGTAAAGGAGAAGAGGTTTGGCATGATCGCGTGAAGCTCAGTGAACAGGCGATCAAGGTCTCGAACCCAGGTATTCTACAGGTCCGACGTTTCACGCGCGGCGCCGAGCATATCGCGGACATGATTTTCGACGAGCGAGAGGATATCGCGCGCGATGTCACGATCATCGATCCGATGGACATGACACGCCGACTGCGCATCCCTGAAGGAACCACCTCCACAGATTTGCTTGAGCCGGTCTATCGAGGGGGCGTCCTCCAGCATGACGAGTTACCCGATGTGCACCAGGCGCGTGCACGTGCTCAGGAGCAACTGGAGCAATTTCACAGCGGCATCAAGCGCTTCGTCCACCCCCATCAATATCCTGTCGGTTTGGAAAAGAACCTCTTCGATCACAAGACACGTCTCATCCTCGAGGCGAGGGGCTTCGAGCACTGAACCTCTCTCGCCTCACGAACAGATACGTGAGCAGGAACCACCAACCTCATCGAAAGCACCGAGGACTGCATGAAACTGGTCAATGTCGCCGCGGCGGTGGTCAATCAGATCCCGCTCGCATGGGAGCACAACAAGAAGAACATCATCGACTGCATCGAGGCCGCGCGCGAACAGGGCGTGACCTTGATCTGCTTCCCCGAGCTTTGCATCCCGGGCTACGGGAGCGAGGATGCGTTCTACTCCCTGCATACCGTGGAGAGGTCCTGGGAGGTCCTCGATGATATCCTGCCTCACACAGAAGGCATGATCGTCTCGCTCGGGCTCCCGACGCTGTTCAAGAATGGCCTCTTTAACACCGCGTGTCTCATCGCCGATGGCGAAATCCAGGGATTGGTGGCCAAGAAGTTCCTCGCCGGAGATGGGATCTACTACGAGCCGAGATGGTTCAGGCCATGGCCCGAAGGCGTCCAAGCCGAGATCCGACATGGAGACAAGGTTTACCCGATGGGGGACCTGTATTTCGAGGTCGGTGGCGTCAAGATCGGTTACGAGATCTGCGAGGATGCGTGGGTTGCCAATCGCCCGGGCAGCGAGCTCGCGATGCACGGCGTCGATGTGATCCTCAATCCGAGCGGTTCTCACTTCGCCTTTGGCAAACTTCAGGTCCGCAAGCGATTCGTCCTGGAGGGTTCGCGAGCATTCGGCGTGACTTACGTGTACTCCAACCTGCTCGGAAACGAGGCCGGGCGCGCCATCTATGATGGAGGCGCCATCATCGCATCTGGTGGCACGCTGCTCGCGCAAGGGGAGCGCTTCTCCTTCAAGGATTGGGACTTCACCGCTGCGGTCGTGGATGTCGAAGCGACCCGAATGATCCGAGCGAGGACAGGGAGTTACACACCCAGCTTCGAGAAGAACCCTTCGGCCGAGGTTGTGGTTTCCTTCGAGTATCCCCTCGGCGAGCCAGCGTTCCCGGATATTCGATACGCCGAGTGGGAAGAGAGCGAATACCTCAAGGAAGAAGAGTTCACGCGCGCGGTATCACTGGCGCTTTTTGACTACCTGCGAAAGTCATGGTCCAGAGGTTTCGTGGTCTCGCTCTCTGGCGGCGCAGACTCGGCGGCGGTGTCGACGCTCTCGGCGTTGGCATTGCATCTTTGCGCGCAATCGATCGGCATCGAAGGGTTGAAGAAGAAGCTCCCTCACATCAGCGCCATCCAAGAGATGGACGATGTGAAAGAGATGGTCGGCGCGACGCTCACGTGTGCTTATCAAGCCACGCGCAACAGCGGTGATGTCACGAAGACAGCGGCCCATGAGGTCGCCAAGGCGCTCGGCGCGGATTATCTCGAGCTCGACGTCGATGCCCTGGTGCAAGGTTACATCGGGATGATCGAGGGAGGCATCGAGCGCGATTTGACCTGGGAGCGCGATGACATCACCCTTCAAAACATCCAGGCGAGGGTGCGTAGCCCTGGCATCTGGATGCTGGCAAACATTCGCGGCGCGCTGCTCCTGGCGACCTCGAACCGCTCGGAGGCAGCGGTCGGATACGCGACGATGGACGGCGACACCAGCGGCGGCGTGTCTCCGATCGCGGGCATCGACAAGGCATTCCTGAGGCAGTGGCTGCGATGGATGGAGCATCATGGTCCCGCTGGTTTCGGGGCGCTCCCCGCGCTCAGTTACATCACTGCGCAGCAGCCCACAGCAGAGCTCAGGCCACAGGAGGCCGAGCAAACCGATGAAGGCGATCTGATGCCTTACGACTTGCTCGACGCCATCGAGCGCGAGGCGATCCGCGACAAGCACGCGCCGGTCGATGTCTACAGGCTGATGCGCAAGAGGTTCCCGCAGTACTCGAAAGAGCAGCTTGGCATCTGGGTCGAGCGCTTCTTCAAGTTGTGGAGCCGCAATCAGTGGAAGCGCGAGCGCTACGCGCCCTCATTCCACCTCGATGACGAGAACCTCGATCCCAAGACATGGTGTCGGTGGCCGATCCTCTCGGGTGGTTTTCGCGAGGACCTTCAAGACCTCGCCGCATACGTCAAGTCTGAGGAAAACCAATGAGTTCGAAAAAAGGCGCTTATTCTTACAAGTTTCCTCGCCCGGCGGTGACCGTCGATTGTGTGGTGTTCGGGCTCGATCTCGAAGCAGAGCACCTCAAGGTGATGCTTATCCAGCGCGACCTGGAGCCCTTCGCAGGGCAGTGGGCGCTCCCTGGTGGGTTTGTGCGCGAGCACGAGTCGCTCAACGAGGCCGCCGAGCGCGAGCTGAGAGAGGAAGCAGGTCTGGATAACATCTTCCTCGAGCAGCTCTACTCGTTCGGAGAGCCACAACGCGACCCCAGGGGTCGCGTCATCTCGGTGGCTTACTACGCGCTCGTGAGCCCGGAGGCTCACGAAGCGATCGCGTCGACAGATGCGCGTGATGCGGCGTGGTTCGACCTCGAGGAGGTGCCTTCGCTCCCCTTCGATCACAAGCAGATCCTGACGATGGCCAAAGAGCGCCTGAAAGGAAAGGTGCGTTATCGCCCCATCGGGTTCGAGCTTCTGCCAGAGAAGTTCACGCTCTCTCAGCTCCAGCGCCTCTACGAAATCATCCTCGAGACGAAGCTCGACAAACGAAACTTCCAGCGAAAAATCCACCGCATGGAGATTCTCGTCGACACCGGCGAGGTGCAGCAAAACGTCGCGCACCGCGCCGCGAGGTTCTACTCGTTCGATGAAGCTGCCTACAAACAGCTCGAACGCGATGGCCAGGAATTCAGCATTTGAGCCCTGATTTCATGCGGCGAGAGCAAAAGCGCAGACAGCCTCCTCGCCGCAAAATCCTCACCGTCAAAGAGGAGAGAAGGAACCATGAAAGCATTGATTCTGGTCGATATCCAAAACGACTTCATGCCTGACGGCGCGCTCCCTGTGCCGGATGGCTACGATGTGATTCCTGTCGCCAACAGCGTCCAGGAGCATTTCGATCTCATCGTCGCGACGCAAGACTGGCACCCCGAGGGGCATGGCAGCTTTGCTGCCAATCACGATGCTCGCAGCCCAGGAGAGGTGATCGACCTGGATGGGCTCGATCAGGTCTTGTGGCCAGTGCATTGTGTGCAAGGTTCGAGCGGCGCCGAGTTTGTCGAATCACTGGAAACGCGACGTATCGCGGGGGTGTTTCGCAAGGGAATGAACCCTCGCATCGACTCCTACTCGGGCTTTCATGACAACGGGCACAGGCGCTCCACAGGTATGGCAGGATACCTCCGAGAACTCGGCGTCGAGCAAGTGTATGTATTGGGTGTCGCGACGGACTATTGCGTCAAATTCACCGCGCTCGACGCGCGCCGCGAAGGATTCGAGACCTACCTCATCGAGGATGGATGCAGAGGCGTCGAGCTCGCTGATGGCGACATCACACGCGCCATCGACGCGATGAAGGATGCCGGTGTGAAGGTGATCCAGAGCGCGGAGCTTTGAATCACTGCTCGCGTCGCGTGACCTCGAACTCGAAGAAATCGTGCGCGGCGTGCACATTGGGGAAGATCTTGCGCGCGCCCTTCAAGAACTCTTCGAGGCGAAGGTGCTTTTGCGAAAAGTGCGTCAGAATCAATGCCTGAGCACCAGCCTCTTTCGCACACCGTGCCGCGTCTGCCGACGTCGAGTGTCCTCGCTTGTGCGCCATGCGCTCGTCACCAGCCGGATAAGTCGACTCGTGGATGAGCACATCCGCCCCTCGCGCGAGCTCGATCGCCCCATCACAAGGCACCGTATCGCAACAGTAGGCGACCTTTAGACCTGGGCGAGCAGGCCCGAGCACCTGCTCGGGCTTGACCTCTGTGCCATCGTCCAGGGTGACCGTCTCCCCGCGCTGGAGCTTTCCATAAAGCGGTCCAGGCGGAACTCCCAAAGCGCGCGCGGCGTCCAGGTCGAATCGACCAGGGCGCGCGTCCTCGATAAAGGCATACCCCCAACAATCGACGCGGTGGTTCAATGGATGCGCCTCGAGGCGCCAGCCGTCGCCCTGAAGAACGGTCCCAGCCTTTTCGATCTCCTCGTAACGGATCGGAAAACCGGGGGTCAGGATGCCGACCTTGCGCAGCGTGCGAAACCAGGAGCGCAGTCCGGGCGGCGCGAAGATCGGCAAGCCATCCTCGCGTTGATTGAGCGACAACGTCCCGAGCAACCCAGGGAGACCGTTGACGTGGTCACCGTGGAAGTGCGTCAGGAAGATCCCTTCGAGGGTTCCAGGTCGGAGCGAAGACTTCGCGAGCTGAGTTTGCGTCCCCTCGCCACAATCGAACATAAACATCTCCCCTTCGCGAAAGAGCGCGACGGAAGAGACATTACGGGAAGGCGTCGGCTTGCCGCTGCCCGTCCCCAAAAAAACCAACCTCACTGACATGATCGCAACCCACCAACAGATCGTAAGATTTGCACCACGAGCCTGCACCGAACCAGGACCCACTGTCCAGGGATGACATTCACCCAAAGCGCAGGCTGCGCAGGTGAACTCGTGGCGTACCACAGGGAGGGGACCTGGTAAACGCGGTGGAGCGGTTGTTTTATGCCATGCGAGTCGCCTCCTTCATCTCACGCACAAAGGAAGCAAGGGCATCCAACCCCTCATCGCGTCGGTTTTTGTCGATGGCTGCCACCCGGCGCACGATCGCAGAGCCGGAGATCGCGCCGCGGGCTCCAAGCTCGAGCGCCGCGCGAACATGCGCTGGCGTCGAGATCCCGAATCCAAGCACTGGAGGCGGCGCATCGAGCGCGGCGAGGAGCTCGATCTGTTTCTTGCTCTCGCCGCTCAATTCATCCCTCACACCGGTCACGCCCGCGCGCGTCACGGTGTATGTGTAACCTCCTCCCAGTCGCGAGATGTGCTCGAGCACATCTCGCGACGCGTTCGGCGGCGCGATCAGCACAGGCGCGACCCCCTGACCTCGCGCAGCATCGACAAACGGAGATGCTTCGAACACAGGCACATCGGCAACAAGCACCGAGTCGACGCCAGCCTGCGCGCAACGTCGGTAGAAGGTCTCGATCCCATTGTGGAACACAAGGTTCGCGTACACGAGCAGCCCCACAGGAAGGTCCGCATACTTCTGACGCACAGTCGCGAGCAGCTCGAAGCAGCCTCCTGGCGTGCCCCCCTGCGCCAACGCGCGCTGGGCGGCCTCCTGAATCACCGGCCCATCCGCGATCGGGTCCGAAAACGGTATGCCCAGCTCGAGCGCGTCCGCACCAGAGCTCACCAATACATCGATGATCTCTTCGCAACGCTCGAGATCCGGGTCGCCGAGCATCACGAACGGAACAAATGCCCCCTCATTTCTTTGCTCGTGTCGTTTGAACATGGTCTCGTAACGATCCATCATCAGACCTCCGTATCATTCGAATTCATGAGCGTCGCGAGATCCTTGTCTCCGCGACCCGAGAGATTGACGAGCAACGTGATCGGCTCCGTCGCGGCTCTTGCCAACTCGAGCGCATGGGCCACAGCATGCGCTGATTCCAGCGCACACAGGATGCCCTCTCGTGCGGCGAGAGCGCGAAGCGCCGAGAGCGCCTCGCCGTCAGTGATACCGACGTATTCTGCTCGACCTGTGGCTTGCAGGTGCGCGTGTTCAGGGCCCACGCCGGGGTAATCGAGCCCTGCCGAGATAGAGTGCGTGTCCTGCACCTGACCGTGATCGTCTTGCAGCACGAGCGTATGTGAGCCATGCAGAATACCTGCTCGGCCCAGGTTCATCGTCGCGCCATGAGACTGCGTGTGAAGACCATGTCCGGCAGCCTCTGCGCCGATGAGTTTGACCTCTGTGTCTGGCAAAAAGTCCGAGAAGATGCCGATGGCGTTCGAGCCGCCCCCCACACATGCGATCACTGCATCAGGACTGTGGCCAAGCAATGCCTTGACCTGCGCGCGCGCCTCTCGCCCGATGACACGTTGGAACTCTCGAACCATCAACGGGTAGGGGTGTGGTCCTGCGACGGTCCCGAGCAAGTAGTGCGTGGTTTCGTAGGATGCTGACCAGTCACGCATCGCCTCGTTGATCGCGTCCTTGAGCGTGCGACCTCCCGTTTCGACGGGGACGACCGTCGCTCCCATCAACTTCATTCGCATGACGTTCGGGAGCTGGCGCTGACAATCGAGCGCCCCCATATAAATCACCGTCTCCATCCCGAACAACGCGCCGACCATGGCGGTCGCGACGCCGTGCTGCCCTGCTCCGGTCTCGGCGATGAGTCTGGTTTTCCCCAGACGCTTTGCCAGCAAAGCTTGAGCGAGGACCTGATTGGTCTTGTGCGCGCCGCCGTGTAAGAGATCCTCCCGCTTGAGCAGGATGGTCGCGGGCGTATCACTGGCCAGGTTTCGACACCTGTATAAGGGGGTCGGCCTCCCGGCGTAATGCTTCAACAATGCCTCGAGCTCGCCCTGGAACTCGGCGTCTTCTCGAGCGTCGATAAAGGCCGACTCGAGCTCCCGCAGTGCAGGCATCAACAGTTGAGGAACAAAAGCCCCTCCAAACTCACCGAATCGTGTTTCGAGTTTCATGGTTCACCTCGCCGTGCCGAGCGCGCGGAGACCCGCAGCGCATCGAAGAATGATTTCATATATTCGGGTGATTTGATCCCAGGGGAGCTCTCCACGCCAGAGTTCACGTCCAGCATGAAAGCCCCCGTGGATGCAGCATCGGACGCATTCGATGGCTCCAAGCCGCCAGCGAGGATCACTTCGTTGGGGTTGCCGGATGCGCCGAGCAGCGACCAATCGAAGGTCTGGCCAGTGCCGCCGCGCGCTCCCTTCACGTGTGCTTCGAGGAGCACGCGATCGACGCCGAGTTCGCTCGCTGTCGGTATCCGGGTCGATGACACCCGGTGCGCCTTCCAGATCTGCGTGTCCTTCGAGACGACCTGACGAATAGAATCGATCGTTTCGCGCGATTCCTCGCCATGCAATTGGATCGCAGCGAGCCCGAGCTCGCTGCTCGTGTCGGTGATCTGCTTCACGCTGGCGTTCACGAATACGCCGACCAAGGGAAGCTCTGGAGCACCATCGCGCACTCGCTTTGCCAGCTCGAGCGAGATGCACCTCGGCGATTCGGGGGCAAAAATCACCCCGCCGTAGCTCGCGCCGAGTTCCTGGGCCAGACGCGCATCCTCTGGTCGCGTCAACCCACAAACCTTCACGCGGCCGTGCTCCAACTGGCTAGCCGCCAGGCTGATATCCGGTCGTTTCATCAGCGACGAGCCGACAAGGAACGCATCGACAAGCGGCCCGAGGCGTCGCACATCCTGGTGACTCATCACGCCGGATTCACTCACGATCACATGATCTTCAGGAATCAATGGTGCGAGCGCCTCGGTGGTCGAGAGGTCCACCTTCAGCGTCTTCAGATCTCGGTTGTTGATCCCGATGACGCGAGCGCCGAGGTTTAATGCCCGCTCCAGTTCGGTCGCATCGTGGACCTCCGTCAAACAACTCATGCCGAGCTCTCTGGCCGCCGAAGCGCAGGCTTTGTAAGACGCGTCGTCCAAAACCGAGAGCATGAGCAACACAGCATCAGCGCCATGGACGCGTGCCTCGACGACCTGATAAGGGCTCGTGATAAAGTCCTTACAGAGAACAGGTACATCGACTTCGTGTCGAACCTTCGCGAGGATGTCGAACGATCCTTGAAAGTAGCGCTCGTCTGTCAGGACGGAGATGGCAGAAGCCCTCGCTCGGTAGGCGCGCGCGATCATGCGAGGATCGAAATCCTCGCGAATCAACCCTCGTGAGGGGGATGCCTTCTTGCACTCCAAAATGAAGCTGGCATGCGGCGAGGAGAGCACCTCGGCGAGTGCTCCTCGCCGCGTGGGACGCGCCCTTTCGAGGAGGTTGGATAGAGGCGTTTGGCTGCGTCGTTGCTCGACCTCTGCCCTTTTGTGCTCGAGAATTTCATCCAGCATTGGACACCTCCACGAGCCTTGCAAGGTGTCTGGCAGGGCGCCCCTCGTTCAACGCTTCGATGGCCATTTCGGTCCCTCGGGCGATCGTATCTGCGATGCGCGACGTGTAGAGCAACACGCCTGTGTTGAGCGCGACCGCGGACACATGAGCAGGCACCCCATCACCCGCCAATAACTTCTGGAGCCAGGCAGCGTTTTCGTCTGGTTCGCCGCCTTTGAGCGACTCGAGAGGAAACCTATCGAGCCCCGCCTCCTCTGGAACGATCGTGAGAGAGGAGACGCCCCCATCTCTATAGAGGGCCGCGGTCGTCACATCGTGGATCGCGACCTCGTCGAGGCCGGAGCCATGCACGACCATCGCGTCACTGCACCCCAGCATCCCCAGCGTATGAGCGAGCGGCACACACAACGCGGGATCATAAACCCCCATCACCTGCACGGGTGGTGCGGCAGGGTTTATCAGTGGCCCGAGCAGGTTAAACATGGTTCGCGTCCCGAGCGCATGGCGCGCAGGCATGGCGTGTTTGACCCCCGAGTGATAGCGAGGCGCGAACAGGAAACACACGTTGGCTTGCTCCAGACATTCTCGGGCGAGCGCCGGGGTCGTAGCCAGGTTTACGCCGCACGCCTCGAGGACATCTGCGGAGCCACACCTCGAGGAAACAGAACGGTTTCCGTGCTTTGCAATGGGGAGACCGCAGGCGGCAGCGACGAACGCCACCGCCGTGGAGATATTGACCGTGTGTGCCCCGTCTCCGCCTGTGCCGCAGGTGTCTGCAAAGATCCCGGGGAGGCGCTCGAACGGCGTTGCTGCCTCGCGCATAGCGCCGGCAGCTCCGGCGATCTCCTCGCTCGTTTCTCCCTTGGCCTTGAAGGCGACGAGCAGCGCGGCGATCTGGGTCGTGTCATAGGCGCCTTCCATCAGGCGCCCGAAGAGTTGGCCAGTTTGCCTCCTGTCGAGGTCCTTTCCAGCACACAAGTGTTCGATAATTCGGTTCAACTGCATGTTGTCCCCCGTGCCAATGTGATCGTGTTTTCGATAAGTTGCCCACCAGCGCGCGTGAGGATGGACTCCGGGTGGAACTGAACGCCCACCACAGGGCGCGTGCGATGTCGCACAGCCATCACGACCTCTCCATAAGAGGCGCTGACCTCGAGCACATCGGGCACTTCCAGGGCGCACAGCGAGTGATAGCGCGCGACGCGGAGCTCTCGTGGGAGGTTATGAAAGATGCCTCGCCCATCGTGTTCGAGCGTGCTGGCCATGCCATGCATCACCCGCGGAGCGTGAGTGATTTGACCGCCACAGGCTGCGACGATCGCCTGATGTCCCAGACAAACACCCAGAATCGGCGTCTGCGCTGGTGCCCGGCGTACAAGCTCCATACAACACCCCGCCTCGCCGGGGCTTCCTGGCCCTGGCGACAACACGAGGAGTCTGTACGGCGACATCTCATCGAGCAGTCGCAGCGCATGTTCAGTGGGGATGTCATTGCGCCAAACCTCGACGTTCGCGCCTCGGCGCGCGAACTCGTCGACGAGGTTGAACGTGAACGAGTCGAAGTTGTCGATAAAGAGTACATCGAGAGTCATCGCTGCCCCCCTTCGATTGCTTGGTTGGAGGCATCGATCGCACCCAGCACGGAGCGCGCCTTCTTGTAAGTCTCTTTGGCTTCACTCTCGGGGTGAGAGTCGTGCACGACCCCAGCGCCGGCTCGCACATGCGCGACGCCCTCTTTCACCAGCGCCGAGCGGATGATGATCGCGCTATCCATCTCACCCCGGTGGGTGACATAGCCGATCGCACCGCCATAAGGACCACGCCGCCCGCCTTCGATCTCCCGTAAGAGCTGTGCCGCGCGCACCTTCGGGGCACCAGTCAACGTGCCCATGTTCATGCACGCGATGTAGGCATGCAGCGCGTCGAGATCCTCGCGCAGTTCTCCTCGAACAGCCGACACGAGGTGCATGACGTGTTGGTAACGATCGACAGATAACAAGCGCGCGACCTCTCGCGTCCCGGGCTTCGAAACCCTCGCGATGTCATTGCGCGCCAGATCGACCAGCATCATATGTTCGGCCAACTCCTTGGTGTCCGTGCGTAGCTCGACCTCTAGCCGAGAGTCGAGATCAGTGTCGGGGTTCCCGTCCGGGCCAAACCCTCTCGAGCGCGTCCCGGCGATGGGACAGATTTGCACGACGCGTTTCTCACCCCGTTCAGCGACAGCGATGCACGTTTCTGGCGAAGCCCCGAAGAGCTCGAAGCCCTCGGCGACCAGGTGAAACATGTATGGGCTGGGGTTGGACGTTCGAAGCATACGATACGCGGCGAGCGAGTCGTGGCAGGGGCTAGAAAACGTTCGCGACGGGACGACCTGAAACACTTCTCCATCGACGATTTTCGTCTTTAACTCAGACACATACAAAGCAAACAGCGCATCGCTTATATCGACCTCGTACCGTGGGGGTGTGGAGCGCAGCGCGTCCCTGTTCTCGAGGGCAACGTCTGTTTTTCTCGGCGTATCGAGCGACGCGACCTCCTTGCTCGCCTCGAGCAAATCGCTCAATCGACCGACCGCGTCGTTGTATGAAATACGGGAGCCCTCGCCGCCAAAGACATGGGTTACGGCAGTGAGCACGCCTCGCTCGTGGTCGAGCAGGATCAACGCCTCGGGCAACCAGAAGACAAAGTCGGGAAAATCACCCGGTTCGGTCGGCGCTTTAGGGATCGGTTCGTAGAACTCGACGAAATCGAACGCGAAGGCACCGATCGAAGGCAACAAGAGGCGGTGTGATTCTGATACGAGCTCCCATCCCATGGCCATGGCTCGCAGCGCATCCACAGGAGAAGGGGCATGCAACCTCGCATTCATCGACCCGCCCTGGAGCGGCTCGAAGGAAGCCAGGAGCTCCCCATCTTTTGCGGCGAGTCGAGCTCTCGAAGCGAGCCTCTCGCCGATCACATCGAGTGCTCGACGACCATTCGAAGAGAGGGCAGTAAAGATAACCTCTGCGCCACGGCACTCGGCCTTCACCGCAGCATGAGTCATGATGATGGTGTTTGCTTTCCCATCGCCTGACATATCAGCCGACTCGAGCAGCGCGACGCCTGTACGTCCTTTGCACAACCGTTCGTAGAGTTCGAGCGGATCGGGCCTGGCATCGATGGCTCGAGTAAGAGGGAGGATGGTCTCTGGGGATAGATCCGAATGCATCACGCGAGCTCCTTTCCAACGGCGTCGGCGACAGCAGCGAGCCGCTTCATCAGATCAGCGAATTGCTCGGGATAGAGAGACTGTTGACCATCCGAGAGCGCGTTGGACGGATCGTGATGAACCTCGACGATGATGCCATCTGCTCCGGCCGCGGCGGCAGCGAGCGCCATCGGTGTAACGAGCTCGCGGCGCCCGGTCCCATGAGATGGATCGACCAGGACAGGGAGGTGACTGCGTTGTTTGATAAATGGGATCGCGTTTAGATCGAGCGTGTTTCGGGTGGCCGTCTCGAAGGTCGTGATTCCCCGTTCGCAGAGGATCACGTTGGAGTTCCCTTCAGTCACGATGTACTCGGCCGCGAGCAGCAGATCCTCGATCTTGGCCGCCATCCCACGTTTTAGAAGAACAGGCTTTTGTTGCTGTCCCAGTGCACGTAGCAACCGGAAGTTCTGCATGTTTCGCGAGCCGACCTGGAACGCGGTGACATGATCGGCGATGAGTTCGATATCCGAAACGTCGAGCACCTCGGTGACCGTGGGCAGACCAACCTCTTGTCCGACTTGTTGCATGATTTGCAACCCTTGCTCGCCGAGCCCCTGGAACGAGTACGGACTCGTCCTCGGCTTGAAGGCTCCGCCGCGCAGTGCGTGGCCGCCAGCTTCCCGAACAACCGCGGCTGTTTTCGAGAACTCCTCGAGCCCTTCGACCGAGCAAGGCCCCGCGATCACGGTGAACTTGCCACCTCCCACGCTGTGCTCGCCGAGCTTGACGATGGTGTCATGGGGATGAAGCTCGCGACTGACGAGCTGGTATGGCGCGAGGATGGGGGTCACGCGCTCGATCTTCGGGTGCCCTTCCAGGCGAAGTGATGCGATCGCGCGCTCGTTGCCGATCGCGCCCAGGACAGTTCGCTCACTGCCGGGCATATGAAGAGGTTTGAGACCGAGCGCCTCGATCCTATCCAGGATTTGTCGGGCGTCTTCTGTGGTTGCTTCGGGCTTCATCACGATAATCATTGAGGTCTCCGATGATGTATTTGGTTTTGAATCGAGTGATTTGGAGGACAAGAAACGAAAAAAAGCCCACCGCGTTGTCGCGGTGGGCTTTCGATTAGCCTTTGGGTGCCTGTTACTGCTGTTTTACTCGATCCAGCGTTTTATCTGTTTCGATGACGCAAGGCGGCCCGCCGCGACGTTATGTCGTCACGCCAGAGCCACCACCAGTTTTGCGTCATCAAGTGCTGCATGTGTAAAACGATCTCTGTTGAGAATCAGTACAGGGAGCCAACACCTTTATCATGATGATTTCTTTCCACCCTTGCAAGGGCGGTTTCCTCGCCACCGCTTTCCCTCACGCGACGGCGCCCCTCTCGTGCTTGTGTTGTGCGGCGAGGCGCGGGTTCTGCAAGTCCTGCTCGCCGCATATCTTCGTGTGGTTTTGGGGTGAAAAACATGCGGCGAGAGGAAGAAAGACGAGGATGCTCCTCGCCGCAGGGATAATGTTTAAGAAGCCGCAGGATAAGAAACCCTCCCCCCTTCGGGACCCTAATAGTCCCCCCGCCTCATGCCATCCTTGATGCACCCCTGCCTTCCTGCCTTTTGCTTCATCTTCCTGTTGGATAAGTCTCGGGAAACTCCCGGACTCCTGCACGAAGACGTCGAAAAACGCGGCTCGGTGTCATGGCGCAGTCATTCTCGCTGGCCTAGCAAGAACAACAGGCATCTTCGTTTTCGGCCACTCCTCGTTAGCCCTTGCTTCGACATCGTAAAAAAACGCCTCACGCGCGCTTTCACGCCAATTTCATCTATTTTCACGCCAAAAACCTCCTCCACGCTCGCTACCCTCATGGTCGATTGCTCGATTGATTGCTGGATAACTTCGTTGCCACACATGAACCTGGAGAATCACTCATGCCGTTTTCCAAAACGATTCGACCTCTTATCGCCCTGTGCTTTATCTCGATCTCTCTTGCTGCTTGCTCACAAGATCCCGATGACAACGAGCCCCCTGTCATCACCCTCGTCGATCAGGGCTCGAACAACACAGACGCCGACCTGGGCTCCCCTCCAGACGATATGACAGACGGACCCGAGGACCTCGGGCAAACCGAAGATATGGCCGTCGCGGATATGGGCACGCCGACGGATATGCAGCCTTCCGAAGATATGACGGACATGTGCTCGGGGGAGTCCTGCGCGCCAGACACCTACTCCGACGAGCAATGGGCCGCCGGAACATGGGAGACCGCGCCAAACGCTCCCAGCATCCGCGCCAATCAGGACGACATGTGGTGCTTCGATAGTGATAGCTGTGTGGTCGTCAACAGCTCCGGTCAGATCTGGCGCACCGACGACGGGCAAAGCTGGACCAAGCTCGTCGATCAACCGGGCACGTTCTTTCGCGCGGTCTCCTTCTTCGACGACCAGGTGGGCATCGCCGCCAATATCGGCCCTGGCCTCACGCCGAGCATCGATGACCCCAACGTCCTCTACAGAACAGAGGATGGCGGCCAGAACTGGTCGCCGCTCGAAACACCGGACGGTTTGCCTGGGATCTGCAACCTCCACACCGTCGACGAAGATGTCATGTGGGCATCTGGGAGAGTCTCTGGGCCTGGTTGGGTCGGGAAAAGCCTCGACAAGGGTGTCACCTGGCAATGGTTCGATATGTCCGAGCACCTGAGCTGGGTCATCGATATCGAAATGCAATCGGCTGACACCGGCCTCGTCATCGGGAGCTTTAACCGCGTGGGACGCGTCATTCGCACCACCGATGGTGGCATGTCCTGGCAGGTTGTCTGGGAGAGCGAAACCTCGAGCGAGCTCCCCTGGAAGATCTCCTTTCCCTCCGAACAGGTCGGCTATATCGGCGTTCAAAACAACGCATCCAGCGGACCTACCCACGTCCTCAAAACCACTGACGGCGGCCAAACATGGGAAACCATCGAGGCGCTTTCAACCCCCTACAAGGTCAAGGGCGTCGGCTTCGCCACGGAAAACGTGGGCTGGCTCGCTGGCGAAAGTCAGGCGTATCAAACCACTGATGGTGGCCAAACATGGGCTCCTGTCGATGGCTTGACCGTCGCCGTCAACCGCTTTCGTTTCCCCGCACCAGGGGTCGCCTGGGCTGTCGGAACAAGCGTATGGCGCCTCGATCTGAGGCAGTGATATTGAATCAGTCTCCCGAGTGCTCGCGCAGCTCCAACCTCGGGGAGAAGCTGTATCCCTCCTCGGTGGTCTCGAGAAAGTCGCGCAGACCGAACTCCCTGAGCTGATACACCAACGTCCTCAGCCGCGTGAGCGCCGACTCATGAGACAACGTCTCGCCAGGCCAACATGCGGCGAGGAGCGCTTCACGATCCATCGCCTCGCCGCACGCGGCGATGAGCGCGAGGATCGCGCGCCGAGGGACATGCTTGCGCGTAAAGTCCACCCGCTGCTGCTCCCCAGGAAAGATAAACCACCGCCCATCGGGCTCGTAGACAAGCTCCTCCTTTTGCGCGGTGTGATGCTCGATCAGTGAAAGCGCGCGTTGCGCGAACCTCACGAACAGGTTGTCGTCATGCTGTATCAAAGCCTGCGATGCGCTCGAAGTCGAAGGTGCCTCAGCACCTGTCGACCCCCGCCCGAGCAAGACACCTAGCTTCTGATGGATCAGATCGAACGGCCCGACAGCGTGGATCAACTCCAGGCTCGAGACGTTGTGGTGAGCCCTGGCAAGCGTATGCTCATCCTTGCTGTAGAGCGCGAGGATGATGATCACGCGGGCAAGCAACCTCGGCATCGCCGCGCGCGCACAACGCTCCTCCAGCAACCACGAGGCGTCCTCGAACGCATCCTCGGCGCGACCATCCTCGAGGTCGAAGAACGCCCAGACCAACGCCACGAAGATCGGCAAATCTTCACGCGTATTTATCCCATGTTCTGCGGCGAGCAAGCGCGCGCTGGCGTACGTCTCGCCGGCGAGTTCGAGGTCGGACTCCAGGTGCGCGACCTGGGCACAGAGCGCGAGCGTCATCACCGCCTGATGCCAGTTCCCTTGCTCTTTCGAGATGATATGCGCGGTCAGAAAGGACTCGCGTGAATCCTCGTAACACCCGAGCCATTGCTCGGTGATGCCACGCAACGTCCAGAGCTCGCGCGCGGCGCCCCAGGGTGTCTGTTCACGAGGTTCTCGAAGCTGCGCCAGGAGCTCGATGCACTGCTGCCTCGCGAGCGCGTTTTGCCGCTCGCGAAGGAGCAAACGGACATGACACAACCTGTAGAATTGCTCGAGTGATATCCCCAACAAATCGAGATTTGCCAGCTCCGCGGATTCCTCGAGCGTCTCCTGCACCGAAGCAAACAACTCTCGCGAAGGACGCGTCGAGAGGTTGTAAAGGCTTAGCAGGTGCGCCAGACCGCACTGGGCCGCGACCCGCAATGCGCGTGACGTGTCGGAGTGATTTGCCAGATCCCGAGCGTTGATCGAACGCTGGAGCATCTCGATCAACGCTCGCTGGTCCATGCCCCTCAGGCGCTCCTGGAAGAAGTATCCCGTGAGCGCGAGCGCCCTCCCCTGCTCGGTCGCCGGATCACACGCGCCAAGTTGCTGCTCGAATCGTTCGCCGTTCTGCTCGAACCAACGCGCCGCGCTCGATGCATCACCGCGATAAATCGTTCGCCATACGCGCTCGAGCGCGATGGTGTCCAACGAAGACAGCTCACCAGATTGTTTCAAGTCGATCGTATCCATGATCGGTTTCTATCACTCCGACACGCCGCTCCGCAAAGAACGAGAGATGGGGCTGATGGAACGGGAAGCGTGCATGCGCTGGCGCTCCGAACGACGTTGGCACGAAATTCGAAAATCACTCCGAACAAAAAAGGCGCCCTCCCTGTAAGGAAGGCGCCTTCGATATGGCGGTTCAAACTTCGAATTTCGTGCCAACGTCGTCGGGCTGTATCGCGAGCGCCTGGGCGAACCTCTCTTTCGACGTTTCTTGACCTGACTAAAGCATCAAGCCTGCGCGGGCTGATCGCGTTGCACCCAGTAGCGGATTCTCGCTTCCTCGCGCTCCTCGAAATCGCGCAGTCGGCGAAGGACCAACTTCTCGTTCGAGATCGCCGCCTCGAGCGTGTGGTCGATCATCTGGATCAGCTCGTAAGCCTGGAATGGCATCTCGAAGCCCGCGCCAGGATGTGTGGGGTCATCCCCGATCTCGAGGCGCTCCTGCTCGCGCAGGGTGCTCATCAGCCACTTGAGCGCTTCGGTACGCTGGTTGCGAGGCGCCAGCTCGACCGTGAGCAAGACCTCCTTCTTGACCAGATCCACGAAGTCGAGCACTTGCATGAAGTCCTCGCCGACCCAGCGCATGATATCGACCAACCTCGCCATCGCCTCTTTCTCGCGACCGAGATCCATCAACGCGCGCGCCGCAGCACAGTGGAGTACCGCGAAGTAGAGTCGGCTCGCGTCCGGTGAGTTTGGCGTCAGCGGCAAGTCCTTGACGAACTGCTCGAACTGCTCGACGGGGCGCTGCTCCTTCTCCCACTTGAGGCGACGCAAGCCCTCGACCATCTCGAGGATCAACCTCGCCACGGTCTCGAGCGAGGGGTGCGAGGACTCGTTGAGCTCTCGCATCGCCAACCTGATGCCGCGCTCGACCAGGTCGTTGACCTGCACGTCCTTGCGCTGCTTGTGCGCACTCTGCAAGCCCTTGACGATCTTTGACATCTCGTCTGGCAGATCGCGCGAGGAGAAGAACGAGCGAGTATCGATGGCCAAAAACTCGGCGACGTTGCTCTGACCCACGCGCGCTTCGAGTGATTCTGCCGTCTTCTTGAGCTCTTCCTTCTCGTAAGGCGCGAGCTGATTGAACAGAAACTCGTAGGCCTGACGAGCGTCATCGGCGCGCGATGGCTCGACGCGCTGGAACACGAGCCACGCGTTGAGCGCGACCCAGACATGCCAGCGTTCAGGTCTGGAGGAATCGCCATACGTCGTGCGGTTGCGGAAGAAGTCCATCAGGCGCGTCGGCCAGCTTCGCTCCTCCTGCTGATCCTGACCCGCGCGTCCGAGGCTATCTTCCATCCCCTGCAACGCGCTGTTGATCAGATCCCTGGCGCGAGCGTGAATCCCCATGCCCGCGAGCACGCGCGCGAGCGAAGCGCGCGACGCGTGGCGGATCTTGGTGGTGTGGAGTGATTCGAGCGAGCTCTCGATGACTTCGATGTTCTGGAGCACGTAGCTCGTGTCATTGTTATCATCGAGGTCATCATCATCGAACTCGAGCTCGGGGTCCTTGAGGATCCTCTCGCGAAGGAACACAGCAGTGTCGAGCGACTCCAGACCTCGCTGGTTAAGCTCGGTGAGGAGCGTCTCGCGGACCTCTTCCTGCGCGCGGACATCGCCCGTGCGGCTAAGGATCTCTCGCCACGCGAGCCAGCGAACCTTCTTGCCGAGCTTGTTATCGATCCCTCGAAGCTGACCGGCAGCCTCCATGATCGTCGCCGACAGATCGGTCCCCTCCTCGAGTGTCTTGGAGAAGAGCGCCGAAACCACGGCGAGCTCTGCGGGTTCGTTCTTGCCCTTGGTGATCGCCTGCGCGAACCCCTTTTTGAAGTGAACGATGCTCTCTTCCTCAGGGTCTGCCGAGCCGAACTCATCGGGATAATTCGAGGTCCAGAGCCCCTCGATGGCGCAAACACTGGCCTCGAGCCACTTGGTGCGCTGGAGCTTGATGTCGAGCAGATCTTGCCAGAGCTCGATGATCGGTCCCTGACGGATCAAGTCGCGCTCGAGCTCACCCTCGATCAACTCGAGCTCGCTCGGCGTGGACTGCGCCTGAAGGTTTTGCCCCTCGGGTTGCACGATGCCCTGCTCTGCTGCCGCGGAGGCGCGACGTTGCTGTCGCTTCCTGGCGGCCTGAAGCTTTGCCTGCAAGCGGTTGTTGTTCCCGGAGGTGTCCTTCTTCTCCTTGGTCTTCGTGGAACGCGTCGAGCCCGCGCGCTCCATCCCTGGGCGCTGCATATCGGGTCGTGAAGGCGCAGTCTTGTACACCTCGAGATCGAAGATGGAGTTCTCCAAAATCGACTCGAGCTGCGCGCGATCAAAGTGCACGACATGATCGACAAAGTGAGAGAGCGGCTCGAAGGAGCTCTTCTTGACCTTGATCTGGCGAGCCTGGCTGACATCCTCGTTCCTGGGGACGACAAACGTCAGCGTGCTCGGGTCGAGCCCGAACAACTGCTTGTACTGATCGCGACGAAGCTGCGGCTCGAGCACGAGGTTGACAGGGAGGAACAGGTTATCGAACCCCTTGTAGCGCGCATACGCGCGGCCGCCGAGTTCGACGAGCATGATCCCATCGCTGCGGTGCTTCTCGCGCACGAAGAACCACTGGCTCCCCTCGCCATCGGACTGCGCGCTGATCTCGAGCTTGTCCAGATCCTCATCATCGGTGAGCGAGAGGAAGTCTTCGAGCTTGTAGCGCTCGTGCTCGCCGAGCAACAGCATCTCGGTTGGCGCGGGCTCGTGCCTCGGCGTCAACTTGAGCGCGATCTCGAAGTGTTCGACCTGTTTGGAGACCTGCTCCCACACACCGACATCTTCGATCTCGATGGAGAAGTCAGTGATATCGTAGATGCTGCGCCACTCGGGCTTCTCGATGGTGATGCGGTGCCCGTTGGCGGGGAAGAACGCCCACTGCTCGCCATGGTCTGCCCAGGCGCGGCGCCACAAATCAGCCAACGGATGCTCGTGGCGCCATTGCACATACAGCCCAGGCCCCTCGGTCATCGGGTAATACAGCGTCAGGCGCTCGGGGTCCTGCTCCTCGCACCAGGCGAGCAAGTAATAGGAGGGAACCTCGATGCGCACCATGACGACCTCTTCATCCTCGAGGGTGAAGGTCGCGAGCTGGATGCGGTCGTTGTTCAAATAGAGGCTTCGACGCACGATCTCGGGCATGAGCGTCTTGTCGCGCAGCCAGAAGAGCACGGGCATATCGTGCTCGATCTCCTCGCGCCATTTCACCGGAGCGAGCAGCTCGGAGAGGTGCGGCGAGGAGTCGAAGTCAAAGACCTCGAGCTGTTGCTTGTCGCCGTCGACGTACCAGTAGAGCTGGCCCTCCTCGACGGCGGCGTGAATTTCGCGACCGATGGACGCGGGGAGTTCGTCCTTCAGGGCCGAACTCTGGACACCGATAAGGACGAGCGCGCGGCGCGCGGAGAACTCGGGGTGGCGAATACGGTATGCGGTGAACAGACCGTTGGCCGAGCGCTTTGGCGCCTGGTTGACCTTGAAAAGATCAGCGAGCGCGCGCACGTCCTCGATGAGATAAGCGTGAATCATCTCTTGAAGCCATCATTGACAAATAAAAGGGGAAGCCCCGCCCGAAACATCCGGGCAAGACCTGCGATCATTGGCGCGAAGTACCGGCGCGGCTCAACCCTGCTGGGATTGCTTCTCGCGCTCGGGATCTTCGGTGACGCTCTCGCGCTTTGGCGCCTCGGGTTGGACGCGACCAACCTTGACCTGGCCTATATCGTCCGGATCGAGGATGCCTTGCCCGAGCAGCTGCTCGACCACATCGCGGTGATCCTCCTCGTGCTCGAACGGGAGCGCGTCGTCCTCGGATTCGTAGTCGATGTAAATGTCGCGCTTGCCAGTCTTCGGATTCGAGACGAGTCGAATCGTCACATCAGCCATGGTGAGACCTCCATTCCTTTCCAGTCGCTAGCTCGTAGCCCTGGATATGGTGCGTGTTTCACGTGAAACATCACCATATCCAGGGCCACAACAAAAGCATAAATCGCTTCCAAACCGTCATGCATCTTCATGCATGACGGTTTAGTCTTCGTCCTCTTCGTCATCCTTGGACTTGCCGTCTTCGGGCGGGTCGTCCTTGAAGACCTTGCCGCCAAAGATGCCCTTCATCTCGTCGAGGCCGATGGTGGACTTGTCCAGGAGCACCTCGACCAGAGAGTCGTACTCGGCGCGGTACTCGTGCAGCGTGTCGATGCATCGCTTGCGCTGTTCCTCGACGATGTCGCGGATCTCGACGTCGACCTCTGCGGCCGTCGTCTCGGCGATGTCGCGAGGCTTGAGCACGAACTGCGCGCCCTCGGCGTGGTCGTTGCGATAGGTTCGCACGCCCATCTTGTCCGACATGCCGAGCTGCTCGACCATCATCGAGGCAACGCCCGTGGCCTGCTGCAGGTCATTCCAACACCCCGACGAGACCTCGCCGAGGATCATGTTCTCCGCCTCGCGCCCACCGAGCGCCACGCAAATCGAGTCGAGCAGCTCCGAGCGCGTGCGCACGTGCTGGTTCTGCGACACGGCGTGCATCACGTAGCCGAGGTAGTCCTCCTCCTCGCTCGCGATCGTCACGCGCTCGACCGTGGGACAGTGCGGCAACACATACGCGAGGATCGCGTGGCCCGCCTCGTGGACAGCCACCGTGCGGCGCTCGCTCTTGCTAAGAGAGCGCTGCTTCTTCTGACGCGCGCCGAGCACCTTCTCGACGTCCTCCTTGCTCACGACCATCTTGCCGCCGCCGCGACGCAAGTTCTCGCGCTTCAAGCCGCGCATGATCGCGTAGATGTGGTCACCGCTGTAGCGGATGCCGCGCGTGGCGTCGACGAACCCCTGGGTGCGCTGCACGAGGTGTTTGACGACATCCTCCGGGATCTCGAGGCCAAACTTCTTGGCGTAGATGTTGATGATCGCCTCCCTGTCCTTCTTCTTTGGATAGGGGATATTGATCACGAGCTCGAAGCGGCCAGGACGAAGCAAGGCCGGGTCGAGTGATTCCGCGAAGTTCGTGGTGCCCACGACGAAGACGAGCTCCTCTTTGCGGAAGCCGTCCATCTCGGTCAGCATCTGGTTGACCATCGAGTGCTCGACGCCGCTGCCGGTGTAGGTGCCGCGCGCCGAGGCGAACGAATCGAGCTCGTCGAAGATGATGATCGCGGGCGCGCTCTTGCGCGCCTGCGCGAACACGCGACGCAGGTTCTCCTCGCTCTCGCCGACCCACTTTGACTTGAGCTCAGGGCCGGACACGATCGAGACGGTCGCGTTGAGCGCCGTGGCGATCGCCTTGGCAAAGAACGTCTTACCCGTACCGGGAGGTCCTTCAAAGATCATCCCCTTGGGGACGATCTCCTCGATCTGTCGGATCTCCTCGGAGCTCGATGAGGACTCCTTGACCAACAGAAGCTCGAGGATCTCGGTCTTGATCTTCTCCTTGACCTTCTTGTAGCCGCCGATGTCCTTCTCGAGGTTGACGCGCGGGACCTCGAGGTCACCGACCAGGGTCAGCTTGCGGATGTCGCGATAGATCGCGTCCACGCTGCCCGGGGTGTTCGGGTCAAAGTCCACGCGGGATTCCAGCTGGTTCAAGATCTGGCGGCAACGCACCGCGTTCAACCCGGAGACGTACTTGTAGAGGTTGTAGGGGTTGAACGTCTCGACGCCGAACTTGCGCGCCTCGCGCTGCAAAATGAGCTGCGGGAGCTTGTCGCGGCCAATACCTATGAGGTCGATCTTGACGGTGAACACCTTCTCGATGACCGCCGGGATCTCGAAGCCAGGATCGGTGAACCCCAGGAACACGAGGTCGGGGTTCTCGTACATGATGGCCGCCGCCTCGCGCGTCTCGACGTTGAGCGAGCTGCGCGTGGTGGTCGTCAGGATGTCGAGGTGCGTGATCGCCAGGACGCCATCAGCGCGCGCGCCATAGATGGCCTCGCGCAGCTCTTCCAGGAGGCGCTGCGTGAGCGTCGAGTTCGCCTGCATCGGGCTGTCGGGATCGGCCGCCCGAGGGTGACCAGAGAGCAGCCTGAGCCGTGGCCCACCGCTCGCTTTAAAGCGCTTCCTGAGCGCCTTGTACACGTAGTTCGAGAGCTGCTTGTCGCACTCGATCAACACGCTCAGGCGCGCGCGAAGTTTCTCCTCGATCCAGTCGAGTTCCTCGCGGTAGGCCGCCTCGACGGCCTCATCATAGCTGAGCTGAGTCGGGAGGCTGTCGATCCGTGTCGCCAGTTCGTTGCTCACCGTTTCCTCTTTTGCAAAACGCTCCATCATGACCTCGCCCCCACACTCGGGAGCGGTCTCCAGGATCGCTGTTCGTTACTTGCGCCCTCTTTTAACTGTCAGAAGGCTGGTTCTATTGCGACCTCGTCGCTCTTTAAAAACAACAAGGTCCACGATGACAGATGCATCGCCTGTCAAGATCGTCCCATTTCGACCTTTGCCAAGCCCTCGAATGATCGGAGTGGCAGCATTAAACCAAACCGTGTCGGCTTTATGCTGCGCCCTGGCGTCGATGTCGGGACCTCTTCATTTTAGCCGTTCGAGGCGCTGAAACCTACCTGAGATTCTCTGGAAGGTACCTGATACGACGCCGTTCGGCACCGAACATCTTCCACAAACACACTCCGCGCTCCCAGGTTTTAGCCTCTTTAAGCAGCAACCCCACGCGCCGCTCTGGTTAAAAGAAACAAGACCGGCGTCGCGATCCACCGAGGCAACCCTGTCGTGCATCGCGCGTGAAGATTACCCCATTACCGAACGCTCCGCTTCGAGGAGCCAGATTTGTAGGGAAGCCCATGAAACGCCTCTCGTTGTTCCTATCGCTGACGCTGACGCTCACCATCCTGCTGCCATCGCTGGGGTTTGCCAACCCTTGCCCGAAGGACTGGCGCCACGAGCGCTCTGGCATCCTCCACGATTCACCCAAGAAGCGTTTGTTCGGCGGGAAATCTTCCGGAGGACGCGTCTGCCTCGATCTTCGAAAGCCCGTCAGCGCGCCACGCGCTGGTGGCGGCTACAAGGTCGTCTGCCCGGATGGTTACAGCAACGAGCGCCGGGGTATCTTCCACGACTCTCCAAAGAAACGGCTGCTCGACAACAAGAACTCTCTGGATGGCCGCACCTGCCTCGCGGTGATAAAGCCGGGCTCGAGCCCGGCTGGAAAGCCATGGATCCCGCGCGAATCCGGCAAGCCCGTGATGCGATACCTGCGCGGCGCGCAAGTCACCGTTGGCCGCGGGATCTTTGTCCGTTACAAGGCGACCGATCCTTCGCACGCCGTCTGCGCGGCGCGTTGCCAACAAGACAAGCTCTGCGTGGCGACCAATTACAGCAACAGCAGCAAGTCCTGCACCATCCTCGGGCAGTACAACTGGCACCAGGGAGATCGCCTCAAATCGAGCTTTAACTACGGCGCTCAGGTCAAGCCTGGCGCCGGGTGGGCGTCCTTTAAAAACAGCAAGTTTCGAGGCAAGGTGGACTACCGACCCATGATCAAGGTCACCACAGGCAAGTGCGTCGAGCCCAGGTTCTACGCGACGAATGGAAGCACCAAGATCGGGCCACCGCCGCACGAGCTCTCGAACAACACAGCGCAAAGCTGCCTCTTCGACACACACTGCATCTACGCGCAGATCAACAAGGGCCAGAGAAACAAGAGGACCTATCACCAGAAGGCGCCGGCCACGTCGAACCTGACCAGTGGCAGCTGTACCGGCTACAAGATTCGCCGCTCGCCAAAGCCAAAGACCTCGGGAGGTCGGGGCTGACGCCCCTTGCTAACCCCCACGATCACGAGAGCGCCTGCTTGTACACGACAAGCGGGCGCTCCGTGTTTTTTGGCCCTCAGACCTCGACCTTGATGACGAGCTCGTACTCGCCATTCTCGTTGGTCCCTTCGTACTGATCGACCACGTCGCCGAGCTGGCGCGCCTTGCGCTTGAGCGCCTCGGAGTAGACATCCTGGAGGACCTGGTTCATCTCCTCGAGGCGCTCCTTCTCGCCGGCGGCGAGCTGCTGGGTGACCTTGCGCTGGGCATCCTTCTGACCGCGCTCGAGCAGGGCGTTTGCCTGGCTCTGCGCGCTCGCTTCAGCCTGCTTTCTGGCAGACTGACGGCTCTCGGCGTCACCCCAGGCGTCGACCTTGCCCTTGACCTCGCTCTCGTTCTCGAGCTCGGTGGTGAGCTCGAGCGACTCGAGGTCGACCGTGATCACCTCGCCGCCCTCCTCGCGACGCGTGAGCTTGCCCTCCTCGCCCTCTTCGAAGCCGCGCTCCTGGAGAGATTGGCGAAGCAGGTCCTTCATGTCCTCCTCGGGGAGGATGTCGCGAAGGTCGAGCTGGTGAACCGTCTTGTCGTCCGCCGAGACGACCTCGCAAACTTGTAGTGTGACACGATAGGAAAGGCTCATCTCCTTTCTCCTTCTTTCTATGGACTGCGGTCGCGCTCGGGCGTGCGTTCCTTGTCCTGTTTGTCTGCCATCGTACGAGGCATGTTCTTGTTCAAAAGAGATGCCCCGCGTCCAAACCTCGACCCGGCACATCGGATCTGGCGAGTGAGGTTTATGGCCTCCGGGTTCCCCCGAGACGCCCTCCCCCTTGCTCGCGCATCCGGTCGATATCACTCAAGATATCACCGCATTGAGCTGGTTGGCGAATGCCCTCGCGCGCCATCCCAACTCTTCATAGGGAACACCCTCGACCACCTCCATGAACACGCGGTCCGGAGACTCGCGATCGATGGGGTGGATGTTGCGTGCTTCCGTATACTGTTGCCAGAGCTGCCAGCCGACCTCCATGCTTCGTCCCCACGTGCGCCTGTAGGCGTCGCGGTCGGCGAAGCGAAGATCTCTGGCGAGCCTGTTGAACTCTCGCTCCCATTGATCCTCGAGGCCATCGGCGTCGAGGTGAGCGCGGAAGAACTCCACGAGCGGGCGCAACAGGTCTCGACGCTCATCGCGCTCGGAGACTTGAAGCAACGTCTCGAAGAAGGCTGCCATTCCTTGATTGAGTCGATCGAAGCGCTCCATCGAGTCCCAACGCGTCTCCAGCTCACGCATCCAGCAGCGCACCAGGTGCGTGCTCAACCAGGGGAGCAAGGGCTCGAAGTCGGGCTTTAACAACCTGGCGATGGTGTCCTCGGCCGTGACCTCGCGCACGTCCAGTCTGGCCAGACGCGTGAGCGGGTTCTGGGTCAAAAACTGCCAATAGTGCGAGCTCACCTTGAAGGGCGCCTCGCGCACCTTGAGCCAGGCGATATGGTGCACGAGCATGTCCCCGTTCTTCTTGAACGAGAGCTTGCGCGAGGAGGGGTAGTGCTTGTCGCGCTTTCCTCGCTTCTCGACCGGCGCGTGCTGGCCGCCAGCCTCGCAGATGGCGTTGTAGGTCATGATCATGGCGTCGACGGAAGGATCGCCAAACTTTAGCGAGAGCTCTCCCCAGACGCGCGGATCGATCATGCGCGTCTCGCGATCGGGCTCCTCGACCCCGGCGCGCGCTCTGGAGAGTTGGCGCCAACCTCCCGCGCGGCATAAAAAGGCGAGCGTCCCGCGGCTCATCACCTGCTCGAGCGCCTCGACCACCTCGAGCGTCAACGTCTCGGGGCGGCGCACCTTGATAAGCTCGGCGCGCTTCATGCGCAGCCCGCGGCGCGCGAACAGATCGACGGTAAATGGCAGGAAGCGAAACGCCGCGTTCTCCTGCTCTCGCTTGATCCCTGTGGATTTGCTGTTGCTGGCCATCACTCCTTCCGTTTGATGGACGCTCTCGAAAGCTCCACGATGCTCTCATCGGGGAACCCGTTGATGGTAACCTGACCGTTGACCAGTCGGAGCTCGATCGTGTTCGAGTTCTTATCCCAGCCCTGCTCTTCTGTGGCCATATGGGCGTAGTGGTCGGTCAAGAAGTGAACCTTCTGGTTGGCCGAGCCGATCCAGCGCCGGTCGTCCACGTGCTGACTTTGAATGTAGGGCCCATCGACCAACAAGTCGATCTGTTCGAGGAACGCATTCCAATCTTCGCGCTCCTGGCGCTTGATATAGGTCAGCGTCATCCCGCTAAACACCATCACGCTCAACCCCGCCTCGCGCACCTGCCTGGCGACCTCGGCCAGCGCCTTTGCCTGCCAGAAGGGCTCGCCGCCGATCATCGTGATCCCCTCGATGTCAGGCGTGGCGATGATCTCGTCGATGATCTCCTGCGTGGGGACAAGGCTCGCGAGCTTGTCCTCGAGCATGTGCGGGTTGCAGCACCCCTTGCATCGCAGGGGGCACCCTTGCACCCAGAGAGCATAGCGGCGGCCCGGGCCCTCGGCCTCGGTCACTGGCACGCGCGCGGCCACGTTGAGCGTGGTCGCATCGAGCGCTGTGGAACTCGTGAATGTCGTCATGTCTTTGCCCCGCTGCCCATCTTGCTGAGACGTGGTGAGAGTAGTCCAACAACCTCTCTGGCAGCAAGAGCATTCCCCGCGCCACAACGATCGTATCCGTATCGAAATCTCGGCTCGGCGCGCGCATCCAACAAATAGGAATGCACCTCTCGTCCGATTCGTTGCATCCACAACAATAAGAGGCAATCCTTCGCATCCGGGGCGACCCCGGCGCGCAGAGCGCGCCTGCCACGATACGATCCGTCTGGATCTCGTGGAGGGGATCGACCATGATGCTTTCGTAAGTCGTAAGGACAGGGTGAACGAGATCGAAACGGAAGTCGAGAGAGCATTCGTGACCACGCCAACACCGCTCAAAAACACGCCGCGCTGGCGCGAGGAGCTTGGCAAAAACCTGCGCCGGCTCCGAGAAGAGCGCAACATGAGCGTACGACAACTTGCCGGCGAGGCCAGGATGTACTGGATCGAGCTCGAGCGCTACGAGGACGCCTCACAGGTGCCCACGCTCGATCGCGTCTACGCCATCGCGTCCTGCCTGGACGTCACCATCCATGACCTCCTCCCGCCCAACGCCTGAAGCGCACCCCTCATCCGAGCAGGAACTTCCCCGCGCGCATCGAGCGCTCCGTCATCTTGGGCTCGCCGCGCCAGCGAATCAGGAAGTCATCCCCATCGAGCGGCTCCTTCTGGCCATGAACCCGGTTGGCGCGAAAATCGATCGACTCGCCAAGCTCCACCCCGATCGAGAGCACCGCCTCGCCAGCAAAATCACCGACCCCCATCGAGCAGGGCGCCTCGGTCGAGATGTTCCCCACGAACTCCACATCCAGCATCTTGACCACGAACGGCAGCTTCATCAGATTCTGCGCGACGACGCGCTCGATCAAGGGCTGGCGAATCGTGTCCACCATCAACCCCGCGCCAGCGGCAAAGTGCGCCTCGTTATCCTGGAAGATGGAGTGATCCTTTAGACGGATCGACGCGTTCCTGACCATCACGCCAGCGCCCTCTCCGGCGTGGTTGGAGCGAAAGATCAACGCCGCGCCGATAAGCTCGGAGCCAGCGCACAGCGCCAGACCGCCGCCGATTCCCTCGATCTCATCGGCCTTGTTGAACTCGAAGCGACACTTCTCCATCTGCATGGTGACCTTGCCGACGAGCATCGCGCCGCCGCCGCCATACTTCCCGAGGCAGTGCTCGATATGCACGTTCTTGGCGCGGATGGTGCCCGCCTTGGAGAAGGGCGCCGAGGCGAAGATGCCGCCGCCGCTGCGAGCGCGCGCTCGGCGAATCACCATCGGATCATCGTCAGCGCCTGCGAGGATCGCCTTGCACGAGAGCAGCGCGAGCGTCCCACCAGACACGCTCGCGCCGTTATCGCGGAACTGGTTCTGGTTGATCTTGACCTGGGAATCGATCGCCCAGATGGCGCCACCGAGACCGTCGGTCTTCTCCCACTCGAGCGGCTCGATGAGCTCGGGCTCGACCTCTGGGATATCCTTGCACTGGGCGCGGTTCTCACGGAACTCACAGCGCGTCAGCTGCAGCGGCGCGCGCAGACGCGTCGCGTGGATGGCGCCGCCGCTTCGCGCCTGATTGCCCATAAAGAGGCAATCCTCGAAGTTGAGCGCGCTCTGGTTGGCGTTGAGCGCGCCGCCGTGATGCGCGCGGTTGTTCAAGAAGCAGCACCCCAGAAACTGGACGCCGCCCATGGCCAAATCGCCGCCGCAGAGATCGATCTCTGCGCCTCCCTGCCGGAAACCATCCACGAGGCAATTGACCACCGTCACGCCGTCGCTGCGCCTGGCGATGATCCCCTGTTGATCGGTCTTCTCGCGGCTGATGATGTGAATGCCAAAGATCCCCTGCGATGTGCCAGGTTCGAAAATCACCGCGGCGTCCACATCGACCGGCGCGAGGATGGTGACGCGGTCCCCCACGTCGAGCTCGTCCTGGTTCATCAGCCATTTGACGCGGTCAGCGAGCTCCCCTTCTGCGGGCATACGGTGGTTGACGAGCATGATGTTGGTGGGGATCTCGACGGCCTCCTGGTAGACGCCGGGGGCGAGCCTGACCTGGACCGGCGTGCCCTGCACCCTCGAGATGTGCTTGGCGCGAAAGATCGCCGCCTCGATGGTGCGAAACGGCTTCTCCATCGACTCGCCGCGCTCCTCATCCTCGGTATCACTGGCGCCTTCATGATCGGGATCGACGTAAAAGATCGGGCGCTCGGCCATATTGGGAGGACAGTAGAAGCCATCGATGGTGGCGTTGGCGTCCACCTCCTCGTGCTCCTTGCGCTCGATCTCCTTGACGGTCTGGACCACCTGGTCCATCAGCGTCGGCTCGTCCTCCTCATCGCTCTTCTTCTGGCCTTCCTCCGGGATGCCGATGCCGAGCTCCTCGAGGTCGACGTCGATCTCGATCCCCTCCGCGAGCTCGCTCGCGCTCAGGTCGTGGCGCCTGGTCTCGATGGGGCGCTGCGCGGTGGTGCGGCGCTGTTGCTCGACGATGTGCTCTGGCAGGCCGAGCTCCTCGCGGCGCTCCGAGCCAAAGAAGCGCGCGAACATGCCGACAAAGAGCAACGCGAAGCCGATGATAAGAGGCAGGCGCTCGTGGCTCACGGGATAGGCATCCCAGCACACACCGGCGGCCTCCGAGAATGCTCCCGAGGGTTCGAGCGGGACATTGACCGAGGGGAACTGCTGGACGATTTCGACGGCGTTGACCGGGTAAGAGACGGCGCACGAGAGCCAGGGGACACACGCCACAAATAAGGCGATGCACCCAATCACAATGCAAACCGAACCGATCGTCCTCACCATCACGAAGCCCCGGGTTCTCGAACCATTCCAATCATCTTCCGACTCTTTCGGCGGGATCCTACCAACGATCCTCCACCTTGAGAAACATTCTTGGGCGGATTTCTCAGCCGCATCCTGACAACTTCGTGCATCGCTGTGATGAATATCTGACCGTATGTGTCGTCACAATCTCTCCATGACGGCGCTGACCTTTTCTATATTCAATGGAGAACTCGATGAGATCGTTTCGTGCCTGTGGTGTCTTGTGTGCTCTGGCATCCCTCCAACTCCTCACCGCGTGCGGTGGCTCGGAAGACACAAACAACAACACCCCTCTCCAAAACAACAGCAGTACCACACCTGAAATCCCCGAGAGTTGCCCCGAAGGAGAGGCCGTCTTCGGGACCTCCTGCGTGCCGGTGAATACCGAAGTCTTCGTCGAGGAGTTCCCACCTCCGGGAGAGGCCGTCCCAGAAGGCAGCGCGATCGTAGACATGCTCGGCAGCGTCAATGGCACGTTTTGGTTCTTCGTGAAACCATCCGAGATGCTCTACCAGATGAACGCACAGGGGGAAGCTGCGGTTCTGGCAGACTTCGAGCCTCTCGAGGCCCGATACGAGGTTGGTGAGCGCGTGATCGTGACAGGAGGAGGTGTGCACGTGCTCCAGGGGACTTCCCTGGTGAAGTTGTCACCAGATGGCTTCGTCGCGAGAGAAGCCACCGTGTTCGAGGATGGCATCGTGTTCTCGGGAGACGAGCACATCTTTATCACGGACGGAACCGCAGCCAATTCGCGTATGGATCCCTTCCCGGAGTTCACTCCAGGTGCCACGCAAACTGCCACAGGAGGGGTTCTTCTAAAGGATGTGAGCACGGCGAGCACGTTCGTCGGGTTTTTGAAGAGCGCGTTCGGAGACCCCATGATCGTCGAGATGCCAGAGCGCGTGTATGGCGTTGGCGTCTACGGAGACATGATCGTCGTATCCTCTGCCGTCGACGCCGGGCTCGGTGGCGGAGACATCGCCTACTACTTCATCGACGCCAACACTGGCGAGTACACGAAGAGCGCCGAGAGGTGGAGGGCGAATCCAGGGCAGGGGGCTCCCGAGTCTGGAGCGAGAGGGTTCACGACAAGCTTCGAGCCGCCAGGGCTGCTTGCCATCGATGGTGAAGGTGTGCGCCTCTTCTACGAAGCCGAAGAGGCGCGCCCGGCGTTTATCGGCCTCTTCGAAGGATTGCCCATCGTGACTGTCAACAAGGGCTCGGGGAACTTCCCGAAGTATGACGTGCTTTTGCTGCAAGAATCTGGCGAAGAGGTCGCGCTCGCGACCGGGCTCGAGGCTGGCGCGAGCATCCTGCGAAAGTTTGGCGACCGCCTCTTGTTCGAGGTCAGCGAGGACGAGGATGAAGGAATCTCGCCAGGCGTATGGATCACAGACGGGACGACGGAGGGCACGCATAAAATCTGCGAAACGGTGTGCAGAGACTTTGTCGAGGTCAAAGAAACCCTCTTCTTCACGAGCGATGTAGACTTTTTTGGAAAGGGCCAACTGATGCAGCTAACGCGAGAGGGCATCGAGGCGACCGCGGCGCTGCCCGATCACAACTGGCTCGGCCTGACCGTTCAGAACACGCGAATCCTGAGCGAGGAAGCCAACGCCAAGGAAGGCATCTTCCTGCTGCTGTTCACCGCTCGGCACGGCGAAACGGTCGCGTGGACTGATGGCGAAGAGCTCGTCGTGGCGCGTTTGAGTGATGATTTCGTCGGCGAAAACAGCAGCGGAGAGCCGCAAATCCGTGGACTCTCCGCCGATGACACCCCCGCAGTGTTGGATGGGGCCTTCTACTTCACGACATCCTGCCGGTTTTGCGACGCACCGCGCGAGAAAAAGACCTTCTGGCGCTGGACCCTCGATTGAGGAGACGCGAACCACCGACGGTGGCCCGAAAAAAGAGGGGGCGACCTTTTGTATTATCGATATCTTCCAATCAATAGCATACAAAAGGTCGCCCCCTCTTTTTTCTTTGCGTCGGGCATTGATTTTAAACATAACGAGCCTGATTTCTTTTCAAAGAAATCAGGCTCGTTTTCTCAGCGTAACTGAACAGTCACGCATCGCTTCAGTCAAAGACAACGTCTTCCGCAACCTTTGTGTTCGCCGCGTCAAACTTCTCCGAAATGGTGGCACCGAAGGCCTTCACGATCACGATCACAACGCATGCAATCAGGATGAGAAGGATGATGTACTCGGTGGCGCCTGCGCCGTCTTCGTCCGTGTGAAGTGCGATCAACAAGTTCTTGATGGTTTCCATGGCGTTCTCCAGAACGTCAGTGTTCTTCATCTTATCGAAGAACAAATTCTTTAGGAAACCTGCCTTACTTTTTTACGACCTAACTCGACATCTCATGACCAGTGAAACATCGAATTACTGGAGCATAACGCTCGTATAATTTCTAATGCGCGTTCCGTGCCAACCCGTCAAAAAAGTCCAAAAACCCCGCTTTCAGGCATTTCAAGCCCAAATGCTGTGACAAGCTGTCACGGTTTCCTGTGGACAGTGTGGTCTCTGCTCCTGATATCAGAACCATATACCCCGCACCCCCCGCGGCCCTCGCACCCCCCGCGGCCCTCGCTGTCGCTCGTCCGCGGCCCCCCTGTGTCTCACTTCGTTCGGGAGGGGGGCAGACTTGGCGTTGGGTGCGCGGTTTTTGGCTCGCAGGGTGGCGTGTTGTGGGTCGAGCAGAATGCGAGGACAAGCCCCCCGCGCTTCGCGCTGCCCCCCGGAGTGGGGCGAGACAGGTGGCATCTTGAACGTTGGTGTTTTGCGCCAGGGCGCTTCGAGAACTGCGATGAGTTTCATGAGGGCGCCCGATGCGAACCTCGACGCTCAAATCCTCGCCAAGAAGCCCACCAAACTTGGGGGGCAGCGACGAGATACCGTGTTGTGCGTCAAGTCGCGAAAGCGATATTTTTATCGTAGGGCAAGCCTGATTTCACGACGCCAAAACAGATGCGAAGGAGCTTGTCCATGACAGCGACAACAAGCTTCATCCCC
>Ga0208061_100036_pt1 | contig 42119 bp, 29 predicted proteins | sample DeeseametaMP0555_FD_184209 | JGI IMG/M metagenome (GOLD analysis project Ga0208061, IMG submission 184209) | Marine microbial communities from the Deep Atlantic Ocean - MP0555 (SPAdes) | ecosystem: Environmental > Aquatic > Marine > Oceanic | place: South Atlantic Ocean | collected 2011-01-23 | reverse complement strand
CTGGAAAACCCCGCGCCCCTTTTTTCGCGCGCCGCTTCGGCGCGATTCAGATAACCGGCATCACTTCGCGGGCATGGTGTCGTAGACCGTGACGCGGTTTCGACCATTCTTCTTGGAGTGATAGAGCGCCTGGTCAGCGAGCTCGATAAGCTCGGAGGTGTCCTCGTGGTCAGACGGCCAGATGGCGATCCCCATCGAGATGGTGCACTGGAAGGGACCCTTGTCGGACTGGAAGGTGAGCTCGCTGACCGCCTCACGCACGCGATTGGCAAGGATCTCACACCCCTTCATATCGGTCTCCTCGAGCAGGATGATAAACTCCTCACCGCCGTAGCGCGCGGGCATATCCGTCTCGCGCAGCGTCTCGCGGAAAGCGCTGGCGACCTGGCGCAGCACCTCGTCGCCGACCGGGTGACCGTAGGTGTCGTTGACCGACTTGAAGTGATCGATGTCCGAGAGGATCAGCCCGAAGGTGCCGCCCGAGCGACGGTGGCGCGCGACGGCCTCCTCGATGCGTCCCATAAACGTGCGGCGGTTTGGCAACCCGGTCAGCGCATCGCGCGTGGCCATACGCTCCATGCACGCGTAGAGGTTTGCCGACTGCAAGCTGACGGCGACCTGGTTGCTGACCACCTCGAGCATCTCGCGGCGCTCGGTCGTGTAGCGATTCGCCTCGCGGTGTCCCACGACGAGCGTCCCGAGGACCTTGTCCTGCGCGATCAGGGGGAGCACCAACATCGAACGCATCCCACTGATGCGCTGCTTCTTGCCAAAGACCACCGGCGCCCCGTCACGAACATGCCCGCCGTAAGGCAAGTAGTGCCTGTTCTTGACGACCATCGAGACCCAACCTCCGTTGGCCTCGAACTCCTGACCGACCCAATCCGCCACGCCGAGGTTCCAGTCCGGCGAGGTCTCGACCTGGGTGATGGTATGAACCTCGGTCTCGGGGTCAAAGGTGGTGAAGGCGGCCAGATCGAACGGCGTGATCTCACCGATGCTCATGAGCGCCTCGCGCCAGACATCCTCGGGCGTGAGCACACCGTTAAGGCGGCGCGAAGCCTCGAAGAAGCGGCCGAGCTCGTACTTGCTCTTTTCGATGGAGACAAAGAGACGCTCGTTCTGCACCGCGCGCAGGATGTAGGCCGCGGCCTCCTCGAGCATGTCCACATCCTGTGCGTCGAAGGGCCTCGAGTCGAGCCTGTCCACACACAGAATACCGCGAAGGTGCCCGTGCTCGATGACGGGCACGCCGAGGAAGTTCTTGACCCCTTCCGCCTCACGGTAATACGAGAGCCCGCGGTAGCCAGACTTCAAATCGCGCAGGTTCACGGGCTCGCGTCGCCTCGAAACACCTCCGATGGCTCCACGCATCGGCTCGATGCTCCCCTCGATGAGGTTATCCGAATCACTGACGAGCTCCTTGATATGGAGCGAATCATTGCGCCCATCGAACCAGAGCAGCACGCAGGTGTGCGCGCCGAGCGCGGTCTTGAGCAGGCGCAGGCTGACATAGGTCGAGTGGTGCACGGCCTCGACGGCGTCGGTCATGATGAGCTCTTCGGCGCGCTCGCGGTTCGCGGCCGCGGCCTCCCAGACCTTGCCGGAGTGAATCAATCGGAACTGGCGCGCTTCCTTGAGCAGGTTCTCGCGCTCCTGAGTGATTTCGTGTTGGTAGCGCTGCCTGCGCTCGAGCAACTCGGCGCCATGAACGAGGTGTGCGAGCCCGCCAAAGAGCAGGAAGCATCCCCCGCGCACACCGACCTGCCAGAGGTCGACCTGAGCCAGTTGCGGTGTGAGGAGTTCTATCTTCTGGGTAGCGCCAAAGGAGGTGCCAAAGAACTGCGCGGCGCCTTCGAGCGCGATGGCGAGCACGACGAGCGCCACGCCAGCGGTGCGCGAGGTCAGCGCCACGAGCAGCGCGAGCGTGAAGTAGAGGACCGGGTAGAGCTCGGCGCCGACACCCTGGAGCGCGCGGACGAGCACGAACGCGGTCACGAGCACGAGCGACGCGATGGCGATCTCGACCGCGCGGGAGAGCTGCCCCTCGCGCATCGCCCAGACGCGCCAGACCTGGCTGCCAGCGAACGTGATCAGCACGGACGCGGCCAGAGCGTTGATAAACCATGGCATCGCAGGATGCCCGATCACGCCCAGGACAAAGAGCACGGCGCCGACCGAGGCGACCCCGATGGCGACGGAAGCGTCCTGATAACGAGGTTGTTGAAGGCTGCGCGTGCTTGCGGACATGGCTCCTCCGTGAGCGCTGGCTGTTCGCGTACTGACCCGTGAAAAGGGGTGCTATCTGCTTATTCGGGCGATCCGACGTAGGTCACGTTCTCGAGCGGTGAGCTCTCGACCATGTCCTGGATCCTCTGTCTGGCGATCGGCCCGAGCGCGTCGTCGAAGCGAACCTCGAGCGCGGCGTTGGGGATGTTGTGTTGCAGCGTCCCCAGCTCTTTCTGCAACTTATCGAGGGCGACGTCGCGGCCAGCGAGCGAGATCTTTTTGGGGCTGACATCGAGCGAGACCTGAACCGCCTTGGGCGCCTCGGGCTTGTCGAACTTGAAGATGAGCTCGTGGGGTTTGGCCAGCCCCGCGCTCTCTCTGGCGCGGCGCTCGGCGAGCCTGGGATCATCGCGCAACGCGAGGATCTTCCGCTCGAGCCCCTGGTTCTGGACGCGCATCGACTCGTTCTGCGACTCGAGCTGACCGAGCTCGCCGCGCAAGCGTCCGACCTCCTCACGATTCGGGTGCGTGAGGGTGTAATACGCGATCGACGAGATCAACGTGATCGCCATCAATGTCAGTATGAGGTGCTTCATTCAAGAACCCGCCCCACCCCGCGCGGTGTGTACGCGAGGTGCATCTCCATGGTCCTCCCAGCAACGCACGATCCGTCCATGGTTCAGCGCGCGCGAAAGCAATGTTTCGCGGGGGAGTGCCTCCAGGACAGAGACTAACACGTGATCATGAGGAGGCAAGAAAAAGCGTGGGCGCTTCTCGCGAGAATGATCTCAGGAAAGGGGCGCTCAGGGCTCTGGCGCCTTGGGGCTCGAGACGACGAGGTCGACGCGCTTGAAGCCGATCGATTTGACGACGCTGAGCAATTGAATGACGCGACCGTGTGATGCGGCCTGATCACCGCGCAACAGGATTTGCGCGTTGGGATCTTTCTTGTGCAGATCGAGCAACTTCTCCTCGATGGAGCCGCCGCTGAGTTCAGGTCCGCCCTCGATCACCACGTCCCCCTCGTCGTTGACAGTGAGGGTGAGCGGATCGCCTTTGACATCCTCGGAGCCGCTCGATGCCTCGGGGAGCTCGATCGGGATCGCGGATTCACGCGCGCTCGCCTGGCTCGCTTGCTGGATGGTCGAGGTGAGCAGGAAGAAGATCAGGAGCAGGAAGACGACATCGATGAGCGGCGTCAGCTCGATGGTCGCCTCTTCCCTTCGCCGGTTACCGCGCAGGTTCATGAGGACGCCTCCGCGGCGGAGAGTCCTTTGACATCCTCCTCGTCCTCTTCATCATCGGCGTCTTCATCCGCGTCGCTGACATCCTTCGCGTCGGCGCGTTTTTCCTCGCGATCCACGGGCGCCTGACCGTTGGGGACGAGCATCTCGACGGCGCGCAGGCCGACGTCCTCGATCTCGATGGCGTAGCGATCGACGCGGCTCAGGACATAGCGGTAGGCGAGGTAGACGGGGATGGCGACGGTGAGCCCGGCGGCGGTGGTCATGAGCGCCTGCCAGATCCCTTCGGCGAGCAGGCCGACGTCGACCATGCTCTGGGACTCCTGAGCGGCGCCGACGACGCGCTGGAACATGCGGATCATGCCGATGACGGTGCCGAGCAAGCCGAGCAGTGGCGCGATCGTGGCGATGGAGCCGAGCGCGTTGGTGAAGCGCTCCATGAAGTAGATCTCACGGCGCCCGGTCTCTTCCATGACCTCCTTGATGAGCTCGCGATCCTGCCCGGCGTAGCGAATCCCCGCGCCGAGCACGGCGGCGACCGGCGACTCGTTCTGGTGGCAGAGCGCCTCGGCGTCGGCGAAGCGCCCCTCCTGGAGCAGCCTGGAGACAACCTCCAGAAAGCGCGCCGGAAGGATCTTCGTGCGCTGGAGGTGCCAGAGGCGCTCGAGAAAGATGGCGAGGCCAATGATGGAGCAGGTGATGATCGGAATCATCAGCCAGCCACCTTTGGAGATCAATGCGAAGACTTCAGTCATCTACTTCCTGCTTTCATCCACGAACTCGAGACAGCCTCTCACGAGAGGTCTTCTGGATCAAAGATGCACGCAAACACACTTTGCTCCAGACGCAAACCAATTTCCTTTAACGACCACCATCGCCGAGCGGCGCGTGCGGCAGCTCCTTTTCGGCGCTGGATTCCTGCCCCATGGCGACAAAGAACGGGTACTCCTCGCGCGCTTCGAAGTAACCGATCACCTCGCCGGGCGCCAGTTCATTGGTCTCGCAATAGCGCGCGAACTCCTGGCCGAGCCTGGCGAGGTGGACGCGAATCCTGGCACGCACGAAGTAGAGCGTCACGAGGAAGAGCAGCACCGCGAGCACCCAGGGCGTGGGCGTGAGCAACCTGGAAAACCACCACCCCAGGCCGATCGGTATGGCCGCGGCGATAAAGGCGATGCTGCCGCCGCGCGAGTACACCTTTTGAGCGCGCAGGTTGTACTCGCGCGCGATGGCGCGGTGCGCATCGAGGGCGCCGGGCGCCGGCTTCTCGAGCGCGTCTTGTTCCGCGTTCTCTTGGTCGTCGAACGAATCGTTCATCGTGCAGAGACATCCTTACTAAATGAGTGGGGCGCCGGGCAAAGCTGGCGAATCCCCTCGGAACCATCGCGGGCGGCCCGTGCTCGCCCGGCGTTTGACAAGGCATCCTGCATCCGAGACGCCAGGCATGCAAGCGCGCGCGAACAAAACCAAGGGAGCAACACATGAACGCGCAAAGGCAATCCCGAGGCGGCTGGCGCCTTGACCGATCATAGGCGGACTCTGTAGCATAACAGGGGTTGGCGTGGTCGCGCGGATCCCTCGAAAAATACAGGGCCCCAAAGATCTCACCCCCAATAAAATTCACGTTTTGGGAGCGGGGGCAGTTTTGCTTAAACGCATTGTGATGTTGGTTCGAGGAACATACTGAACGATCACGCATGTTTGTCCGCATGATCGCGCGACGGTGAAGGAACGCACGGAAGAATTTGGCAGGGATAATTGATCTAATGATGAAGGGTTCCCCTGCCCTTACCCAAATGATCTGACATGTTTTGAGGAAGTTCCATGGCCACCTCCAACGGCTCGAAAAAAGCCACGCTTGTCAACGAACTCTCGGACTATCTCGAGAACGCTGGCGCGCGCATCGAGCGCAGTGACCAGTTTCAAGAGCAGTACGGGCTCGATTTTTCGGTCACGCGCTTCGAGCACGTCTATGCACACGTCAACCTCGGCGTGCACATCACGACAAAGCTCGACAAGCTCGAGGAGCTCGACGCCTTCGTCCAGGTCGCCAAGCGCGGCATCGCGCTCAAAGCGATCTACATCGAGGTCGACGCCGAGACCATCGACGCAGGTGGCCTGCTCGTGGCGTTCGGAGCGTGCCTCTCCTACCTGTTCGACCGTCGCTACAGCCAGGTCCGCTCGATCGGTATCCGCATCTTCCAGGATTGCTCGTTCCACTTCTTCGACCTCGAAGAGTCGATCGAGCGCTTGCAGAGGATCTCGCTCGACGAGGATCTCCAGATCGGAGAAGACCTCGACGGTCGCATCATCGCCTACTTCACCGACAAGGGCTTTGGCTTCATCCAGACCGATGATGACCGCAAGTTCTTCTTCCACATCGCCAACATCGTCGATGACGAGCTGCGCAGCCGCCTCCCCTCTTATGTCCCCGGCGAGATCATCCCGGTCGACTTCCAATACGGCGGCAACGACGGCAAGAAGTACCCCAAGGCGATCAACGTCTCCTTCCCTCAGGACTGAGCGCCGCTCACCACCGCCCGGTGCGATACTCCGAGCTGAAGTCCTCGCACTCGCGCGTGAACGGCGTGTTGATCACCACCTTTTTACTCGATCGCGCGCCGATATTGACCGGCTTCGATGAAGCCGTCCGCGTCCCTCCACCCTTTAAATAACAACTCAACTCGAGCACGACCCCGCTCACACTGCGCGGGGCGTTGTTCTTGATGGTGACCTGGTAATTCCAGTCGCGCGAGCGCTTCTTGCGGTCCTTTGACATCGTCGTGAAGCCCTGCATCTTTGTCGTGAGCCATGGCCTGATGTCGGCGATGCGTTCCTCGTGTCCCATGCTCGGGTAGAGCTCGACGACCCCCTCCGCGTCATTCATCCGCACGCTGTAGCGCCCGAGCACGTTCATCCCCAACAACCCCACGATGGGACGCTTCTGCCCGGCGAGCTTGCCTCCGCACGACACACACGTGGTGAAGGTCACGTTGCTCAGGTTCTTGCCACCGAGCGCCAACGTCGAGATCATCCCCACGCGCGCCTCGCGCAGACCGTTCGCGGTCTTGGTGGTGATCGTCGGGTTCTTGCTGCCAGGAGCAGCGCCGACGGCGCTGGCGAATGCTGGCGTCAACGTCGTGATCGATGCTCCCGTGTCAAAGTGAAAGTACACGGGCTTCCCGTTGACCTTGGCCTCGACAAAGATGGCGCCGCCACGTCGCACGAACTTGAGCTTTGTGCCCGCGCCAGGCTTACCGGCGTTGGCGGCGAGCGACGAGCTCATCCCCCCGCTGGCGCTCTCGATCTGGAGACCTCCCGAATCACCGACGTCCTCGCCCTCGAACAGATCCACGCCTTGCGCGCTCCCCGCTCCCGGCCACGCCAGGAGCGCGAGCAGAGCACATCCAGACCACAGCTTCATCGAGCGCATCTTGCCAACCTTCATACCGAGCACCTCTCGTGCGTTTGTCATCGTGACGATGAGAATAACATACCGCATTCGAGACCGAGAGGAACGATCAGTCGCCCTCCCCTTGTCGAATCGCTTCTTTTCAAGCAACATACCCAGCGTTCGCAGTCCTCGCCAAAGCGCTCAGGGACGAGCCACCTCCAAACCGTGCACGCCAGCAAGAAAGCATGGAGCAGCCTGTGCATCAGACCACCTCTCTTGATCGTTACGCCCTGAGCGCGCTCGTCGCGACGCTGCTCGTGTTCGCGAGCGTGGGGATGGCGACCGCTGGTGAACCAGATAAGAGCAAGGACAAGGCTAAAAAAGCACCACCGAGCGTCGAGAAGATCTTCGAGGCAGCTGGCATCGGCGCGACGGAAGGATGCCTCGATCTAGCGACCCCATCGCAGCTGCGCGAACACCGCGAGCGCTGGAGCCACGCCATCGACTCGCTCGCCGAGCACCACCCGACGACTCTTCACGACTGGATCGTCGGCGCGGATAAACCCCCGAAGCTCGTCCTCGAAGAGACCATCCGCCAACGCGATTGCATGCTCGGCGCGATGCTCGAAGAGGCCGCATCTTCGGACTCGAACCTGTTGCTCGACCTGGAGGACGCCGCGCCCACGAAGCGCTCGATGGCCAAGTGGGCAAAGCGCCACCGCGAGAGCGCCTCGACGCGCCGCACCGTCGCACGCCGCGTCGACAAGTCTCACTACCGAGACGCCGCGGGTCAGGCGTTTATCTGGTACCGCAAGTTCAACTTCACCCATCCTCGAAACTTCAACCTCATCTCGGCCGATGCCGCCGAAAAATGCGGGCTGACCGAGGGGAACAGTTGGCGCCCTGGCAGCAGCTACCACCAGAAGTGCTGGAAGAAGATGTTGAGCGCTGACGAGCGCCAGCGCGAGATCCTCACCGCATCGAGCGCGCCAGGGATCTCCCGCCATCACTGGGGCACCGAGTTCGATCTCTTTGGCCTCAACCCCAGACACTTTGTCACGGGACAACGCCTCCATGACGAGTGGTACTGGATGCAAACGCGCGGGATCGAGCACGGCTTCTTCCAGCCCTTCCTTGGCAACGCCGCGCTCGGCAAACACACCTACATCGAGGAGCGCTGGCACTGGTCTTACTACCCCGTGGCGCGCGCTCTCTCACTCTATATTCGCGATAACGAGGACGCGGTCGGCGCCGCGCTCAACGCGCAATGGGATCGCTTCGAGACACGCTGGATGGGTAAGAAACGCTCGGGCGATCCATACTTCTCTTACGTCCGCGCGCACTGGCGCGATTATATGTTCAACATCGCCGAGGTCGAGCTCGCCAGCATCCCCTGGTTAAGCCCCTCATCGCTCGCGTTCCTGATCCTGCTCGTCTGATCTCGAAACCGATCCTTGCCCGCGCGCATCCTCGTAGAGAGCAAACGCTCACCCTTTATGACCAAGAAAGGAGAGCTCGTATGCGCTTTCTCGGCATGCTCGCCATGACACTCCTTGTCACATCCTCGCTCGTCGGCTGCTCGCCGCGCGCCAAAACGCTCGATAGCCCGCTCGTGAACGATCTCGAGAAGGGGCGCGCGAGCGGCGACGCCTCATTCGATCACGCTCCGTTTGGCGCACTCCTCAAGAAGTACGTCAGCGAGGACGCCGGAAAGGTCGACTACGCGGGCTTGAAGAAAGACAGGGCGGCGCTCGACGCCTACCTCGAAAGCATCGCCAGGGTCGACGCCAAGACGCTCGACACGAGCGAGCAAAAAGCGCTCCTGATCAACGCCTACAACGCCTACACGCTCGAGCTCATCCTCGAGAATTATCCCGGCGTCGAGAGCATCCGCGACTTGGATAAACCGTGGGATAGCTCGCGCTATAAAGTCGCCGGATACACGCTCAGCCTGAATGATATCGAGCACGGATTGTTGCGGCCGATTTACAAGGATCCTCGCATTCACTTCGTCGTCAACTGCGCCTCGATCGGCTGCCCTGCCCTGCGCGCGACACACTACAGCGGGGCTGACGAAGAGCTCGAAAAACAACTCGAGGACGCGACAAAGAGCACGTTAAACAACGCACGCTACGTCTCCATCCGAGGAGACGAGGTCGCCGTCACAAAGATCTTGAAGTGGTACGGCGAAGACTTCACCGACAGCAGCTTCCAGGGGCACGCCGAGAGCGTGCTCGCCTACATCGCCAGATACAACGACGTGGTCGCAAAAAAAGTCGAGGAAGGTGACCCCAAGATCACCTTCCTCGACTACAACTGGAAACTCAATGACACCGGCTCAGAGTAACGCGCTCACTCCTCTTCGCTCCTGACATCCTCATCATCTGCATCTATAGCCTCAGCTTCTGCCTCAGCCTCTGCAGAGCTTGCTGGAGACGGCTTCGGTTCTGCCGAAGCCGCAGGCTCGGAGGCAACGCCGACGCCATCTCCTTCCTCGGTGTCGCCTGCTCCAGTCACGACCTCTTCACCGCTCTCACCGACATGACCGTCCGTATCCGTGACGCGCGTGGCGCCAGGCGTCGAAGGTCCCTGGTTCTGAGGACGAGGCCCCTGCGGACGCTGAGGCGGCGCGGGAGGCTCTGGAGGACGCATCACGAAGCGCTCCTTGCTAAAGCAACGCCACGCCCAGGGGAGCCACCTGACCACGTTGGCCACGAGCCAGAGCGCCCAGGCGAGCATCGCGCCGCGCCAGACCAGGAGCGGAACCGAGAGGACGCCTGGCTCGGGGAGCGGGCCCTCGACGCGATCGGTGTACCAGTTGAGCATGTGATTGCTCGACTCCATACCGCGCACCTGCATATCCACATCGAACAGCAGGTTCGTATGCACGGCAGCGTACAGCGTCCCCAGCGCGATAAAGGTCATGCCGATCAGGACCAACTGGTAGAAATCGAACAGCAACCAGTGCGTGAACGGACGACGCTCGCGCCAGACGAGCGCGGAGAACCACAGGAAAATCGGGAGCAGCGCGATCACGGGGAGCTGTGACATCCCGATGCTGATGAGCAACCAGTGGTGCGTGCGCAACGGCAAGTGCTTGAGCCTGCCGAGCAACACCGCGATAAGCAGCAACAGGACGATGTGACTCCAGAAGAGCACCGCAGGACCCCAGCTCGGGCCAAAGGCCCAGAGCAACCAGCGCTTCTTCCCGAGGTTCAGGCGCATGCGAACGTTCGCGGCTTTCGTCCCGAGGTCGACCTTGGGGAAGCCCTCGATAAAGCTTCGATCCCAGTCCTGCATCCAGCGCACCTTGACGGTTTGCTCGCCAGGCTTGATCGGCAAGGTCAGGAACTGCCCCTCGGGGCGAATGTTGCGCGCGGCGCCATCGATCATGACCTCCTGGACCTCAGCCCCCTTTGGCAAGGTCAGCTTCTGCCAACCACCCTGCGAGGCGCGGATCTTGATCTCGATGCTCGCCTGCAACCTTCGCTCACCAGGGGTGACCTCGTAGAACACCGACGTGATCGTCGACGCGGCGCCCTCGGCGCCGCGAGGTTTGCGCACCGTGATCTTGACGGACTCGCCAGGCCACGGCTCCCAGACGGGCATAAACGTCCCGCCAGTGATCGTGCGCGTCGGCGCGATGCCCTCGAACCCACAACGCCAGATCCTGCTGCACTCGAGGTTCCAGGTCTCGGTCCAGGGCTTTCCTTCGGGAGCCCCGAGCGCGATCTCGATGGCGTCCTCTTTCTCCGGGATCGGAAGCTCGGAGAGGTAAGAGATCTCGCTCTCACCACGCGGGAAGTTCACCAACGCCATCCCCTCTTCGACTCTGATCCCTTCCGTGATCACTGCCTCGCCAGGAAGCAGCGGGATCTTGACGATCTGAGGAAGCTCGGAGCGCTCGCGACGCACGACCGTGCGCGTTTGCCAGGGGAGCGAGAGCATCAGCGTGCGCTCGACAAAGTACCAGGGGGGGAGCTCGAGCGAGCCACCTGGCTCGCTCGGGGTGTCCTGTCCGGCGTCGTCATCGCGGCGTGAGAGCTGGAGCGAGTTGTCTGGGCGACCGTAAGGGTCGAGCCCATCGACCGACCAACCGCTCCCCTTGACCGTGACCCGGTGAGGTTTGGCGAAGGGGTCGAGCTGGAGCGTGACCACATTCTGCGGCGCGAGCTGTGCGCGGATGCTGAGGGTGTGCTTTCCTTTCGGGATACGCACCGCGATCAGTTGCCCCGGCACGCGACGAAGACGCGTGGTCTCGAAACCATCGAGCAGTACCTCCTCGATCTCGAGCACGGATGCCGGGCCGGGGATCGCCCAACCCACATCGCGCTGTGCGTGGATCTCGGTCTCGATCTCGATGTTCGCCCCGTTCAGCGTGATGTCCATCCACGGGACATGCACGCAGGCGCCCTCGCACTTGCGCGCTTCGAGCAGTCGCTCTTCGAGCTGGCGGAGCTTGGGATCTTTCCCGTCGCTTCCCGTGAGAGCCATGGCGTTGGGGTTGACCGTCCCCATCGACCCCATGTGCTGGATGGCATCGGCCTGGTTGCCGACAGGGAGCTCGTTCGAGAGGATCTGCCCGTTCTCCTGTGCCATGGCGAGCTGCGGCGTTACGCCCGCGAGCCCGGCGGCGAACACCACGCCCATGGCGGGGATCGCGAGCTTCTTGAGCAGCCTGAAGATGTCGAACTGATCATCCTTGCGCTGCGCGAACTTGCTCGGCGCGATGACCACAAGCGTCATGAGCAGGAACGAGATCACGCTGAGCAACCTGAGCATCAGGTTCCAGAATGGCGAAACCAGCCAGAGCTTGATGGTGTGATTGCTGGCGACAGGGCCGTTCCACTTGAGGCGCCATGTACTCCAGGACCAATCGGGGAGGCCAGGACCTGTCTGGACGACCTCGTTCGGGTCAACCTGTTGCTGTTGCGCGATCCACTCCTGCTTGTAGAGCTTCCCGCCCTTCTGGCGAGAGAGCAGATCGACGCTGGAATCACTGCTGCTGAGACCACGGCGATTGGCAAGCTTCTTGGCAGGCGCTTCATCGTAGTATGCCGCGCTCTGCTCCTTCTCTTCAGCGAAGCCTCCGGCGAAATTGCCGCTGTCATAGTCGTACTCGGAGTGCGCCACAGAGCCCACCTGCGGGTGAAGTCCATGGCGGATTTGCGCGTGTGAGTATGTGCCAAACAACGTGGCGAGCGCGATGCAGGACATCACGAGATAGGCGACGGCGGGATAGCGCAGGTAAGGTTTATCTGGCAGCACGCGCAGCAACGCGATCACCGCGACCAGATGGAACCATACATAACGTGGCGCGTCTGGCTGCCCGTGCGAGAGCACCATCGCGACCGCCGAGATCACACCCCATGGCCACCCGAACAGCTTGCCCATGGCGAACGCGATCATGAGCAGGAGGAAGAACTCGAAGAGGTTCCAGGAATCGACCCAGGTTCCCTCGATCTGATCCACGCCGCTGGTTGCCAGGATCGTCCACCCCGGCGGAAGATGCAGGCTGGCGTGAAGGCTTTGAACGTCGTGCTCCCAACCGACCGCGGGGATTTGCGAGAGCCCCTCGGCCATTCGCACCTCTGCCTCGAGGTTTAGCGCCGAGGTGCGAAGCTCCACACCCTCGAGCCCCTTTCCGCCGCTGTCACGAGTGATCAACAACGCGTCACTCTCACCGCGTTTTTGCACTCGCCCGAGCTTGCCGTTTTGCTGTCCGTAGTTCAGGCGCCAGCCTTGCTGCATCGTCCCTGAGAGTTCATCTCGGAAGGTGTAACCGGAGCCATCGAGGTCGAGCCAGATCTCACGCTTGAGGTTGATCTGATTCGGGGGCGTATCGACCTCGCCGCGGCGCGTGGTCTTGAGCTCGAGTGATTTCCCTGGTTGTGCGAGCAAGGTCGTCGAACCGCGCCACTCCTCGGGGAGCGTCGTCCTGCCAGGATCGATGGTGAGCAACCCGGCGAGCTCCACCGAGCGGAGCGCCTCGTTCGGCTCCCACACCCAGATTTCCTGATCATCGAAGAAGTCCTTGCTCGGTTTGGGGACGGCCAACTTCTCCATCGGAGAGGTCAGGTAGGCGTCGATCTCGATCTGGTGCGTGCCGGGGCGCACGTAGACCTTGAGCTCACCTTCTGGCGAGATCTGAACCGGGAGAGGGCTGCGCGCGTCGACGGGTCTGGCGCCATCGAGGAAGACCTCGCCGAGCGAGGTCTCGCGAGCGCGCCCTGCGACGTTGAGTTCAAAGCGCGTGGTGACCTTGAGCGGCACGCCATCATTGAGGCGTCTGTACACCGAAACACGCAGCGTGTCTGCCTCGCCAAAGGCTTGCGGTCCCGCTTCACGAATCCACAGCCGACCTTGCTCGTCCACGCGAGGTCGCTCGATCTGTTCGCCGAGGTATTGCAGCGAGACGGTCCCGATCTCACGAGGGATCGAGACAACTTCTGGAGGTTTGTTCCAGGAGAAGGCGCCGGTGATGGTGTAAGAGCCGCGCTCGAGCATGACGGCAGGGCGCGTATCTTCGCGCGAGATCACGAGCGCCTCGCTGCCATCGACCTTGACCTCGGAGGGCCAGTAGCGGCCACCACCAGGGAGCGCGACGGCGGTGCGTCGTCCGACGAAGACACGCATCGAGAAGGTGCCGCGCTCCTCGCCGACCTCGACCTCGAGCTGACCTGGCCATTCGCACACGTACTGCTCACCGATCCTGGCGCAGTCCAACTCTGCGTGCGTGTGCATCACCCAGGGGACCCAGGGTTGCAGCTCAGTAGGAACGTAGGGAGATGGGCCAACCTGTTGCGCGAGCGCGGAGCTCGAAGCGAGCAACATGGCGAGCAAGGAGAGGGAGAGCGACGCCATGCGGCGAAGTTCCAGAAGTCGCATACGTGCACCTTTGGGGCGAGGAGGTCAGATAACGAGAGTGACTGCCACAGGATACACGTAACAATCCCCTGCGAGGACTGCTTTTGTTCCAGCCAGGCAAGGGATCTCGGAAAGTCGCGTTATTTATGAGGTTCAGCTCGCGCGGCGGTCATCCTCGCGGAAAATGCGGCGAATACCCGTGAGCGCGCGGTAGAGGCAGGCGTCGAGCGCGGCGCCCGACTCGCCGATGAGGCAGAGGAAGAGGCGCTCTCCATCGACGAAGAAGCTGCGCGCCTGGACGCTATCCTCGCCCTCGAGCTCGAGGAGCGTGTTCATCTCCTCGAGGACCTCGTCGCGGCGGATGCGATCGGTGCACTTGGCGAGCACTGGCGCGTATGCAGCGAGCGTCTGGGACTCTTCATCCCATCCAGCCTGCGCGAGCACGAGGCCGTTGGCGTCGCTCAACGTGAAGTTGCGCAAGCCATGAAGGCGCAGCACGTGCTCGAGTTGATAAAAGATCGCTTCGTAGGTCGATGCGCTCCTGCGACAACGGCGTTCTTGAATCATAGGAATGACGCTCATGCTCACCTCTCCTTGGTTTGCTGCTGGCTTGTTTGCGTTGGAGGATCTGTGGGGGGCGTCCTTGCCCTGATAAAATCCTTTCTGAGATCGAATCCTTGATCTCGTCCCACAACCACCTCCTGGTGCGCTGCCTGTGGTCGGTTCCCCGTGCCACACCGTCAGTGTAGGATAACCACGGACACCGTCAAAAAATCTCTGTAATTTTTTCACCTTACGGCTCCCCCACTCAATATGCGCCGCCAGGCTCGCCGTGTACACCCACACAAACATCGTATATCGATCATCGAACCATTTATTCGGAGCAACACCAGCGAGTTGGAGCCTGGAGCCCGATCGCTCGTGTGCCGAAACCATCGATCGATGATCGCGCGCCTCTCCTTCCTCAAATCGCTTGTAACTCGCGCCTCAGGCTGATAGAACACCGTGCTTCGGGTGGAGGATCGCGTAGATTTCACGGCGTCATATGTGCGCTCGTGTGCTCCCAGGTAGGAGCGTGTTAATTCGCGCACAGCCCCCGAAACCGACAACAACAGCGACCGGATCACTCCATTTTATGCGGCCGATCGCACCTAACCCGAGAAATCCAAAAACAGGGTACGGTGCTTGCATCAATGAGTATGGAGTTGAAATGGTAACGCCCCGTTCGATTTCGATCCATGTAAGGGCGTGAATAGCGCGCTTTGGCTCTCGCCAGCGCTCAAAGACATGCGGCGCGCCGCTCTCGACCTTCGAGACAACCTCTCGAAGACCCCGTCGCGCACGCACACGAAGTGAAGGAACGAAGATGCAGAATAAGCTCTTGGCGCAACTCGCCGCGCTCTTGTTGATCCTCGCAGGCTCATCGACCACCGCCTGGGCCCAGGATGATGAAGAAGAATCCGATATCGAGGTCTCGGAAGAAGACACCGAAGAGGATGACGAGGACGATTGGTACGCCAACAAGAAGTGGCGTATCAGCGGCGGAATCACCAACCGCGTCGGCCAGGGCACCTTCGTGACGCCCGCCAACGACTCGCAGTATAGCGAGGAGGAGATCGGCTCGGGCAGCAACGCCTACGATCGCGTCATGATGGCCTACAGCCTCTCACCGAGCTACTCCTTCGATCCACTCGACGATTACAGCGTCGATGACTTCTCGCTGTCGGCATCACTGGCGGTCACGCAGTGGCTCACCCAGGGTGGTGGCGTCAACTTCCCTCGCGAGGTGCGCTTCCAGGATGTCGGCCTCAACCTCGGCTGGGGTGGCTACACCTTTGACAAGGCCGGGATTCGCCTCGGCGGCGGCCTCAGCTTCAGCCTCCCGACCTCGAGGTTTAGCCAGATCGCCACGACGCGCCTCGGCACCTCTGCGTCGCTCAGCCTGAGCAAGCAGTTCGTCGATCGCGTCAACCTCAGCATCGGCGTCAGCGGCGGTAAGACCTTCCACGAGTACAAGAGCCCCGCCGTCGACACCACCCGTGTCGGCGAAAGCAACGTGCTCTTCCGCGCAGGCGGCGGCGAGGACCTCCAGGATAACCTCGTGGCCATCGGCGGCATCAACACCGAGTACTTTGTGGGGACCTCCATCTCGGCGAGCTTGCGTATCGTCGACAGCCTCTCGTTCTCGACGTCCTACTCGCTCGGTAACTTCTGGACCTACCAGTTCGATAACGATGACGAGTTCAGGAGCCCCTACGCAGACGCTGGACGCGGCTTCGGCCAGAGCGTCTCGACCAGCCTCGGCCTGCGCTACAGCTTCCTAGATTACTTCTCCATCTCTGGCGGCGCGCGCTCGGCGATGCCTCCAAAGACATCGGATAACCGCTCCTTCCGTTTCCCCTTCTGGAACATGGAAGGCGCCGCAGCGAACCGCTCCTCGCTCTACATCAGCCTCGGCGCTTCGTACTGAGCCTTCATAGCGGACCGCAGCAAGAAAAGAAGAGAGGGCGAGGTTGCCGTGGCAACCTCGCCCTCTCTTCTTTTCTTGCTGCCCGAGTTCAAGAGATCACTCACTCGTCCTCGAGCGACTCCTCCTCGGAGACCTCGGGGAGCGTCGCGATCAATGACTCCAGACGCTCGATATCTTCGTCGAGCCGAAGCTCCTGGTAGGTCGCGAGCGCGCGCTCCCAGAGCGCCCTGGCCTGGAGACAATCGCCCTCCTCGGCTCTGAGCTTGCCCAGCTCCTCGAGCGGCTCGGCGAAGTCCAGATCCGAGATCGGCACGCGCTCGTTCATCGCCCAGATCGGACGCAGGATATCATTGGCCTCCTCGCCCTTGCCGCGCATCGTCTGGATCAAGGCGAGGTTGTAACCGATACCGGCGAGCAGGTAGGGGTAATCCTTTTCGACCACCAGCGTGAGCGCCATTTGTAGATATTCTTCGGCCTGCTCGAGCTCGCCATCGCGCAGCTCCAACAAGCCGATGTTGGTGCACGTGATCGCCACGTCGTACTGGGCACCGATCGCTTGCAGGATCTCGAGCGCGCGAACATAGAAACGACGCGCCTTGTCGAGATCCCCCTCGAAGCGCGCGATCTCGCCGAGCCCGTTGAGACACAACCCGCGGCCGCGACGATCCCCCAGTGATTCATACTGACGCAGCGCGCGCTCGTAGAGATCGCGCGCCTGCTCGAAGCTCTTGTGATAGCGCGCGAGCTGCGCCTGAGAGAGCAGGCAACGCGCGACGCCCGTGGGGATGTGCGCCTCCATGTAGAGCCGCAGGCTGTCTGACAGGAACGCCTGCGCGCGATCTCGCATGGCGAGCATCCTGGCGATCTCCCCGAGCAACCAGAGCGCCTCGGCCTCGCCCTCTCGATCGCCCCTGGCGATCGCTTGCTGCTGCGCGTCGCTGGCGTGACGCGTGGCCTCGTCATACTCGCCGCGGTACCACGCCACGCGCGCCATGCCTCGCATCGCGAGCGTCGAGATATCCGGCGCGACCTCGCCCTCGTCGAGCACATCGCGCACTCGCTCGAAGGCCCAGCGCGCGGCCTCGAAGTCACCGCGCTGCCACGCCACGTGCCCCAGCCCGAGCCAGGTTTGACACAATGGCACCAGCACCTCGACGTCCATCTCGGAGTGTGGCTTGCCACACAACCTGACGAGCTGACGGTAGATCCTCTCGGCCGCGTCGAACTCGCCAAAGCCCTCGTGCAAATCGCCCACATACACGAGCGAGCGCAGATAGCGCGAGCGACTCACGCCAGCCGCGTCGAACCTCTCGAGGTCATGCACCGCGTTGCGCCCTACCTCGCCCCAGTCCTCACCGAGGCGGCGCTCCATGAGCGAGATGCACATCTCGTACTGCGAGAGCGCCTCGCGCTGTCGCCACGAGCGGCGCGCGGTTTGAGCCGCGCGCCAGGTCCACTCGATCGCCTCGACGATCTTTCGCCCGGCGTACCAGTGCGACGCGATCTCGGACGCGCGCGATGCCGCGTCCAACCCGTAAACAACCTCGAGCGCGCGCGCGGCATAACAGTGCAACTTCCTGCGCTGCGCTGGTCCGAGCTCCTCGGCCAACACGACGTCGCGCATCAACCCGTGACTAAACGTGTAGAGCTCCTCCTCGCGCCCGACCACCTCCACGATCACGCCGACCGAGAGCAGCGCGTCGAAGTCGCGATCCAACGCATCCGCGACCTCGGTGTCCCCCTCGAGCTCACACATCATCAGCAACACATCGTAGAGGAAGCGACGCCCGAGGATCGCGGCGCGCGCCAACACGCGACGCAAGCGCTCCCCTGAAGGGTGGCGCTGCTCTATTTGCTGGAGGCGGACCTTGAAGAGGTCCGCCAAGCTGGGAGGAACCACACCACGCACGCGATCGAGATCCTGCGCGTGCCAGTGGCCATCCTCACCCATCTTGAGCAAACCCTCGTGCCCCAGATAACGGAGCAAGAGGACCATATAGAGCGGGTTTCCAGCGCTGCGCTGCGAGACCACATCCGCGAGCGCATCATCCACAGGCAAGAGCCCGCGCACCAGCTCGCGGCTGTCGAAGGAGGACATCAGCCCGAGCCTGATGGAGGAGAAGATCCCATCGGCGTGACGACTGAGCATCCTCCACCGCTCGTCCAACTCAGGCTTTGCGACCAGCTCGTCAGGCCGCGTGGTGGCGACGAACAGGACAGGGATATTTCTGTAGCGAAGCTCCGTCGCCAGATACTCGAACCAGTCCGCGAGCGCGCCGCCCGCCCAGTGAATATCATCGAGGAGGATGATACGAGGTTGCGCGGTGGCCGCGAGCTCGAGCATGCGAATCAACGCCGAGAACAACCTGCCCGCGGCGGGTGATTGATCCGAGGCGGCCTCGAAGTTGATAACCTCGGGGCGCAGGAACTCGGCGAGCGCGTGGACCTCTTCGGCGACGGGCTCGGCCTCCCAGTCTGTGAGCTTGCTGGAGATGCGCTCTTCCAGCTGCTCTCGCGTCATGCCGCGCGTGCGGAAGATGCTCTCGAAGATCTCTTGCAGCCCGAGCAGCCCGTTGGCCATACCTCGCGTGAACACGCCGATGTGACCGCGAAACAAACCGCGCTCCTCGAGCGTCTCCTTGAGCCACATCATCTGGCGCGTCTTCCCGACGCCAGCCTCGCCCTCGAGGATCACGATCCTGCCGTGGCCATCCCGGGCGACCGTCTCGGCCACGGAGATGAGCTCCTCGCATTCTGGCGCGCGGCCAACAAATGGGGTCGCGCGCAGCGAGCGCAAGGAAGGATCGACCTCGCTCTCGGAGTTGGCGAGCGCGAGCCCTTCCTCCTGATACCTTGGCAGCGAGCGCACCGTGGCGTGTTCGCTGCGCGCAGCGGCGGCGACTGCTTCCATATCCACGACCTCGGTCGATGCCTCGTGCAAGGCATCGGGGATCGCAGATTGTCGCGTCTCGGGAGGATGAGCGTAGAGATCATCCTTGAGGACGAGCACGCGCAAGGGCTCGAGCGCGGCGCGCATCCTCGCAGCAGAGTCCCAGCGCGCCGAGGGGCGCTTTTGCAACGCGCGCATCAACACGGCTTCGAGGTCGCCTGGGATCGAGAGCCCGGCGCGAGGTTGTAATCCAGGAATGGGACGCGAGACATGATCAGACATGACCTTGGCGGCGTCCTCGGACTCGAAGGGGTGCGCGCCCGCGAGCAATTCGTACAGGATCAACCCGAGCGAGTAGAGGTCTGTACGCGGGCTAAGGTGGCGCTCACCGCTCGCTTGCTCGGGGCTCATGTAAAGCGGTGTTCCGACGACCTGATCTTGACCGGTCTCACGGACATCCTGGCGCTCGTCGCGCAGGGTCGCGATGCCAAAGTCCACGAGCTTCGGTTCGCCGGCGTGCTCGGGGAGCGCCATGCCAGCCATCAAGACATTCTCGGGCTTTAAATCACGGTGCACCACGCCGCGAGCGTGCGCGTGCGCGAGCGCTTCGAGCAACTGACAGGCGAGCAAGACCACCTGGCGCGTGCTCATGCCAATGTGGACCGCTTCGATCAGCTGGCGCCCCTGTACATACTCCATGGCGAGGAACATGCGGCCGTTCGCCTCGGCGCCGAAGTCGAACACCGAACAAATATGCTCGTGGTTCAGGCGCGCTGCGGCGCGCGCCTCGCGCGCGAAGCGGCGACGCAGGTGAGGAAGCGACGAGTACTCCTCGCGCAACAGCTTCAGCGCGACCGTGCGTCCGAGCGGCACCTGTCGGGCACGCCAGACGGTTCCCATCCCGCCGCGCCCGAGCATGCTCTCCAGCACGAAGCGCCCATCGATGATGTCACCGGGGTTCAACGCTCTCACTCCTCACAAATCCGCGACCAGCTCCTGCCCATGCCACACCGGCAAGGAGCACGGCGAGGTAGTGCAATCGGGGGTGTCATGTCAAGAGTTGGAGCGATCGTATGCTCGATGTCAAGGCAGCTCTGAGAGCTTGGTCAGATTCAGACCGCCTGTGTAAGCGTAGGAGACGTAGTCATCGTATCCATAAACAACGATGCCGAATGGCACCTGAGCTTCGAGCCTGTGAGGACCTTCCTCGAGCGGGATGTGCGCGCGCACGATCCCTTCATCGAGGTTCTCCTCGTAGTCGAACTGCGTCAGGTCGAGCATCTCGCCATTGAGCGCGACGCCAAAGCCTGGCTGGATCGAGACCGTGACGTAGTTCTGGAAGTACGTCTTGGGGGTGAGGATCGAATACGAGGTGCGGTATTGCTCCTCGGGGGGGATGAAGAAGAAGGCAGGATCACCCGCCCGATCTCCAGGGGAGGCGTCCTCGCGCACAGAATCCTGACCTGAGATAAACGCGCCGATCGAGATCGGGTGGTTCGACTGCGCCACGAAGAGCTTGCGCGTGCCGAACTCGCACGTCTCACCGGCGTTCAGCTCGATCAGGCCAGACTCGGGATCCGAGCTGTAATCGGCGCACGAAGGGACGCCCTCGTCAGCGGGACGGAGCGTCCCTCCAGGTTTGTGCGCGATGTCGATGCCAGTGAGGATGCGCGTGTCATCCTGTCTGGCGACGAACTTGAAGTAGGTCGCCTCGCGCGTGTTTTGCTGCGCGGCCATCTCATTGCGCAGCTTGAGCGGCGTGAGCACGAAGCGTCGTCCCCAGGTCTCGAGCGGGAAGAGCTGGGATTCGATGTGATCGCAAAAGCCCAGCGTGTAGGGCACATAGGCGCACGAGTGACCGGAGAACACGGCGACCGGCGCGGTCGCAGAGATCCTCGTTCCGGTGAGATCCTCGACAGGCGCGGCGCCCGTGCCGCCGAGGTTCAGGACCTCGAAGGGTTGCAACGTGGCGCGAATCACACCCTGCTCGTCCGGGCCAACAAGACGCGCATCACTGCTCGCATAGATCAACTCGGAGTAAGGGCGGTTCTCCCCCTTGGGAGGACGCAGGTTGATGGTCACTTCGGTGTCAGGCTCGGTGGCCACGACCGTGAGCGTCGCGCTCCATGGGTCTTCCAGACGCGCACCCGTCGACCCGGCGAACACGGCATACCCGAGGAACATGTAATCCTGGGTCAGCGCGCTCTCCGGGAGCAGCAGCGAGGCGTCGTTGGTCGTGTTGTAATTGCAGCACAGCGGGTTGAACTGATAGGCCACGATCGGCTGCGTGGACTCGACCTTGTAACCAAACTTCCCGATGGTGCTCTGCCCGAACGGGATGCGCTTGTGCGGCATGATGAGCGTCATCAGCGCGCCTCTGGGCAGCACGAGGCGATCCACGGGACCATCGAGGCGCTGGAGCACGTTGCCTTGCGCGTCGACGACCTCTGAATACACCGTCTCGTAGATCACCTCGGGGTCTGGCCTGTCCAGACCGACCACGCGCTCACCGACGGCTTCCGCGATCACGCCCGAGTCATCATAGACCGTGATCTGTGCGTCGTAGGTGTCAGACGTGTTGGCCAACACGATGCCAAACGGAGGCATCAGGTCATCGTCGATCTCGTTGTCGTAGAGCAAGTGATTCTCGAGCTCGACGGCCCAATACTCGCACCCGATATAAGACTTGTTCCTGCGCGCGAGCTCGCAGCGATCGAGGCAAAACCCTTCCTCGCAACGCGCGCCGCCCTGGCACTCTTCCTGATCCACGAAGCCATCGCCCATCTCGTCGCACTCTTGCGGGATATCGCCCGAGCAGCGGCGCGCGCCAGGGATGCAGTTGACGGCGACGCAGGAGCCGCCGCGACAGACCTGGTTGGCAGGACATGAGCCAGGATCGGTGCCCGTTCCATCAGCGTTGCAGATATCGACCGCTGGCGAGTTCTCCTCGCGGCAATCCACGACCTCGCCCGGTTCGCAGATCTTCGGGAGATCCGGCGTCATATCTTCCTCATCGGGAAGATCGGGCTTCGTCTCGGGCATATCCTCGGGCGCGGGCGTCATATCTGCGTCCGAGGTCATGTCCGCGCGCCCCATATCTTCGGGCGTGGTCGTGTTTTGACAACCTCCGCAAGCCGACATGGCGATAAGGCTTATGAGTTGGATAGCAACGAACAGGCGCGAGACAACGCGCGTGGGGTCGAGAGAAAGCGTATGCATTGAAGTTCGCTCGATGGAAAAAGAACACAAGAAAACCCGCGTGCGGGAGTCTCAATGTCCAACAAAAACGAGCAGGACGCAAACAGGGCGGATTCGCGAGTGCGAATCCGCCCTGTTTGCGTCCTGCTATAAAGAGATCTTCAGACGATTTTAGCCAGCTTCAGGCGTGGCGCTCTTATCGGGCGTGGCGGGAGCAGCAGGTGCGCCATCGCCAGTCCAGGGCTTCTCGCCCTTTGCCGCCGCGCCGCACGGGTGGCTCGAGCCCGAGTGCCAGACGCGAAAGTTCTCGAAGGCGTCGTGGATGGTCAGGATGGCCGCGTCGCGCTTTTCTTCTGGCGTGCGTGTGTCGATCTCTTCCTTCGCGCCGACGATCTTACCCTTGCGCGGGTTCTTCTTTTTGATCGGCACGTACTCCTCGCCCTTTGCCTCGGCGTCGATGCGCTCGAGCTGCTCCTCGGCGCGCAGGTCGAGCAAGCGGAACTCGGTGTCGACGTGCTTGAACCACTTCTCGAGATCCTCGCGCGAGTCCTCGTAGCGCAGCTCGGCGGCGAGCGAGGCGATCCTCATCTTCTCGAGCTCGTCGCGGAGGGATTTGATCTTGGCGCGAGATGCCTCGACAGTGGCCTTATCCTTTGATGTGACGGCTTCGAGGGCCTCGGCATGCTCGCTCTTGTAGCGCTTGCCAAAATCAGTGACGTCAGCGATCAGGCCGCGGCATTGAGGATCGTTGGAGTCCTGGATCGCGTCCTGCTCGGCCTGCTGAACATCGAGCTTGAGCTTTGCCTTATCGCCCATGGCCATGATGCCAGCGACGGCGCCTCCGACGAGGACGAGCACGGCGACGAGGCCAATGGCGACCTTCTTTCGCCGCTCGGCTTCGTAGCGCGCGATGACGCCGACCTCCGAGATCTCTTTCTCGTCAGGTTTATTCTCAGATGTCTGCTCTTCGGTCGTCATAGTCTTCCTCACGATCCCTTGTGCAAAGAGAGGTATATTCGAAGGGATGGCACAACGAAGCGCCGAGTTCAAGAGGGCGTCGACATCCCCCGTGTGATTCACGCGGACCCAGCGCACCAGTTGTCAAGGTCTTTCTCGCGTGGTATGTGCGCTAACTCACCGAGGTAAGGTTTTTTCAGACCTACCACTCGAAATATCTCGAGCCACTGTGAAACCACGAAAGCTCCTCGGAAGGAACAACTCAAGGGCGTCAACCATTCTCATCGATGCGTTGGGCACACCCATGAAGGCCACCTGCTTCATAAGTTAGGAGCCTCGGAACGCCGAGAAGTTCCCATAAAGATTCTTCAACCCCACGGGATCGCCCTCGCCACGTTGAAAAACAAGGCGATGGCGAGTCCGCGTTCGAGATTGCCAAGCCGGAGAACGCGTTGGATACATCGACCTTCCTCAAGAAACACCTGGACGCCTCGGAAGAGGAAATTCCGCGCCTGACCGATATGGCCATGGGCGCGCTGACCGAAGGGACAGACTTCCCTGTAGGCGCCAACGCCGAAGAGCGGCTCTGGCGTTACTTGCAGTACCCCTACTACCTCGGGCTGTTCGCGCAGCGCGTGGTTCGTGCGCACGGCATCTCCAAGCACGTCAAGGAGAAGCTCTGCCACGCCGTCCTCCAGATCAACATGCACCTCGATCAAGGTCAGGAGCCCGGCCCGGGCCTCTTCTCGCTCTCTGCTTGGCTGAGCGAGCACAAGTGCCTGACCCGTGAGGACTACCTCGGGCTGCGACGCGGGCTGATCTGGCTCCCTCGCCTGACGGACTCCTACATCGAGGATCTCGAAGTGGTGCTCCCGGCGTGCGAAGGGATCTTCCGCGACACGCGCATCCAACGCGACGAGTCGATCGAGCTGATCCTGATGATCCTGACGGCCAAGGAAGCGATCGGCGCGCAAGGCCGCGACATCTTCGATCACCTGATGGGCCTGAACACGCTCAACCGCAGCCTCAAGCGCGAGGTTTGCCAGATCGTCGTGCACAACCCGATCCCCTTCCCTCGCGGCGAGTTCGAGCACCCGCTCGAGACGAGCGCCCAGGAGCAGGATCGCCTCAGCATTCGATTCTTGCCTGGCAACGTGCGCCGTCGCGCCGTGATCTGGCTCTCGAGGCTCGGGCGCGATCCGGACGAGCTGCTCAAGCGCCTGCTCAAGCCCAACACCGTGCGTGGTTATGGCGGCGATCAGGTCGCCTCCGGCGCCCTCGATCTGTTGGATGAGAAGTGGGATGACATCGACGAGGATGGACGCCTCGCGCTCCTGCGCAAGGCCGCAGACCTCCCGGATACCGCGGTGCGTAAGCGCGCCTACATCCTCGGCGAGAAGTACCTCGGGCTCGAGTTCCTCAAGCAATCACTCGATGACAAGGCCAAGAGCCTTCGCGAGTGGGCCAGAGAGCGCCTCGACAGGCGTGAGGCTGGCGAGATCCCGACCGCCGAGGAGCTCAAGGCGGAGCTCGCCGAAGACCTCGACGACGACGGCGAAGATTGAACCCGATGCCCTCTCCTGCAGAACAGTGGCAAGTCCGCGTCGACCGACGCAAGATCGCGCTCGAGCTCGTCCAACACGAGCTCGAGGCGCTGGTAGCCGGTGTTCAAGGGGTATCACTCGAGCTCGCTGAAGAGCGATCCTTTGAAGGCGCCCCTGATGGGGGCGCCTTTCGTGATTTTACCCCTGTCGCCACCATCAGCTGCGCCGCGAGCGCCCCGCTCGAATACATCGCCGAAGAGCTCCTCGAACACTTCGGCTGGGCGATCGATTTCAAGCCGCTCTCCTGAAACATCCAGACATTGACGATCGAAATCGCGCCTCACACGATCGATCAAACACTGAACAAAACAACAGCAACACTGTATAGTCATGACATCGACGTTCCCTTGATGTGAGAGAGGAAGAAGATGTCATCCCACTACCATGCCCATGTTCTGGCCCTCCAGGGGCAAACCGATCAATCCGATGTCGAGTTGGAGTTTGACCCGAGGCTCTCGCAAGACGAGCTTCGCTGGGAGCACTACACGCGCCGAGGACCGGTCGACATCGAAGACTTGCGCGATGACGCGCGCGAGCTGCTCGAAGCGCTCGAGATCGCCTACGACACCAACGTGCCCGAGATCATCGAACAGGTGAGGCAAGAGTTTGCCATGGCGCTGTTCGCCGATCCGACGCTCGAGCTGCTCGTCTTCGAGCAGCTCGAGGGTTGATACCAAACTCGGATAAATCACTTCATTCAACCGACGCGAAAGGCGCCTGAAAAGCCTCGATTTATCCGAGTTTGGCGTGAGTCATCTATTTCAGGAGTCTGCGCTGGCGATATCGACGAACTCGAAGGTCTCGCCAGCGTAATTCTGGAAGGTCACGGTGCGACCGTGAGGTCCCTGCACATCCGAAACAATGGAGTCAGGGACGAGCTCGATCTTGCCACCACCGCCGGGCAAATCGACCACGAAGTCGGGCACTCCCATCCCGCCGATGCGGCCTCGCAGGTGCGCCATGATCTCCAGGCCGCGCTCGAGCGGGGTGCGAAAGTGCGTGATCCCTTCCGCCATGTCGCACTGGAGGATGTAATAGGGCCTGCATCCTTGCTCGAGCAGTTCGCGGTTAAGGCGCATGACAACCTCTGGAGAGTCATTGACGCCCGCGAGCAAGACCATCTGGTTCCCGAGCACACACCCGGCGTCGAGCAGATCGCGCAACGCACGCCTGGCCTCGAGGCCAAGCTCGTCCGGGTGGTTGAAGTGGGTGTGCAGATAAATGGGGCGAGCGTCGCGGAGCACGTCGCACAGCTCCGGGGTGATGCGTTGTGGGAGCGTCACCGGGTTGCGCGTCCCCACGCGAATCACCTCCACATGCTCGATCTCGCGCAGCGCCGTGAGCAACTCACCGAGGCGCTCGTCGCTCAACGTCAACGGATCTCCTCCCGAGAGCAACACATCGCGCACCGTGGGCGTCTCGCGGATGTAGGCGAGCCCAGCCTCGAGCTGGGCTCGCGAGGCTGCGGTCGTGGGGTCGGAGACCTTGCGCTTTCGCGTGCAGTGACGGCAGTACACCGGGCAGTTATGGCTGGTGTAGAAGAGGACGCGATCAGGATAGCGATGCGTGATACCCGGCACGGGCATGTGTGATTCTTCTGCCAGCGGATCGCGAAGCTCGAAAGGTTGCGTCTCGAGCTCGCCAAGCTTCGGGACCGCCTGCGCGCGCACGGGACAATCGGGGTCCTCGGTGTTCATCATCGCGGCGTAGTGAGGCGTGATCGCGACGCGGAATCGCTCGGCGCCGAGCGTGATCGCGTCACGCTCCTCTTCGGTCAGCTCGAGGACTCCCTCGAAATCTTCGAGGGTTCGGATGCGATTGCGTTGTTGCCAGTGCCAGTCTTGCCAACGAGACAGCGAGACATCCTCGAACTTGCGCGCTCGGCGCGCATAGCTCGACTCGTGTCGAAGCGATCCTGGAGGTCGTGGGGTCGTGTTCGCGTGGGTCATACCGACGCATCCTCGCGTAAGAGAAACCTCAAGCTCGCCAACAGCGGGAGCAGGCGCGCGCCGAGGTCATAAGATAGCATCAGCTCGCCGACGAGCTCACCGTGTGCGTCGTAGAGCTCGCCGTCGAGGTGTTCCAGCGCCTTGACGGGATGGCGTCCACCGAGGTGCTTCTCACCGGCGAAGCGATGCGCCATCCCATCATCAGCCCGAAATCCAAACTCGTAGGTCACCTTGCTCGAGAAGAGGTCGACCTCGATCGTTCCGAGGATCGTACCGGCGCGGACCAGCCCCTCGATGGCGATCGAACCGTCGAGGTGTCCTCGGTGCTTCAAGGTCATCGCCCGGAGTGAAGAGAACGACACGTCGAGCTCGAGCGCTGCCTTTCTGATGCCACCCGAAGCGAGGTGGAGGTTCCCCTCGAGCTCCTCGCCAAAGCCAACGCCAGCGGCATACTCCGAGAGCTCGAGCTCTGCCATCGTCTGCGTATCATAGCTCGGGAGCCAGCCCGCCTGTTGATACCAGCGCACGGCCTCGACGATACCGACGCGCAGGTTCTCCCAGCGAGGCTCCCACCCCAACGCGCGCAGCGCGCTGGTATCGAGGATCATATCACCGCGCGTGTAAAGCAGCGCTTTGCGATCGACCCGAGGTCTCAATGGGCTGCGGATGTGGTGTCCGACTTGGACCTTCTTCCAGCGCTGACGCAGGACGCGACGTAAGGTATCGAAGAAGGGAGCGTTGTTGATCAGCGGCGCGAGCACGCCACGCGTGATGGTGACGGGAAACGGCAGCATCGGTCCGATCTCGAGCCCGATCGCCTCGGTGATCGTCGTGATCACCTCGCCGAAACCGAGCGGCGTCGCGTCCCCCACGTTATAGATCTGTCCTCGGGTTTGCTCCCGTCCGAGCACGAAGAGCACCGCGCGCGCGACATCCTCGGCGTGACACCAGGTCGAGCGAGGCCCCCCGGAGAGCCCTGGCAGATAAGAGACCACCTGCCTCAAGATCGGCGGCAGCGTCGCGAAGTTTGCCCCCATCGTCTTGCAGTAAGGACCGTAAACATGCCCGGGCCGCAAGATGGTCCACCCCTGGCCAAAAGATCCCTCCTCGAGGAGCTCCTCGGCGGCGCGCTTGGAGCGCTCGTAGGCGTTCTCGAGGATCACCTCGCTCGCTTCATCGAGCATCCCCGAGGCGGGTTTATAGAGCGCCGCGCAGCTCATGAGCACGACGTGTTCGACGCCGACCTCGCGCGCGGCCTCGAACAGGCGCCGAGAGACCTCGACGTTATGCGCCTCGAAGTCCGCGATGCCCTCGGTCAGGCTGACCAGCGCCGCGCAATGCACGAGCGCGGAGCAACCTTGCAGGAGCCCAGAATGATCCTGGAGGTAAGCGAGGTTGATCTGATGCCACTCGACGCGCCCTCGGGTGCCATCGGCGGCGAGGTCTTCCCAGAGCGGCGTCTCGACAAGGGGGATGCGATCGATGGCAATAATCGAGAGCCCGGCAGCGGCGAGCAAGCGCACGACATGTCCACCGACTCCGCCCGAGGCGCCGGTCACGGCGACGCGAGCGCCCTGCTTTAGCGCAGGTTTCCAGGGGACGATTGGGAGAGAATCATTCATGACGGGATCGCACCAGATGAGCGAGGACGTTTGGCCCGCGAAGAGCGGCCGACATCATCGACGTGGCGCCTGGAAAATGCAAGGATTGCTCGCCAGGTCACCATTGGCTGAAATGCATGAGCGATAACGAGCAAAAAACAAAGCCGAAAGGCGCCGCGCAGAGCGGAGAGCACCGCCTCGAGGCGAACGCTCAGGAAGCCGCAGCGAGGAGCGGAGAGCATCGCCTCGAGATCGAGCACGAGCAGGATCGCGCGTCGGTCTCGATGGAGCTACCCGCCGTGGTCCTCGGGACAAACGTCGGGAAGTCACTCCAGGAAGTCCAACGCGTGCTCCCCGGGCGCATCCCGTCGAGCGTGCTCTTTTACCCCATCTACCTGTTGCTGGTGATCTCGGGGGGGATCGCGGGGAACGTGGCGCTCGACACCGAGGAGTGGTCCTTCTTCGTGGTCGCGCTGGCGTGGTTTCTCGCGTTCAGTTGGAACTGGCTCTACGTCATCGCCTGGGAGTACAGGCGCAGGCTGCTCAAGATGTTTAGCCTGCTCAACGCGAGCGTGATGCAGCTCGGGCTCGCCGCCCTAGCGATCGACCGAGGCGCGCCTCAGCGCGTGGCCAACCCTCGACGAGAGCTCGTCGAGCGCGGGCACATCGCCAGCCTCGACTGGGTCGCTGGCATCCTCACGGTGTGTGTCTTCTTATTGCTGCTTCACTTCTTCTGGTTCGGGCGTGGCTGGCGTACGAAGCAGGAGTCTGTGCAAAAGAAGGACGATCCAGATAACACCCTCGATGAAGACTGAACGCGCTTTTCCTCACAGCATCTCCCTCCCCCTATTTTCGCCCTGAATCCATTTCAGGTTGCGGATGCAACTGGATACCGTAAACTTGTACAAAACCAAAACAATCAAAAAACCCATATTCTACATAGCTCGACAAAACATCGACAAAGTCCTGCTCTTCTCATCGAGAAAGCGGTAAGACGGTACCAGTAAGCTCCCTTCGCGGAAGGTTATCGGTTGCCTTGCCAGAAGCCAGATACCAAGCGACGCCTCCACGCATGAAGCACGTTTATGTACAAGAACGCCGACCACTCGAATCCGCTGAACCTGCCGTTCGATAAAGCTCCTGCAGAGGGGTGTTTCGAAAAGCTGGCCGCCATCGCGAGGACCGCGCTGGGGGCACCGATGGCGATATTATCGCTTATCGACGCGGATGGTCGATGGACGCGTATAGGGGTCGGGGTCGAGCCATGCAGCGTCCCTGAGGCAAGCTACAAAAACTCGTTCTGCGCTCATGTCGTCGCGCATGGCGAGACGCTGTTTGTCGAGGATGCGTTGACGGACAGTCGCTTCAATGAGAGCGCCCTCGTCACAGAAGCTCCGTATATTCGCAGTTACGCGGGCGCGCCGCTCCAGACGGAGAAGGGAAACTTCGGCACCCTCTGTGCGTTCTCCCACGAGGCCAGCGCGCTCAAAAAAGAGAACCTGACGACGTTGGAGATGCTCGCAGCGCTCGCGATGGAGACGCTCGCCGACCACGCGCGCTTTAAATTACACGAGCGCCGAAAAGACATCCTCAGGTTGACCGAAGAGTTGACCGGCGCTGGATACGGTTACTTCAACCTCTTCAATGACTCCTTCTTCGTCTCCGATCGCGTGCGCGAGCTCCAGGGCATCGGCCCCGACACGCCGAGGCGCACGATGGACGAAGCGCTGCAAGCCTACCATCCTCAGGACCGAGAGTTCGTGCGTTACAACCTCAAGCGCGCGCTCGAGAGTGGCAAACCCTTCGACATCATCACCAGACTTCTTCGCCCGAACGGGCAGATCCGCCTCGTCCACCTGAACGTCGAACCCGAGTTCCTGGACAACACGCGCACCGTGTGTGGGCTCTTCGGGGTTGTTCGCGATATCACCGAAGAACAGCAAGTAAAACAACGCCTCGCCATCGCCGAAAAGATGGCCACCCTCGGCACCATGGCCGCAGCCATCACCCACGAGTTCAACACCCCGCTCAATTACATCACGGCAAACTTTCACCTCTTGCGCGACAAGCTCTCGAGCAGCGATGGTGAGCAGGATACGAGCACCCTCGATATCCTCGAGGATATCGAGGTCGGGATCACACGGCTGACGAACCTCTCCAGAGATTTGCTCCTCTTCTCGCGCAATGACCAGCCCACCGATCCTTCGAACTCACACGCTGACGTGAGGCGCGCGATCGAGATGGCGATGCGCCTCGGGATCACACACAGCCGCCACACCTCACTCGTCGAGGTGGATATCCCCGACGAGATATCCATGGTCAAGGTGCTCGAAAACCACCTCGTCCAGATCACGCTCAACCTGATCATCAACGCGACCCAGGCATTCGAGGAAGAGGACGGCGAGGACAACAAGATTTCGATCTCGGCGCACCAGACCCCTGACGAGCGAATCATCATCGAGGTCAAAGACAACGGCCCGGGGATTCCCCCCGATCTCCTCGAGCGCATCTTCGATCCCTTCTTCACCACCAAGCCCCACGGCGAGGGTTGCGGGCTGGGGCTTTTGATCTGCAAACAGCTCGCGCAGGAAAACGAGGGCGATATAAGCGTGACCTCTGTGCTGGGCGAAGGGACCACGTTCCAGATGACCTTCCAGGCCTTGCCTCACCTCGCATCCTCCGGCGAAACGCTCGGGCACTGAACCTTCACGTGCTGGAAGCGGCGTTGACAAATTGTCAGCGATGACTGCTTCCACGAAACCTCTTTTGACAATTTGGCACCACGGAGGGAGGCGGGGATGCGAGCATCCCCGCCTCCCTCCGTGGTGGCACCGAAGATGCAGGGAGTGATTTTGGGGGAGACACGTCTCCCCCAAAATCACTCCCTGCATCTTCGTCCATCGAGGAAGTCGTGACCCGTACCGAATCATACATCGCCATGATGACAGCGCTGATGACCTCGCTTTGCGCGAGCACCGCCTCCGCGCAACCTGGGGAAGAGCTCGAGAAACACCGCGGCGCGGTCGAGCTAAAGTTGGGGGCTTACCAACCCTCGATCGACTCTGAGTTCGGAGGGAATGGTCCCTACACGCGCTTCTTTGGAGAGAGCTCGATGCTCCAGGTCGAGGGGGAGTGGGACCTCTACCTGTTCGAGAAGTTTGGCCACCACGGGATCGCGCTCCACGCCGGGTTTACGCGCAAGAGCGCGCCGGTCCAGGCGAACTCCGCGGACATCGAAGGAGAGCTCCCCGGTCAGACGACGCTGCGGGTGATTCCCTTGCGCGCGTCGCTACTGACGCGCGTGGACTACTTCGCGCGCCGCTACCGCATCCCGTTGGTTCCCACGCTCAAGCTGGGGGTGGACTATTACCTCTGGCGCATCGGCGATAGCGGCGGAGATGTGTCGTTGGCCGATGGCACGCTCGGGCGAGGCGGCAAGCTCGGTTGGCACGTGAGCGCGGGCATGAACCTCTTGCTCGATCCGCTCGCGGCGTCGCGCGCAGCGACGATGGAGCGCAAGTGGGGGATCGCCAACACCTACCTCTTTGGCGAATTTCTGCACACGGACGTCGATGGTTTCGGAGCGCGAGGCTTTGACTTTAGCGACAACCAGTGGCTCTTCGGGTTGGCGGTCGAGTTTTAGAGCAAAGGATTCGCTCGATCACCTTGCAACCGCTTCTTCATCTGCTTCTGGATAAACCGCACCGACTTCTGCGGCGCGATGCGGCTTGCCATGTTCAAGAGCTTGGAGTCCTTGCCCACGAAGATATGCAACCTCCCCTTCTCGATCCCATCCACGATATCGCGCGCGGCATCCTCTGCGGGGAGCGGCTCGAGCGACGAATCCTCGGCGTCCTCTGGCACGTGACCGCCAGCGCCCGAGTTGGTGGTGATGTTTGTGGCGACCGCCCCAGGAAAGACCACAGACACGTCGACGCAGGTCTCCATAAGCTCGGCGTAGAGCCCTTCGGTCAGCAGCTTCACCGCGGCCTTGCTCGCGCCGTACATCGTCTGCCCAGGAAACGGCATGAAGCCGCCCATGCTCGACACGTTGATCAGATGCGCCTCCTCGCGCTCCATAAGATGAGGCAAGAAGGCGCGCGTCATATAAATCACCCCGTAGAGGTTGACCTGGAGGACGCGATCGATGACCTCGAAGTCGAGCTCTGCGAAGGGGACGAACGGCTGGATGATGCCCGCGTTGTTGATCAAGATGTCGACGGCGCCATGCTGCGCGAGGATCTCATCAGGCAAGGCCTCGACGCGCTCACGATCGGCGATGTTCGCGACATGCAGCGAGAGCTCTGGTGGGTTTCCGTGGAGCTTGGCGGTCTCTTCGAGCCCCTCCTCGCTCAAATCGACCGCCGCGATGGCGGCACCTCTGGCGAGGAGTTCAGCGACGAGCGCGCGCCCGATCCCACTGCCCGCGCCAGTGACGACGACGACCTTCTTGCTGACTTTCATGACTCCACCTCTTCTTTAGCTTTGCTCGCGCGTTGTCTCGTGCTCGTCGAGGTCTTTCACAAAGACCTCGCACAAGGTTTATGCGCTCGAACAACGAGCGCGACCCTGCACAAACGATCTTCGGGACCGCGAGACCAAAACAAAGGACCGATGCCGAACAAGGGGTGGCCATTTTTGGCCACCCCTCGCAACCTCAGCGTTCATGCGGGGACGCGAGGGCACCGACGCACTTCACTGATTCGACTGCATGTGGCGCAGCCGCTCTGCCACCGTGGAGAGGTACTGACCCGCCACGGACTCGCGCATGACCTTCCCCATCACGACATAAAGCGAAGAGCTCATGCCTACAGATTCCATCGTGGGCACGAGCCCCGGCGCAGCGTCAGGACCGAGCACGGGGAGCAAGCCCACGCCAGCGCCCGCGGCGACGAGTTCTCTGGCGGCAGGCGAAGAGTTGACGATATAACGCGGCTCGACCGGTATGGTCCCGCCATCCCAGAGAGGCCACTCGAACGCTCCGGGGCCTCCGGGCGTTCTCGACGAGATGAGGTTTGCTTTCGAGAGCAGCTCGAGATCATCGCTCCCCGCGAGCGGATGCGCTGGCGAGACAAAGCAGCGCCAATCGAATTGAAACAACGAGAAGAAGTAGAGATCGCCGTCGACCACGTCGAGCTCGAGCGCGATCGCGAGATCGACGTTGTCCCTGACGGGGTGAATCGCGCGATCGGTGAACAGAAGCTCGAGGCGCCTGGCGTTAAACCCGACCTGTTCTTCGAGATCCTGCAAGATGGAGAGAAACCGAACGTCGAGCCCGATGGGGATCGAAACCCGGATGGTGGCATCTCCCTGGCGTTGGACGCGCTGCTTCAGAAAACGCGTGGCATCGATCAACGATGCCCCCTCCGAAACCAGGAGCGCTCCGGCGTGTGTGAGGCGCACGTGTTGCGTAGTGTTGTCCACGAGTGGCGTGCCGAGCTCCTCTTCCAGACGCGAGATCATCCTCCTCAATGTCGTCCTGGGAATCTCGAGCGCGCGACTCGCCGCCGAGTAGCTCTCCTCTTGCTCGAGAATCATCAAGGCCTGAATCGCATCGAGGTCCATCATCGCTGCCGCCTGTTGCTTCGGATCGGGCTTCCAAGAACCGAGGTTCCGAGTCAGTCTACCGCGTCAGCGCACCGAAGGCATCCCCTCGCCAAAGAGCATCGAGGCATGCAATCTTTGGGTTTAACGTGCGAGATCCACGCCATCGGTTTAGAGTGAATCGACTCGAAAAGACCCCCTGGAGGAGAACACCAGCGTATGTTCCTCATCTACTCTGCGCTCTTCGCGTTTACGTTTGGCGCCGTCATCGGAAGCTTCCTCAACGTGGTCATCCACCGCGTTCCCATCGGCGAATCCGTCGTCACACCTCCGAGCCATTGCCCGACGTGCGGCAACGGGATCTCCTGGTATGACAACATCCCGATCCTGTCCTGGGTGATGCTTGGCGGGCAGTGCCGCAACTGCAAAACCTCCATCTCGCCACGCTACGCGGCGGTCGAGGGCGTCACGGGCGTGCTCGCCGCGCTGCTCTGGATCAAACTCGTCGGCCCCGCCTACTCCCGCGTGGATCACTGGGCGATGCTCGACTTCAAGGCGATCCTGATCCCCTTCTTCCTCTACTTCGCGTTCGTGGCGGTATGCATCGCCATCGCGTTCATCGATCTGGAGCACCTGATTATCCCGCACGAGCTCGCCATCCCGGGCATCCTCATAGGGATAGGTGCGTCATTCTTACTGGAATCACTCACGAACCCCGTCGCGCAGATGGAGCAATGGCCCCCGATCACTCCCAGCGTGAGTATCATCGGCGCGGTGCTCGGCGCGCTGAGTGTGATCGTGATCTTTGTCGTTTACTTTGTCCTACGCGGCGTCGCGGGGATGGGAGGTGGCGACGTCACGTTGATGGCCATGGCTGGAGCATGGCTCGGGTGGCCAGCGATCATCTTTATCTTCTTCGCCGCCAGCATCCAGGGGCTCATCGCTGTGGGCATCGCCAACCTGTTCGGGATCGATGACTTCCTGCATGACGCCAATGAGATCTTCGATGAAGACGAGGAAGGCCAGGAAGGCGAAGAAGAATCCACCAAGGAATCCGCCGAAGAAGCACCCGCTGGAGAAGCTGAAGCCGAGGAAGATTCCCTCGAGGAATCTTCCAGCGACGAGGATGACGCCGACGCCACCGCTGACGAAGGCGCTACCACAGATGCCACAGATGCCAGCGCTAATGAGGACGCTGGCGAAGATGAAGACAGCGAAGACAAAGATGAAGAAAGCGCCGAGGAAGCCGCCGAGGCCGACACCTCGGATGAGGACGAGGACAAAGACGACGCTGAAACCGCCAGCGCTGAAGAGGATGACTCGGAAGGTAAAGCTGGCAAGACCGTGGTCGAGGTGATCGAGGAAGGCGAAGAAGAGGAAGGCCCGCTGGCCATCCCCTTTGGCCCGTTCATCGTCCTCGCTGCGCTCGAGCACCTTTACCTCGGGCCATTGCTCCCCGACTCGATCTCGATGGCGTACATGTACTTCTGAGATCATTTCCCTGAGGGCCGCGGCGCGGCCCCTCGACACCTTACAGCCGATCACCACGAAGCCATGGCGAGAAAGACTTTTCCTGGGGGTATCCGCGCGCAGCTGCTCGTCCCCGTGTTGATCTTGCTCGTGGCGACGCTGGCGCTCATCGGCGCGGCGATCCTCCAGATCACCAAGCGCCAACTGCGCGAGATGACCGAGGTACGCGCGCTCTCACAGGCGCACGTGCTCGCGAGCGAGATCTCGAGGCTCCCTCCCGAACAACGCAGCGATCTGATGGCCAGACAGCTGGGCTCCACCGGAGTCAACGGGATGGCGTGGCGCGGCGGGGGTGGCATGACTCTGGTGCACGCCGAGAACAGCGAGATAGAGGCGATGCTCACGCGCGAGGTCACCGCCAAACCAGCCAGGGACACCACGCAGCTTCACAAGCTCGAGGATCGGCTCTACCTGCTCGCAGAGTACCGCAGCACCCAGGCCGGAGAGCGCGCCATGGTCGCCATCGACATGTCCTCGGTTCAGGGGCAACTCGATGGCATGCGCGATCTGATCCTGATTTATGCGCTCGTCAACGTGATCTTCCTGACCATCCTGAGCTACGCCCTGTTCACCTACCTCGTGATCAGGCCACTGCGCGTGATCGGCGTGGCCACCGAGCGCGCCGCGCAAGGCGATCTCGCGAGCCCCATCAAGCTGCTCCCGCGCAACGAGTTCGGGCTCCTCTCCAGGCAGTTCAACGCGATGCTCCAACAGCTCGAAGCGCAGCGCGAAGAGCTCCAGCTCAAGGTCGAGGCGCTCGAAGACGCCAACCTCGCCATTCACCGCGCGCAGAACTCATTGATTCGCTCCGAGAAGCTCGCCAGCGTCGGCCAGCTCGCCGCGGGCGTCGCGCACGAGGTCGGGAACCCTCTGGCGGTCGTGCTCGGTTATGCCGAGCTGCTCGAGGATGAGGATCTCGACGATGACTTTCGCCGCGAGGTCGCCCCGAAGATCATCCGCCAGGTCGAGCGCATGCGCTCGATCATTCGCGAGCTCCTCGACTTCAGCCGCGATGACTCCCAGCAAGTCATCAGCCCCGTCGACCTCATCGCGTGCGCGGAAGAGGCGATCAGCCTGGCGAGCACCACCAAACGCACGCGCTACATCGAAATCATCAACGAGCTCCCCGAGACGATGCCTCGCGTGGGCGCCATTCACTCACAAATCGTCCAGGTCCTGATCAACCTCATCCTCAACGCCTCGGATGCCATCCACGAGGCGGGCAAAAGGGATGGAAAGATCACACTGAGCGCGCGACAGGAAGGCTCCAGGATCTTTTTACGCGTCACTGACAATGGCCCGGGCATCCCAGAAGAGATCATCTACAAGCTGTTCGATCCCTTCTTCACGACGAAACCCCCTGGTGAAGGAACAGGGCTCGGGCTGGCCATCTGCGCGAGGATCATGGAGAACTTTGGAGGAGAACTCCGGCTCGTGTCGGACAACCCCGAGGGGGCATGTTTCGAGCTATGCTTGGCCACACACAAACCAGCGGCTATCATCGACCGCGTCGCCAGAATCCACGCACAGGAAGAAGAATGAGCCCGAGTATCCTGATCATCGATGATGAAGAGGACATCCGTAGCATCCTCGCCATGCACCTCAAGAAAGAGGGCTACAAGGTGGATGCCTCGCCAAATGGCGAGGAGGGGCTCAAGCGACTGATCGCTCGCGGGCACGATATGGTCATCTGTGATGTGCGCATGCCCGTGATGGGAGGGCTCGAGCTGCTCGATGAAATCCGGGAGCGCGAGATCGACACCACCGTGATCGTGATGAGCGCCTTTGGCAACAAGGAGCTCGCCATCGACGCGATCAAGCGCGGCGCCTACGACTACTTCAACAAGCCGTTCACGCGCGACGAGGTCCTGCTCACGGTCCTCAAAGCCGAGGAACGCCTCAAGCTCAAGCAAGAGAACGCCGTCCTCAAGGCCGCCACGCAACCCGACCCCTCACACTCGTTCGAAGGAATCATCGGCAAGAGCGAGCTGATGCAGAAGGTCTATCAGACGATCCGCAAGGTCGCGTCCTCTCGCTCGACGGTGCTGATCGCTGGCGAATCCGGCACAGGCAAGGAGCTCGTCGCGCGCGCCATTCACAACCTCTCGCCGCAGGCTAACGGCCCCTGGGTCGCCATCAACTGTGGTGCCATCCCCGAAGCGCTCATCGAATCCGAGCTGTTTGGCCACAAAAAAGGAGCGTTCACCGACGCGGCTCATGACAAGCGCGGGTTGTTCGAGGAGGCGAGCGGCGGGACGCTGTTCCTCGACGAGATCGCCGAGCTCCCCTTGAACACACAGGTCAAGCTGCTGCGCGCGCTGCAAGAACAAGAGATTCGACGCGTCGGTGAGAACAAGCCAATAAAGGTCAACGTCCGCATCATCGCAGCGAGCTTGCACAACCTGTCCGAGCGCGTGCAGGAAGGACTCTTTCGCGAGGACCTCTTCTACCGCCTCAACGTCATCCCGATCGAGCTCCCCCCGTTGCATCGACGACGAGATGACATCGAAGCGCTGGTCGATCACTTCATCCACGTCCAAAACGCCAGACAGGGCACGAACATCAAGGGCGTGACCGAGGAAGCGCTCGAGCTGATGCGCAACTACGCATGGCCAGGAAACATCCGAGAGCTGCAGAACTGCATCGAACGCGGCGTGGTTTTGACAGGAGGAGACACGATCGATGTCGACGTCCTCCCGGAGCGGATCAAGGAGTCCAACGACGAGCTCAAGCAACTGTTCAGCTCCGACGAGCTCTCCATCAAGAAGATGTCCACGATGCTCGAACGCATCCTGATCCGGCGCGCGCTCGAGAAGACGCGCGGCAACCGCACCAACGCATCCAAGCTGCTCGAAATCAGCCATCGAGCCTTGCTCTACAAGATCAAGGACTACGGCCTCGAAACGGTCGGCATGGATTGATAATGCTCCCCGCGAGGAAGCGGGGCGGGCAGGTCAGGTCAACCTGTGGAGCTTGAAGGCGAACTCTTTTGTCGGGTAATCGACGTCGAAGAGTTGGTCGTAAATAAAGCCGCCGAAGTTGTAGTTTCCCGGCGCGACATCATCGAAATTACACGAGCGCATGAAGACGATGGCGGCCTTGGTCGCGGCATCGATCTCTTCGTGCGTGAGCTTCTCGAGGCGAGCTTCAGCGCTCTTGCGCAGGAAGCGATTGTAGATGTCGAGGAAGAGCCCGCGCATGGTGTCGACCTCGCCCATCGAGCGGCGATAAATCTCTGGCAAGAAGCGTGTGGTGTCCTCGCCAAAAGCCTCGCGCGTCCAGTTAAAGAACGTGTCGAGGAAGCCCTCGAGCCCCGTATCACCGACCGCGCGCAAGACAAAATAGCACGTGCGCAGTTGATTCGTGACGTAGGTGTTGAGCGTATCCGAGTTGATGTGTGCGCGTGCGCGCTCGACGAGTAGCTCGGGGGTGGGCTCCTTGCCCTCCTGTGGCAAGTAGTAGGGGCGCCAGCGACGAGGCGGGAGGAACTTGAGCAGGTTATCCGTCGCGCCATCGAGCGCGGAGCGCTGCCCCACCTGTCGCCAGGACTGCACCTGTTGTGGCTGACGCATGAAGAGGTGGAGCTTGATAAAGAGGTTCTTGTCGAGCCAACGCGACAGCTCGAGCAGCTCGGTGTCCCCTTTCGGGATCTTCTCGAGCTGGGTCTTCATCTCGGCGGCGACCGGGTGACGGCGACGGATGCCGAGGCGCTGGATCATATCCTCGTAGAAGATGTTGCGATCGTTACGGATGCGCGTGACGCGATCTGTCTGGAAGAGTTGGAGCAGGATGCGCGCCTGGGAGAACATCCCCTCGCTGAACTTGCGCTCGACGATGCGAAGCAATTGCTGGGCGCGATCTTCGAAGTCCTCGTTTCCAACGAAATAACCCACGAGCAAGTCGCGCGCGAGCATGGTCTCTTCGAGGCCAAGCTGGAGGTCGTAAGGGAGGCGATCGTTCTCGATCAACATCCCCAAAAAGACACGGCCAGCCTGAAGCACTTCGCGCTGATCGACGCGGGGGAGATCATCCTCGCCCTCCGCATCGGAGTCAGGGTTTAGCACGGAGCGATCGAACTCGGCGGTCGGCTCGATGGGCGTGATCTCCTCGATCAGCTCGGAGTCCTCGTCGAGGAACTCCTCTTCCTCCTCGATCGCCTCGAGGATTTCGCTCTCTTCGACCTGGGATGCTTCGACCTCCTGGGCCTCGCTCTCCTCTTCTTCCTCGGCGTCGCTGGATTCGATGACTTCGAACTCTTGCGTCTCCTCGACGACCTCGCCGGGGACAGCGCCCTCTTCTTCCTCGCCATCGTCAGCGTCGTCGGCTTCATCAGCGTCCGGGACAACCCCCTCTTCTTCTTCCGAGGGGCTCATCGCATCGCGCAAGGCGGCGGGAGTCTTGTACTCGCGAGTCTTGGAGGTCGACTTCTCCTCGGGAGCGGCATCGAGTGGGATGCTCCCGACCTCTTCAAACTCATCGGTCTCGTCGATTGGTTCGGAGTCAGCGACGAGCTGGTCGTCTTCGAGGTCGTGCTCCTGCTCCTGCGACTCCTCGGGCGATGAGCTCGCATCCGGGGCTGCGTCAGGCGCGACAGGAGGTGTGGGAGGGGGAGGCGGCGGCGCATGCTTTGAAGATGAACGAGGACTATGCTCGTCGATCAACGGTCGACGGATAGTCGGACTCCAGGCGCCACGCATGGAAATGCGCAAGATCTCAGCGATGACAAGCAGGAGGGGATCGTGCTCCTCGCAGTCATCGAGTTCGGCGATCACCCCTGGCTCGACCTGAGTCAACAGGAAATCGAGGTAGCTCCCCTCGAACTCCGGCGCTTCCTGGTCGTCGTTCTTGAAGAACTTGAGGAATCGTTTCAACATCGAGGTGTCCTCAGATCGCTCACGAGCAGACGTCATATGTGTGCGCCCAGCCAATGCCACTTCGATCGACCGAGCGTGGCATATGCTTGATTCTTCTTTGTTTAAGCAAGGCGCCTCACACCGCGTCTGGTGACACTCCCACATTATGCGGGGGTACGCAATGATTTTCCATGCGTCAGATTACTTGCCGCCGTGACCTTTGCCAAGAATTTGAGCGCGGTAAACGTCGTAATTAAACCTGGGCGAGTGCTCCGGTACGTGGCACGAAGCCATGCAGGTTTGCTCGTTGATCCCGAGGTTTTTGATAAAGTTTCCGGGCTTACCATGCTTCCCGAACATCGCCGCTTCCACGTGCTTGGAGCCGGGGCCGTGGCAATTCTCACACCCTACATCGGCAAGATCCTTCTCGATCTCTAATTTGCCATCGAGCATCGCCTTGTAAGAGAGCTTGCCGAGCACGCTCCCGCCAGGCTTGTTGTAGCCGACCACATGACAACCGATGCAGTCCTGGTTGAAGTCCTTGTTGGTCTTCTGCAACGTCTCGAGCGCGTGCGAGTGATTGGTCGTCTTCCAGAACGCGTAAGCCTCCGCGTGACAACTCTTGCACTGCGCGTTGCCCACATAGAACGGCTCGCCCTCCTTTGGCGGGATGAGCTCGAACTCGGTGCTGCGGTTCACCTTGTCGATCTCGGCGTTGAGCCCCGACAACACTTTGGTAAACGCATCATCCTCGGGATATGCCTCGTCCAGTCGCACCGCGCGCCAGATAAACGCGCGCTTTCCTTCGGGGAGTTTTACCGCGGAGTTCTCGATCTCCTTCTTGCGAGCCTGGAGAGAACGCAAGCGCTCACGCAACGTCACGAGCATCGGCGGCTCCTCGCCAGGCGCCGCTGGTGGCATCTTGTTGATCGACTTGTTCACGTGCTCGATCTGCGCCTCCACGGCCTCGATCTCGGCCTTGGAGCCCGTCCGAGCGTTGGAGTAATCCTCGTCCGAGGCGCCACCCTCAGGATCATAGAGCTTGAGCACGCCGACGTAGCGACCCTGGTCAAAGACCTCGAGCGTGTGCCCTCCCCCTTCGACCGCGTCCACCTGATCCGTCTCCCTGGGCTCCTCGCCGACCAGCACGAAGTCGATCCTCGGGTTGGCCTCGAGCAGCTTCTTGCTGCCCGCGAGCTTGCCTTGATACACCAACACGATCGCGTCCACGCCCTCCCCTTCGAGGCGCTTGACCTCTGCGGCGAGCTTTGGCGCGAGCGGTTCGACCTCGACCCCGTCGAGCTCCTCGAAGAGCTCCTCCTCGACGCCAAACACGAGCCCCGTCTTCACGCCATCGAGATCCATGGTGACGCTCCCGGGGAGCGCCTCTCCGGCGATCTTGATGTTGAGGCCATGAGGTTTGACGCCCGCCAAATCATTGAGGCGCTTGTACTCGTCGACGCCGCGGGCAAAATCATTGGGCCCTGGCGTGACAGCGGTGATGCCGAGGTGCTTGAAGACCTTGGCGATCCCTTCAGCCTTGATGGTGGCTTGTGCGATCTCGGACTCGTCGAGCGAGGGTCGCTCGAACCAGATGTTCCCTGCCGCCACGGTCGCGTGCGCTGGCGCGAAACCGCTGACGACCTCGACAAACTCCACGATGCGATCGATGCCGCCTGCCGTCACATCCAGCGTGCAACCGCACGGCTCGATGTAACCCTTCATCCCGCCGATCATGATCACGCTCGGCGCGGCGGGGCCAACATCCTTGATCTCGACCTTCTCCATC
>Ga0208061_100035_pt1 | contig 42257 bp, 63 predicted proteins | sample DeeseametaMP0555_FD_184209 | JGI IMG/M metagenome (GOLD analysis project Ga0208061, IMG submission 184209) | Marine microbial communities from the Deep Atlantic Ocean - MP0555 (SPAdes) | ecosystem: Environmental > Aquatic > Marine > Oceanic | place: South Atlantic Ocean | collected 2011-01-23 | reverse complement strand
GAAGCTCGCCGACAGCGTGAACGAGCCCGCCTCTTCGAAGGTGTAGGTGTGGGATAGGGTTGTCCCTGTTTTGGCCACCTGTGTCTTCGGATTATCCGCAGAGAAGCTCGGGTCGTAGGGTTCGATGTACCATGTGACTTGGCTCGCTGTGCCGGCGACATCGATCAACTCGAGCGTGGCTGTGATGGAGCCATTTCGTGGGATGTCTGCCACCTCCACGCTCAAGGCGCCCTTGGATTTTGAGAGGAAGGCGCAACGCTCCTCCTGACATTGCCAAGTCGCAGCGCAATCGTTGTCGTCCTGGCAAACCTTCTCACAGGTTGGCGTCGAGATGTTGTATCCGAGAAGCGTGGCAGGTTCGCTGCACACGAAGCCCTCGGGGCAATCGCGATTCTTGCAGCCTAACCCTCCGCAGTAGCCCCCACGGCAGTCGCGAAAGACATCGCTCCCGCAGTCATCATCTTCCTCGCATTCTGCGCCGTAACCTGCATCCTTCGGCGCGATCATGCACCCGAGCGATGCGAGAATGATGCTCGTGATCAGCGCCGCGGTCTGGTGTCGTCGTGTCATATTTCCCCCGTTCGTTGTTGTTTGCAACAGATACAGGGTGACGGAGATAAGGGTGGGGCGCAACATCTGGATCGTAGCGTTCTAAATCGAGTCCATGAACGCCTTGCGCGTCTTTGCCAGCCTGAGCGTCATCGGGATGCTGATGCCGACCAGCGGGATCGACAGGAACGCGAACCCGGCGCACAGGATCGAGCTGACGGCGAAGAAGCCGATCAGGGTCGGCGTCCAGAAGAGCGACAGGAACAGCAGCGCGAAGATGATGCCGCCGATGGCGCCAGCGGGTTTTCCCTTGGCCAGAAGAGCTGCGCAGCCTGCGCCCCCGAGCCCTGTCACAACGTAAGCCACGAGCAGACCGTACACCCAGGACTTCACGTAATAGGCCGAGTTGATGTTTAGCCCCATCTGGATGGCGATGATCAGCATTCCTCCAGAAGCGCTCGCCAGCGCGCCAGCAGCCAGACCCACGAGCAGTGGGGTTTGAAGCTCTTTTGGATCAAGTTCATCGGGATTTGTCTCTGGAGTCGACATCTTCACGGCCTCGGGCGGTCGGGTTTGTTCTGGCGTCAGGTGCGTCACCTTTACAACACATCTCCCGTGACTGCGAATCCAGAATAGAACATCACCCTGATCGTTATGCGATAAACGTGGTCGACTCGTCCCTGCCATCCCCAGCGAGGATCTGGTTCGAGTCGGGAGCTATGAGCCTTGAGAGGGCAGCGCTTCGAATCGAGGCGCTCGTGCCAGCGCATCTTCCCACGTTGCGCGTTCGCTACAGAAGATGTGCATCGTCGGGAGGATGTCCGTGGGGGTATCGAGGCATCCTGCCGGGACCATCACAAACTGCTCTCCCGAGGCGTGGGGCATCGCCGAGCCGCAGGTCGAACAAAAACTCCTGACGTGCCGTGTTTCGGGGACCTGAAATGTGGTGACGAGCCCGGCGCCTGAGAGCCACTCGATCCTCGCACCGCTCGCGAAGAGGTTCGCGCCATGCGCGCTCCCGGTGCCCTTTTGGCAGCGCTCGCAGTGACAGCAGACGAACTGCTCGAAGTCGCCGTGGATCGCGACCTCGACGCCGCCACACAGGCACGAGCCGCGATGTACGTTTATCTTCTTTGCCATGGTTCAGGCTTCTCTTTTCGCTGGGGAGGTGCGCCTACAACATGCGCGTTGCACTTTACGGTTCATCAAGTCGTAGAGGTTCAGCGCGGGGCGTGTGGTGCCATGGTCGAGCATGTTACTTCGCGGATGATCGCTTCCACTCAGTTCTATGTTGTTACTTTGGTTTGAACTTGGTTTGTGGACCACCTCGCAGGCGAAACCACGCGTTCTTGCAGGTCATCGGTCAGCGTCACGCACCAATCTTCCACGTTATCCAGTATTTTCTGGGTTTGGATGATGGACGTTTCGTAGAATTTATATTCGTCGCTTCCACGCCTTCTGACAGATGAGAGCCAGTTGAATGAGCCCATGATGTAGGTGTTCCTGTCACAAATCACCAGTTTGGAGTGCAAGCGATCACAGTCGTGGAGATGAACATCATCTCCTAGCATGGACTGTGCCTGTTTGATGGTTTTGATATCTTTGATTTTTGCGGCGTCCACGTACAGGTGGATATCCAGCCCCACTTCATCGAAGCGTCTTTGGAATAGCGCGGGTAGGTTGTCTTCTTTTAATGCGCTTAATGTCATCCACGGGGATGCGATGTGCAGTTCGTGGGTAGCTCTACCAATTGCCCATTTGAGGGCTTCTCGATGCCTTTGCAGGTCAGATAGGAGGTACTTTTTCACGGGAACTTCGCGAAATTGGACATCTTGAATCTCGACGCCGTTGGCCCCCAGCAGGTGCCGAGCCAGGATGTTGGATGGTTGCTTTCCAAATTCTCTGAAGATTTCGATGTCACCAAAGACTACGAAAGAGTCTTTGGCTCGTGATGCAGCGACATTCAACATGCTCACACCAGCATCGAAGAAGTACTTCTTTGATGCTGAAAACGTGGTGTAAACAGTAGAGAAAAGCACGATGGGGCGTTCTGCTCCTTGCAACGAATGTACTGTTCCAACTGTACATTCACCGAGGGCGCGTGAAAAATCCGTCATCTTATTTCTGATGAGCTCTGCTTGGGCTCGAAAGGGGGTGACCACAGCCACGATGTCTTGGAGTCGGCTTGTCTTATAGTGCTTCAGGAGTTCTGGTGTCCTTCGATGTAACCATTCTGCTATAGCGTAAGCTTCTTCTTTGTTTTGGTTGCTTCCCTTGTAGCGCTCCATTCTGCCTTTGACGTGGGCGTAACCCAGGTGTGGTAATAGTCCATCTGGGTTGTCCGATTTCATCGGTCGGATCAATCCTTTGTATGCAAGATCATTGCAGAAAGTAATGATCTGTTTGGGGCAGCGACGATGCTCGCGTAACAGCGCGCCTGGGGCAAAGTTTGGTACTTCGACAGAGGACGCTTGTTGAGCCATTCGCATGACGGAGCCATTCGATGCCATGGCGCCCGTGGATTCCAGTGATGAGGGGTGGTGGAAGGAGGAGAGTCGAAACCCCTCGATGTTTGCCCAATCTACCGACTTGGGAATAGACCATACCGGTTCGAGTTGTTGGCTGTCCCCGACGACCAGCGCGCGTTTGGCCAACGCCATCATGCCGACGCACACCTCTGGGGCGACTTGACCAGCCTCATCGACAATCAACAGGTCGATTCCTTCAAACAACCTCTCTTTGTTGTCAGCTTGGAAGAACCTCGGACCTGAATACATCGTTGTCACGAATACAGGTGCGAGCATGGCGACATGATGCCACCATGCCAACAAGTCGTTCGGCGTTTGTTTGTTGTGTTGGAGCGCAAGCTGACCGCGCCTTTGTTGTTCTTCAAAGAAGCGAGCCTCGTAGTAGCAAACAGCCAATTCAAAGAGCCGGTGACGTAGGTTTATGTCGAGCCAGTTTTGCGGGCTTGTCAGATCTGTGTCACCCTGAAACTCCCATTGGTTCAATCGTTCACCACGAATCTGCGAGGGATCGTTGCCTCGACTCACCATGGCATCGATAAATTCTTCTTCTGCGAGCATTGTACGCTGGCCAAAAAGTCCCAAAAGCTTGAGGGCCCTCTCCCACCACTTTCGGGCCTTGTGCAGTTGAACTCTGGAGCGCCCCTCTTTTTGAGCCAGGTAAGTCTCCAGACCCAATTTCATGCAGTGTACCAGGCGTTTCATTTCAGCCTGCGACCAGCTGATGACATCATCGATGTCGATGTTGCCGGGGAGTTGATGATGTGCCTGGACTCTTTCCAAAAAGCCGTGTTGCGTTGATGAGCCGCCAGGAGCGCCAGAGAAAAGTTGAGCGAACACTTGCCCTCCCAATTCCGTTGGCCCATTGAATGCGTACGGTGCCGAGTTTCGTTGGGGGATTGCAGTGAGATATTTCTCCTGCCCTTCTTGAGCGCGACTCCCTGAAGGCAGGTAGACACCAAACGTAGAGAGCCCTGGTACGAGGTGAACACCTCCGACCTCACTCATGGAATCGAGCACATTCGTAACGGCTTGGTTGTTTGTCGAACTCACGACAATAATTGGAGGCGGCTTGCTTTCGAGTGCGTGTTGAACGAGCAGGCTCGCGACGACATCTTGGATCAGTGTGGTTTTCCCTGTTCCTGGCGGGCCGTTTATCGCGAAGACCTGATCTTCACCGTAAAGGAAGTGACCGAGCGCTTGTCGCTGGGATGATGATAGCGCGTAGGCACTGCTCATGTGCCCGAGGTGTTGGTGAAGTGCTCTGTGTGCCTGGGCGGGGGTCCAGAGGAGCCGCCGTGTGCGCTCTTCTGTTTTGGGGATGAGCGATGATAAAGCCCCCGAGCATGACTCTGACTCTAACAAATCATCGAGCACTCCCAAGATCGCGGCTGACACCCCGCTGCGAGTAGAACTCTGGATCAACACAGCTTCTTCACTTCGCCATTCCAGATTGGGGTCCTTTAGTATCTCTTGCCAGGCATCAGCTGGGCACACTTCCTGGAAAAACACATGCGTGAGCTCGAGGACTTCTTTCAATGTCGAAGCATTGCGCCATCTGGGTTGCCATCGAGTTAGGACATTGTCGTAGTGCTCAGCTGTCGCGAGCGTGACTCTTGCTCTTGCTGGACCAGGCTCGAGGACCTCGCGGGTTATATATGGAGGGATGCCGCGAGGGTTGAGTTCCAGGGTGTGCTCGGGAGTTAAGATAGCTGGGAGTAGACAGGTATAAAGTTCTCGCGGGCGAGCGCGTTTCAGTGCTCCAGACTTCGCCTTGGCCAACAGCGTGTAGAGGGCGATAAGGACATCTGTTGGTCCTGTTTCGTTATCTGGAAGTGGGGTCTGGCCTGGAAGTGGTACTGCGCGACCTTCGGAGAGGCCTTGCATCGAAACGCTCCAGCGCATCGTTCTTTTATCGGGTTGGAGACGACTCGCATCCAGTAAACTCGTTCGCCAATACTGGAGCCATGCTTTGGTGTGCGGTGAGAGGGTGTGTTCGAGAAGCAATGATGTCGAAGCCAACGTTCGTCTCCCCTTCGAAATATTTGGGATAAGGTCGCCCCTGCCAGAACTTGTTGTTGATAAGATAGGGCATGTTTGTTCGTCTCAAAAAGCGAATATTTTGTTTTCTGTATGGTGACTGGCATTCAGGTGTGGCTAGCGTTGAGAGAAAAAGGTTGGATTCACTTGTGCTGAGCTTGGTGCCTCATTGATCTAACTGGGAACAGTCCCATATCGAGGGCATCAGAGAACAAAAAAGCGCCGCACTCGTGCGGCGCTTTTTCGCTCGTGCAATGTTCAGCGCTCAGAACTCATTGACGAACGTGAGGTCGCGATCTGCGTAGCGCTCCTCGAGCTCGTCCAGAAACGTCGGCAAGTGCTTCGCGGTGCTCGCGTGGATGTCATGCATGACGATGTTCGAGTCCTCGCGGCGATCGACGCCCTGGAGGGCTCTGCTGACCCACTCGATGCTGCGGTGCTTCCAGTCCTCCGGGTCGACGTTCCACCCGATAAGATCCATATCCATCTCGTGGAGGAGCGCGCGCACTTCCTTGTTCGTCGCCCCGTAGGGCGCGCGAATATACCGCGAGGTCACGCCGAGTGACTCCAGCAGCTTCTGGGTGCGCTCGACCTCCTTTCGCACCTTGCTCTTCGAGATCTTGCGAAAGTTCGGGTGGTTCCAGGAGTGGTTGCCGATGGTGTGTCCCTCCGCGAGCATCCGGCGCACCAGCTCCTTTCCTGCGGCGCGGTCAGCCATCTTGCCGAGCACGAAAAACGTCGCCCGGATATCTCTCTTCTTTAGCTCGTCCAGAATCTGTGGCGTCGTCGATGCCTTCGGGCCATCGTCGAAGGTCAGAGCGATCTCCACCGCTCCGTTCAACGAGCCGTAAACGGGATCTGAATCGGCCTCGTCCTCGTCCGGAGCAGGAGCTTCGAGCGCCGCGTTCGCGAGCTGCTGCACGAGCTCTGGAATCTTTGATGTCCCCATCTCGCGCAAGAAGAGATCGACGTACTCTTTCATGAAAAACCTCTGGTCTCTGGAAGCCACCTCGCCAGTAATAAATGCACTGCCTGGCGGGAGTTTGTATCCTGTGTGGTTCTCTTAACCAGATATGTCGTGCGCTTATTTCCTTCGGGCTTACTCGCGCTGTCTTCACGAAACTCATGTGCTTCAGCGCTGGCATAAATGAGGAGGTTGATGGATGAGGACGACAAGAAAACAAAAAAGCGTCGCATGACTGCGACGCTTTTTTTAGTGGGCATACCTGGGATCGAACCAGGGACCCCTTCCGTGTGAGGGAAGTGCGTGAATCAAAATGCCCCGCCATTTAAGCGGTTCAAACGCCCTTCGTCGATCCTCGCGTTTACCCTTCGTTTACCCTGCCCACCAATTTCGCCACCACGGGCGCGAGCGTCCTGGCCTTGGCCTCCGGCGTGATATGGGCGTAGTGCACAGTCATTTCGCTGGTGGTATGGCCGGTCACGGATTGAATGAGCTCGGGTGAGACGTTGTCTTCGAGCAGCCAGGTGTTCAGCGTCCTCCTCCAGTCGTGAGAGTTGATGGGCTTGACGCCCGCTTTCTTTGCTGCGCTACGCAGCGCGTTTCGATACCCTGTCCTGCACAGGTAGCCCCCATAGGCTGCCTTCTCCGGGTCGGTGACTCGAGCCGGAAAAAGGATGCCCGAGGCGAGCCCTGGGTGTTCGTTTGCCAACAGGTGTTGGCGATGCCACGCATAGGCTTCCTCGAGGATGGGCAGGAGCGGAAACGTCATCCTCTTGCCTGTCTTCGAGGTCGCGTAGCGACGGCCTTCGTTCTGGCTGTGGCTCAAGTCGATCAACCCTCCATCATAATCGATGTCCTCGACGTGCAGCGCGCTCGCGGTGCCAAACCTCGACGCCGTGATGAGCTGCGTGAGCGCCAGCGCCCAGTAATGCCCGTGGTGCTCCTTGAGCGCGTCGAGCACCGAGGTCACCTCCTCGGGGGTGAGCGCACGGCCGCGCTTGTCTCCCTCGGTGGGCAAGTTCTCGAGATCCTCGGCCGGTGATTGCCCGAGCTTCGCGCGCTTGTAGGCGTGGCGAAGGTAGAGCCGCGTGACCTTGATCCACTGGTTGATCGACGCGATGGAGTAGGGCTCCCCTTGCGGTTCGCGCTTCTCTTCCTTGGCGAGCGCGACCTCGGCGGCTGTGGGCTCCTTCCTCTTGTCGAGCCAGGTGTCCACGGCTTCTTCGAGATCCTCGGTTGTGATGGCCTCGAGCATCCAGTCTCCGATCACCGGGTTGATGTGATCGTCGAGCGCGAAGGCGTCCCGCTCGAGCGTCGCAGCTCGCAGCGGCTTCTTACGCCTCCCCCGTCCTCTCGTCGCTCTCGCGGTCAGAAAGGAGTCGGTGAAGTCTCTGACGCGCTCGCCCTTGGGTCTGTGTTTTCCTCTCCTTCGGCACTGCACCCTTGCTTCGTCGCGATGCGCTCGCGCCTCCGCCTCGGTGCAGTACAACGTTTTGTGGTAGATGTCCTGCTCCCCCGTCAGAGGGTCGCGGTACTTGAACCTGATCAGGTACTTCTTGCCTGGAATCAGGGGCTTGATGTTGGTCATGTCCGACATTGCTGTCTTCTCCTGACCCGTCGTCTTCCTGGAGCCCGAGGATACGACGGACCTCTGCTGGCGAAAAGCGTGGTGACGCGCCGACGCTGTTCAGCGCTCTGATTTTGCCGATGCTCTTCCAGTTTTCGAGCGTCGAGCGGCAGTGTCCGGTGAGCAGCGCCACGTCGTCATAGGAGAGCGCGAGCCCTGCGTTGTAGCGCGCGAGTGCCATCTCGAAGCTGTTCATCGCTCATCCTCCTTCCAAAGATCCCCTCTCGCGTATTCGGCGCCACACTCGAAGCACGCGAAGCCTTCGAGCACTTGAGCGACGAGGCCGCCGCACCCCTCGACGCGGCACAATCGACGCGGCAGCATTTCCTTTCCTTCGAGCTCCCCTCGCGGTGTCGTCGGGTCGCCTTCCTCGTAAAGCCGCAGCGCGACGCACGCGACCTGGAGGGCCTCTTCTCGCCAACCGACGTTCCCCTCGAGCAGGTCTTTCGACAACTCGCCGACCTCCTCGACGAGCGCGAGGAAGAGGTGTCTATTGCTCGGGAACTTGCCGCGAGCGCGCTCGATCTCGAGGGTGAGCGCTTCGATGGTCTCTTGCTTCGGTGTTGTCATTCGTCTCCCTTCCTTGTATCGACCGTGCCGTCCATCTCGATGGCGGTTCGTGGTTTCCTTGCTTGTGTAGCCATGCCGTAGGTCATCCAGGTGCCCTTCGAGTCGCTGCGAGGCATGGCGATCAGCCAGACGACATCATCGACGATGCGCTGATTGCGGACCTTCGGTGCCGACGGTTCGCTGAGTTCTTCGGCGCCCGTGCGGGCCCGCCAGCGCTCGATGTTGCCGGGGTGGCACGCGGTCTTGAATCCGTGCTGTCTCGCGAGCGCGTCGGCCTGGGCGTCGACGCCCTTGCAGTCGCCGTGAATGACCGTGATGGATTCCCACTCGCCAGCGTCGAGACGCTTCGCCAACTTTGCGAAGCATTCGCCGAGGCAGTGGCGCTGGGCATCGGTCATGCCATGGCGGCTTCCTGTGATACCGATCTTCACACCATCACCTCATCGCGGCGACAATGCGGACGCCAAGGATTCGCTGCTGGACCTCATCGACGAGATCCATCCTGGGCCTCCCAAAGGGCCGCTTGAGGATCAGCGGTTGGTTAAAGCCTTCGGTCTCGAAGAGGTCGAGTTGTTCGGTTTCGTGCTCGTGCACCTCGAACAAGATGGTCTTGGGCGAGCTGCTCTTGATGGAGATGGTCTCGTCTCCATCTCGCCACGAACAACCCACCTTCGAGGCCCATGTGCCCCAGTGAATGAAGCGGTCGAGGTAAAGCTCTCTACCTTCCCTCGCTGCGACCTGGCGGTAGTATATGGCCTCCCTGTTGGGGATAGCCTCGACACCGGCCAGGAACGCCTCGAAGTATTGGCACCTCGGATCAAACGCCCCTCTTGCCTCTTCCTTCCAATGCTCGTCGAGCCATGCTGCCTCAAGCTCTTCGATGGAGTGTTCGTGCGGGCCCCCGAGAACTGCGGGGCCAAGCTGGCCGAAGATCCATGTCTTGAATCGTTCGATCTTCATGGCGACACCTCCTCGAGCACAGCCTCGCCGCTATCCTCTCCGTCGACCCACACCGGCTCGCCACCCATCAGCAAGATCCCGGCCTGGCTCGCCTCGAGCGTCCGCCAGATCGTCCGGGCGATGGCTTCGGCGGTGGCAGGTGGGACCGCGTTGCCGATGCGTTTGCGCCAACGCGCCTTGCTTCCGCCCGCGAGCTGAAGCCACTCACCGTCGATTTGGGTCGGGAGTCCCTGGAGCGCGGCGAGCTCGAGCGTGGTCAGTGGCCTGTGCCACGTCCCATCGAGCGCGCGGATCACGAGCCGCTCGGCGCTGGTTGCTTCGAGTGATCGGCGGATCTTCTGGATTGCTTCTTTCATCGGTCCTCCTCCTCGCCCCATTCCTTCAGGAGTTGCTCTCGTCGCCTGTAGTGCCCCTCCGCCTTTTCGAGATCCCAGCAGCGCGCTTCGACCTCCGCAAAGTCGTCCGTCGCTCGGGTGGCGTAGGCGTTGGCGAGTTCGAGCTCCAGGTCGGCGAGCTGCTCGATGCGTTGATCGATCGTGGCGACGGGCCTGCCTTCGAGTCTCTTGATTCGGTCGATGGCGTTTTGGGCGAGTGCTGAGAGCGGGATCGCAGCGCGCTGGGCCTCGGGATCAACCAGCATTCTGAGCAGGTCGACTGCCCTTTCAAGGTCATGGCCGTTGGTGTTTCTGAGGCAAGTGATCTTGGCCAGCAAGCGTTGCTGCTCGGCTTTCTGCTCTTCGATCTCCTTCTCGAGCCTGTAAATCTCGTCTTCGTGTTCGGCCTCGATTCCCATGAGGCGATCGATCTCGTAGTGAGCGTTGTCGTACTTCGTCGAAAAGTCGTCGCGCTCCTTCGCGAGTTTCTCGATTTGCTCGTCGCGCTCACTGGCCTTGCACATCAGTTCGCCGATCGCGCCCTGGTAGCCTTGCTCTTGCTTCTTCTCGTAAGCGAGTTTCTCCTCGAGTTCTTTGATTCGCTCGTCGCGCTCGAAGATCTGGCCTTGCAGGTCGCTCATCGAAACCTTGCAGCGCTCGACCTTCTCCTCTGCCAACCTGGCGCGCTTCTGAGCGGCCTCGCGTTCGCTCGCCGGCTCGCCATAGTGCCACTTCTGCCCGTGTGACCTGAGTGCATACAGCGCCATCCCGCCAGCCCTGGCCAGCGCTTCTTGGGTCGCGCCAGGATCGTTATCCGCGTCAGCTTCCTTCGCGCTATTCAGGTGGCTTTCGACGAAACCGGCCAACTCCGTGATGGTGTGTTTGCCGCTGCACCCATCGCAGTCTTCTTCGACGGCAGCCTCGTACTCTGCTCGGATCTTGTCTTCAAAGTTCATCGCTTCACCTCTTGTCGATCGTCTCGTTTCCACCAGTCCGCTACCCACACCAGCGCGTCTCTCAGCGCTCCTCGCGCTCGCCACGCCAGCGGCAACTTCTGGCGCCGTCGCTGTCGCTCCAGGTCGGCGTTGACCGATGCGATCAGCGCGTCATCGCGCCGGCGGTTGTGTTTCAGGTCTTGGCGCTCGCCCCTCATGAGGTCGCGAGCGTCCTGCTCGTATCCATGGAGGATCGTGCTCATGACTGGCCTCTCAGCGTCTTGAGGGTGTGGTAGATGGCTTGCGGTTTCTGCTCCCGGTACGCCTTCACCAGCCCATCCCAGGAGTCGAGGATCGGTCCCCAATCGGGCACCTTTTCAGCGAGTTGATCCCTCACGCCTGCAAGTTGCTCTCGGGTCCATCCGCATGACTCGACCATCCTCACGCAGCGACCAAAATCACCGGCGTCATGAGGGATGCTCTTGCGAGTCAGCGGCTTACCTTCCAGCGCATCACACAGCGTGATCGAGGAGGTTCCCGTATCGGTCCCGGCCCTCCATGCGGCGATGGGGTCGAGGCCACGTTGGGCGATGCCTGCCTCGATCTCATCCTTCCAGGCGCTCGCGCTCTCCTCGTTGTATGCAAGCGCGAGGGTCGCGCGGAGGGCGGTGCTCACCCCCAACGCCATGACCGCCTCGGCTCCTGCCAGGGGCGTGAGGGCTGTGAGAAGGTCGATGGGAATCCCATGAGCGCCCCCTCGAATAAGAAGGCCGTGTTTGTGATATTCGATGGTTACTGACTGAATCATATCGTGAGCTCCTCTTGTCCTTTGGCGCGGGCGGCGCGGCGTCTGGCCGCTGCTTCGCGAGCGCGCGTGATTTGGTTGAGTTGAGCCTCGGCCCTGACGGCTCGCAGCTCGGCGGCGGCGACGCGGCTCTCGGCGATCCTTGCTCGCTCGAGCGACACGGCGAGCAGGCGCTCGAGCTGGTCCCGCGACAGGTGGTCGAACGGACCCCTCTCGTCGGCCTCGGCCAGTGGTTGTGTGAGGTCGAGTTGAGTCATGTCCCCTCCCGCCAGTCGACCTCGTTGCCGAGGGCGTCCCAGCCGTCGCGAGGCGAGCGCGCGAAGCACTCGAGATAGGGGCCGTCGTAGAGCGACTCGATGATCTCGTGGAGTTCGTCTGGCTTCTGGCTGTGCTTTCGGCGCGCGATGGCATCCTGCCCGAGCCACGTCGAGTGTGTGGCCCGCGCTCGCCCGAGCTTCCCCTTCACGCCGAAGAGGCAGAGTTCGTGTTGGCCTCGGAAGTAGTAGCCCAGCCCGAATCGGTCCTTGGTCCAGACGAGGTTCGTCACGTAGCGGAAGCCGAGCGCGTCCATCACCTCGAGCCCATCGGGCAGAAAGTTGTTCGTGACCCAGAGGAAGCACGCCGAATCGTCGGCGGCCTGGCTGGGGATGTCCCACTCGTCGGTGAGCAGCGTCTTGATGTCGCGCGTCTTCATGAGCGGGTAGTGCCGATCCGCGCCGCGCTTGACCTTGCCGCCTCCGGTTTCGTTCCAGGGAGGATCGAGCAGGATAACTTGGTAGGGGAAGGTGCTCATCATGCTGCACCTCCCCAGCGCTCGCGAACCTCTGCCAGGGTCATGTCCTTTTCGGCCCTCGTGATGGGGGCGACCCACTCCGACGCCCACTGCTCAGGGATGCGCGCATAGCGGACTGGTCGCCTCATGTTCGGCCACTCGCTCGTGCGCTCCGGCAAACCGTTGATGGCTGCCGAAGTCGATATGATCCCCTTTCGACGCTCGATCTTGTGCGTGTCGATCTCGAGGCACTCGCACATGTAGGCAATCCACTCATCCAGGCAGTCTGGCCACTGGATTCGATCCTTGTCCGACGATGGAGGCGCGGGGTAGAGGCCATCACGCTTTGGCACCCAGTAGTAGACTGGCGAGGTCGCGGCGTAGTCGATGATTCGAGCAGCGCTCTTGACCGCATATGTGGTCCTGACCGCGTTCAGGCCGACTGCCTCGATTAACTCGTGAGCGCTCCAGTCGTGACGCCTTGCCTGTGCAGGCATGGCGCTGAGAGGCAAGGGGAGCTCTGGGTAAGGGTTGTCGAGCATCGCCATCTTTCGCAGGCGCGCCACCTCGTCCCTGACGACCTCGTGGTCCATCATATGGAACCTGCGCCAACCTTCGGTAAGGTTCAGGACTTCGTTGGTTTGGCTGCCATACGAAACCAGGAGATACCGGGCGATGCTTGTTGGGTCTTCGCGTGCGATGGAAAGGGGAATCATGCCGCACCTCCCTTGCCTTCCCTCTTGTTGACGATGCTGTTGCAACGGAACATCCAGGCCCGCCAATCCTCGCTCTTGCGAAGCACGGCGACCGAGCGGATCGACATCGCCTTCATGTCGAGGATGCGAAGCCGCTCTGGCGGAAGGGTGGATTCCCAGACCAGCGCTTCGAGGTCGTCGCCCTCCTTGATCTTGCGCCACTTGTTCGGGTTCGTATGGTCGCGCTTCTCGAGTACCCACCGACTCATGACACCCTCCCTTCGAGCGCCCAGAGCGCTTTCCAGTAAGCGTGTTGCGCTGCCCTCACGTCAGCCGGGGCGCGGTGAGCGGGGCGCTTCTCCCCTCGAGGGCTCTTAAAGCCAGCGGCGAGCAAAGCGATCTCGATGCTCGACATGTCGACAATGCGGTGATGGAAGATCTCGCCAGCGCGAGGCATCAAAAACGAGCGGTCGAAGTGCACCGAGAAACCGGCGAGGTGCGTGCCTCTGGCGTGCTCTTCTGCCCACGCCCAGAACTCGGCCAGGTCGAGGGGTTGGTCGCCTCGCTGCTCCATGTCCCAGAGCAAGCCGGACTGGCGGTGCATGTTCGTGACGAACGCGTTCTTCGCGAGCAACTCCTCGGCGCGTTCGCAGAGTCCGCCCGTGGCCATGTAGAACGGGATGCTCTCGTCGTCGTTGCCGCGCTCGTCGGTGATGCAGGCGCAGATCTCGAGGATCATGTCGGTGTTGGGGTCGAGGCCGGTGGTCTCGATGTCGATCCAGCAGAGCTTTTTCATGCCGCACCTCCTCGCTCCCACCGAGCGATCTCCGAGGCGCGGTCGGTCGCTGCTCGCATCGCGTCAGCCCAACTCGCCCTGGCGCCGCTGTCGACGCGGATCTCGCCGTAGCAGACCTCCCAACCCCATTGCTTTGTCCAGCGTCGACGCCAGACGTTGCAGGTGTACCCGGCCCATTGAAAGGTGGTCTTCTTCACTGGCCCACCTCCCCGAACATGGTCGCCTGCCCGTCGAGCAGCTCGGCGCGGAGCATCTCGCGTCGGCGCCGTTGCTCGGGCTGTTTGTCGTGGGTGAGGTGGCAGCGCTGGCAAAGCGCGCGGAGGTTCTCTCGCTCGCAGTTGCGCGGGTCTTGGTCGAGGTGCGCCACGGTCAGCACGACATCGACCGCCTTCAGGTCGTCGGAGTCCTCATAGGACACCGTGACCGGCTGACCGTTGGCGTCGCGCCAGCAATCCTCCAGGCCGAACACGTAGGCCAGATCCTCATCCATGACCGCCCATTCACCAGCGCCATCCACGAGGCGAACGATCGTCTCGCGGTTGGGAGCGCCACACCACTCGCAGCACTTCACCTGCTCGCGGATCTCCTCGCTGATCTCGTCCCAGTTGTCGGGGTAGAGCGTTGCCCACTTGGCATCGATCGGCATCACGACACCCCCATCTTGGCGAGCGCCGCTTTCAGCCCGACGATGTATTTGTCGTCCCAGGGCTCGCCCTCGCTGATGCGTCGTTCCAGATCCTCGAGTTGATCCTCGAGCAGTTCGGCAGATGGCGTCGTGGTGTAGGTGACAAAGGTCTCCACCCTCAGATCTGAGGACATAAGGCACCTTTCGCACTCGTATGTGCACTCCTCGTCCCACTCCCACGAATCGGTGTTGACGTGGCCGCAGTAGGGACACTTGATCGCATCGCCTGAATGTTCTTCGTATTCGCTCATTGCTCCACCCCTTGATCTTTCGCGCCTTCGACCTTCTCGACCAACGCGGCCCACTCCGCGAGCGTCATCTCTTCGACCAGGTCGAGGTCGGGCTCGTACTCTTCGCCGGGGTCGGTGTCCTTCGGGATGCCGATCAGGACAATCTCGTCGCCATAGCGACCGAGAGAGGGCGAGAGCATGTAGAAGCCTCGGAACCAGCAACGGTTCAATCCGAGCGTCGGGAACCACGCGCTGAGGCTCGGGAGTTTGTGCGTCTCGAGTTGGGCGAGGATGCGCTTGCCATCCTTCGTGTTCTGCTTCAGGCGGACGTACCCGCTGCCATCCCGGCAGGTGAACAGCTTGGGGATGTACTCGCGGACCTTCTCGGGGAACGCGACCCTGCCGTTGTGCTCGAACACGCCGAGCTCCACCGCGTCTCTTGGCACGCCGTACTTTTCGAGGGTCGCGTATGCGGCCTCGAGCTTGGTCTTGATTGCCTCCTGACGCGCGATCTCGAACGCTTCGAGCGCGGTCTTCATGAAGTCGTCGGTTGCCCTGAAATAGCGTTTCGTGTGGTCGATATTCATGCTCGTCCCTCTGCTGCTTGATAGAGGCGCTGCAACGCCTGAAAGTCTTCTGTGGTCCCGCCAGCGTCCGGGTGGAACATCCGCGAGAGGCGCTTGTAGTCGCGCTTGATCTCGGCCTGGTCGGGGTGTCGTGTGAGGCTCGCGCGCTGTCGCGCCGTCGCCCTCCAGAGCTGCGCGTCAGCCAGCGCGAGGTCGCGCTCTTGCTCGAGGCGCGTGACCTCTTCTTGGTGCTCGCGGCGCTCGCGCCTAAGGGTCTCTCGCAGCGTCTCTGCGATCGAATCGGAGACGCTGCACTCTCGCTTAGCGTCCTCGACCTTTTGCTCGAGCGCGTTCACTTCGCGCTCGAGGCGCGCCAACTCCGCACGTAAATCGATGGTCATCTGGCGAGGTTCGGCGCCGTTGCTCTTCTTCGCTTGTTGAGCGGGTTTCGAGGGCTTCGGCGTTGGTTCGTTTACGAGGTCCTCGCAGGGCTGCGAGGTTGGTTGCTCGGCTTTTGGCGCGGGGGCGTTGCCGATGCTGGAGGTGTCTTGCGTGTAGGTCTTGCCGTTGCGGGTGACCTCACGCTCGTCCATCTGCGGAATTTCCGCAGATGCTTCGAGCCGCGCACGATGTGCTCCGACGGTCTTGTCGCTAACATGAAGGTGTCGCGCGATCTCTCGGTCGCTCTTCTTCCTCCACTCCTCATCCATCAACGCGCGCTCGATCGCTCGGCGCTTGTCTGCCCTCGTTCGGCGCTTGCCGTGGGTGGCGTTCGCGGCGAGACATTGCCACTCCGCATCCCTCCTGGTGCCATTGCTGACGCGTGCGTTGATCGTCTTCGCCCCGGCTTTGGCGTGCGCCGCGAGCCGGTGGAATCCGTCGACCAGCCAGTATTGCTCGCCGTCGAGCAAGACATAGATCGGCGGGAACACATCGCCGCGCTCGAGCGCCTCGGCGTACTCGTCGACCAGTGTGCGATCGATCGCGGCGCGGGGTTGCGTCGACTCCTCGGCGCGGATCTTCGCCAGTGGTATGGAGAGAGGTGTCGTCACTTGGCCGCCCCCTCCCTCTCGAGGGCCGCTTGCGTGTAGACATGGGCGCGCCCGGTCTTCACGTTGCCGATCCAGAAATCGTCTTCGCCCTTGCTGAGTTTGTCCGCCCACGAGCCGAGAAACGCATCCACGAAGGCTTTGGTGAGGATGATGCGCCTCTCTTCGTGGCTGTTCGTCTCGACGTAGTTGTACGCCTTGCGCCAGTATTCACCCTCCTTGAGTTCGTAGATCCTGATGAGGATGCCGCAGACAAGGCGGTGTGGTGCGCCGCTGCCCGAGTACCAGCCAATGCGCTCCATGAGAGCCGTGGGCGTCATCTCCCCTTTCTCCTCGATTGGCTCCTGCTGCCTGAGCTTGTTCAATTCGACGAGCTTCAGTTCGACTTGTTTGCTGTGCTTCTTGGTGGCGCCCGCCTTGCTTTCAAGCAAGCTCTTGGCGAAGTTGCTGAACAGCTTTTGCGCGATGCGATTCTCTTCCTCGCCACGGAGCAGCGCTTCGACCTGAGCCTTCGAGACGCCCATTTCGCGGCTCATCTGCTCGATGCTCACTCCACCAAGAAGCAACTCCATGGCGAGCGCGGCGCTCGGGTCAGGCGGTTGCGTCACGCGATTTTGCACGGGGGCTTGCTCGCTATCGATGACCTGCGGGTTGCGGATCGTGTTGGCGATGCGGCAGACGATACGACATCCTCCAAAGTCCTCGCCGTTCTCGACCGCGCGCGCCTCTGCGATCCATCCATTGGTGCGCTTGGCGGTCCCCGCGATGAGGTTGCGGACGTGCGTCTCGCTACACCCGATCACGTCGGCGGCGTCTTTGGTGGACATCCACGCTGACCACTGAATCTTGCTGCTCTCCATCTTGCGTTCCTCCTGGTCGCCAACCCTGGCGACCTCAAAAGTCGTTAGGGTTGCGGTCAGTCGGCCTTCGCGATGATGTCTCGGATGTACTCTTCGCGGGCATCGACGGGGATGTCCGCGAGGCGCTGCGCTTTCTGCTCGTACTCCTCGAGCGTCAACTCCCTGCTCGACGCGACGCCCCATGATTCGAGTTGCATCGCGCGGAACTTCTCGGTGATGACCTTGGCCTCTTTGCGGAGCTGCTTCGCCTGCTTCTCTTCGAGGTCAGCGACGCCGCGGAGGAAGGGTTCGTTGGCAGCGGCCCACCAGGTCTTGTTGGCTTCGAGCCAGCGCTCGTTGTCCTGCTCCTCGAGCGCCGCGTCGATCTCGGTCTCGTCAGCCTGGTCGATCTCGCCAGTCGCTTCGGCGATCACGCCGTCGATGTAGTCCTTGCGCTTGGCGACCTCCATCCCTCGGAGCTTGCGACACAGCGATCCGACCTTGCTCACGTCGATGTCGGCGAGGGTGTGGATCTCGACGCTGTTGTTGTTCGCCTCCGCCATCCTCATGACGTACAGGGCGATGAAGGCGTCGCGCGTGTCCTCGTCGACGGCCTCATCGAGCAGCGCGTTGAACTCGTCGATGCGCTCCGGGCGCTTGTCCTCGAGGCGCTTTTCTCTCGCCGCATCAGCCTTGGCGGCGAGCTGCTTCCCAGTATCCTCGACGGGTGTTTCTTCGGCGGCGCGCTTTGCCTCGGCGCGCTGAATGCACTTCTCGATGTAGTTCACCGCATCAGGCGCCGAGCGGATCGCTGCGTGCATCTTGCCGAGCTTCTTCGTGGGCACATCCCACAGATCCTCGCACTCGACACCCGCGAGATAGTGACCTCGCCAGACCAGCGCGCGCTCTTCGCCCACAGCCTCGAGTACCAGTGACCACAACCTGTCGGCGGCGCCCGCCTGGACGACGCCCTTGCGTGTCTCGGGCGTATCGCGGAGCTCGATGCCTTCGATCTCGTCGGGGTCGTACAGCCCGGCGATGACATCGGGGTAGACCGCGCGACAGATCTGCGCCATGCAGCGCGCCTTGAGCATTGCCTGGGGATAACGCTGCCAGTTGTCCTTGGTGAGCCCGGCGCGCTGTGCGTCCGCGAGTGTCCACGCCATCTTGACGGGCTCGGGCTCGCCGACGCGCTTCGTCTCGAGCACACACGCCGACTCGCTCATCTCGACAACGCGGAGGTACTCACACACCGAGGCGCGCTTGACGATGGCGCCCATGGTGTCCGCCGCGAGCACGGGCCGCCCCTTGACGATGTGGATGCCGCGGATCGACTGCATGACGGTCATGCCCAACTCGGCGCCGGTCATCATCATGACGAGCGCGTCGGCCGCCGAGGTCACGCCGCAGATCTTGGACTGGACGACGATCTCGGCGAAGTCTCGCAGGTCGCCGAAGTTTTGCGGTTGAAACCGCGTCATGAGGTCGGCTTGCTGCGTGTGCTTCGCGAGCGCCGTGTCTTCTGGCTTGCTGATGTCGATGACGTTGTTGTTCTCGCTCATATCTTCTCCTCTGCTTCGCCGAGCTGCCCGTGCAGCCTCTCGATGTCCTGTTCCAACTCCGGTATCCCCAGCTCCCAGCGCTTCTCCCTGGCGTCGATCGCCAACCACCCCAGCCCCTCTTCGTCGCGGGTCATGCGCTCCCCCTCGAGCCACATGGCGTAGCGCTTGCTGAGAGCGATGTGCCGAGCGCGGAGCCTCGCGAGTTCCTTCGCTGGGTCGCGTCGGAGCGTCGTCTCGGGGTAGGGCGGTGCGTGCTTCAATGCTTCGTCTCCTCGTAGAGCTGCTCCTCGATGCCCATCTCTTCGATCCTCGTGGCCGCGCGAAGCCCCGCCTTCATGAAGTCCGCGAGCGCGTGGGCGAGCTTCTCGTCTCGCACGTGAGCGAACAGGTGGGCGGTGTCGGCGGTGTGCTCGAGCGTATCGAGGATGCGCCGGTGGATGATCTTCTCCTCTTCGGTCAGCTTCACGCGGCCCCCCGGATGTCGACGCCATACACCTCGACGACCTGCTCGGGGTCAAAGACCCAGTGGCGGGACGAGCCGTTGGGGAGGTCGACCAGGAGCACCTCCTTGTCTCGGTGCTCGGGCTCGAGGTAGCTGACGCCGCTGACGTTCTGGAGCACCTTGCCGACCTGCTCGGGATCCACGACCTCGCCCTCGAAAGGGATCCTCCCCTTCGCCTTCACGAAGCATCCTTTTCTGATGTGTTTTGCTTTCATCTCTCGCTCCTTTCCGGGGATTCGATTTGCTCCCAGTCGGTCCAGCGATGGCGTGAGGTGCCATCGACGAAGCGGTCCTCGTACTCCTCGACCGACCGTTGCTCCAGCGCGCCATCGCAGAGGCGGTATTCGATCTGCGGGTGGGGCTTGTATGTGCCCCCGCTGGCTTTGCACTTCTCGATGATGCTGGCGTAGTGATCTTGCTCGTTCATGCTCTCACTCCTTGCTTTGTGTGGGCTTTACTGCCCATTGCGGCGCCGGGCTGTGACCCCCGCTGGCCGATCTCGCCATTGATTTGCCAGTGGCGCGCTCTGTCACGCGCCTCGCCGCAGTCGCTCTTTTGTGGGTGGCTTCCCCAGGTTGCTTCACTTCATGGTTTCCTCGTGGCTCTCGCCGTATGCCCTGTCTTGTGGGGGCACCATTCAGCCGGGCATGGTCATCTTCGCCGAGCCGTCCGGGACTCTTGGTCGGGGAGGGCGCTCCCTCCAGGTCGTGCCCCGCCTCGCGCTGTGGTCGCCGATGTCTCTGATGGTGAGTCGACCACGACGCGAGGCGCTTCTTCTTCAGCTTGCTTTCGCGATCCTCAGCTTCGCGGCGCGCTCGGGCGTGAGCTGGCCGTAGCCCTCGCAGACATGGCAGTAGATCTCCTCGCCTGCCCAGGTATCCCGCCCGGTGCCGTCGCAGTGACCGCAGTCCTCGAGTTGCAAGACGGAGGTCAGCTCATCTGCCTCGCGCTCGCCGACGAAGTTGCGACACATCACCACGCTCTCCTGCTCGGAGAGACTGCGTTGGAGGCAGCGCTTTTGTTGTTTGGTGAGCTTGCTCATCCTCTCGCCTCCCTCACGCGACGTGGGGGAGCGGTGCGTATTCGAGCTCCCCGGCAGGTTGTGGTTTGGTGACGGGCTTGGCGCGCTCCTGGCGCTCCATCTCGTCGATGGCGGCCTGGAGTTGGCGCTTGGTGCGCTGGTTGACGGTCTCGACCCAGACAAAGCCAGCACCGAAGAAGAGGTCGTGTCGCAGGTAGAGCCAGTAGCGACCCACCTTCACCTCGTAGACGCGCTCCTTGTTGCCGTCGCGGTCGAGCCACATGTGCTTGGCGAGCGCGGCGGCCTTCTCGTCGGAGATGCGCCCGCTGCCCTTGGTGGCGACCAGCTCGGCCATCGCCTCGAGGCGCTCGAGGATGGTGGGTGGGTTGCTCGGGCACGTGACGACCGAGCAGTCCTGACCGCGACGCTTGGTGCATCCGCAGTGCTCGCACGTGTCGTGCTTGGGGTAGAGGGGCTGCTCGGGGATGTCGTCGAACTGGTTTAAAGTTCTTTCATTCGCGTCTTTCACGATCAAAACTCCAGAGTGGCGCGCGTTAAATCTACGCTCGTTTGACTCTGGAACGAATATGAGTATTATTTACTAATATGTCAAGCGAGTAATTTTTACTCGCTTGCAAGGCAGCAGATGCGAGGCTAATCTCAACGGCGAGACAAGGGAGGAACGGCGTGACCGCAGCGGCATTAACGAGCGTGATTATGAGCGATGACACATCTGAAGGCAGAGAGCTTACAGCCGAAGAGCGCGAAGAACTGGAGCGCAAGAAGCTCGATGAGCTGCGTCTTCAGATAACAGCGCTCAAGATCAAGGAAGAGCGCACAATCAAGAAGATGAATCAGGATGAGGTCGCCAGCGCTGCGGGCCTGAAGCGCTGGAATGTCAGCGATGTCGAGCAGAATCGCTCTATGTCGCTGCCCACACTTTGGCGCATCTGCGATGCACTAGACATAAGCCTCGGCGTGATCCTCGCTAGAGTAGACCGGGCGATCAAAGACCGTGAGGAAGAACGCCGACTGGGGTTGGTTCGTAGCGACGACACCTGACCGACAACCATAGCCTCGCAAAACAAAAGCCCCCGCAGAGATCGATCTCTGCGGGGGCTTTTGTTTTGCGATTTCTTGCCGCTAATTTGATCGCATTACGTATTTTCTTGAGTTTGCTCTACTCATTTGAGTTGGCTGGTAAAACTTTTTTCGGTCTCAACCCCGGCAAAACGGCTATGGCATTTTTACCACACCATTTTGGGCTTTGGCGCGTTTGACACGGTTTTCTTGTCCCTCCACGCTGAATATATGGTCAGTTTTGGCCAACCGCCAACTCTGTTTTTCGAGGTGGCGACCAACGCAGCAACATCTTGGCTCTGAGATCGGAGCATTGAGAATTGGAAGGAGGGTTGCGCCATGAAATTAAATTCGTATATTTTACTCCTGTGCGTTTCATCAACTCAAATGACGGCACGATCGATGGCATCAGCAGAGGCATGGACAACCAAAACGCTGGAGCGCCTTGCAGCGGCAAGGGGCGACGCTGCTTCTGTGGTGGACGCGATCATGAGCTACACGCAGCGAGGCAATCCAACGCAGATCTCGAGCGAAGAGGTCGATGGCCTTTGTGAAAGGCTTGGGTGGTCTCGAGCGCGCTTTCTTGAGGCGCTGGAGCTTGCTGTCAGGGATGGATGGCTGGGGTCAATGCAATGCTCAGGCGAGTTTATCAGCCTCGAATTGGTGGCGCTTAAATGAATCGACCCGGCAGGTGCGGTCACACCATGCCGGGCCTAAACCGACCTGATAAGGAGGTCAGTATGACTATTTGTACAAGAGGCAAACCGGGGGGTCAACGCCCTCGATCACTCGAGCGTGGCAGTTCACGCACGGCAGCGATGAGTGCTGCGGGTTTAGTCGTTCTGGCCGCATGTTCCGCTTCGATCAAACAACAGGTGCATGTCCTTGTAGTCGGGCTTCTCGACCCACATCGAGGAATCGACGTGAACAACCTTGTCGTCCTCGATCTCGACTTTGACGGGGATGTTGATGCCGTTCTCCCAAATGTAGCGCCAGTTGCGCCTCTTCTTGGTCATGCACTTGCCGTAAGGCTCACCGAGGAGTTGCTCTACCTTCGCAAGCGGCCATCCAGGCTTTATGAGGGCGGCCTTCCTGGCGAGTGTTCCAGGCCCCATTCCATCGACGTGCTCGTTTGGGCCTGGAGGCAGGTTGGTGAGGTCGCCGAAATCGAACTCGGGCGACATGTCCTGCTCTTCTCTCCACCTCTTTCGGAGGAGGGCCTTTACTTCCTTGCTGTCGTAGTCGGGCGGCTTGCATTTACCGCCTTCGGCGAGCGGCATCATCAGCGCTCGGAGTTCGGGGTTTCGTATTGTCGTCAACTTGCCGTAGGAGAAGCGCCCCTTCTTCAAAGCAACGAGGATCGGGGTGTGAGACGGGCCGGTGTCCCAGAGGTACGCTCGGTGTCCGTCCTTGTCCTTGCAACTCCCGAGGGCCTCGCCACCCATGAGTGTTTCGATCTCCTCGAGCTTCATCCCCTTGGTGATTTTGGTGGCGCGCTCGGCGAGTTGCTCGGCGTGCTCGTTTTCCTCCCTCCACTTCTTCTTGGCCTCTTCAGCGCCAGCCTCGGACGCAGCGCGCTCCTCGGCCTTCGCTTCGGCTTTCTGCTTGGCACGAGCAGCGCGCGCCCTCTCGAGGTAGGCGCGCTCCTGAGCGGAGGGTCTCTTGCTCTCCTTGTCGTAGACGATCGCGCCGACGGCGACAGCCAGACCGACGCAAAAGAAGACGAGCACGCCCAAAAGGGCAGCTCGAGCAGGCGAATTTCCAGGTTCCAAAGTTCCCTCCAGGTCCAGCGTTCAAAGTGTCCGAATGGTATCGACACTTTGCCCGTTGGTATCTGGAGGGGTCAAGCCCAGCCAGATCCTCTCTCGATCGATAAAAGGGAGGTGGCGGCATGACCTTTCACGTCAACGCAAGCGAGGTGCAGATCGTGCCTCAACTCCCAGGGCCTCGCGAGGCGATCGCGGCGCTCCATCGACACCGCATCTACTCCGGCACGCTCCATCGGCTCGCGCTGCTCATCGTCGACCACGGCCTCGCCAGCGCGGGTAGCTTCGCGTGGGAGACCACCGGCAAGGAAGTCGCCGAGATCGCAGGCGTCGAGCCTCGCACCTTCCGCAACTGGGTGAAGGCTGCCAGGGAGCACGAGAGCGGCATCATCGAGGTCCAGGCGAGCAACTGCGGCACTACATTAGTCCTGCATTTATCCGATAGGAAATCGATAGGAAAAGAGGGTCTTTCCGATAGGAAACCGTTAGGAAATGGAGAGGAAACGGATAGGAAACCGTTAGGAAATGGCACGACTCCTGCTACGTGCGAGCGTGATCCTTACTGTGAGTCTTCTTCTAAAGAAGAAGACGACGTATATAAACCTATCGATACAAGCAGGGGCGAAGAAAAAAGATCCTCGGTGCAGGCTGCGTCGTCGTCTGAGGAGAAGATCCGTCGAATGTGTGAGAGGGCATCCATCAAGGTGCTCTCACACTCGCTCGAGGGTGTCGAGGACACGGCCACGCTGGCAGACATCGAGGGCGAGGTGCTGACGCTGCTCGGGTTCTGCTACAGCCACGTCAGCCTGGAGCACGCATCGGCCTACACCTCGAGGCTCGCCGGTAAGAACATCACCGGGGCCGAGGCGGTGTGCTACCTCCAGGAGCGCCTCGCCGAGATGATGACCCGCAAGGACATCGACTCGATCCCGAAGTCGCCAGCGAGCGCCATCCGGTTGATGACGAAGGCCGAAGACCTCGCCCGCTTCAAGTCGACGCTGGTCCGCACCGGCGAGATCCAGGTCCGTGAAGCGCAAGGCGAGAGCGAGGGTTGGGGGGCTGAAGGGCTCGCCGCGCTCGAGGACTTCAAGCGCAGCCTCCTCGAAGACGGGGAGGTGTCGGATGCTTGATGACTTTTTGGACATCATGGTCGAGAAGCCCGGCGTCTATGACTCGGTGCGAGGTGACGAGATCGAACGCGCCCTGGTGGGCGCTGCCATCGACTCCGAGCACGCCAGGACACGCATCAGGGCGATGATCGGACACCTGCCTGTCTTCCAGAACAGGGAGTATCGCCTCATCTGGGATGCCGTGCTCGAGGTCGAGCGGCTCGCCGAGTCGAGAGGGACGCTGGTTCTTCGAGGGGATGACGGCGAGGTTTTGCTCGGAATCGATGGCAAGCCGCTGGTGGCGAGCGCGGTCAACCCGACGTTTGTTTGCGACTACCTCGAGAGCAAGAGCCACACGATGAACCGGACGCAGCTCGGCGCCGTCGGTGGTTCGGCTGCTGTCTTCGCGATCTGTCGCGACAAGGCGACGGGAGACTACGAGGCGATGTGTCAGCGCCTCATCGTGCTCTACAAGATGAGGGTGCTCAAGAACGGCTTCACTCGCATCACGGATGCGTGCACGCCGACGGCGACGCCCGAGCAGGTCTTCGCCCTGGTCGAGAAGCTGCGCTCGGAGGTCGAGCAGTCGGGCGAGAAGACGCTCGAGTCGATCCACAGCAAGGCGATCAGCCGCCAGGTCAAGAGCCACGTCATCCAGACGATCGACAACCAGGGCGCTGACCGTCTCCACTGCGGCATGGACCCCGTGGACGCGCTGGTCGATGGCTTCGGGGAGGATTGGTACGTCGTGCTCTCGAGCTACTCGAAGCACGCCAAGACGACGCTGGCCGCCGCGATCCTTGCCGGGTTCGCGAGCAGGGACGACAGGCCCATCGTCAACATCCACCAGTGCGAGGTCCGCCAGGTCACGCAGGCCGCCAGGGTGCTCGCGGCACATCACCCGTCAGCGAGGGTCTGCCAGCAATGGATCCTCAAGGCGGACAGGGTGCCCAAGGGCCAGCAAAACGTTTTCCTCGCCAAGCTCAACGAGGCGTTGAGTTGGCTCGAGGAGACGGACATCTACTTCGAGGATCCCGGTGCGATCCGCTTCGAGCACATCGTCTCGAGGGTGAGGCAACTCCGCGCGCTCTACCCCGACCGAAAGCTGGTGTGCGTCGTCGACTACATCCAGCGAATCCGCATGGAGGGGCGCTTCTCATCTCGCCGTGACGAACTGGAGATGATCAGCGCGGGCCTGCTCGACCTCGCCAAGCAACAGCGCTGCCTGATGCTCGTGCTCTCGCAGTACACCGACGGTGACGTCATGAACGCGCCGATCCCGATGCCCAGGGCGGGCCAGGTCCGCCAGTGCAAGGACATCCGCAATGACGTCGATCTCTTGCTCGGGTGGCACCGCCCCTACGCCTTCGCGGCGAGGTATCAGGATCTCGGCATCCTCGAGGTGTCCGCTGGTCGGGAACTCGAGACGAGCCATGTGCTGATGAGGGCGGATCTCGGGCGCGGATACTTTGGATGGTGGCAAGGCTTTGTCCCGGACATCACCGGGCTCGAGTCGACGCGGATCAAGGAGGGCGACGAGAAGTCAGGGTTCGACGCTGGCCCCGAGTGGGAGGAGGTTGTCAGATGAGGCATATCGAACAACAGCACCTCATCGGTGAGGTCCGCGCGTTGGTCGCAGATGCGAAGCGCGATCCTCGAAACCTCGACCAGCTCGTCTACCTACTCGCCAGAGCGCGCGACGGCGGTCTGATCAAGTACGCCCAGGATGCCATGCCATGCACCACGATCGGGGAGGGTGAGTTTCTGCTCTACCCGTTGCGCGTGCTGGAGATGTGCGTCTGGACCGCGATCAGGTTTCGCACCCTCGGGTGCCCCGGGGACGGGGCTGCGAGGCTCGGCGCTGCTCGGGCCTACCTGCTCGTCTGGTGCTCGCAGAACAGGCACCGCTACGCACGAGCGGGCGCGGTGTATCGCGACTCCCTGCTCAAGAGCACGGACAAGGATAGGGACTGGCTCATCGGTGGCCCAGGGAGGGGTGTTGATGGCTGGCCAATCGCTTCCTGGGCCACCAGGCCCCCTGGACTCACCGCCTGGGCGATGGATGAGCCACGCGAAAACATCGTCGAGACCTATGACGAGTCGCGCCTCTCGCACGTCGTGAGGCTGTTTGCCCCGAGCGGGCTTTATGATGGCGAGTTCGCCGAGCAGACGACGCTGTTCGGAGGGGGTGCGCCATGAGCGAAAGCAAGGCGGTAAGGCAATTCACTCTCCCGAGCGGCGTGATCGTCGCCGTGACGCGCGGCAATCACCCCGACTATGCGGGCGGGATGAGCATCGGGCGGGACACGTTCTGGCTCGAGCTTGGCGGTGTGTGGCATCGCCTGCCTGCCAGGTCGCAGCACAAGGCAAAAGAGTTGATCGAGGTAATGATCGAGGTCGCCGGACTCGAGCCGGATGGCGTCTATGAAGTACCAGAGGAGAAGAAATGACGACGGACTGGACGGGAATGCACGAAGAGGCGGCCAGGTCGGCCGCCAAGGACAAGGCGCGGGAGATCTATGACGACTACGCCAAATCTCTCGAGAACGTGAACATCGATATCACGCTCAAGAAGTGCGACCGCGACTTGACGGACATGGTGGTCGCCGAACTCGACGCCATGGGGCTCGAGGTGGAGCGGGTCAGGGCGCGGATCAGGATGACTGGATTCAAGAAGGTAGAGGCATGACGATGGATCTGGCACTGGCTTTGAACATCACTGCGGTCGTTCTCTGCCTGCCTCTGGCGGCAAAGGTCGTGTTGTTGCATCGGCGGGTTTCGGCGCTGGAATCGAAGCCTACAAGCAAGGACAAGCAGTCTTTCTTTGCACCATCCACAAAAGGGGGCGTGCTTCAACTCCTTATCTATAGAGCAAGAGAGGAGCCGAGCGCCGAGCGGCGAGAGCGCCTCTATCTCGAGATCATGAATCGGCTCGAAGAGGTCGACGATGCTGAAGAGAAGGCCGCAGTCCGTGGAGAGACACAGGGGGTGTGGACGTGGAGTGAGCCTGACCCCATCGAGGAGGAAGAGGAATGACGACACGAGAGAAGATGGAGGCCGAGCTGCTTCGCCGTCGCCTCGGTGACGAGATGCGGGCAGCGGATATCGATTTGCTCGAGGCGAAGTTCATCGTCGGGCCGTGGTTGCTCGACCTGTCGGCGTGCTCGGTGAAGTCACCAGGGGGTGACGAGATGTCGTGGCACGTCACGGCGACGGCGAAGGGGCAGCAGCGACACGAGGACGGGTTTAAAACAATCGGCGAGGTGCTGGCGAAGTATAGCTTCGAGCCGGTGCAACGTGAGGAGGAGTGATGGGTATCGATCCCCGGCAAGTGGAGTGGTACGGCACGGAAGGCTGGACGCTAGAGCAAATGAACACGCCAGAACTGGAGCTCGCGCTCAAGCAAGACGAGTGGAGCGCGCAGTATCTCGAGGAGTGCCCCTTGCCTGACTTTTGGGTCAAGGGCGACATGGAAGGATGCTGTGAGGCTCTTTCCGCCACCGTTCTTGGCGACCTCGATGTGAGCCTCTTGCCTATCGGGTGGGGTGTGGATTTCGGGTACTTCGTCCTGCGGTGGGACGGCCTGGATAGTCTGTTGCGGGATTGGCTCGAGGGTGGGGGCGAGGGATCGGCGGTGCTCCCCCGTCAGCAGGTCGATGCTCAGATCCGAGAGGCCGCGCGTCGCATTGGCATGGATGCTGGCGCGCTCGAGCTACGCGATTACGCGTATTTTTCCTGAGATAGGACGCCCTCACCCCGGAGCAACGCATGACCAGACGAAGACGACACCCGAGACGCCCCGAGGACAAGCAAAGGCCGCGCCCGATCGCGAGGAACGCCCGCGAGGTGGTGCTGATGATGTTTATTTTGTCGTGGGCGAGCGCGGCGGCGAAGGAGAAGGGCTGATGATTGGCTGGATTGCGCTCGCGCTATGGGCAGTGGCGGTCGTTGCCATGTGGGTGAAGATGAACATGGAGAGCAAGCGATGACAGGGTTTTCGATTTTGATAGGCCACCTGGCGGGCGACTACCTCTTGCAGAACGACTGGATGGCAACCCGGAAGGTCTATGACGCTGGCAATCCGCTGACCCATTCGCCGCTGCCGTGCCTGGTTCACGTCACGCTCTACACGCTGGCGTCGTTCGTTGCGGTGGAGTTCGCGAACTTCGCCGCGGGCGCCGAGATGTGGCCGGTGTGGGCTTGGTTGGTCATCGCGGTGACGCACTGGTTCATGGATCGCTATCGGCTCGCTGTGAAGTGGATGGATGTGGTCGGTCAGCGCGGCTTCAGGGAGCACATGTCGCCGTGGTCGGTGATCATCGTCGACAACTCCATCCATTTGCTCACCGCGTGGATCGTGGCGCTCGTCGTCGCGTTGCTGCGCTGAAAAGACATCTCGACGACCCGGCCTCGCTGACACACGAGGCAAAGACTCAAGGAACGAGCACACCCGGCCAGGAGGCAAGACGGTACGCAGGAATAGGAGAGGACGATGGTAGCAGGATACACGTTCGAGGATCGCGTCTTGGCGGCGCTCGAGGGAGGCGAGCATACAGCCCGAGCGCTGGCGGTCGTGGTGCTCCGGGAGCGCGAGACCGAGCTGCAACTGATCGAGGCGCTGTTCGCGCTCAAGGCAAAGGGGCTCGTCGAGACCGTCGGCGCATCGCCGAAGCGGTACAGGCTCGCGAAGGAGGAAGGCTGATGGCGAACCAACGACGCTACAGCGAAGAGAAGCGCGAGCACGCGCTGAAGCAGGTCCGCGAGTCGATCCAGCGCTACCTGCCCGGTGACATAAGGAGCTCGCGGTGGTGCTCTTGCACTGTCGAGGGCGAGGGTTTTGATCTGAGGCAGGTGCGTGACCCCGACTGCATCTGTTGCAACTCGAGGGGCAGGGAGAAGTCATGAGCGGGCGAGACGAGTTTTATGTCGAGCGCGACCTCGAGATCGGTCAGGAGGTCGCCTACTACGACTATGGCTGGGTCGAGGGTGGTCACTTCCTCGGGCGTGATGATCGGGGGTGGGCGAAGATCCGCACGAAAAACGGCGCTGGCTGCGACTCGCTCGAGACACTCCTGAACATGGTGAACGCTGGTGATCGTTGCTTGCAATGCTTCCGTGTTCAGCCGCACCAGGTCCGCAAGCCTGGAGATTACTAAGACACACGCGCCCGGCGCCAGCATGGAAGCAGGAGCCAGGGAGACCCACGAGGGCGGGCGCGAAGCATAGGAGAGGGAGATGACAGAGTTGGAGCAGGACAACGGGAGCCTCGACGCGTCAGACGAGGCGTTCGCGGACGAACTCATCGAGCGCATCGTCAAAGGCGTGGCGTCCGAACTGACGAAGAAGGCTGAAACGAGGCTGGTCTTTAGCTTCAACGGCACCGAGATCGCTGACCCAGACAGGATTGCCGAGGCCGTGAGGAACTCGCTCGGGTTTGTCGGGCCGGAGGAAGAAGCGCCGCCAGAGGACGATCGTTTGGAGGTGCTCGAGTCTGCCTTGAAGGCGCTCTTCGGGCACAACAGGAACATGTGGGGCGACCTGGAGCTCGCGCAATTCCTGGCGGCCAGGGGCGTGGATGTTTCGCGCTATGCGGCATGGTGGGACTGATGATTTCGAGGAGGCGAATATGAGCTGTTTTGGGGATGTCAGGAGCCTTTGGCAGCGACCCTTGCATCAGCCCTGGGAGCGTCAGGAGCGGGCACGGGATGTTGCTCGAATCATTGCCACGCTCGAAGAGGGAGAGCGCGAAGAGGCGATCCACTATTCGCGCCAGGAGATGGGCAGGCACGGCATCGATACGCGCTACCTCGACGCTTACCTTTGCTGGGAGGAGAGGGCACTTCTTGACATGAGCGTGTGGGCAGAGCCAGCGGTGCACGCCTTCGCAGCAGCTCGCGAGGGTTTTGTGGGGTGCGTCTACTCCGGGGATTACCAGGGCGATGCCATGGGTGTGTGGCGCGATGGAGACGGCTTTGTTGCCGTGGTTATGGGCTATGGCTCCTGCGGCGGGTGTTGTCAGTTCATCGGCAGCGCTGAAAACAACCTTCACGGCGAGGTGATCTTCGATGTGCAGCGCGAACTCGAGTCGGGCGCGATCAACGTCAAGGCCTTGCCCGAGTTGGTTCAGGCCATCACAGAGAAGGGCAAACTCGGGCAGGGCTCTTATTACACGAGCTTTTTCGAGGAGGTCGGCATTGCTTTCGTGATGGGCTCCGAGACCGAGGAGGTCCGTGGCTGGTTCGAGGCATTGGCTGATCGTGAACCGGAATGGCTGCAATTTAAGGAGCGGGTATGACCGGCAAGAAGACGGAACGCATCAACCTTCGTGCCTCGAAGGCTTTCAGGGAGTTGCTGGACGAGGCGAAGTTGCTGTCCGGCGCGGCAAGTTACTCAGAGGTTGTACGCCGGGCGGTCATGTTGCTCCTAGAGACTTTGCGCGTCTCGCCAGAGCCAAAGGCTGATCACGCAGCGGAGGAAGGCGGTTGGTTTTTCGACCTCAAGAGCTCTGGTTATGACTCGACGGTGACGCTCGACGGGCGCCCGGTCAGCGGCGTCTATCGCGTCGAAGTCGTGGCCAGCGTCGATGAGCAGACAACGGCGAAGGTGTTTGTTCACACACATCGCACCAACATCAGGATCGATGGCGAACTGGTCGAGGTTGTAGAGAAGGAGTCGTGATGAGCCTCATTGAAGACATCGAGCAGCGGTTTCGCGAGCGGCCTGTCTCGATCGTGAGGGGCTCGCCATCGTCGAAGCAAACGCTCGAGGAGTTCCTGGCCATAGAGCAGCGCGCCATGGAGCGACGCAGGGCGGTACGCAACCAGGTTGATGTCAGGGAAGACCTCTCGAGGATGCTCGCCGACATTTACGCTGTCGTGGCTGCGTCAGATCGAAGGAAGGCTCAGATGACGCTCCCGGCGCCAAAGGCACTCGCCGCAACGGTGCCTGCGTTTGATGCCAGCGATGAGACCGCGAGGGTGCTCGCCAGGGCCATGCCATCACTTGACGGCATGGTTTTTGTTCACGCGGATTGGTCGAGCATTTTGGCGGTTCGCGGCGCTGTCGAGTTTGGTTGGGCTGACGATGAATGACCGATTCGGAGATCTTCGCAGCGCGCTCGAGCGCCAGGCCTGGAGCGAGGTCGACGCCATCCTGGCGGACTGGACGCCCGAGCGTCGCAAGGATGCAAGGCTTTATGCAACAGAGGGTAAGCAAGGATGCGAGGCGGTCACTGGAGGGCGTTGCCCGCGGCGATGACGTGCAAGGAGGTACAGGTGAACATATTGAAGCAGACGTTGTATGAGGGCGACGAGGTGATCGTCGGGGATGAGAAGCTCGTGGTGCTGGCCATCGGGTCGGGGTGGATCGAGTTCGCGGGGCAACCGCAGCTCCACCGCGCCAACCAGTTGCTCGTCGGGTCGGTGCGGCTGACACTGTCAAACGCGAGGAAGGGTTATAGAGCGAGCGTGGCGTTCAAGGCGCCGGAGGGCGTCGAGGTGTTGGTGCTGGCGAGGGATGGGGATGAGTGAACACAGAAGCATCGAGGTGACGATTCAGTGCGTGGAGTGCCAGCGCAAGGCGCCGATGGCCGATTGGCTTCGTCTGAACAAGAGCAAGGATGTGTGTCCAAATTGCGGTCACGATCATGGTGAGGATGCTGCTGTCCGGTCGGGTGGTAGCTCTGCTTCTAGCGCTGCTGCTGTGGCGGTCGAAGCGAGGCAGTCCAATCGAGAGCGGTTGGGCTGGAGCAAGCTCTCCGACGCGCAGAAGGCACGCAATCTGGCGCATAACTGCCCATGGCTTTGAGGTGGCGAAGATGAGTGAAGACATCATCAGGTTTGAGGTGCCAGGGCAGCAGTGCGGCTGGTGTCATCTATCGGCGCCTGTCGCACGCTGGAAGGCGCATCATGACAGCGGGAAGGTGTGCCCGAGTTGTGGGCATGATCATCGCCCCGTAGTGAGCGTCGAGATCACCGGGGCGTCGTGGGGCAAGAAGAAGGGCGGCGAGGATGAGTGACAGGGGTTGGATGGATTTGCTCGGGCAGCCTTTCTCGGTTGCGGTGGTGCGCTCAGGCAGTGGCTCGAAGATGAGGGTGTTGGAGTGTGATGTTTGCGGCTCTCGCAAGCTGCCGATCAAAGGGGTTTTGTCTCGCGGAGAGGTGCAGGGCTTTATCTGCCAGGTGTGTGCGGATAACGCGAAGAACGGCGGCTTGTCGCTGAAGGAGGCGATCGATGCCAAGCAATGACGAGATGAGCGAACTGCGGGCGTTGCTTCACGCGGACGAGCCAGATCTGACAGCCATCGCGAAGAAGTTGCTGGCTTGGCCTGATGAGGGACGAACGGAGGCGCAACGTTATGCGATGGGCGTGATCGTCGAGCGCGACTTGCTGTTGCGGTTTATGAGGCATGTCTTTTGGCTGGACCCCGATCAGGATTGGCCCGGCCCGCTTCCTTCGGTCAATCCTGATGAGTTCATTGCTTCAAGCATCGACATCAACGGAGATGTGTTTGGGCGCTCCGAAGTTGAGGTGACGTTTCGGACATATCTCAAAGGTTTTGGAGGAGAGTGATGGCGAAGTGCAAGGGCAAGACCAAGAGCAACAAGTCATGCCAGCGCGAGGCTGGTGACGATGGCTGGTGTTATCAGCATCGACCGGCCGCCAAGGATGACAGCAACGAACTGACCGACAAACAGGCGGCGTTCGTGCGTGAGTACCTCGTTGACTTGAATGGCGCTGCCGCCGCTCGTCGGGCTGGATACTCGAAGGAGTCGGCGCGTCAAATCGCTACCGAGAACCTGTCAAAACCGTACATTCGGGCAGCCATCGAGGAGCGCCTCGAGCAGCAAGCGATGAGCGCCAACGAAGTGCTGGCGAGGCTAACGAGGATCGCCCGCGGGTCACTCGAGCCGTTTACCGAAATCGTCGAACTCGAAGACGGCGGGAGGTATCGGCGGGTCGACCTGGCGAGCGACGAAGCTCAGGACAACTTCGACCTCCTCACCAGCCTGTCCTATGACGCCATGGGTAGGCCCAAGATCAAGATCCACGATCCGATGGCGGCGCTGGTGCATATCGGGCGCGCTCATGCGATGTTCACCGACAACCAGCAACTCACCGTCAAGCGCCCCGAAGAGGACATGAGCGAGGAAGAGATCGAGAAAGAGATCGAGCGGCTCGACGACATCATCGATGACGCGGGGTGATCTGTGCTGACGGCGAGGCAGGCAAAGATACAAAAGCTGCGGTTGAAGCAGGAGAAGGCCATCCGGCTCGCTCGCAAGAGCTTGAGCACATATATCCGGCTGGCGTGGCCTCACATCGACAAGGCGAACTACCTGCACAACTGGCACATCGACGCCATGGCGGAGCACCTTGAGGCTGTCACTGCCAAGGAGATTCAATACCTCTTGTTTAGCGTTCCGCCTGGGATGATGAAGTCGCTGTCGGTGTCGGTGTTCTGGCCATCCTGGGAGTGGATCAACCATCCCGAGCTTCAGCACCAGCGCGCCAGTCACAGCTTGCCGCTCGCGACTCGCGACAACGTGAAGGTCCGCGAGCTCGTGAAGTCGGACTGGTGGCAGCAGTCGTTCGGGCCGCTGCCGTTCAAGAGAGCCACCAACGGCAAGATGTACTTCGAGAACGTCTTCAATGGTTCACAGCGCGCGACTTCACCAGACAGCAAGAACACGGGGTGGCGCTCTCACCGGCTGATCTTCGATGACTTGCTCGACGCCTCCGACGCGAACTCGGACAAGGTCAGAGAGGCTGCGAACACGTGGTTTCGTCAGACCTACATGAACCGTCGTCACGACGCCAAGGTCGACGCGGTCGTGGGCATTGCCCAGCGTCTTCACGAGATGGATGTGTTCGGGGAGATTCAGGAGTACCTGGGCGAGCTCGGATGGGTGTGGCTCGTGTTGCCTCAGCGCTTTGATCCTGCTCGCAAGTGCATCACGCGGCTCGGCTTTGAAGACCCTCGAACCGAGCAAGGCGAACTGTTGTTTCCTGCAAAGGTGAACGAAGAGGTCGACCGGCTCAACAAGATCACGCTCGGCGAGGCGGGTTACTCCGCCCAGGAGCAGCAAGACCCCGTCTCGGCCGACGCCCAGATCCTCAACGTCAAATACATCCAGCACTACAAGGCGACACCCGAGCGAATCGCGACGCATTGCGACAAGCTCGTCCTGAGCGTCGATTGCACCTTCAAGGATAAGAAGGACTCCGACTTTGTCTGCATCCAGGCGTGGGCGATCACGGGGCCAAACTTCTACTTCCTCGACGAGGTGATGGAGCGGCTCGACCTCACCGCGACCATCGAGGCGATCCGTGGGCTTTACTACAAGTGGGCGGCGATCTCGAAGAACGGCATTCACGCGACCATCGTCGAGGGCGCGGCTAATGGGTACGAGGTCGTCAACGTGCTCAAGAAGGAGCTGCCTCGCGTGCTCGAGATCACAGTCAGCAAGAGCAAGGAGGCGAGAGCTCACGCCGCGGCGCCGACGTTTGACGCAGAGCAGGTGTGGTTCCCTGATCCCTCGCTCGGTGTCGAGTACGTCGACCCGCAGAAGCCGGGGCAGACCATCGGTGTGCATGACAAGAAGGTGCGCTACGGGAAGTTCCCGAGGATCGCGAATGACGACGACATCGACGCGAGCACGCAGTTGATCAACTGGTGGACATCGCAGCACGGGAAGGGCTCGTTTGGTTTCGCGGTCAGTGGCGGATGAAATCATTTTCACCTTGACACGTGTTGCAAAACCGGATCGAAGCCGGTAGGCTCTCACACAATAACTCTCACTCCTGGCAAGAGGCCGGAGGAACTTACGAGGTGACTCGTGGGTCTTCTGGCCAATTTTTTTTCTTGGGCGACCGGCAAGGGCTGGGGCGGTGTTCCGCCTCGAATGCCCGACGTGTCCGCCAGCAGGGGTGTATGGTCAGCGCCGCCACGCCTTGGAAGCCGCGAACTCCTCGCGCTCTACCACGCTTCCCCCGAGTTCTCGACACCCGTCGAACTTATCGCATCACGACAAGCCTCGACCCCCTGGGGCGTCATCGAGTCTGGCGATAAGCCCTCAACACTCGAAAATGCGCTCGCTGGCCACCCCCTCCAATACATTATCGACAACCCGCAGCCCGGCGAGATGTCTGGCTACGAGCAACGCGAACTCGAGTCGGCATGGATGTCGATCCTCGGCGAGGTGTTTCTTCGCCTCGTCGAAGTAGGTCGCGGCCAGGTCGAGGTCTACCCGCTCAACCCAACGTGGGTCACGCCGCGTTACGAGCATCAGGGCTGGGTGTTTGATTGCAGGTTCCCCAAGGGCGGTACGCAAACCTTCTCGGATGAGGAGATCGTCTGGCTCAAGTCGAGGTCGGTCGCTGATCCCTATGGCCGCGGCATCGGCAAGGGGGCTCCAGCGAGCGCTGACATCCAGACCGCTGAGTATGCCGCGGATTACAACAAGGCGTTCTTCTACAACGGCGCATCCCCGAATCGCATCATCGGCCTCCACACCAAGGAGGGCGCCGCAGACCAGAGCGCGGTCGATGGCTTCCAGGCGATGTGGGACCAGCGGTTCACCAACCCGAAGAAGGCGCACCAGACTTTCTTCACGGGCACCGCGCTCGATGTGATCGAGCTCCAGACGAAGTTTCAGGATCTCGCCATCACCGAGCTTCGGCAGTTCTCCGCCGACGCCATCCGTCAACTCTACCGCGTCCCGCCCGAGCTCATCGGCCAACTCACCGCGAGCAATCGGGCCACGATCAAGGAGGCGCTCGCCATCCTCGCCGAGATGGTTTTGGTGCCAGCGGCGAACGCGCGTCGCCTCCAACTCAACACCAAGATGCTCCCGAGGCTCGACGCCATGGGCGTCGATGTCGATGGCGTCGAGTTTGGCTACCAAGATCCCACGCCGCTCGACCGCTCAGGTCGCCTCGCTGCCATGGAACTTCGCCCCGAGGCGTTTTTGCTCAACGAGTTTCGCGAGGTCGCGGGTCTTCCAAAGCTCCGGGGTGGTGATGTCTACCTCCGCCAATCCGATCACTGGGAAGAGGTCGAGGCTGGCGACATCATCGACATCACGCCGATCCGACGCAGCGTGGCGACACCGCCACCGCTCCCCTCACCACTCAGTCACATCCCCGACGATCAGCCCATCGTGCGTCTGGTCACCAGCCAGGAGGTCGCCTGATGCCTCAAGCGCCACCCCAAGAAATCATCGAGAAGCAACGCGCCGCCAAGGTCCAGGAGATCGAGAGCGGCGAGCCGGTTGTCCGCGCGTTTGTGGCCAAGATGGGCGAAGTCGATGATGACAAGCGCATCATCCCGTTTGTTCTCTCGACGGCAAGCGTTGACCGCGAGCAGGACTCGATCAACGTCGACGGCTGGGACATCGAAAACTACGAAAAGAACCCGGTCGTGCTGTGGTGCCACAACTCTCGAATCCTCCCCATCGGCCGCAACCTCAACACGCGCATCGAGGATGGGAAGCTCAAGGCCGACACACAGTTCATCGGCGAAGACGAGACCACAGCGGGTCACTTCGAGTTCGTGGAGTCGGTCTACCGTCTTTACAAAAACGGCTTCATGTCCGCCAAGTCTGTGGGCTTTCGCCCGATCAAGTGGGCGTGGAATGAGGATCGTGGCTACTGGGCCATCGACTATGAGTCTCAGGAGCTGCTCGAGGATTCGTGTGTGCCGGTGCCCGCCAACCCTGAAGCGCTCGTCGAAGCGCGATCGGTGGGAATCAACACGCTGCCGATCGCAAAGTGGGCGGCTGAGTTTCTCGACACGCTCCCCATCGACGACGCGACGCGCCGCAAAGTCTTCGAGGAGACGTGGAAGCATGGCAAGGAGCACGCCTTCTTCCAGCGCGTCGTCGCCGACCTCGAGGCGCCGAAGAAGAGCGCTGGCAACGGGCTGTCGGTCGACTTGAACCTCGACTTTGGCGACTCCTTCGAGCGGCTCGATCTGCTCAAAGGCAGGCTGCTCGAGGTCGGCCAGGTCGCTGACGAAGTAGCCGTGAAGACGAGCGCCATCCTCGGCGCTCCGACCAGGGCTATCGAAGAGCCTACCGAAGAGCCTCCCGCAGCGGAGGACACCACCAAAGAGACAAACCATGAGGAGGAGCCCAACGTCGGCGCCTCCGTCAACCCAGAAGACCAGCCCGTTTTGGTGCTGATCGCCGATTGATAAAGGAGCACGTATGACGACGGAAGCCACGCCGACGACGATGACGAAGCAGCAGCTCGACGAGCACATCAAGTCTGTCGCGAGAGAAGCTGGCATCGAAGCTATCGGAGACCAGATCCGCGAAGAGGTGGAGAAGGGTTTTCGCGAGTGGGAGAAGAAGAGCGAGAGCCAAAAGCACAAGGACCACATCAAGCGCTTCAGGGCGCAGTTGTTCAGCGGCGGACAGCCTTCGCCTATCAAAGGGCTCGGCTCGACGCGCTTCTCGCACATCGAAGGCGCTGAAGAGATGACCTTCGACGGCCAAAAGGCGGCGCTCGTGGGCTTGCTGATGGCGAAGTCGGGATTCGATCGCGACAAGGCTATCGGGCTCGCCAAGGAAAACGGCCACCACAGCGTCGCCAAGGCGCTCGAGGCGAGTGACTTCTCGGCAGGCGGGAGCCTTATCCCCGAGCAGTACGCGGTCGACTTCATCGGGTTCCTCTACAACCGCTCCGCGGTTCGCCGCATGGGTGCGAGGATCATCGAGCTGCCCGATGGCAAGATCAACATCGGTCGACAGAACGCGACCGCGACCCACTACTGGGTGGGCGAGTCCGACGAGATCACGGTCAGCAACCCCGGCACCGGCGCGCTGGTTCTCTCTGCGAAGAAGGGCGGCGTGATCGTTCCTGTCTCGAACGACCTCCTTCGACGCGGCGGCGCGGGCGTCAGCGCGATGATTCGCGACGACATGACCAACGTCACCGCCGTCGGCGAGGACGCTGCGTTCATTCGCGGCAATGGCGGCGAGCATAGCCCCAAGGGCATCCTCAACGCCGTGGCGAGCGGTCAGAAGTTCAACGCCAACGGCACCTTCAACATCGCGAACGCCGCGGCGGACGGCCTCAAGGCGATCTACAAAGTGGACAGCGCCAAGATCCCGATGATGTCGCCGGGCTGGATGATGTCGCCGAGGACACCGCTCGCGCTCATGAGCCTCTACACCACCGAGGGTTACCCGGCGTTTGCTGACATGGTCGCCAGGGGTGAGTGGCTGATGTTCCCCTTCGCCAAGACCGACAACATCCCCACCAACCTCGGCTCGGGCGACAAGTCCGAGATCTACTTCGGCGACTTCAGTCAGTTTGTCATCGGCGAGACGCTCAAGGTCGAGATCGACGAATCCAAAGAGGCCGCCTACGTCGACAGCAACGGCAACACGATCTCGAGCTTCACGCGCGACATGACGCTTGTTCGCCTTGTCCACGAGGTTGACTGCGTCCTTCGCCACAACACCGCGTTCTCGGTCATCGAGGCCGTGGGCTGGGGCGCTTCGTTCGACTCCTGATGACTGAGGTTGGCAGCGCTATGCGCTGCCAACCTTCTCCCGCGAAACGAGAGACACAAACGACACGCTCCAGCAAGGAGAGGACGATATGAACGCATCCATGACCGACATCGGCGCCTACATCAAGACCAACAACCAGTCGATCTCGATTCAGAACGTCGACGCGAGCACCGACGTGAGCGGCGACAGCGTCGACCGTCAGGACTACCTGTCTGGCGTCATCCAGGCCGCGCTCGGCTCAGCGACGGGCTCGCCTTCGGCGCAGACGCACGTCTTCGCGCTGGAGGAGTCTTCCGACGACTCGACCTTCACGGCAGCGCTGGATGATGACGGCAACGCCATCACGCTGACGCTCACAGCCGACGACACGACGAGTGAGCTCGATGTCGATTTCTCCGGGCTCAAGCGCTACCTGCGCCTGACCTACGACGCCAGCGAGTCGAGCTTCACCGGCGGCTCGAGCCCGACCAACGACATCTACGCGAACATCGTGCTCGGAGGGGCTCAGTCGCTCCCAGTCTGACGCTCGGATCGACTGGAGACCGAAAGAATCACCGCAATCGCCAGCGCGAGGAGATAAGCAATGGCAGTCATGAACAAGAAACGAGTCCGCTTCCTTCGCCGGTATGTGCCCTACAACACCGGCGAAGAGGCCGTGTTCGACGAACACGTCGCCAAGAAGCTGACCAGCGGCAAGAACCCCTGGGCCGAGCGCGTCACTAACAAGACACTCGATGGCAGGCCGCTCGAATCAACCGAGGCCAAATCGAAAGCCGAGGAGCCTGAAGCGCCGTCAAAGCGAGAAGAGCTCGAGGCGCTGACCGTCGACGAACTGAAGCAGCAGCTCGGTGAACTCGGCCTGCCTGTCAGCGGCAAGAAGGCAGAGCTCGTCGACCGCCTGCTCGAAGAGGAGGGCTGATCGATGGCGCTGTCGGCAAACGCTCTCACTACCGTGGCCAACTTGCGAGACGAGTTGGGAATCACCACGGGCGACTACGACACGACGCTCGAGCGGCTGATCAACGCCGCGAGCGAGCGCTTCGCGTCGTTGTGTCGGAGGGAGTTTGCCTACAGCGCCAGCGCCGTCGAGCGCGTCAAGGGCGGCGGCACCGGGCTCATTATCGTCCGCCGCGCCCCCATCGTCTCGATCGCCTCGATCAAGCTCTCCACTGGCGATAGCACGACGACCTACGACGCGACCGACTACCGGATCGCCAACGCGAACGCGGGGCTGATCGAGCGCATCAACGGCTGCTGGCCCGAGACCGCGGACCTGGTCGGCGTCAACTTCGACCCGGTCGCATCGACGCAGCGCGACCTGATCGAGGTGACTTATGCCGGGGGATTCGTGACGCCCCAGCAAGACGCCGATGATGTCTCGCTCACGCGCTCGCTGCCATACGACATCGAGGAAGCTGTCATCGTCATGGCTGCCCAGCGCTACAAGAGCAAGGGCAGGGATATGGCGGTGACGAGCCGCAAGGCGCTCAAGGCGTCGATCTCCTACGACCATCAGGCCGCCAACATGCTCCCGCAAATCGCGAGAGAAGCCGTGGCCCGTTACCAGTGGAGGCATTGATGACGTGGTGGCGTGAAAGTTTTGACCAGACGTTCTCCTACAGGCTCCCGACCGGAAAGAGCGGTCACGGAGACGTGACCTATGGCGCGCTTCAGACCGCGCGCTGCTGGCACGAGAAGACGAGCCAGCTCGAGTCCGGCGTCGACGATGAGGAGCAGCGCATCACCGATGTGTTCCAGACCGAGGCGCCGCTCGTCGAGCTCGCCAGGGTGTGGAGGCCAGGAGCAGACACCTCGGACACCGAAGCGGCGCTCCACGTCCGCAAGGTCGAGGAGACACGCGATATGGAGGATTCCAGCGCGGTCTTGAGGGAGGCGCTCTGTGGCTAATTACCGTATCGAGGGAACAGAGCGCATTCAGCGCAAGCTCGAGCAGCTGCGAAAGAGCGTGCCGCAGTCAGTCGTCATCGGCCTGTTTCGCCTCGGCGAGAAGGTGATGGACGCCACCTTGAAGCGCGTGCCGACAGACACCGGCGAGCTCAGAGACTCGGCATATGTCGCCGCGCCTCAGCTCACCGGCCAGGTCGGGAGCGTCGAGGTCGGATTTGGCGCTGAACACGCTCCAGCAGTGCATGAAAAGACGGAGGTCAGCCACAACACCGGCGAGCCGAAGTTTTTGGAGAAGGCGATCATGGAAGAGGCCAGAGGGTCTCTTCACATCGTCGCGAGAGAGGCTGAGAAGCACGCCGAGCGTGGCGGAACACCGAGCGGCAAATACCCGACGAGGCCAAAGACATGAGCCTTGAAGGGGACATCGTCACCGCGCTCGCGAACGCCTCGCTCGGCACCGACGGCACCAACCTGTTTCGCGGGCCGATGCGGGATGGCCAGGGCTTCCCCGATGCGATGATCACGGCGCTCGAGACAGGCGGCGCCCCGCCCGTGCCAGACCTGACAGGTACGGACGGGAGGGACTTGCGGCAAAAGCGCGTCCAGGTCCGCGTCCGCAGCGCGAAGAACGACTACGAGACAGGGCGAACGACGGCATCGGCTGTCTTCACCGCCCTGCATAAACAGGCTCCCGCTGGCTACGTCGGCTGGGAGTGCGACGAGCCGATTTTTATCGAGATCGATACACAGCGTCGAAGCCACTGGTCGATCAACCTGACCAGCACGACGCACAGCTAAGGAGGCGATGCCATGGCGGCAGATCAAGGATACGCGGGCGATTTTGAAATCAGTCTGGACGACAGCACCTACTACAGCATCGACGGTGCCAACACCGTCAGCCAGAACCTTCAACGCGCGATGCTCGAGGTCACGGACTTCGATGACACCGCAGTCAATCGCATCCCCGGCCTTTTCGACACGCCTTGCAGTTTCGGCGGCCACCGCGATGTCGATGACACCAACGGCCAGGAGGCGCTTCGCGGGGCGCTGTTCTCGGGCGCCACGGTCTATGTTCGATGCCTCCCCGACGGCACCAATGGCTTCAAGGTCGCCTGCATCGTCGAGAGCTTCGAGGTGTCGTCCGCGCCCGACGGGACAACGCAGTTTTCGTGTCAACTCCAGTCCATCGCAGCGCCGACTGTCGTGAGTTGATGCGCTTCGTTTGGGGCGCTCGGTGACGTGGCGTGGATTCTTAGAGGAGGTGTGTTGTGGCGAATGCCGGATACAATGTGCTGCTGCTGATCAGCGGCGAGCCGACGGCGATGACCGACGAGGCAATGTCTCAGAGCGGCTCGTCAAAGACTTACTACACGACGGATGCGGACAAGAACATCTGGGATCCCGATGGCACGTTCGTCATCGATGATGATGCTACCGTTGTCGACCCCAGCAACTACACGCTCGATCCCTTACTCGGGAAAGTCACGTTTGCTGACGGCTACACTGTCAACGGCGCTGTCACCGTCACCGGCAACTACCTCCCGGTCTTCTCGCTCACTACAGCTCGTGGTTACTCCGCGACGTTCTCCAGGCAGATGCTCGATGACACCGTGTTCGGCGACGACGCGGTGAGCAGGAAAGCCGGGCTCTTTGACGCCACTGGCACCGTCGAACGCCTCGACGAGGGTCTCGTGGACTACGACACCGGAGGCAGCTCCGGGCAGACGATCCACGATGGCCTGAGCAACGATACCTGGAAGGTCATCGAGATCTACGAGGACGCCGACAGCGACAAGGTGTGGCGGG
>Ga0208061_100033_pt1 | contig 42379 bp, 28 predicted proteins | sample DeeseametaMP0555_FD_184209 | JGI IMG/M metagenome (GOLD analysis project Ga0208061, IMG submission 184209) | Marine microbial communities from the Deep Atlantic Ocean - MP0555 (SPAdes) | ecosystem: Environmental > Aquatic > Marine > Oceanic | place: South Atlantic Ocean | collected 2011-01-23 | reverse complement strand
CGTGCCATAATCGATGCTCAGGTGCTCGAGCTCGCCATACTCCACGATCGCGCGAATAAGGCTTGGCCCCGCGCTCACCCTCTCCAGCGTCATCGCCCTCAAGCAGGTCTCGCTTAACGCGTCGAGCAGCGGCTTCATGGGCCGATACCCGTAGGTGTATCGAAGCCACGTGACATGTTCACGCAGCGGTGATTTGGCGAACAACTCGGCGCTCGACTCGCCAGCGCCGCCAAGGTCTAGCCCCACCACGCAGGGGCTCCAGACAGGGTTCTCACTCAGCGCGCGATGGGCCAGGTGCTTCGAGACGGTCAACTCCTGGAGCCATTGCTCGCGCCAGGAGTCATCGCTCGGGGCAAAATGCCCTGGAGAGCGTGAGCGCCAGCGCGCGGCGTGTCCTCGGATGTACTGGCGGAGTTGGTTCTCTGGCTTCCCCTCTTCGAGCATCTTGCTCGTGTGAGAGATCAGCGATGAGAGCGCGTCGCGGGAAGGGCGCGCGTGAAGAATGGAGCGTATCTCACCGAAATCAAGCGAGGCGCTCGTACTCATAAGAGTTCCTGTGAAGCTCGGGGAGGATCACTTGAGGCCACGGACGCGATAGATGTCGACGTGCTCGAGCTTCCCCTTGAGCTTTGTCGGCGGGAGGAGCTCGGTGGTGAACAGGTGACCGACCTGCGCGTGGGTGTTCTGGCCAATGAGCACCTCGCCAGGTCCGGCCGCGGAGCAGAACCTCGCGGCGGTGTTCACCGTGTTGCCCATCACCGTGTAGTTCATGCTGCGCGTCGAGCCCATGTAACCGGCGACGACCTCGCCAGTGTTCAGGCCGATGCCGATGCGGATCGTTTGCTCGCCCTGAGCGGCGCGGACCTGGTTGAGCTCGTGGAGCATCTGCTGCATCTCGACGGCGGCCTTGACCGCGCGCTCGGTGTCATCTTCCTCGGAGAGAGGGGCGCCCCAGACGGCCATGATCTCATCGCCGATGAACTTGTCGAGCGTGCCGCGGTACTTGAAGATGATGTCGACCATATACTCGAAGTACTCGTTGAGCATGATGACGACCTCCTGGGGCGCGATCTGCTCGCTCAACGTGGTGAACCCGCGAATATCGGCGAACATCACCGTGGCCAACCTGAGCTCGCCCCCCTTCTTGAGCTCGAGGCGGCCAGAGAGGACCTCCTCGACAAGCTGCGGGGAGAGCAATCGGTTGAGGTGTTCCTTGGCCTGGATCTCGGCGCGCATCTTCTCGAGCAGGCGGTTGTGCTCGATCATCATCGCCGCCTGGCGCGCGAAGCCCGTCAGGATCTGGAGGTCTTTCTCGGTGAAGGCGCCGCGCGCGATGCGCGAGTCGAGGTGGATGATTCCTAACACCGCGTCATCGTGTAAGAGCGGGACGCTCATCGTCGAGCGGATCTGCTCGAGGACGATCGAGTGCGCCTTGTTAAAGCGCGAGTCCATCATCGCATCGCTCGAGAGGACGGCCTGCTTCTCCTCGAGGATCTCGTTGATGATCGTCTGCGAGATGCGCACGTTGTCGATGTCCGCGTTGCCAGAGCGTGACTTCACGATCATCGGCAACAGCTCTGCCGGATCTGCGTTCGGATCGAGGCTCGCGTAGCCGCTCGTGTGATCGCGCCGCAGCAAGATCACGCCGCGATCGGCGGGGAAGATCTCGAAGGCCTTGTCCATGATCTTCTGGAGCAAGACCTGGAGATCCATCTCCAGACCGATCGACTGGTTAAGCTCGTGCGAGATGCGCAACTTCTCGTAGTCGCGCCGAAGCGATCCGGCGTCCTTGATCTCGACCTCCGGGAGGAAGCGCTCCTTGTCCATGCCCGCCAACCTGGAGCGGATATGGGTCTCCATGCCGTCGGCGTGGATCGTCACGCGACCACCCGCAGAGAGCGGCTGGGTCTTTGGATCATCGTGGAAGAAGAGTTCGGTGGAGCCGATCGTGATCTTGTCGCCGTTCTTGAGCTTGCTCGCGCCATCGAGCAGCTCGCCGTTGACGTAGGTGCCGTTGCGAGAGCCCCCGTCCTGAACGATGAAGCCCCCATCTGGCATCTTGCGCACGACCGCGTGCGCCTTGGAGACGACGCGATCCAACAACTGGATCGTCTGATTGGGGTGCCGCCCGATCGTCGCCTGGTCGGTCAGAGGGCATTCACACAAAACCCCTTGCGCATCTCTGTAAGACAACTTCGCCATGGTTCTCGGTGCTGTGTGACTCGTATCGAGCGCGCCAATGAAGGAATAGGTCTCCCCACAACAACTCTTATTCTTCCGCAACCCCGATCGATACGATCGCTGGGCTTGGGTGTGGAGAGAGGTTCGTACAGGTTCCTTCTGGACAACTCGTTGGCCTCGGAGAAGATCGCATAGATCCCTGAAGTCGACAACCTCCCAAAGCACATCTTGTTCCAGGCGTCGTGACAGGCTAGTACTTTCGAGCGCTCGTTTGCTTCCTCTTGCCCCGATAATGCGCCCATGTCTGACTCTCCTACCATCCTCCTCGTCGATGACGAGATCGCACACCTCAAGACCCTCGAGAAGCTCTTCGGACGCGAAGGCTACAATGTGTTGTGCGCCGAGGATGGGCAGCAGGCGCTCGACGCGATCCGCCAACAAGCCCCCGAGCTCGTCATCACCGATCTGATGATGCCGGGCGATATCGACGGCATGGATCTGCTCGGCCTGATCAAGAAGCTCACACCCGAGACCGAGGTCATCCTGATGACCGCGTTCGGCACCGTCGAGCTCGCCGTCCAGGGGATGAAGGAGGGCGCCTATGACTTTATCACCAAGCCGCTCAAGCGCGCGATCGTATTAAAGTCCGCCAGACAGGCGCTCGAGCGCCAGGCGCTGCTGGCAGAAAACAGGGAACTCCGCGCGCGCCTCGCCAAGCTCCACGGCGATCGCGACATCATCGGGCAATCCGAAGCGTTGCGCCGCGCCACAGAGCTCGTCGGCCAGGTCGCCACGAGCGATGCCACTGTGCTGCTGACGGGCGAGTCTGGCACCGGAAAGGAGCTCTTCGCGAGGATGCTCTACGCCGCCAGTGATCGCAGCGAGGGGCCGTTTCTTGCCGTCAACTGCGCCGCGCTCCCCGAGTCGATCCTCGAGAGCGAATTGTTCGGCTACGAGAAAGGCGCCTTTACAGGCGCCAACCAACGAAAGATCGGCCGCTTCGAGGCGGCCGATGGCGGCACGCTGTTTCTCGACGAGATCGGCGAGCTCTCGCCGCAAGTTCAGGTCCGTCTGCTCAGAGTGTTGCAGGAGGGGAGCTTCGAGAGGCTGGGCTCGAACGAGACCACGCACGTCGACGTCAGGATCGTGGCGGCGACCAACCGCGACCTCGAGGTGGAGATGCGCGAGGGGAACTTTCGCGAGGATCTCTTCTACCGCCTCAACGTCATCAACATCCACATCCCCCCACTGCGCCGCCGCCTCGAGGATGTCTCACTGCTCGCCGAGCACTTCCTCGCGCGCTACGGCGCCAAGAACTCGCGCGAGATCTCGGGGCTCTCATCCGAGGCGCTCGCCGCGCTCGGCTCGTATAAATGGCCGGGGAACGTGCGCGAGCTCGAGAACGTCGTCGAGCGCGCGGTCGTCCTCGATCGCGACGGCCTGATCGACCTCGATGATCTGCCTCCTCATATCGTCGAGGGCGCCGATCTCACGACCACCAACTCCTCGATCACGATCCCGCTCGGCACCCCGCTCGATGAGATCGAGAAGATGGTCATCGACGAGACGCTCAAGCTGACCGGCGGCAACAAGAAGATGGCCGCGCAACTCCTGGGCATCGCCACGCGCACGATCTATCGCAAGCTTTGACTCTCACCGCATTCGCGGCGCCAGAGAGACCAACTCCGAAAGATAAATAGGGTGGGCTTTGCTCGGCCCAGTTTTGTTGTTGCAAGTGACTTGCGTTAAGGGTAGGTGTGCACGTCTCCGTCCTCGGTCCGTGTGGTGATGCCGTGGCCGGGGGTTGCCTTGCCCCACTGCATATCAAAAGCCCATGCTACAGGTTCAGTTAAAATCAGCGCGTCGCTATGTGGCTCCAGTGTTCGCTTGCGTGTGCCTCGTCGCGTGCCAGGCAGAGCTTCATGATGAGCACCAGGGGGCTGATCTCGTCGACCTTATGGATGCTTCGTCATCAGACATGGAGCAGGCTCACGATCTCGGCTCCGATATCTTTGAACCTGGCGACATGGTCACGCCGGATGCCGAGGATATGGTGTTAGATCTCGCGGCTCTCGACATGGGCAGCGAGCCGGACCTCCCCGACTCCCCACCTGACCTCTCCGAAGACCCGGGCTCACCGATCGAGCAAGCGCAGCCCTTCGCCGAGGGGATGCCCGCGTGGGGAGATCGAGCTATCGATATCGGAGCTGGGAAGGAGGTGCTCGTAGAGAGTCTCCAGGGAGACGTCCATCGTTGGGAGACAGGCCCGCAGGGAGGGTACCACTTGTGGGTCGGAAGCTCGTTTGACGCGACCCTCATCGAGGCGCTTTCTGATGAGGAGTTGGCGACTTTCACGATCCTCTATCGCGTGTGGCGTCAGGACGGCACCTTGCTCGCCAGCACGCAACGGCTCGGCGGTCTCACCCGGGACGAGGAGGGACGCTGGGTTAGCATTGGTCAATACGCCGTGCTCGAAGCGCCCATCCGCCCGCGCCGTATGGATGGTGAGTTGTTGCTCTTTCGAGTCGACGTCTCTCTACCCCATGAAAGTGAGGCGCGTCATCGCGCTGTTTGGATCACCAGCCAGTGCTGTGACTGATCTTCTCGAGGTTGTTCTGCCTCGTGCTCTGTACATCTACATCCAAGATAAAGCTCTCCAAAGGAAACGCTCATGACAGGCACCATTGCTGCTTCGCGTGCGTTGCGCGCGTCGGCTCCTTTCTTCTTCGTGTTCGCGCTCGCGTGCTCGCCCGATCCCGAGCCATCTTCCATGCAGGATCAGGGCGTTGATTTCTCCGATATGGCAACCCCGGACCTCGGCGCCGATCTCGAGTCGGACTACGGGCATGACCTTGGCCCGCTCGATCCGGATCTGTCCATGGACGCGGGGCCTGACATCGAGGGGCGAGGGTGGCTGCCGCTCTCACTTGATTGGCCGGCCGCGCTCACGGCTGTTCACGGTCGAGCCGCTGATGATGTCTGGGTCGTGGGCGCGCGTGATACGCTCGGCCCAACGGTGCTTCACTGGAACGGTGAGAGCTGGCGCCGCCGCATCCTCGATGGCGAGGGCGCCGAACAGGTCGACTTGTGGTGGGTACACGCGCTACCTGATGGCGAGGTGCTGCTCTCGGGAGGAGATGGAGCCCTCTTTTCAGGCGGTGTCGATCGCCCATTTCGGCGTCAGAGTACACGCTCGCTGGCGCGTCAGACCGTCTTTGGTGTTTGGAGCGATCCGAGCACGGGTCGGGCGTATGCAGTGGGAGGAATCGGCGCGCGCAGTGGCTTTGTTTGGGAGCGTGAGCCTGGCAGTGATACATGGCGCCCGCTCCCTCTTCCGGCGCAGATGCCAAAGCTTGTAAACGGAGCTCACGCAGGCATCTTCAAGGTCTGGGGTGATGGAGAGGGGCGAGTCTGGTTTGTCGGCGCCAGTGGGACTGCGCTCGTGAGGGAGGGAGGGCAGCCCCTGGAGCTGATCGAAACCCCTACCACGCAGACGTTGTTTACTGTCGCCTACGATCCTTCTGGGGATCGCGCCATCGCCGTGGGGGGAGGCTCGGAGGGGATCGTGCTCGACCTCTCGGAGTCGCCGGCGCGCCCGGTCTCTCTCCCCCCTGCGACGCCACTTGTTCAAGGAGTGGCAGTCAGCCCGGCAGGTGAGCTCGTGACCGTCGGCGCGCGCGCGACCACGCTCGTGGCTTCCTCCGCGAGCGATTCATTGTCTGCTCGATCCTGGGCAGACATGCAACTCTCTGCCCATATCGATTCGCTCCACGCTGTATGGGTTGACCCGGAAGGGGGCGTCTGGAGCGTTGGCGGAGACGTGCTCTCGTCTGCGCTCTCAAAGGGCGCGATCTTGTATAGGGGGGAGCGTCCAGTCGTTGCTGTGACGGCGTCTTCGCAGCGCGCCGAACCAGATGTGACCATGTGTCCTGAAGAGGATGTGCGGCGAGGCGCACATAGCCACATCGCGCGTCGATGGATCGAGCAGAATCTCGCTGCGATTCGCCGCGCGGTTCCCCGTCCTGGTGTGCATGCGCGCAACCTTTACCATGTTTCTCTCGCCTTGTTCGAAGCGTATGCCGCGAGCGCGCCACATATGGACACCCTCGTTATCGCCGAGGACCCCGACCTCCCTTTAACGGAGCGAGAGCGGGAGGACGCGATGAGTTGGGCGGCCTACACGGTGCTCGCTCACCGTTATCGAAATGCAACAGGGAGCGTGCAGACGCTGAGCTGTCTCGATGCGCTGTTGCGTGATCTGGACCTCGAGCCTGGCGCCACGGATCCAGTCGCAAACTTCGGGCGCTCCATCGGCGAAGCGATCATCGCACGGTTCGCGCAGGATGGTGCGCTCGAGGAAATGAACTACAACGATCCCTCCTATGTCCCACCAAACCCTCCGCTCGAGGTCGACGAACCTGGCGTTGACGTGGATGACCCGACTCGCTGGCAACCCTTGGACCTGGCGATCGCGGTCAGTCAAAACGGGATCCCGCTCGGCTCGGGGGTTCAGGGGTATATCGGTCCTCACTGGGGTGATGTCGAGCCGTTCGCGTTGACGCGTGCCTCGGCGCAAGACCTCTACTTCCCTCAGGCCACGCCGCTCGACGATCTCATCGCTCTTCGACCTCACGTCGTCGAGGTCATCGAAAAGACCTCGTTGCTCACGCCACTGAACGATCGCATGGTCGACACTTCCCCGGCTGCCTATGGCAACAACCCGTTGGGTGAGGATGCCAACAGCGGGTATGCGCTCAACCCGATCACGGGGCGACCCTATCGGTCGGTCTGGAGCCCGGAGCGTGACTTCGGGCGTGTCTTGGCGGAGTACTGGGCTGATGGACCACACTCGGAGACGCCTCCAGGGCATTGGAACGTGCTCGCACACGAGGTCATGGATCACTCCGCCTTCGATTGGCAGCAGGTGCCCGGGATCGATGTCGCGTCCGAGCTCGAGTACGCGTTGCATCTCTACCTGATCCTCAATGGCGCGCTCCATGATGCCGCGATCGCGGCATGGCAGCTCAAACGTCACACCGAGTCTTCGCGCCCGATAACGCTTATACGGTGGATGGCCATGATGGGGCAGAGCAGTGATTCAGACGCTCCGGCCTATCACGAGCTCGGGCTTCCTCTTGTCGGTGGCCTCATCGAGCTTATCGACGAGCAATCGAGCGCGCCCGGAGAGCGTCATGAACACCTCGCTCCATATGTTGGCGAGCTCGCGATCTCGAGCTGGCCGGGCGCTCCGGGCGATGCTGCCAGGCAGACCTCTTCCCGCGCCTGGATTCGGGCGAGAGAGTGGAGCACCTACCAACCGCGAACATTTGTCACTCCTGCCTTCCCTGGGTACGTCTCCGGGCACAGCACCTTTAGCCGAGCCGCTGCCGAGGTGCTCAGTGTCATGACAGGGTCTCCTTACTTCCCTGGCGGGATTCACGAATACATCGCTGCGCCAGGCGCGACGCTGCGATTCGAGAATGGCCCGAGCCAACTCGTGCGTCTGCAGTGGGCGACCTATTTCGACGCCGCCGATCAGGCTGGTCAGTCTCGCATTTGGGGCGGGATTCACATTCGTCCAGATGACCTTGATGGGCGGCGCATCGGCGCGAAGGTCGGGCAGAAGGCGCTTGACTGGGGGCGAAGTAATTTGCCTGCGCTGGAGAACCAGCAACCTTGATTTATCAAAATGTGGTGCTTTAGATGCAAGTGGCTTGCAAATGCAAGTCACTTGCATTAGTGCTCCGTCGAGCTGCGACGTCCAGGGCCTGCTCATGAGATCGTGGTTTGTCGCTCTACATTCGAACCCTCACTATAACGAGAGCACCATGAAATCTGTGAACCCTCTCTTCACGCTTCTACTCGGAGCTTTGATTCTGTTCGGCTGCAACAGCGAGCCTGGTCCTCAGGGGCCTGAAGGACCCGAAGGCCCTGCCGGGACGGATGGCAGTTCATGTACTGTCTCCGCAGGCGATGAGGGTGCAGCCACGCTCACCTGCGATGACGGCACCGCTTTTGACCTCTCACCCTCAGGGGAGGGCGGGACGTGCACGGTCGAGACATCGGCGGATGGGGAGACCCTGAGCATCACGTGTCCCGATGGGAGCAGCGCGGCTATCGAGGCGAGCGCGGAGGGAGGTGCTGGGTGCCACCTCGAAGAGCGCTCGGGTGGCGCGCTCTTCCTCGTGTGCGAGGAGGGTGGCGAGGTCGAAGTGCGTCCTGCCACGACAAGCGCCGAGCCAACGCTTTCGCTGCTCGCTGGCGTCACTTCGGTCGGCACCTCCGATGGGGTCGGTGGCGAGACTCGTATGGATGGTGCGCTCGATGGTGCTTTTGATGCTCGCGGAGATTTTCTCTACTTCGTCGACACGTTCAACGCGACTATCCGACGCTTTGGTGTGCGCACGAGGCGCGTGGTCACCCTGGCAGGAACGCCTGGTCGAAAGGGCGCCGCCGATGGCGTGGGCGCTGATGCCTCCTTCGAGGGACCACGCGGCATCGTGTTGCATCCAGATGGAGAACGCCTCTTTATCGCGGATGGCTTCAACTGCACCATTCGCCAGCTCTCGTTGAGCACGCGCACTGTGATCACATTGGCTGGCTCGGCCGGGAACTGTGACGCGGTCGATGGCCCGCTGGGGCAGGCCCGCTTTCGCTTGACCATCGGTATGGTCATCGAGCCTTCGGGGCGCTACATCTACCTCTCGGATCGTGGCAACAACGTGATCCGACGTATCGATCTCGACGAGAACATGGTCGAGACCATCGCTGGCGAGCTGCCGACAGGATCGCCAAATGATGCGCGCGGTGCGGTCGATGGAGTGGGGGCGCAGGCACGCTTTAGCGGGCCAGGTGGTATCGACCTGTCCTCGGACGCGAGCACGCTCTTTGTCAATGACACGTTCAATTCCACCATCCGCGCCATCTCGCTCGAGGATAAGAGCGCGACAGGAGGCCCAGAACTCTTCGAGGTCTCCACGCTCGCTGGTGAAGCTGGTAGCTCGGGAGATAGCGATGGCGTCGGTGCCAACGCGCGCTTCCAGATCTCACAGGGGCTCACGCGGCTTGGCGAGGAGCTTTACGTGGCAGGGTTCAATAACACCATTCGCCGCATCGAACCTACAACAGGTCTGGTGACGACCGTCGCTGGCGTCGCGGGGGAGTCCGGCTCTGATGATGGCTCGGCGCGCGATGCTCGCTTCGGGGTTGCCTTCGGGATCCTCGGGAGCCCTGATGCGCGCCATCTCTATTATATGGATCGGGGGAACAACAGCATCCGTCGCTTCGATACGTTGGGAGAGGAGGTCGTGACGGTAATGGGCGCGAGTGAGCCTGTCGGGTGGCGCGATGGTGCACCTGGAGAGTCGAGGTTGAACGCGCCAGGGCAAGTGTGGGCGAGTGAGGATGGTCGTCGTGCTTATCTCATCGATGAGGGCAATCACGTCATCCGCTTCTTCGATCGTGACGCCGATGAGTTGGTGACGATTGCAGGGCTGCCAGGACGTCCCGGCTTCGCAGATGGTAGGGTCGATGAAGCGCGCTTTAGCTCTCCCCAGGCCATCTGGGTGGACCCCGAGGAGCGCTTTGCTTACATCTCGGATACAGGTAACGACGCCATCCGTCGCCTCGAACTCGCAACGGGAGCAGTCACCACGATTCTTGGAGCGCCTTCATCAGAAGGGGACACGGGTCAGGATGGTGCGCTGGATTCGGCTCGGATTATCACACCGCTCGCCCTGGTGGGGGATGTGGAAAACGGAGTCACATCGCGTCTGTATGTGACGGAAGGGGATACGAACACGTTGCGCGTCATCGACCTCGAGAACGAGAGCCTGACCACGATCGCTGGCGGTGGGGCTGGAGGAAGTGGTGGGGTGGACGGCGTGGGCGCCGCGGCAGCGTTCGATTACCCGACCGGGCTCGCGCTCGATACCTCGTCAGGGGTGCTCTATGTCGCAGATCAAGGGCATCAACTTATCCGCCGCGTGGACCTGAGCGATACCGCTGTCACGACGGTCGCTGGGACGATCAACGAGCCGGATGCCTTTGACGGGGTGGGGGTCGACGCGAGCTTTGACAACCCCTCACAGCTCGCCTTCCTCGATGGGGCTCTTTACGTCGCGGACATCGGCAATCACGCCATCCGTCGCGTGGATACCGCGAGCGCAGAGGTCACGACGGTGATCGGTACGATAGGGATTTCAGGTGGAAGTGGGCAGCTCGCGGTGCCGCTGTCATCCGCGAGGCTTTACTACCCCGTGGGTGTCGCTGCGACGATCGACGGGCTCTTTCTTTCGAATGACGAAGCGCTCATGTTCGCGTCCCCACTGCCTTGAGATAACTCGGTGCATGTCTTCGCCGCTTTGTCGGCGGAGGTCTTGCAAAACACCAGGGTAAAATGAATACAGGCGCGTGTTCGTCGTCACCTGTTGCGGGCTTGTCAGCGAGCGCGAGTTGTGGTGGAACTGCGTGCGTTTGCTGGTTTTGTTTCACCCGAAATGTTTGTTCGAGGAAGTATCGCTCATGCAAAGGTCTTTGCTGTTGTTGCTCGGTTTGGCTTGCCTGATGGCGGGTTGCATCACGATCCCTCCGGTCGATCCTCCAAAGGTTCAGATCTCGCCAGACTTGAAGGCAGGCCGCACGGTCTTCTTCAAGCCGACGTGCCGCGGCGCGGGCGGATGCCCGAGCTCGTTCACATCGACGCTCGTGGGTAAGTTGACCTCGGAGCTCGAGTTCAAGGGGTATCAGTTCATCGTCGGCGAGGAGTTATTCGCCGAGGCCAGACGCCGTCAGAAGGCTGGCGGTCAGGTCACGGGTGATTCTCCGTTCGGGGATTACTGGATCCAGGCAGGCGGGATGACCGAGCAGGTGTTGACCTACGAGGATCTTCCTCCGGCGGGAAAACGCGCGTTGCTCGAGGAGGCGAGGGCGGATGGCGTCCTGGTGCTCAACATTCTGGTCGGCGAGGACGCCGAGGCGGATAACTTCATGTATGAGATCCGCGCCTTCGAGGTGACGGCGCGCTATACGATGGGGCCAGATGAGGCGCCAGGTTGGGTGGCGCGATGTGGCGCCTTCGGTGAGAACCGCAAGGTCCTGGGGAGCCCCGGCGTGACGTATGCGCAGGCCGCGGACAAGATCGCCAGGTGTCTGGTCGCGCAGCTCGAGAAGTGAGCGTGCCGGTGACGAGGTGCGTATCGCCTGGCAAAAAGAAGCCGCCGAACATTTATGCTGCGAGGTTGGAGTCGTCTGATTCCGTACAGCATAAATGTTCGGCGGCTTCTTTTTGCGGCCACCGTCTGGTGGTTCGAGCGCGACCTCTTGTCTTCTTGTCACTTGCCCCCCATGATGGCGCCCCGTTCGGGGCCTGGTTTTCGCGTTTTCGAGGGGGTTTCGGGCGGTTTTTTCGAGCAATCGCAGGATCGATTGACAAAATGTCACACGGCCTGAATGAGATCCTGCCGGATTGACAAAATGTCAATTTCGAGGGGGCATGGCAGCCCGCAGGACCGCATAAAATCGTGCGAATAAAGCTGGCCCGGAAATTGCTTTGGAGTATGGAGACGCTTCTGGCTGCCTCTCGGCCCCTGAAAACACGGGGGTGATGCGAGGGCAGGAAAACGAAAGCGAAGAAGGAAGAGTAAGCAGAGATGGAGAACATCTTCAGAAAATATGGTTGGGCGATGCGCCTGGGGTTGATCGCCGTCGCGTGCTTCTTGCTCGCGTCCGGGGTCAACGCCTTCGTCGCGAGCAAGCTCGCGCCGTACACGGTGCCGACGCTGCCTGACCTGACCGCCTCCAAGGGCGCGGACAAGCCGAGCAAGGGCGCGTCCAGGAACCCGAGGGCTGTCAATCGAGTCAAGACGATCTCGGGGCGCTGTTATTTTGGCTGCGTCGAGCCCGAGGAGGTCCCCGAGAAGGAGTGCAAGGAACCTTGCGCCGAGGGCGAGAAGTGCGTCGAGGGTGTCTGCGTGCCGGAGCAACCTGTGGGCGACCAGGTCGCCAGCGACTTGCCCGTCGAGAGCGATCTCAACGTCAAGCTCGTGGGCGTGATGGTCTCGAACAAGCCGCAGTGGTCCACCGCGCTCATTCAGGAGCCTGCCTCGAAGCAGGCTTACGTGGTGCGCCCCGAGGACATGATCGTGAGCGAGGCGACCTTGCTCGAGGTCAAGCGCGACCGGATCATCATCGAGCGCAACGGCCGCCGCGAGTTCATCCGCCTCCAGAACACGATCACCGGCAACCCCACGGCCAACACGGTCACGCCGCGCGTGAGCAGCGCGCCATCGACGGCGCCCTCGACGGCCAAGCCGAGCACGGCCGAGCAAGCAAGAGCAAAGGCCGCCGGCGCGAGCGTGCAGCAGGTCAGCAAAGGGGCGTTCCGAGTCGATCGCAAGGCGCTCGACCAGAAGCTCCAGGATCGCGCGTCGCTGGCAAAGGACGCGACCATCATCCCGAACTACAAGAACGGGAAGAAGGCTGGCCTGAAGCTGATGAACATCCAGAGCTCGAGCGTCTACAACCAGATCGGCCTGCAAAATGGCGACGTGATCCGCTCGGTGAACGGCGAGCAGATCAAGAGCCAGGCGCACGCCATGGAGCTCTTCGAGAAGTTTCGCAAGGCTGACGTCGTGCGCCTCGAGCTCGAGCGCAATGGCAAGCGCGAGACCTACAACTACGACATCAAATAAGAACTTTTCGATCCCCGCGCTCGCCGCCTCATCCCACGAGGAGGGCGCGCGAGGCGGGCTTCGTGACGAGACATAAATGACATTGATTGCTTCAGATAAGATGCCGCGCGGCGGCTCGAACCCTCGTGATGAGTTCGACCAGATGACAGGACAACGCAAAAGGACGCTCGCCATGGCCACGCGCCGACACTCTCTCCTCAGAGCTCTGCTCGGCCTCTGCGCCGTGGTGCTGCTCTCGACGATGGGAGCGTCCGTGGCCATGGCGCAGGAAGATGGCGACAAGGTCTTGAACGGCGAGAACGTCAACCCGAACGAGACCTACAACCTGCCGCCAAACTTTGATCCGGACTACCGTCCAAAGCGCACGCCTCGCAACATCAAGGTCACCATCGACTTTCGCCAGGCGCAGCTCGAGGAGGTCGTCAAGTTCTACTCCTCGATGATGAACAAGAACTTCATCATCGACGACACGCTGCAGGCCAGCAAGACGATCACGATCATCTCGCCAAAGCCCGTCTCCATCAATCAGGCGTATCAGGCCTTCCTCGCGGCGCTCGAGATGAACGGGTTGACGATCGTGCCCTACGGCAGCTTCCTCAAGATCGTCTCCTCGAAGACGGCCAAGCAGGTCGGCGGCGAGCCGATCGGCGCCGGAGAGAGGATCCCCAACGAAGCGCGCATGGTCACCGCCATCGTCCCGGTCGAGAACGCCTCGGTCGATGACATGCAGAAGATCATCCAGCAGTTCACCTCGCCGGATGCGACGATCATCACCTACGGCTCGAGCTTTATTATCACCGACTACGGTCACAACCTTCGGCGCGTGCAGCGCCTGATCGACAGGTTGGATAAGTCCGAGGCGAGCGATCAGCTCTACGTCTACAAGGTGCTCCACGCCGAGGCGACCGAGATCCAGGCCAAGCTCACCGAGATCTTCGAGGTCCAGCAGGCGAACACCAGCGCGCGCCGCAACACGCGCCGCAACACGCGCCGAAACACCAACGCCAAGAGCACCGCGCCCGTGGATGCAGGCGGTGATTCCTCCGAGAACGACGTCGAGATCAGCGAGATCATCGCCGACGAGCGCACCAACCAACTCATCATCCTGACCAACGAGCGCTCCTTCGATCGCATCCGTCAGATGATCGAGCTGCTCGATGTGCCGACGACCGCCGGTGGTCAGATCCACGTCAAGTTCCTCGAGTACGCCAACGCTGACGACCTCGCGAGCACGCTCAGCAGCCTCGCCAGCGGCTCGTCGAACAACCGCAACACGCGGAACACGCGCTCGGCGCGTCCCACGACCACGACCCCCAACGCCAATGGTTCGTCCTCGGCGCAGCTCCTCCAGGGTGACGTGCAGATCACGTCCTACCGACCGAGTAACTCGCTCATTATCGTCGCCTCGCCGCGCGATTACCTGGCGCTCGAGCGCGTCATCGGGTTGTTGGACAGGCCGCGCCGTCAGGTTTACGTCGAGGCGGTCATCATGGAGCTCAACTTCAAGGACGATCTCAACGTGGGCTTGAGCTACAACGCGCTCGCGCCGCGCGACTTCGAGGGAGTGATTCCCGAGTCCGCGGTCGAGGATGGCGTCATCACCGATACCAACGGCGGCATCATCTTCAAGACACCGCAAAGCCCTGACACCGCAGGCGGCTTGCTCGCGTTGCTCGGCCCGGCGATCAACATCCCCGGCATCAGCAACCTCGGGCTCACGCCATCGGCGTTCGCGGTTTATCTGCAGGCGACCCAGCGCGAAGACAACATCAACATCCTCTCGACGCCATCGCTGATGACGCTCGACAACGAGGAGGCCGAGATCGTGGTCGGTGACCGCGTCCCATTCCCTCGCGTTGTCGGCGCTGGCGGCCTGGGTAACTTGCTCGGCGCCGCGGGTGGCGCGGGCGCGACGGGGACCTCGGCGGCAGCGCTCGGAGGTTTGCTCGGCGGCGGTCTGCTCGGCAACCAGGTCCAGTACGAGGACGTCGGCATCACGCTGCGCATCACGCCCCAAGTCAACGAGTCCAAGTACGTGCGCCTCGAGGTCGACCAGGAGGTCTCCTCCATCGGCGCTCCCTCGGATCTTGGTCCGACGCGCTCCAAGCGAAGCATTCGCACCATCGTGCTGGTCAAGGACCAGTCCACGGTCGTGATCGGCGGCTTGATTCGCGATGACGAGAACGAGACCGAGACCAAGGTTCCCTTCATGGGCGATATCCCGGTCATCGGCGTCCTGTTCCGCAGCAAGAACACGGTCAAGACCAAGCAGAACCTGATCCTGATGCTGACCCCCTACATCATCGAAGGGGAGTCGGACCTGCGCAAAATCCACGAGCGCAAGCGCAAGGAGCGCGAGGAACTCCTCAAGCTCTTCCAGAAGCGCGACATCGATTACATGAAGACGGTCAACTACGAGAAGAAGGGCGGCCTGGTGGATCGCATGCGCGACACCATCGGCGACGCGCTCGACGAGGAGACCGCGCGCCGCGAAGCGCTCGAGGCGTTCGAAGAGACCGGACCTCGCTACCGCATCCTCGGCGTGCCCACGGGCGCAGCTGGCGTGGATGCTGGCGATGACGCCGGCGATGGAGATGGAGACGCGGGCAATGATGGAGCAGATGCTCCTGCCACGGATGCCCCCGCGACCGATGCTCCCGCCACGGACGCTCCCGCAGACGGCGGACAAGAGTAAGCACTGGAGGTGCCTTCGCCGTTGTGGCAAGGGCGCTGTCGAAACAAGGGCTGACGGCGCGTCGTGAAGACGCCCTGAGCAAAGCGGAGAAGCGAAGACGATGTATAACAGGCAACGAATCGGCGAGATCCTGGTACAACGCGGCAAGGTGACAACGGATCAGGTGCAGCGTGCGCTCAAGCTCCAGGTGGAGAAGGCGAGCCGCACTGGAGAGCGTTTGCGCGTGGGAGAGATCCTGATCGATATGGACGCCTGTGACGAGGTTGACGTGGCCTCCGCGCTCGCGCACCAGCTCGACTACCCGATGGTGGAGTCGATCGCCGCCGACGAACTCGATCTGACGCTGCTCGCGGACCTGAACCTCAGCTTCTGTCGCGAGAACCTGATCCTGCCGCTCGGCCGCAGCCCTCGCTATGTCGAGGTCGGCACCAACGATCCGCTCGATGTGGATGTGCTCGATGAGGTCCGCCTCCTGCTCGGCGCCGAGGTCTTGCCCGTGATGGTGCCCTCGAAGGTATTGACCGAGGCTGTGAACGCGGCGTTTGACCGCAAGGCGCGCGAAATCGGCGCGGCGATTCGTGACTTCGAGTCAGACGAGGAGAGCCCTGTCACAGGTGACGCCGAGGTCAACGCGCTCGATCTTATCGAGGCCGCCGATGACGATGAGGCACCTGTCATCCAGTTCGTGAACAGCTTGTTTATCCAGTCGGTGCGAGAGCGCGCTTCGGATATTCACATCGAACCCGGCGAGAAGGAGATCCGCGTCCGGTTCCGCATCGACGGCATCTTGAAAGAGGTCGCCGCGCCGCCAAAGCGTTTCCACTCGAGTATCATCACGCGTATCAAGATCATGGCGGACCTGAACATCGCCGAGAAGCGCGTCCCGCAGGATGGTCGTATCCGCATCAAGATGGCGGGTAAGGACATCGACATCCGCGTGGCGACGGCGCCCTCGGCGCATGGCGAGCGCGTGACGATGCGATTGCTCGACAAGTCGGCGATGTTGCTCGACGTGCGCACGATTGGCTTCGCGCCCGATCAGCTCAAGACCATCCTGAGCATGATCAACCGCCCGCACGGCATCATCCTCGTGACGGGGCCGACCGGTTCAGGAAAGACCACCACGCTGTATTCGTGCCTGAGCGAGATCAACAGCCCGGACAAGAACATCCTGACGATCGAGGATCCTGTCGAGTACCAGCTCGAAGGGATCAGCCAGATGCAGACCAACGCCAAGATCGACCTGACCTTTGCCTCCGGGTTGCGCAGCTACCTGCGTCACGACCCGGACGTGATCATGGTCGGTGAGATTCGTGACGCGGAGACCGCCGAGATGGCCATCCAGGCATCTCTCACCGGTCACCTCGTCTTTAGCACCTTGCACACCAACGACGCGGCGGGCGCCTTCGCGCGCCTGACGGATATGGGCGTCGAGCCCTTCCTCGTGGCGTCGACTGTGATTCTGACGATGGCGCAACGCCTGGTGCGTCGCCTGTGTCCCGATTGCAAGGAGCCGTACCGCCCGACCTCCGAAGAGCTCGAGGAGCTGGGCTTGACCCAACACGACATCGACTTCCAGACCGAGCGCGGCTTTATCTACAAGCCTCGCGAGGGAGGATGCGACACGTGCGTGGGCCTTGGGTACAAGGGCCGCGCGGGTATCTACGAGCTGCTCGAGGTCAAGGATTCGGTCAGGCGTCTGGTGATGAACCGCGCCGACAGCGGCACGATCAAGCGCGAGGCGTCGACTGCACACAAGATGCGTTCTCTGCGCGAGGATGGCGCCCTGAAGGTGCTCACTGGCAAGACCAGCATCGAAGAGGTGCTGCGCGTGACCAGTGAGGGGCTCGAGGACGCGGCCGGTTTGAGTGACGCGAGTTGAATGATTGGCGCCCCTCGTCGGTTTCAAGTCGAGGGAGCGCGTGAAGTGAGTGAGAGAGCAAAGGCGACAGGGTAAGAGCAGCGATGCCTGTTTACGAATACAAAGGCCTGGACAAGTCGGGCAAGACCATCAAGGGGATCCTCGACGCCGAGAACAAAGGCGCGCTCCAGCAGATCTTGCAGAAGCGAGGGATCTTTGTCACCGACGTCCACGAGGGCAAGGGCGGATCGACGGCGAACAAGGGCGAGTTCGATCTCGCGCGCAGTTTGCAGTTTGTCACGTTGCGCGACATCTCCGTCCTCACGCGTCAGCTCTCGACCTTGTTGCGCGCGGGCATCCCACTCGTCGAGTCGCTCTCGGCGCTCACAGAGCAGGCCGAAAAAGACGAGCTCAAGCGCGTCCTGGCGGATGTGCGTCGGCAGGTCAACGAGGGCTCCTCGCTCGCCAACGCGCTCGGGCAGCACACCAAGCACTTCAATCACCTGTACGTGAACATGGTCAAGGCGGGGGAGTCTTCGGGCAACCTCGACGTGGTGCTCGAGCGTCTGACGGAGTTCCTCGAGAACCAGATGGAGCTTCGCAGCAAGGTCACCTCGGCCATGATTTACCCGCTGCTGATGACGGTGGTGGGGACAGGCATCCTCGGGTTTTTGTTCGCGTTCGTGATCCCCAAGGTCACCGCGATCTTCCAGGATCAGGACCGCGCGCTGCCGCTGCCTACACAGATCTTGTTGTTCATGAACGATGTGTTCATCGGCGGGTGGTTCATCATCCTGCCGACGATCATCCTCGGCGCCTGGGCGTTTAACCGCTGGCGCAAGTCCGAGAAGGGTAAGCCCAAGTGGGACAGGTTCCTGCTCAAGGTCCCGGTGGTCTCGGGCGTGATCCGCATGATCGCCATCGCGCGCTTCGCGCGAACGCTCGGCACGCTGCTCTCGAGCGGTGTGCCGCTGCTCTCGGCGCTCGAGATCGTCAAGAACATCCTCGGGAACGCTCGCCTGATCGAGGTCATCGAGGAAGTGCGCGTGAACGTGCGCGAGGGCGAGGCGATCGCGGTGCCGCTCAAGCGAAGCGGTGAGTTTCCGCCGCTCGTCACGCACATGATCGCGATTGGCGAGCGCACCGGTCAGCTCGAGGAGATGCTCGAGAACGTGGCGGTCAGCTACAACCAGCAAGTGGATATGAGGATTCAGGCGGCGACGACCTTGCTCGAGCCGCTGCTTATCGTGGGGATGGGGATCTCGGTCGCGTTCATCGTGTTCGCGATCATGCTCCCGATCCTCGAGATGAACCAGGCCGCGATGTGACGCGGGCCAGGTTGAATGTGATGGCGCCTTCGAGCGTCAAAGAGATGTGAGCAAAGGCTCACTGCGTAATGCAAAGTACAATTCATCGAGCCCGAATAGAGAAGGGCGATACATGACGGAGGATACGATGAACACGGTGGAGAAGAACGAAGTCCAGACCTTGACCCTGACCCAGAAGCTCGCGGCAGCTCGCCAGGCGCTCCAAAAGAACGCCAAGCGCGGTATGTCACTCGTCGAGGTCCTGATCGTCTTGACGATCATGGCTTCCATCGCTGGCGTCGTCGGCGTCTACGCCGTCGGCGCGCTCGAGGAGTCCAACGTCAAGGAAGCGACCATCGAGGTCGGCAACCTCGACAAGATGGTGCAGCAGTACATGCTCATGCAGTCGCCTCCCAAAGCTCCCGATAGCCTCGAGGCGCTCACGCAGGGCCGCGCACCTGTCACCAAGAAGGTCCCACAGGATCCATGGGGCAACGACTACGTCTACCGCAAGACGGGCAACCGCGAGTGGGAGATCTTCTCGGCCGGGCCAGACGGCTCCGAGGGCACCGAGGATGACGTTCGCCCAGAGCAGTGAGAATCACTGGCCTGGGTAGTCAGTGAGCCCGCACGAGAGATCGCACGAGCCAGAGGAGATTTGCCTTATGGATACCGAGATAAAGAGCCACGAATCAGAGCAAACGCTGATGCAGCGTCTGTCAGAGGCACGCCAGGCGCTCCAAAAGAGCGCCAGGCGCGGCATGTCGCTCGTCGAGGTCCTGATCGTCTTGACGATCATGGCATCTATTGCTGGCGTCGTCGGCGTCTACGCCGTCGGCGCATTGGTCGAAGCCAACATCAAGGAGGCAAAGATCGAAGCGGGCAACCTCGACAGAATGGTCGAACAGTACGTGCTCATGCAGTCGCCTCCCAAGGCGCCAGAGACGCTCGCGCAGCTGACCGAGGGGAAGCCGCCGGTGGCAAAGAAGCTGCCTCAGGACCCCTGGGGTGGCGAGTACATCTACCGCAAGACGGGCAACCGCGAGTGGGAGATTGTCTCGGCCGGACCTGATGGATTGGAAGGAACCGAGGACGACATTCGCGCCGGGAAGTGAGCGTGAAGTTGCTCGAACTGCTCGGCGATGGCTTTGATCGCGTGCGCTATACATTCGACGATCTGATCGACGATCCGGTCGGTGGCGTTCTCGTGTTTCTCGCGCTCATCATAGGGTTCACTGCAACTGTGTATGCTTCGCCCGCCATGTTCGGCGGGGGCTACTTGATGGAGAGCCGGACCGAGGTCGACAACCTCGACAGGATGGTCGAGCAGTACACGCTCATGCGCCATCCTCCCGAGGCGCCAGAAACGCTCGCGCGATTGACGATGGGTGATACGCCTATCACGAAGAAGGTCCCTGTAGATCCCTGGGACAACGAATACATGTATCGCAAAACAGGCGAACGAGACTGGGTCATCTTCTCGTGCGGCCCTGATGGCGAGCCTGACACTGAAGATGACATCACGCCGGAACGCTAGACCGAGACGCAAAGAGAGATGATGCACACCCACCACCAAAAACGATCGCGCGCTGGCAACAGTGAAGGCGGCTTCTCGCTCGTCGAGGTCCTCGTCGTGATGGCGATCGTGGCTGGCCTCGTGGGCGTTGGCGCCTACATGGTCGACATGGTCACGGCGGGTGATTTAAAGGCATCGGCGCGTCAGATGAGCGCCTCGATCCGGTATATGTACAACCAGGCCGCGGTGAACAACACGCAGTACCGCATGGTCATCGACCTGGAGGCGAACACCTACCACACCGAGGTCGTGCAGAGCGCGCTCGTCGACGAGTTTGCCTCCGACCCGGAAGAGGACGAGGATCTTCTGACCGAGGAGGCGATCGAGCTGGCCGAGAAGAAGAAGGCCGAGAACGACCTCTTCGATGACGAGGAGGACAACCCGTTCGGCATCAGCCGCAAGGTCTCCTACCAGCGCGTGCAGGACGCGGTCATGAAGCCAGGGAAGCTCAAGGATGGCGTCAAGTTCACGCGCGTCTTTGTCCCGGCTGTCGGCGAGGTGAGCGCCGGTCGCGCTTACCTCAACTTCTACCCCAACGGTTTTCAGGATCCTTTGATCATCCATATGGAGGACTCGCGCGGCGCGATCTTCACGCTACAGACCGAGCCCCTGACAGGGCGCGTGCTTCTGTTTAGCGACGAGATCATGCCTTCGAGTGATTTTGGTCTGGGAGAAGACGATGACTGAGAGACGAAGAAAGGCGCCATCGCTGCGCGACCTGTCTCGCGCTGGATACTCCCTGCTCGAGGTCCTGATCGCGCTCGCGATCCTGGCCTCGGTGATGACGGTCCTGATGGGGACGCAGGCCACGAGCAACCAGCAGGCGGTCTTTAGCACGGAGCTCTCGCGCGCGAGCTTGCTCGCGCGCGGCAAGATGGTCGACATCGAATACGAGGTCATGAAAGAGGGCTTCTCCGACCTCGATCAGACCATGTCGGGAGACTTCCGTCAGGAAGGCTCGCCGGACGTGCGCTGGACGGCGACCGTCGAGCCCGTGCAAATCCCCGATGAGGCCAAGGAAGAGCTGCTGGCAAAGATCAACTCCCAGCTCTTTGGCGGCGTCGACAACGAGGGCGCGCTGCAAGGAAACGCGGCGTTCAGCTCGATGCTTCCGATGCTTATTGGCCAGATGCCCGAGATCATCAACCGCATCGGCGAGAAGGTGCGGCGCGTGGAGCTCAAGGTGGAGTTCCCCTACATGGGGGACATGTATCCGATCACGGTGGTGCAATACATCGTGGATCGCAATGACGCGGACTTCCAGTTGTTCGAAGCAGCGGAGGCTCCATGAATCGCCGGATTCCAAAAGGGCGCCGGGGGCAACGCGGCTTCACGCTCGTCGAGGTGCTCATCGCGGTCTCGATCCTTGTCGGGTTGACGGCGATGATGTGGGCCGCGATCAACTCGATCTTTAACGCGCGCGAGTACTTCGAGGCGCGCTACGAGCGCTTTCAGATCGTGCGAAACTCGATGGGGCGCATGACCAACGAGCTCTCCGCGGCTTACATGGCTGGTCCACAGCATGGCGGCGAGGAGATCCCCGGTCAGGAGCGCGACCCTACACAGCTCACCGAGGAAGAGGTTCAGGCGGCCTTTGCCAATGACCCGATCCAGTTCGGGTTCAAGGGGAGCGACGAGCGCGTCGACTTCACCGCCTTCGCGCATGTGCGAAAGCAGGATCGCGAGCCGACCTCTCAGCACGCCGAGATCTCTTACTTCATGCGTCGCGAGCGCGATGATGCCACGGGCCGCTTCGTCACGCAGCTGGTGCGAAGGGAGGACCCCTCGCCCGATGACAAGCTCGACAGTGGCGGCACGATCTATGTGATGATCCCCGAGATCGAGGAGATCGAGTTCGAATACTGGGACGCCGGTGAGGTCCGCGTCGGCACGCTCGAAGAGGTCGCCGAGGGCCGCTGGATTCAAGAGTGGGACACGACTCGCCGCGACTTCGCCGGTCGCCTTCCTACGAGGGTCAAGATCAAGGTCACGTTGCCGCCGCAAAACGAGCGCTCCGAGCCCGAGATCTTCACCACGCAGGTGCAACTGGCCACGACCGAGGTGTTGGAGTTCTGATGATCGATACACTCCTCAAACCTGTGGGTCACGCGACGCTCTGGCTGCTGAAGGTGGTCGACCGCCCGGTGGTCTCGAAAGAGCGCGCCAGGACCAAACACCCTCGCGGCGTGGCGATGCTGCTCGCGCTGGTGACGATCGCGCTGATGAGCTCTGCGGTGGTGGAGTTCGCCTATATCTCGCGCGTGAACCTCTCGATGGCGAGCAACGAGCGTGACCGCCTCAAGAGCTATTATCTGGCGCGCAGCGCGGTGAACATCTCCTCGCTGATGCTCTCTTTCCAGGTCGCCCTGCAGAAGGAGTCTGGCGCGACCGATGATGACATGGGGCAGTTGATCAGCCGCGCGATGCGCCGCTCGAACTTCCAGATCTATCAATACGTCGATCTGCTGATGAAGCCGTTTCACTCCGGCAAGCTCGAGACCCCCGTGGGCGGGATCGATTTGGAGGATAGCGGTGTCGAGGGCTTCGGGAACTTTACCGGCGAGTTTACCGCGACGGTGCGACCCGAGGCTGGGCGTATCAGCATCAATGATTTGGCCAAGGCCAAGATCGACAACAACGACGTCATTCAGTTGTGTGCGTTGTTTCTGGATCCTCAATACGATGACCTGTTCTCTCGCAAGGACGAGTACGGCGAGACGCTCGACAGGCAGGCGATCCTCCAGAACCTGATCGACTTCGTGGACCCTGATCAGGAGGCGGTGCTCCTCAACGAGGAGTGCGCCATCGAAGGATCAGGCGGCGATGAAGGGCGTATTTACAGCCGCGATGACAAGTCCAAGGTCAAGCCTCGCAACGCCTTGCTGACGCATGTCGATGACCTCTTCCAGGTTCACGGCATCGACCAGGCGTTCATGGATCAGTTTGGCAGCAAGTTCACCGTGTATGACGTCGGGCGCCCGAACATCAACGTGGCCGAGGCGCCCGTGTTCTACTCGGTGCTCTGCCGCAACGTGAACCTAATGGGGAACAAGGACGTCAAGGGGTTCGGGCTCTGCGCCAGAGAGCCGCTCGTCGCCGCGCAGGTGCTCTGGTTTGCCATGGCGCTCGATGGGGTGAGGCAGTTCTTTGACGACCCGCTCTCGGTGTTGCTCGCGTATGTGGGGACGCAGGAGTCCAAGCTGTTGCCCTCGGCGAAGAAGGGGCAGCCGGTGGCGTTTTTGAGCGTGGGTCAGTTCCCTCGTTACATCGAGGACTTCAAGGCGAACCCGGCGCTGATGGCGCAGTTTATCCAGTACTCGCCATTCTATCAGCAGTTCGCAGCGCTCAACCCGGATATGGCGGTCGATCCGCTGGCGCCAAATTTCCCGCAGTGGACCATCGACTTCGACTCGGCAGGTTTGACGCGCTCGGTGTCGACCTCTTCGCCGCAGATTTTTAGGATTTCGGCCTCTGGTCAGTATGGTACGACCGAGAGCCGAATCGAGGTCATCGTCGATATGGGCAAGACGATCCGGCGCCTCCCTGACGAGCAGCAGCTCGAGGAGCAGGAGGAGGACACCGAGGATCTGCGCGAGCTCAAGAAGTTGTTGCGCGAGGAGCGCGAGGCGATGCCCAAGGGGCGCGTCCTTTATTGGAGAGAGTTCTGATTGGTTCGGTTTGCGAGGATGAGGTTTGCCTCATCCTCGCGCGATACAGTGTGGAGAAAGCAAGATGATCATCGGGCTCGACATAGGCACCTACTCGGTCAAGGCCGTGGTGCTCGACCCAAAGAAGCGCTACCAGCTCGTGCAGTACAGCGAGCGTCGCCTCGAGGCGATCGCCAAGGCTGCCGCTGCGCCAGCGCCTGCAAGTCAGGGACCTCCCCCCACGCCCGATGACGCCGTCCACGAGGATGGTCCGACGGAGTGGGCCGAGCCTGAGGAAGACACCGGCGAGTGGGATGCTCCGTCAGAAGATGGCGAGGAGGCTGGCGAGCAGGAAGAGCCTGCGCCAGCCGAAGAGGCTGGCGCTCCGCTCGAGGACGAGAAGCTCTGGTTGATGGCCGTGCAGCGCATCATGGGCGACCTCCCGCAATCGGACACGATCATCACCTCGCTCCCCTGGGGCAAGTCTGTGACGATGAGCATGGAGGTCCCCTTCGGTGATCGCGCGCAGGTCGAGAAGATCCTCCCGCCGCAGCTCGACAACAGGTTGCCGTTTGCCACAAGGGATGTCTCCTACGACTTCTTCATCCAGAGCGAGGAAGAGAAGCACCAGGCGTATGTCGGCTTTGCCAGAAAGCGCGAGCTCGGCGAGTTCCTCGAGGATCTGAGCGGCGTGGGCGTGAACCCCATGATCGTGGGCGTCCCCGAGATGATGCTCCGTTACGTGGCCGAGGCGCATGTCCCCGACTATCAGGAGGGGACCTTCGCGCTCGTCGATATGGGGCACGAGACCACGCGTGTGCTGGTGGTTCAGAATGGCCGCGTGGTGCTCACGCGCGCGATGAATATTGGTGGCGCCGATGTCACGCGCGCCATCGCCGAGATCTTCCAGTGTTCTGAGGAAGAGGCCGCGCCAGTCAAGCACGCGCAGGCCGCGATCCTCGGCGTCGGCGAGGCTCAGGACCCCGCCAGAGAGGCTTTGAGCAAGGCTGTGGTCAGCGCGCTCGAGCCGTTGGTTCGAGATCTGCGCCGTTCGTTCAAGTCGTTGTATGCAAAGGATCGCGTCGAGCTCGAGAAGATCTATATCACGGGCGGCGCGAGCCGCGTGGGGAACCTGACGGGATACCTCACGCGAGAGTTCGGCGGCGTGCCAGTGAGCGCGTTGAAGATCGACGAGGAAATCTCCCCAGAGCAACCGCTCGGGGATGACGCGCTGACCAAGATGCCGCTCGCCTATGGCCACGCGCTCCAGCAGTACAGGGATCGCACGCGCCAGCGTTTGCTCGACCTCCGGCAGGGAGAGTTCGCTTACCGCGGACGCTCGAGCTACCTGCGCGCGCAGCTCACGAGGCTCGCGGCTGCCGCTGCGGTGTTACTCGTGTTGTTGGCGGGGGTGCTCTTTATGAAGAAGCGCGACCTGAACGCGCAGCGCGATGCGATGCGCGCGGCGGTGAGCAAGGAGACCAAGAAGGTCTTCGGTTCGCCGGTGTGGCGCGCGGCTGACATCAAATCGAGGGCCGAGAGCGAGGAGGAGGGCGAGGGCGGCTTCGTGCCAAAGATGAGCGCCTACGAGGTGTTCTACCAGCTCTCGGACAAGCTCTCTGCGGACACGCAGCTCGAGCTCTCGCGCATCGAGGTCGATTCGGATCGCAATCTCATCCAGGTCTATGGCAAGACGAACACGCCACAGGCCGTGGACAAGATCGTGAACGATCTCGAGAAGCTCGAGTGCCTCAAGTCGATCAAGAAAGACAAGCTCCAGGTGAGGAGCGAGAGCGAGGTGGATTTCGAACTCCAGATCGCGAGCGCCTGCTCCTGAAGAACGCCTGTAGAGGATAGAGGATGACGGAAGAATTGATGGAAGAGCAGTCCTCGGGCGGCGTCAAGCAAGCCTGGGAGAACCTGACCGACCGCGAGCGGAAGCTGTTGATCTTGATGATCTGCAACTTCCTGTTTCTGGGGTTGGCCGGGTCGATCTACCTCTTCAACAAGTCCTTGAGTGAGACCGAAGAGGAGATCTCGCGTTACGAGAAGACGCTCGACGCGCTCACCGAGTATGGGCCCAAGTACCTCGAGCGGCAGGCGAAAGAGGAGGGCGGCGCCAAGGATGATGACGAGCGCCGCTTCACCGCCGAGCTGCTCAAGAAGAACAAGCTGCAGTTGACCAGTTTCGTGGCTACGCAAGCGAGCGCGGTCGACATCAAGGTCGACAACTACGATGAGGATTCGCTCAAGCTGTCGACCAAGGACTCGACCGGGCCGATCATCACCGAGCAGCAGCTTCGCGTGGATATTCGCGAGGCCGAGATGGAGAAGCTGCTCAAGCTCCTCGACAGGATCGAGAAGAGCAAGGAGCCGGTCGTGATCAAGCGCATCAACCTGCGCGATGTGCGCAACAAGAAGGGCTTCGTGCGCGCCAATATCACCATCTCGACCTACACCATGAAAGAGCAGGAGAGCTGATCGGTGGAATTGCTCGATAGAAAAATCGTCAGGATCCCTCTCTATGGTCTGTTCACGCTGGTGGTCTTCCTGGCCGCGCTGGTGCTGACGTTTCCAGACGAGCGGGTCAAGCAAATCGTGATCGTGCAAGCGGAGCAGGCGCTCAACGCCGGCAAGCGCGCCGACGCCGGAGACAGGATCTGGGAGGTGCGCATCGATGACCTCGACCTGTGGTGGTTCACCGGCATCGAACTCGAGAACGTGCGCCTCAAAGAGAAGTGGACCGAGGAGAAGAAGGCACGCGTCGAGGCTGAGGTCGCCGAGGGCGCGCCTCCGCAGGAGCCGCTCACGGTCACGATCCCCCGCGTCGCCGGTCGCGTCTCGATCCTCAAGTCGATCATCAACCTCGGGCTCGGCGCCCAGTATGACGTGGACTTCGAGGACGGTGGCCTGATCAGCGGTGAGTTCGTGCAGAACTCCGATGGCGGTCGCTTCACGGCGAACTTTGCCGATGTGGACATGTACAAGGCGTCGATTCTTCAGAGCGTCACGGGCGTGCCTGGGTTTGGCACGTTGGAGGGCGACGTCGAGATCGAGATCGATCCGAAGACGCGCCGACCTGTCGCTGGAAACATCGACTTGAAAGGAAAGAAGCTCACGGTCGGGCCAGCCACGGTCAAGACCGAGATGCTCCCCTCGATGGCCTACCTCGAGGTTCCCCAGACGAACTTCGGGACGTTCGTCCTCAAGGCCAACATCGTCAAGGACAAGGGCGCGCAGAACCCGAGCCTCGAGTTCGACGAGTTCAGCGCCAAGGGCCGCGATGTGCGCATGGAGGTCTGGGGGGATGTCGAACTCTCCAGGGTGTTCGCGCGCGGCATGGCAAATGTCAGCATGCGCTTGCAGTTTGACGCCGAGTTCGTCAAGGAGAACAGCCTGAGCCCGATCCTCAACATCCAGCTCTTCCGATCTGGGAAGTCCTCGGATGATTGGTACGGCATCGCGTTCACCGGGCTTATCGGCAAGATGAAGCCAAAGGGCTCCGTGGCCGCCGCGCGTGGTCCGAGCACCAAGGGGGCCAAGGGCGCCACGAACAAGGCTGGCGCCAAAAAGGCTGCTCCCACCACCAAGGGAAAGACCACCAGGAAGAACGTCCGACCCAAGCGCACGCCCAAGGCGCTCAAGTAGAGCTCGCTTATCTGCTGCTCTTTTCCTCGATAGTCGAGAAGAGGTCGACCTCGACCTCTTCTCGCTCTTCCTCGAATTCGAACGCGACCTTGACCTCTTCAGGGATGTCGTCGTCGTCGAGAGAGTACTCCAACACGCGTTGGGTTCGTCTGTAGCGGACGTAATACCAGATCGGGAGCGCGCCCATCACCGGCGTCAAGAAGAGCAAGAATGCCATGATCGGGCCCATCGCGTAGGTGTCAAACCTGCTCTGGGGCAAGAAGAAGTACGCGACCCACAGCGCGACGGCCGCGAGGAAGCCCAGGGAGCTGAACACGACACGCCATTTGTACTGGGCCCAGAAGCCCTCCTGGTATGGGATGATATCCTGTTCGTAATCCGGGCCAACAGGGCGAAGCTCTCGTTTATAGGTGCGTTCGACCGGATCAGTCTTCGAGTGTTTGGCCGAACCTGCTCCAGACAGTGCCATGCTTGTTCCCCCCTGTGCGTTTATCCAGATGGTCGATTCTATCGATATTGTAGCGGAGAGCGGCTCGGGAGCAAGCGCCGGGGCATGGCGCAGATCTGGTGCATGCTTGTAGGGAACAGGAGCGCGAAGCGTGAGAAGGGGACAAGGGAATTAGACAAGGTGGGGTGGATGGATTATAACTCGAACAGGTTCCAATCCTGATGGTGTGTGTGGTCGAGCATATCGCTGACTTCCTGCACCTTCGATCCATCACAGCGAGCGAGTCGCGCGAATGGCGCAGCCGAGATATCAGGTTATCGAGCGTATCGACGCGGGTGGTATGGCGGAGGTCTTCAAGGCCGAAGCGACCAGCATGCAGGGCTTCCAGAAGCTGGTGGCCATCAAACGCGTCCTCCCATCGCTGACAAAAAACCAACGCTTCATCCGCATGTTCCTGGACGAGGCCAAGGTTTCTCTCCACCTCAACCACACCAACTGCGTCCAGGTCTTCGATCTCGGGATCGCCGATGGCACATACTTCATCGTGATGGAGTTCATCGACGGGACCAACCTCAAGAATGTCCTGGAGTACGTGGTCAGCCAGAAGATGCAGCTCCCGGTGGAGCAGGTGGTCTACATCGCCATCGAGATCTGCAAGGGCCTGGCGCACGCGCACAACAAGCGCGATCTTGAAGGGCGTCCGCTGCATATCGTGCACCGTGACATCAGCCCTCCAAACGTGCTGATGTCGCGCGAGGGCGAGATCAAGATCACGGACTTCGGCCTGGCCAAGGCGCAGAGTCAGGTCGAGCAGACCGATCCCGGCGTGGTCAAAGGCAAGTTCGGCTACCTCTCGCCAGAGGCAGCCAACGGCGAAGGCGTGGATCTTCGCACGGATGTCTTCGCCGTGGGGATCCTGTTGTGGGAGATGCTGATGGGGCGCAGGCTCTTCCTCGGCAAATCCGACTACGAGACCCTCAAGCAAGTTCAGGTCGCCAAGATCCCCGATATGCAGTCGGTGCGCTCGGATGTCCCGCACCAGCTCGTCGAGATCATCGAGCGCGCGCTGGCAAAGGATATCAACCGTCGCTACCAGGATGCCAGATCACTGGCCGAGGCGCTCGCAGACTTCCTCTATGGCTTCGGTCGCCCCGTCACCGGTTTCGGGATCGCCGGGCTGGTCAGCAGCGTCATGGACGCGCGAAGCGGCAAGTCAGACAGCACCAACGACTCCAAAATCAATGAAGTCGTCCAGCGCGAGATCAACGCGCTCGTCTCGCTCGAGGAGGTCGAGGATCTCGACCTCATGCTCGCGGATATGTACGACTCGACCTCGGCTCATGACGCGCACGGTCCCTCCGGTGAACCCGGTGATTGGGAGAACCCCGCTGATTGGGGCCTCGATCTCGGGATGGAGGCTGACGACGCGCCATCCTTCCTGGCGCGACAGGGTGGCGGCGCGGACACCTGGCAAGAGGCCGGGCTCGGGGACCTCATGCGCCCTGAGAACGCTCAGGCCGCCGCCGAGAAGATGCGTCGCGAGCAAGCGCAGGCGATGCAAACCCCCGAAGGTCAGCGTACCTCGCAGCAACAGCAGCAGGCACAGCGCGCAGCGCAGCAGCAGGCTGCCCAGCAACAGCTCGCCCAGCAACAGGCCGCCCTGCAACAACAGCAAGCGATGCAACAGCAAGCTGCCTTGCAGCAGCAACAAGCCGCGATGCAGCAGCAACAGCGACAGGCTGCCATGCAACAGCAGCAAAACCAGGCGATGCATCACCCCGGGGCGACCGAACCCACGCCCATCGAGCCTGCACAGGACGATGGCGGAGGTGGCAACACCATCCTGATCGTCGCCGCTGTGGTCCTGGTTCTGATCGCTGCTGTCGTTGGCGTCGCGGTGATCGTCCTGTTCGGCGCGCCAGGCTAAACCTGAGCGCCAATTTTTACAGCTGCTGCCGTGGCCACATTCAACCCCCGAGCATTTTTCATAAACTACGCTCGGGGTGTATGTTTTTTCCCACAGCCAAGGAGCCGCGATGCAAAACGACGTCCTGGTCATGATCCTCGCCGGTGGCGAGGGGAGCCGCCTGCGACCGCTGACCAACGAGCGAGCCAAGCCCGCGGTCCCGTTCGGTGGGCGCTACCGTCTGATCGATCTGGTGCTCTCGAACTTCGTCAACAGCGGCTTCTATCACATCAACGTCCTGACTCAGTACAAGAGCGACTCGCTCAATCGCCACATCAGCCGCGGTTGGCGCCTCTCTCATCAGGTCGACCACTACTGCGAGGCCGTGCCCGCGCAACAGCGCACTGGCAAGCACTGGTATCAGGGCAGCGCCGACGCCATCTACCAGAACCTCAACCTGTTGTCGGACGCCGAGCCTGTCGACGTGTGCGTGTTTGGCAGCGATCACATCTACAAAATGGATGTGTCGCAAATGCTCGATTACCATCGCGAGAAGAGCGCCGCGCTGACCATCGCCGCCATCCCGGTTCCGCTCGATGAGGCGTCGGAGTTTGGCGTGATCGTGGTCGACGAGCATGGCGAGGTGATCGGTTTCGAGGAGAAGCCGGAGTCGCCTCGACCGATGCCAAATGATCCGACGCGCGCGCTCGTCAGCATGGGCAACTACATCTTTCGCCATGACGAGCTCGTCGAGCATGTCGTGCGCGACGCCAGAGATGATGACTCTGCCCACGATTTTGGCCGCAACGTCATCACTGACATGGTCGCCAACCCGCGCCGCCGCGTCTTCGCCTACGACTTCTCGACCAACACGATCCCAGGTCAGCCAGACACCGAGCGTGGTTACTGGCGCGACGTCGGCACGATCGATTCCTACTGGCAGGCGTCGATGGACCTCGTCTCCATCGTGCCCGAGTTCGACCTCTACAATCGGCGCTGGCCGATCCGCACGCACTACCAACACTATCCCCCCGCGAAGTTCGTGCACGACGATCCTCTCAGCGGTCGTACAGGGATGGCGATCAACTCCATCGTGGCCGAAGGGGGGATCGTCTCGGGTGGCGTGATTCGAAACTCGATCCTGTTCCCACAGGTTCGCGTGAACTCTTACTCGATCATCGAGGATAGCGTGATCTTTGATCGCGCGGTGATCGGGCGTCGCGCGCGCATTCGACGCGCGATCATCGAAAAGGATGTCGAGATCCCACCCGATATGGTGATCGGCTATGACCTCGAACACGACAGGGAGCGCTTCTTCGTCTCCGATGAAGGCGTCGTCGTGATCCCCAAGGGCACGAAACTCTAGAAGAGGATGTGTGTATGAGCGAGACGCGGACTTTTTCTTCCAAAGGATTACTCGATGCGTTGGACGCGGGGCCTTTGCCCGAACATGTCGTGACGCTGATGAGCGTCAACGGGCTCGATTTCGAGCAAGGATTGATCGACGCGATCCGGGCAACCTGGCAAGAGGCGCCGGAGCAGGCCATGCTCCCTCAGCTGTTCCCGAAATACGACGACTTCGAGAACGAGCGCTTCGGTATGCCTCACTACATGTGGGGAAAGGCGATGATGTGCACCTGGTGGATGCTGTGCGAGTGGCTCCCCGAGTTTACCCCCGAGGATCAGCGAATAGACGGGGTCGAGGAGTTCGCCGACCATCTCGTGGTGTATGGCGATCTGACCATCGAGGGGGACTTCGGTCTCGACTCCTTCGTGTACTACGATAAGAGCACCGGCACTGATTGGACCCCGCATTTGGTCGTGCTGGGAGACCTCATCGTCGAAGGCAACTTTACACACGATGGCGGGTTGTTCTTTGTTGGCGGTGATATGCACGTCAACGGGCGCTTTTACGAGAACTCGGACTGGTCACTGCTCGCGATACGCGGAGATATGCGCGTCAGGGAACATGTCGACTCGCGAGGAGAGTTGTTTGTCGGTGGATGCCTGATGGCGCCGATGATCGAGCTCACCTACAACCACGCGTCCTCCACCATTCTCGGGGACATCGCCGCGGTGATTCTCGTGGTGAGAGACCACGGCGATAGCTGGTGTGGAGGGAAGATCCAGGCGCCGCTCACCGACCTCGAGCTGATGATGGGCGAGGAGGGGGAGTGGGCAGAGGTTCCTTATCCTTCACTCGATGCGTTGCGTGATGCCCTCGCTCCAAAGGTCTTCGTCGACATGCTCGAGGGGAGCTACGAGGAGGATGGGATGATCTTTGACGCCGATGGTGATGAGGTCTTGATCCAGGAGTTTGCCTACAGCCTGCGCGAGGAGCACGCACCACAAGGCGTGGTGCGACCGCTCTTTTCGCCAGCGGCGCTCGCAGTGTTCGACAACCTCTTTAACGGCTGAGCGCGACCGAGCGCGACCGAGCAAAAGAAAACCCGGCTTCTGGCCGGGTTTTCTTTTGCTCGGTCGCGCTCGGTCGCTCAGGTGAACTTGGCGAGCGCCATGCCGATGTTGTCGCCGCCGCCTCCTCGGTTTGCCAGCAGGATCAGCTCGAGGCAGGCGAGCGCGGGGTTATTCTCGGCCAGGAGTATCGAGAGGATGTTATCCTCGCTCGCCAGGGTGTTCGCGCCGCCGAAGTCGATCAGTCCGTCGGTCGTCATGAGCAGCGTGTCTCCGGACATGACTGGGAATCGGAAGAAGTCCGGCGCGGGGTTGTACACGTCGAGCTTGTGATCCTTGACCTTGAAGGTCCCCAGGCATCGCGCGAGCGCGTCGCCATGAGGAAGGGAGAGCGCGTTGTCCGCGCTGCTCCCGTCGAGGATGCTGAGCGTCCAGAGGTTATGATCGATGGTGACCTGCTCGAAGGATGTCCCGCGTTGCAGGTAAGCGCGCGAGTCGCCGAGGGCCCCGAGGGTCACGAGCCCGTTGTTGATGATGGCGACCAGCGCGGTCGTGCCCATCACCTCGTGGGGCGTGCCGTTGAAGGGGAAGTGATTGAGGTTCACGTAGTCGATGATGCGTTGGTTCGCCTCGCACATCAGCTCGTAGATGATCTGGAACTCGTCGAAGTTTGGATCATCGCCCATGTAACGCTCGAGGATCGATGGCCATCGTTCGATGGCGACATCGGTGAGCTGTTGGCTGGCAAGATCTCCCGAGCCAAAAGAGGCTGTCGAGACGCCATCTGCGACGACCAGTAGGGAGAAGCGGCTGTCGGGGCTCTTGGCGCCGAAGACGTTGTCCTGGTTGACCGGGTTGCGCAGACGCTTGGCGATGCCGATGTGTCGCTCTACCGCTTGATCGATGCGCGGTGGCTTTTGCACCTGCATCGCCTCTAGGCGTTGCTCGATCAGTTCGCACGCGCGCTCGAAGGAGTCGCGCATCGAGGCGACATCGGCGTAGCGCTCGTTTGGCGAGGGGCGCGTCGCGCGGTTGATGATCGTCTGCAACCCCATCGGGAAGTCAGGGCGGAAGTGCCGCGATGGGATCGCGGGGATGTGTCTCGTGTAAATCGAGGTTGGCGGGAGCTCTCCCGAGATCAAGAAGTAGAGCAGCATCCCGAGCGAGAAGATGTCACAGTGGGTGCCGATCTCAGCGCGCGAGCGACCGAACATTTCGGGCGGTGAGAATCCGACGACGACGGGGACCTCCTGGTAGTCCTGGCCGGCGCGGTAGAATCGAAACCCTCCATCGAGGAGCGCGCGCTCGATCCCTTGCACGAACGGCTCGCTGAGCGCATCGGCGTCGTACTCGAGCCCTGGGAATCCAGGGGAGGTGTCCTCGGAGAGTGGCTCCTCGAGGTGATCGAGCGCGTCGTGGAGTGGGTTCGATGTCTCGTGGACATCTGCTTCGGCGCCCTCGTCGGCGTCGGCGAGGTCGTCTTCGTCGTCCTCGTCTTCGAACGCGTCGGTGCCCGAGAGCGCGTCCGAGAGTGGTCGCTCTGCGGGGATTTCTTGTGGTTCCTCGGCGTCCTGCTCGGTGGCGTCAGCGTGGTCTTCTTCGCTCGCTACCTCTCCTTCACCAGCCTCATCATCCGCAGCGAGGTTACCTGTGCGCGCGGCCGGGTCCTCGAACTCGGCGTCGAGGCCGAGCTCTTCTGGTGATGCGACATCCGTATCGGACGGGAGCTCCTCGTCCTCGACTTCGGTGATTTCGCCTTCGTTGCGCATCGCCCTCGGATCGAGGATCGGGTGCGTGGTCTTGACGCGCAGTGTCCATGGGGAGAGGCGCAGGTAGATGTAGCCTCTGGCGTGGAGGCTCTCGACAAGGTCGAGCAGCGAGTTAAAGACCTGCTTGACCTGGGTGTAGTCGATCTGCCCCTGTGCGTTGAAGAGGTACTCCTCGAGCGTGGCGGACCCATCCTCTTTAAACAGGCGGACGAGGTGCTCGTTGTGCTCGCTCTCGCCGACGGGGACGCGAACCAGTGAAGAGAGCTCTGGAGGGAGCGATTCTCCGCGAGTGCCGAGCAGGGCGCCGAGCTCTTCGAGCGAGAAGAATGTGTTCTTGAGCGCGAGCTCGAGGACATCCTTGGCGACCTCACCATCGTATTCGATGATGTTCTGGACGCGTGCGCGACAGATATGGCGAACAGAGGAGGACTCGACGAGATCGAGGAGCTCGATCTCGAGCAGCGCGCGCCCGGGCCCAAACTGCCCCTCCTCGCCAAGCCGCGCGAGGTCACAGGCCACCGTCAGGGTGTCTCCTGGCTCGAGCCATTCTTTCTTGGGAGGGTGTGCCGAGGGTGAGTCTTTGGATGAGGCCGTCGCTTCGGCTTCGAGCGGTGCGCCGCAATTGTCGCACCATTCCGAGTCCTGGCTCATGTGACCACAGCTCGGGCATTCTGTCTCGTTAGATGACATGCTCGTTCCAGGTGTGAAAGCTATCGCGAGGGTATCCCCCTCACACATGAGGTGAGCGTGGAGGATAGGCGATGATCGGGTGCGAGGCGATGAAAATCACCTCATCATAAGTCCTCTGTGCGAGGTTGCGAAGCGAAAAGCTGGCGATAGGCCAGCTTCGAGATACCTGAATCCAGGGCGCAGTGTTTTTAAGGTTGTGCCTTGGCTTCTCGCGTCTTGTCGATATCGAGCTTGCCCTCGCGTGCGCGCAGCTGCACGAACTTGATCTCGAGGTTGCCGGGGGCGGTCTCGCCAGGCTTCTCTTCCTTGGCGAGCTGCTCCCAGTTGTTCAAACCCCAGGCCCGAGGGATGTAATAGAAGTAGGCGAAGTCCTTTCGTCCGAGCGTCGCCGAGTTCCTCGCCTTGAGCACATCGCGTTTGTACAGATAGCGACGGTTGAGCACGACGCGTACCTGTGTCCAGTCATCGCCGCTGTCATTGCGAAGCGAGTAGACGTCCTGATCGATCTCCTCGATCTGCGTCTTCTGGAACTTGGCGCCGAGCTGGTTGTTGCTGTTGCTGCCGCTGAAAGCCCAAACCAAGCTCGCGATCGAGAGCACGATATACACGCCCACCGTCGCCAACTTCTCGGTCTGGTATCGCGAGCCTCGTCGAAAGAGCGACGAGACCATTTCGGTCACTTGATCTTGAAGGCTTGAAGCGCTCATAGATGGCGTGGTTGCTCAGGGGGTCGAGGCTGCAAGAAAACGGTTCATGGGTCGGTATTGTGGCATCTTCTGCGCGCGCGTGCATCTGTCAATTTTGAAACAGGGCACCGTCTCCTGCTTTCGCGCAGAGCACGCGCCTGTTTCTCTCCCTCCCCGAGAGCTGCTTGTACGATCCTGTTTCCTGACGTCGGGTCGGTTTTCTAAATCCAAGTCAAAGGCTTGCGGTTGCTGACCATTCGGTCAAGCTTTGCGTGACTGGAGAGTCACAGCAAAGTCAGTCTTGACAGTCACTTAGCAGAACATCTATCACCCTCGGTGCTCGGGGCCAGAAGTCCCGTAAGCTCATGATGAATTCGTACGATTTCCCTCAAGAGGGTGGCACCATGACGGAGCACCACCGCGCTGACGGCGCCGGGGCAGCGACAGGCCAAATCACCGCGGCGTTCTACGATATGGACGGGACCTTGATCTCGACCAATATCGTGCACGCCTATGCTTACTACGCGTTCAACGCAGGGTCGCCCTCGGGCCGCTTTGGCAAGACGGCGTCATTGCTCGGTAAGCTCCCGTTCTACTGGGCCGCGGACAAGGTCGATCGAAAGTTCTTTAACGAAGCCTTCTACAAGAACTATGAAGGTTTTAGTGAGGACCGCCTCCTTATTCTCGCTGACGAGATCTTTGATAAGATCATTCGCCCCAATATCTTCCCTGGCGCCTACTCGCTCATCGATCGCTCGAAGCAGCAAGGTCATCGCCAGGTCCTTATCACCGGGGGCATCGAGCACGTCGCCAAGCCGCTGGCGGATTACCTCGGGTTCGATGACTACGTGGCCAACCGCCTCGAGATCATCGATGGCAAGGCCACGGGGAGGATCCTGAAGCCCTTCATCGCCGGGCCAAACAAGGCCACCTGGGTGAGGCAATACGCTGTCGAGAACAACATCGATCTCGAGAAGAGCTTCGCCTACGCCGACTCCGGCTCGGACTTGCCGCTGCTCAGCTCGGTGGGGTATCCCGCTGCGGTCAATCCAGATCGCAGCCTCAAGACGACGGCGAGGTCCTACGACTGGCCGATCCTCGATCTGACGACCTGATGAACATCCTCTTCGCGCCGCTGGCGCGTATATGTAAGAGGCTCTCGGAGCGCCCTCCTTGCAAGGCGCTCTCTGACTTAGAAATCTGAGGCGCGAGCGGCGAGGAGCCAGGGAGAACCTGGCTCACACATGCCGCGAGCGCCATCACCATACTGACGGATAGTCCATGTACGATATCGACCGCGAGACGTTTCGCCCCGTTCGCATTCTCGATGAAGACAGCGCCCCGCGATACCTTCACTACGGGGAAGACTTCCTCGACCTGAAGTTCCCCGCGGGCACGCGCGTCATCTACCCGAACCTGCCGATGAAGGCGATCGAGAACCGGGGAGCTGCGATCCGCTACGCGCTCAACAACCCCGAGAATGACGATCCGCTCTACGCGCAGCTCAAGCCCGGGATGAAGGTCACCATCGCGATCGACGATATCTCCGTGCCGCTTCCCTCGATGAAGCAGCCCGATATCCGCCAGCAGATGCTCGAGATCCTCGTCCAGTTGCTCGAGGATCATGGCGTCGAAGATTACGAGATGGTCATCGCGCTCGCGCTCCACCGGCGCATGAGCGCCGATGAGATCAAGCGCATGGTCGGCCCCAAGATCTTTAACGATTACTACCCCGAGCGCCTCTACAACATGGACGCCGAGGACCCCGACGGGATGGTCATCGTCGGCGAGACGAGCGAGGGCGAGGAGGTGCAGGTCGTGCGGCGTGTGGCCGAATCGGACTTGCTCATCTACGTCAACGTCAACTACGTCCCGATGAATGGCGGCTACAAGTCGATCGGTACGGGCTTGAGTGGTTATCGCGCGATTCGCCACCACCACAACCCGCACACCATCAAGGCTTCGAACTCCTACATGGACCCGGAGAACTCGGAGCTCTACAAGCGCAACATCCGCCAGGCTAAGGTCCTCAAATCGCACATCAAGGTCTTTCACATCGAGACCGCGCTCAACAACAAGATGTACGACGATCAGCTCAACTTCCTGGCGCTCCCGGAGGATGACTGGTCCCCTGGCGAGTGGATGAAGTTCAAGTCGATGCAGTGGGCCTTGAAGAAGATGCCGCGCGCCGCCAAGCGCTCGCTCTTCCACAAGGTCCCCGCAGACTACGGCTTGCTCGGTTGCTTCGCTGGCGACACCGATGGCGTCCACAAGAAGACGCTGCAGAAGTGTTGGCAACAACACGCCGTCGAGGTCAAAGGTCAAGCTGATGTGCTCGTCTACGGCATCCCGTTCGGGTCGCCGTACAACGTCAACTCGATCATGAACCCCTTGCTGGTTCGCGTCATGGCGCTCGGCTACTTCTTCAACATGTACCGCGGCAAGCCGCTGGTGAAGAAGGGGGGCACGATCATCGTCACGCACCCTTGCTACGACGAGTTCGACCCCGAGCATCACCCGAGCTACATCGAGTTCTTCAACCGGTGCCTCGTCGAGACGCGCGACTCCAAGCGCCTCGCGCATCACTGGGAAGAGGAGTTCGCCAACAACCCCAACTACGTCGAGATGTTCCGCCGCGGGAACGCCTACCACGGCGTGCACCCCTTCTACATGTGGTACTGGGCCGAGAACGGCCAACACCACGTCGGGGATGTCATCGTGGTCGGCGCCGAGAACGATCATGTCCCGGCGAGGCTCGGGTGGCGCACCGCGCGCACCATGGACGAGGCGCTCGATATGGCGCGCGATAATCATGGTCCGAGCCCAGAGATCACGCTCATGCACCACCCGCCTTTCCTCGTCGCAGACGTCAAGTAAGGCAGTTGAAGACGCGCCGTCTCTCTTCCTCGGTTGCACGAGGTCGAAGGCGGCGCGGGTGCATGAAGCGAAACCAATCGCCTGTCCCGCGCTCACCCCATGCCAGGGCATGACCCAGCATGAGAGACGCAGGCCAGGCACAGAGAGTGCGAGAGATGCGCGTCACCAGATGTCCCCAGTGATTCAAGCGCTGCGGCGACCATCGCGCGAGTGAGAGAGAAGACGATGACCGACAAGAAGAACGGTGTCGATACCTCGGCCGAGGTCAACCACGAGGAGCTCCCCGCGGGCGTTCCTGCCTCGGGTATTCATCAGGATAGCTGGAGCGTCGCGAGCGCGATGTCCGGTCGCAAGATCCTTATCACGGGTGCCACGGGCTTTTTGGCCAAGGTGCTCGTGTCCATGATCCTGCGCTATCACCCTGATGTCGAGCAGATCTACGTGGTGATCCGTCCTCGCCGCACGCAGACGGCCGCCGAGCGCTTCCACGAGGAGCTCGTGCTAAATGGTACCTTCGATCCGCTGCGCGAGATCTATGGCGCGGGCCTCGATGACTTCGTCAACGAGAAGGTCACCGTGATCCCTGGCGACATCACGTCGCGTTTCCTGGGGATGAAAGAGGACGAGGCCAGGGCGCTCTCCTCCACGCTCGATGTGTTCATCAACTCCGCCGGGTTGACAAACTTCAACCCGAACCTGGAACACGCGCTCGAGATCAACACGCTCTCGGAGTACAACATCCAGGAGTTCATCGAGGTCGGTGATTATCACTGCGCGCTCCAGCACATCTCGACCTGTTTCGTCGCTGGAAACACGCGCGACCCGAGCCCCGAGCGCCTGCCCACGCCCGATTACTATCCGGCCGCCGATGACCTCGGCGTGGACTTTGACGTCGATCGCGAGATCGAGGATTGCCAGCGCATGATCGCGCACGCCAAGGAGCTGGCAAAGGATCAGGAGCAGACCAGCACGTTCCATCGCGACGCGCTCGCCAAGCTCAAAAAGCGCAACCTCAACCCGGATCGCCAGGAGTACTACGACGCGGCGTACCGCGAGGTTCGCGACGCCTGGATCAAGAACCACCTCTCTTACCGAGGTCGTGATCGCGCCGCGCACTGGGGCTTCCCCAACATCTACACGTACACCAAGTCGATGGGCGAGCGCCTGCTCTCCAAGAACAAGGGCAAGATCAACTTCGCCATCGTGCGTCCCGCCATCGTCGAGTCCTCGATGAGCTACCCCGAGCCGGGGTGGAACGAGGGCATCAACACCAGCGCGCCGCTGGTGTACCTGCGCTACAAGGGGCACCGCTTCTTCCCGCTCGGGTTGGAGAACTCGCTCGATATCATCCCCGTCGATTACGTCTGCGGCGCGATGATCGCGGTCGCTGCGGCGCTTATGGTCGGGCGCAACGAGCACGATGTGTATCAGCTCGGCACCTCGGACAAGAAGCCGCTCAGGATGGAGCGCCTGCTCGAGCTGACCAACCTCTCCACGCGCAAGCTGCGCGAGGCCGAGGTCAACACGCCGGCATGGCAAAAGCTCGTCCTGAACGCGATGGAAGGGGAGGTTGTCTCGGAGATGACCTTCAAGGCGAGGTCTGCGCCTGGTATCAGCAAGGCGATCAAGGGCTTCCGCTCGCTTATTGGCAACATCCCCACGAAATCACTCGGGGGTGTCGGCAAGGTCATCCGCACGATCGACAAGAGCGCGCACGGTCTCGAGAAAGCGACCGGCACCATGGGCAAGATGTTCGAAATCTTCATGCCCTTCATCATGTACAACAAGTACACTTTCATCGCGCGCAACCTCGACACGATCCGCTTCCAGCTGCCAGAGCACGAGCAAGATCGCTACGGCTCACCGGTCGATGACTTCGACTGGCTGCACTACTGGATCAGGGTGCACGTCCCAGGGCTCAACCGCCACGTCTTCCCACACCTGGAAGACAAGCTGCGCACGAGCTCGAAGAAGAGCTACACCTACGAGGATTTGATCGACCTGTTCGACTCCTCGACGACAAACTTCGCCAAGAACGTCGCGCTCCAGCACCACGATGGTGAGATCACCGAGCGCTACACCTACGAGGAGCTCGGGCAGTACGCATTGCGCGCCAAGAGCGTCCTCGAAGCCTATGGCGTGAGCGCTGGCGTGCCTGTGATGCTCGTCTCGGAGAACCGCCCCCAATGGGCGATGACCTACTTCGGGATCTTGAAGGCGAACGCGGTCGCGGTTCCTGTCGACGCGGACTCTGCTGATCTCAAGCTCGCGAGGCTCGCTGATTCGTGTAAGGCGCGCGTGATCGTCGTCAGCGATCGCCTCTACGCCGAGCGCGCCGAGTCGATCCAGTCCGAGCTCGAGCAAGTCGGACACGTCTGTCATATCCTGCGCTTCTCGCAACTGTTCACGTTGGCGCTTCCTCCCGGAGAGGAGATCCAGAACGTCATCGATGTCAGCGCGCAAGGCAGCATCGACGCGCCAGAGGATCTCGCGAGCCTGATTTATACATCGGGGACGACGGGGCAGCCCAAGGGCGTGATGCTCTCGCACAAGAACTTCGTGCACCTCGTCAACTCGATGCAGCAGATCTTTGACAAGGTGAACGAGCGTGATGGTTTCCTCAGTGTGTTGCCATTGCATCACACCTTCGAGTTCAGCGCCGGGTTGTTGATGCCGATCTCGCGAGGATCGACGATCACCTACCTCGAGGAGCTCAACGGCGACGAGCTGACCTCGGCGCTCAAGAACACCAAGATCACCGCGTTGATCGGCGTGCCTGCGTTGTGGCAGCTGCTCTTCAAGAGGATCGATCAGCGCCTCAACGACGCGCCTCCAGCGGTGCGTTGGACGATCAAGCAGCTCCTGTTCCTGAACAGGACGTTGCGCCAGCGCGCTCGCATTAACATCGGGCCGATGTTGTTCGCTGCGATTCACCGCGCCTTCGGTGGCCGCATCAAGTACTTCATCTCGGGCGCAGCGGCGTTGCCCGCCGACTTGCTCAAGGCGTTCTACGGGATGGGCTTCAACATGTACGAGGGCTACGGCCTGACCGAAGCCGCGCCTGTCCTGACCGTGAATCGCCCCGACAAGGGCTTGCTGCCTGGAAGCGTCGGCAAGGCGTTGCCAAACGTCGAGGTCGAGATCCTGAACCCCGATGATGACGGGGTCGGCGAGGTCGTCGCGCGCGGTGAGAACGTGATGCTCGGGTATCTGGGACTCGACGATGAGACAAAGCGCGCGCTCAAGGATGGCTGGTTACACACCGGCGACCTGGGCAAGCTCGACGAGAAAGGGAACCTCACGATCGTCGGTCGCGCCAAGGACGTGATCGTCACCCATGGTGGCAAGAACGTGTACCCCGACGAGCTCGAGGAGTTGTACGGCGAACACCACGCCATCAGCGAGCTCTCTGTGGTCGGTCTCCCGGACGGTCGTGGCTCCGAGCGCGTCGCTGCGCTCGTGCGCCCCGAGATTCCCGAGGACGCCTCGGACGAGGATATCGCAGACCTGCGCGCGCAGATCCGCGAGTGGTTCCGCGTCGAGGGTTCTCGCGTCGCCGCGCACGAGCGCATCCAGGTGATTCGTTTCTGGGATGACGAGCTCCCACGCACGGCGACCCGCAAGATCAAGCGCACCGCCGTGATCGATATCCTCGAGCGTCTGCTCGGCGCCGAGGAGAAAGCACACGAGGGCGAGGGGCACGATGAGAAGTGGCTCTGGCTCGACCGCGTGATCGGCAACCTGTGTGATTATGACGCCAAGGACATTTACCCATCCTCGCGTTTCCAGGATGACCTTGGCTTTGACAGCCTGATGGTCGTCGAGCTCGGCTCGATCCTCGAGGCCAAGGGATATCACTTACCCGGTGAGCGTCTCTCTAGCCTGCACACGGTCGCAGAGCTTCGCGATGCGCTCGACGGACGCGCGGATGTCTCGATGTCGCTCGTGCGCACCAAACAGGGCACGCTCGAGCGCGTCGACG